>Ga0308164_10000392_pt1 | contig 81349 bp, 82 predicted proteins | sample PhyTR2_FD_201031 | JGI IMG/M metagenome (GOLD analysis project Ga0308164, IMG submission 201031) | Phyllosphere microbial communities from UC Gill Tract Community Farm, Albany, California, United States - DLSLT.R2 | ecosystem: Host-associated > Plants > Phyllosphere > Unclassified | place: USA... | reverse complement strand
CGCAGGGGACTCGGACTGCCGGGTCGCCTTTTCTTTCGTTAGTTTCTTTTGGCGAAGCAAAAGAAAGTGACCCGCCGCCGGGCGGCTCCCGGCCTCAGCTCCACGCCAGTGGAAAAGAAACATCTCAGTCGCCAGAGCGGTATCGAGCAGGCGACCGTAGCAAATGCACAGCGCCCGCCTCGCAGGCAATGCGCGATCAAGCAGGCGCCCACCACCAGTGCAGGGCGCCCTCCGCAAGCGCAGAGCGATATCGAGCAGGCGTCCACAGCGAGTGCACAGCGCCCGCCTCGCAGGCACAGCGCGATCAAGTAGGCGTACATCGCAAGCGCAGGGCGCCCTCTGAGAATGCACGGCGGTATCAAACGCACGTCCAACGCAAGTGCACAAAGCCCGCCTCGCAGGCACAGCGCGATCGAGCGGGCGCACATCGCTAACGCAGGGCGCCCTCTGCGAAGGCACGGCGATATTGAGCAGGCGGCCACCGCAAGTGCACAAAGTCCGCCTCGAAGGCACGGCGCGATCGATCAGGCAAACATCGCCAACGCAGTCGCCCTCCGCAAGCGCAGGGCGATATCGAGCAGGCGACCACCGCAAGTGCACAAATCCCGCCTTGCATGCACAGCACGGTCAAGCGGGCAACCACCCCGGCGCAGGGCGCCCCGTCCGCGTCGTTAGCCGGACAAGATCCGCCAACGCCCAACGCCCAACGCCCAACGCCCGGCGTCCGGCGTCCGTCGCCAGCACGGCACGGCACGGTAAGGCACCTCCATCTCACAGCCAAAAAAACACAACCAGCCATTCCCCCGCCGCAGCCGCAGGCGCAACACTTGCTTGCGATGAAGGCGTTCCTCTACTTCCCATCAGGGATCCGCCATGCCGCATCCATACCGCCGACACCTCCTCACCGCCATCGCCGCCATCCTCGCCTTGAGCACCGTCACCGCACAGGCCGCCTGGCCCGAACGCCCCATCCGCATGGTGGTGACTTTCGGAGCGGGCGGCGCCAGCGACATCATCGCCCGCGAGATCGCAGCGCCTCTGGCCCAGGCCCTGGGCCAGCCGGTCGTGGTCGACAACAAACCCGGCGCAGGCGGCACCATCGGCGGCTCCGAGGTGGCACGTGCCGCACCGGACGGCTACACGCTGATGCTGTCCAACTCCACCCCGCTGTCGATCGGCCCTTTCACCCTCGCCAAGCTGCCCTACGACCCGGTGCACCAGTTCACCCACATCGCCCAGCTGGGCGTGGCGCCGGTGCTGGTCATGGCCAATCCCAAGGCGGGTATCAACAGCCTCAAGGACATCTCCAAGGCCATCGCCGCCGCCGGCGGACAGATCGGCTTCGGCAGCGGCGGGCCCGGCTCCATCGGCCAGATCGTCGGCGAGATGATGAAGGCCGACCTCAAGCTGACCATGGACCACGTGCCCTACCGCGGCGGCGCCCCCATGTCGGCCGACCTGCTGGCCGGCACGATTCCCCTGGGCATCGACGTGATCACCGCGTACGTTCCGATGGTCAAGGCCGGCCAGCTCACCGGCCTGGCCGTCACGTCGCGCAGCCGCTCGCCGCTGCTGCCGCAGGTGCCGACGGTGGTGGAGGCCGGCTACCCCGACCTGGTGGCCGACAATTATTTCGGCGTGTCCGGCCCGCCGGGCATGCCGGCGGCAGTGGTCGAACGCCTGCGTGCCGCGTTGGCCGACATCGTCGCCCGGCCGGCCGTCGCCAAGCGCTTCGAGGAGTTGGGCGTGCTGCCCGCATACGCCGGGCCGGCGGCCTTCACGACGCTGGTCGAGAAACAGATCCGCGACTGGACGCCCGCCATCAAGGCGGCCGACCTGGGTCCGAAATGACGCTGGACGAACTCAATCGCCGTGACGCCGTCGGCTTTTCCGAAGCGCTGGCGGGAGTCTTCGAGCATGCACCGTGGGTGGTGGAGGCGGTCGCCGGGCAAAGGCCGTTCCAGAGCGTCGACCAGTTGCACGGCGCCCTGATCGGCGTCCTGCGTGCCTTGCCCGAGCCGGAGCTGGTCCGGTTCCTGAACCTTCACCCCGAACTGGCCGGTTCGGCCGCTCGCGCCGGCACCATGACGGACGATTCCGCGCGTGAACAAAGCGGCCTGGCACTGGGCCGACTGCCGCCGGATCAGGCGATGCGCTGGGACGCGCTGAACGCCGCCTACCGCGGACGCTTCGGCTTCCCTTTCATCCTGTGCATCCGCCGGCACGACCTGGCCTCGGCCATGGCGGCTTTCGAGGCGCGTGTCGGCCATGACCGCGAGCAGGAGTTGCGGACGGCGCTGGACGAGATCACCGCGATTTCCGGCCTTCGGCTGGCCGAGCGCATCACTGGTTGAGCACCCAGGTGCCTTCCCGGCGAGCGGCACCGGCTCTTTCCAGATCCGCCACCAGCGCGCCGGCCCAGGCGTCGAAGGGCAGGGCGGGGAAGTACCGCCGATGCACCGTACGCAGGTAGGCCGTTTCGCCGGCCCAGGCCAGCAGCGGACCCAGCTGGCGCCGCTGCCAGTCCAGCAAGCGGAATTTCAGCAGCACCCGGGCCGCATGCCCGGCATGGCGCGCCGGATCCAGCAGGAAGGCCGCGAGCCGGCTGCGGGCGCGTGTCAGCGCGGCGGGAACATCGTCGAAGACCGGGCCGTGGCCGGGCACCACCACCGCCACGTCCAGTGACTCAATGAGATCGAGCGTGGATGCGACCGCGCCGAAGGCGTCCTCGCCCTCCAGCTCCGGGAACACCACGCCGAAACCTTCCGCCCACAGCGCGTCGCCCGAAATCAGGGTGCGGCTGGCCGGCTCGAACAGCACCACCGCGTGCGCGTCGTGCCCCGGCGCGGCGAGCACCCGCCAGGCGCGGCCGCCCAGCGCGATGTCGCTGCCGGGCTGCAGCAACTGCTGGAAGCCGAAGCGCGGACACTCCTGTCCGGTGGCGAGATAGCTGAGCGCGGTCTCGTCCCAGCGCCGCACCGCATCCGCTTCGCCGGGCGGTATGGCGGTCACCAGCGCCGGCCAGCGCTGCTGCAGGGCGGCGTTTCCGCCGCAATGATCGCTGTGCAGATGGGTGTTGAGCAGCAGGTCGAGCGGTCGCTCGCCCAGTGCATCCACGACCAGTGCGACGGTCTGGTCGGCGTGGCTGCAGTAGCCGCTGTCGACCAGTGCGGTCGGCTGGCCCGGCGCGTCGAACAGCACGCCGTTGGCAGACAGCCATCCGCGTTCGAGGACTGTCATGCCGTCGGGGAGTGCTTGCATGGGTCTTCTTCTTGCGTCAAATCCGGTACGGTCCGATTCTTTCTTGGCGAACGGCGGCCCCGCCAGCGGGCTTCTACCGAGCGGGGCGTCTCATGCGACGATGGCGGTCGTTTTTGAGGTCACGTTCCATGCTCGCGAGACTGCAGCAAGCCATCACCTTCGGATTACTCCTGTGCGCCGCCGCCTGGCTGCTGGGCTGGTGGCGAACGTCGCCGGCCACAGCCATCGCCGGCGCGCTGGCGGTGCTGCTCGGCCATGCGTTTTTCCTGGGGCTGGAGATGCTGGCGATGCGGCGCGTCAACCGCGACGATCCGGCGCCTCCGGCCGGCGTGCTGCAGGTGCTGCGCGCCTGGTTGCACGAGACCGTCGTGGCGCCGCAGGTGTTCTGCTGGCGGCAGCCCTTCCTTGCGAACGCGGTGCCCGACTGGCTGCCGGCAGACGCCGGCCGCCGCCAGGGCGTGGTGCTGATCCACGGGCTGGTGTGCAACCGCGGCTTCTGGACGCCCTGGCTGCGGGCGCTGCGCCAGCGCGGCCACGCCTTCGTGGCGGTCGACCTGGAACCGGTCTCGGCCGATATCGAGGCCTACCGTGCCACCGTCGAGGCGGCCGTCGCGCGGGTGCAGGCAGCCACCGGACGGCCACCGGTGCTGGTCTGCCACAGCATGGGCGGGCTGGTCGCGCGCGACTGGTTGCGCTGCGGCCCGAACACCGCGCGGGTGGCGCGGGTCTTCACCCTGGGCTCCCCTCATTCGGGTACTTGGCTCGGCCGCTACGCCCGGTCCGCCAGCGGCCTCCAGATGCGACCGTCCAGCCCGTGGCTGGCAGCCCTCGCCCGCAGCGAGACACCCGACCTGCGGGCGCTGTTCAGCTGCTGGTATTCGAACTGCGACAACGTGGTGTTTCCCGCGTCCACCGCCACCCTCCCCGGAGCGGACAACCACTTTGTCGCCGGGCTGCCGCACGTGGCACTGGCGTTCGACCGCCGTGTGATGGCGGCGGTGCTGCAGGAAATCGACGCTTTGTCCGACAAAAACCGCAAAGCGTCGCAGACAACACCCCCAATCTAGGGTAAACCCTAGATGTCGTTTAAAATTGCAGCATGTTTGCTGCGAAATCCTGGTTCACCGCGTCCCTGCATGCCAGCCGTCGATGGCTGCGTCCGGAGCATTCGCCGGGCGCCGGGCCGGCGCGGCGCTCGGGTGCGGGACTGGTGCCCATCCGCAGCCTGAACCCGGCGCATCGTGAGCGCATCCGGGGCCATCTGCTGGCGCTGGATGCCGCCGACCGCCGCATGCGTTTCGGGTACGGCGCCAGCGACTCGCAAATCGATCGTTACGTCGACCGCCTTGATTTCGATCGCGACGAGATTTTTGGCATCTTCAACCGGCGGCTGGACCTGATCGCGCTGGCGCACCTGGCCTATCCGGACCGCTCGTCGGCCACCGCGCCGCCGGCTTGCGCGGAGTTCGGCGTTTCGGTGGTGGCGCGTGCGAGGGGCCGAGGCTTCGGTGCGCGTTTGTTCGCCCGCGCCGCCGTGCATGCGCGCAACGCGGGCATCGGCCACCTGGTCATCCAGGCGCTCGGCGCCAACGCCGCCATGTTGCATATCGCCCGCAAGGCCGGCGCGACGGTCGTGCGGAGCGGGCCCGAGGCCGAAGCCCGCCTGGCGCTGCCGCCCGCGACGCTCGACAGCCGGGTGCGCCAATGGCGCGAGGCCCACCTGGGCGAGACCGACTACCGCCTGAAGCGCGATTCCAAGCGTTTCTGGGACTGGGTCGGTCGGCTCCAGGAGGTGCGGCAGGACGTGCGCTCCGGGCGCCTGCCCACCGGACGTTAGCCGACGCCCCATGCGGGCTATTTGTGACGATCTGTTCGCATCCCGCGCATCCGCTATCCTTGTCGTCCCTCCGTAACAGCACGTCCTGCACCCCCCGCCCGTGTCCGATCCGCATCCTGCGCGCGCAGACAAGGAAGACAAACGCACCTTTCTCCAGAAGGTCGCCGAATTCATCCACCCTGCGCCCGATTCGAAGGAAGACCTGCTCGCCGTCCTGGCCCACGCCGAGGACAACGACATCATCGGACCCGAGTCCCGGATCATGCTGGAAGGCGTGTTGCGCATGGGAGACCAGAGCGCCGGCGACGTGATGGTCGCCGCGCCGCGCATGGACCTGATCGATATCGACGCGCCGTACGACGACCTGCTCAACCTGGTCATCGACACCGCTCATTCGCGTTTTCCGGTATTCAGCGGCGAGCGCGAAAACATCATCGGCATCCTGCTGGCCAAGGATCTGCTCAAGCTGCAACGCGCGCCGGACCTCAACATCCGCGCCCTGCTGCGCCCGGCGGTGTTCGTGCCGGAGAGCAAGGGCCTCAACGACCTGCTGCGCGAATTTCGCGCCAACCGCAGCCACCTGGCCATCGTCATCGACGAATTCGGCCGGGTCGCCGGGCTGGTCACCATCGAGGACGTGCTCGAGCAGATCGTCGGCGAGATCGAGGACGAGTTCGACATCGGCGAGGAAGAGGGCGACATCTTCGCCCTGGCCGACCGCAGCTACCGTGTTTCGGGCGATACGCCGGTCGAGCGCGTGGCCGAGGCCTTCGACACCGAAATCGAGCCCACCGACGCGGAAGACGAGTTCGACACCATCGGCGGCCTCATCGCCCACGAGATGGGCCACGTGCCCCGGCGCGGCGAGACCTTCGATCTGGGCGGCCTGCGTTTCCTGGTGATGCACACCAAGGGCGGCGCGGTGCGCTGGTTCAAGGTGACGCCGGCGCCCGCAGCATCGGACACCGAGGCCGCTTGACGCCCGGCGCCCCGCCTCGCAGCGGCTGGCCCGCGCTGCTGCTGGCCGCGCTGGCCGGCGCGGCGCAGGCAGCTTCCACCGCCAGCCCCCTGGACGGCGCGCCGCTCTGGTGGCTGCAGATCCTGTCGCTGGGCGGATTGGTCGCCCTGCTGGAGCGTGCTCCGACGGTGCGCTCGGCCGGTCTGCGTGGCTGGGTTTTCGCCATCGCCTGGCTCTGCGCCACCTTCTGGTGGCTGTATATCTCCATGCACACCTACGGCGGCCTGGCCGCGCCGCTGGCCGTGCTGGCGGTGCTGGGGCTGGCCGCTTTCCTGGGGACCTACTACGGCGTCGCCGGGGCGGTGTACCGCGCGCTGCCGCGACGCGCGCCGTGGCGCCGTTCCTTGTCCTTCGGCGGACTCTGGCTGGTGGCCGAACTGCTGCGCAATACCTGGTTCACCGGCTTCCCCTGGGGCGCAGGCGGCTATGCACATGTCGATGGCGCGGCGCATTGGCTGGCACCGCTGGTCGGGGTCTACGGCGTCGGCGCGATGGCTGCCTGCCTGGCGGCCGCGCTGGCCGGCGCCCTGGCGGCGCGGCGCTGGGTGGCCGCCGCTGCCGTGGCGCTGGTGCTGTGTACCGGCTCCTACTGGCCCCAGCCCGAGTTGCCCGCCAGCAAGCTGCCGCCCTTGCCGGTCGCGCTGCTGCAGGGAAATATTCCGCAAGATGAAAAATTTCAGGCGGGGAGCGGCGTGCCGCTGGCCCTGGCCTGGTATTCGGAGCAGTTGCTCGAAAGCCGTGAAAGCCTGCTGGTGGCCCCGGAGACAGCGATTCCGGTGCTGCCGCAAGAACTGCCCCAGGGCTACGCAGAAGCCCTGAAGGAGCGTTTTTCCAGGGGCGAGCAGGCCGCGCTGATCGGTATCCCGCTGGGTAATTCGAGCGCCGGCTACAGCAACGCCGCCATCGGCCTGAAGCCGGCCCAGGCCGACCTGTACGTCTACGAAAAACACCACCTGGTGCCCTTCGGCGAATTCGTGCCGCCGCTGTTCCGCTGGTTCACCGAGCTGATGGATATTCCGCTGGGCGATTTCCGGCGCGGCGCCGTCGGCCAGCCTTCGTTCGACTGGCAGGGCCAGCGCCTGGCGCCCAACATCTGCTACGAGGATCTCTTCGGCGACGAACTCGCACGGCGCTTCATCGACCCCGCCCGGGCGCCGACCGTCTTCGTCAACCTCAGCAATATCGGCTGGTTCGGCAACAGCATCGCCATCGACCAGCACCTGAACATCTCGCGCATGCGGGCGCTGGAGTTCGAGCGACCGATGGTGCGCGCCACCAATACCGGCGCCACCGTGGTGATCGACGCCGCCGGCCGGGTGACCGCCTCGCTGGAGCCTTTCACCCGTGCCGTGTTGCGTACCCAGGTTCAGGGCCGTGACGACCCGCCGACGCCGTATGCGCGCTGGGCGGCACGCTGGGGCAACACGCCGCTGTGGCTGGTGGGGCTGGCGGTGGCGCTGCTGGCCGGGCTGGTGCCGCTGCGCCGACGTTGATCCGGCGGGCCGGCATTGCGGCGGACAATGCCGCCATGTCCGGTCCGGTCTGGCAGAAGATCCACATCCATCCCGCCGCACCGCCCAAGCCGGCGGTCGGCACGCCCTGCAACGGTTGCGGCCAGTGTTGCCTGGTCGAGCCGTGTCCGCTGGGCATGGTGGTGTCGCGCAAGCGCACCGGCGCCTGCACGGCGCTGCGCTGGAGCGACCGGCAAGGCCGATACCTCTGCGGGCTGGTCGCCGAGCCGGCGGCGGTGCTGGGACCACGCTGGCGCTGGGCCACGCCGCTGGTCGCCCGCCTCGCGCGGCGCTGGATTTCGGCCGGCTCGGGCTGCGACGCCGAACTGGAATCCGCCCCGGGCAACACGCCGCGCTGACGGCCGGCCGGCGTTCGGGCCGGACCGGTCCGGGGCGCTCCATGCGACCTCCACATTCCGTACGCACCGCGTACGCGCAGGCTCGACACCCGGGCAAGGTTCGCGCCCGAGACTGCCTGCCGAGACCACTCCCGAACTCCCAAATCCCATGGACAACGCACAGCTGCTGGCCGACGAAGCGAAGTACTGCTCTTTCGGCGATACCGTTCACTACGTCACCCCCCCGAAAATCTTCGCCGGCTGCGACGGCAGCTACATGCACGACGACCAGGGCGTGCGCTACCTCGACCTGCAAATGTGGTACTCGGCCGTCAACTTCGGCTACAAGAACAAGCGTCTCGAGGACGTGATGATCAGGCAGCTGAAAGAGTTGCCCCAGATCGCCAGCCAGTACCTGCACCCCACCAAGATCGAACTGGCCAAGTGGATCGCGCAGGACGCGCAGGCCAAGTGGGGCAACGAAGGCCGTGTGCACTTCAACGTCGGCGGCGCACAGGCCATCGAAGACTCGCTGAAGGTGATCCGCAACGCCAGCGGCGGCAAGAGCCTGATGTTCGCCTTCGAGGGCGGCTACCACGGGCGCACCCTCGGCGCGTCGGCCATCACCTCCAGCTACCGCTATCGCCGCCGCTACGGCCATTTCGGCGACCGCGCGCAGTTCATTCCCTTCCCGTACCCCTTCCGCCGCCCCAAGGGCATGACGGCCGAGGAGTATTCCGAGTCGATCGTGGCCGAGTTCGCCCGCAAGTTCGAGAACGAATACCACGCCATCTGGGATCCCAAGACGCGCCAGTGCGAGTACGCCGCCTTCTACGTCGAACCCATCCAGGGCACCGGCGGCTACGTCGTGCCCCCGGCCAATTTCTTCAAGGGCCTGAAGAAGGTGCTGGACGAGCACGGCGTGCTGCTGGTGGTCGACGAGATCCAGATGGGTTTCTGGCGCACCGGCAAGCTGTGGTCCATCGAGAACTTCGGCGTCAAGCCGGACGTGCTGGTGTTCGCCAAGGCGCTCACCAACGGCCTGAACGCGCTGTCCGGCCTGTGGGCGCGCGAAGAACTGATCAACCCGACCATCTTCCCGCCGGGCTCCACCCACTCCACCTTCGCGTCGAACCCGCTGGGTACCGCGCTGGGCCTCGAAGTGCTCAAGATGACCGCCGAGGTCGACTTCGGCAAGCAGGTTCGGGAGAGCGGCGCCTACTTCCTGGAGGGCCTGAAGGACCTGCAGAAGCGCCACAAGGAAATCGGCGATGTCGACGGCCTGGGCCTGGCGCTGCGCGCCGAAATCTGCACCGAGGACGGCTTCACACCCAACCGCGCGCTGCTCGACAAGATGGTCGACATGGGCCTGGAGGGCACGCTCGAATACCAGGGCGAAAAACGCGGCCTGGTGCTGGACGTCGGCGGCTACTACAAGAACGTGATCACCTTCGCGCCGTCGCTGATGATCACCCGCGCCGAAATCGACGAGGCGATGGTCCTGCTGGACCAGCTGCTGACGCGTGCCAAGCGCGGCTGACGCCGCCGCCGCGCCGGCGCTGCTCAACGCGCTGGAGCCTCTGGCGCTGTCGCGGCAGTTCCTCGCGTTTCCGCCGGAAGGATTCGAGGTGGGGCAGGTGGGCGGCGCGCCGCTGTTCATCGCCCGCCTCGATCTGCTCACCACCGCCGACGACGAGCTCAAGGCGCGCGCAGCCCGCCTGCCGGGTTTCGCACGCTGGTCGCGCTGGATGCGTGTCCGCACCGCCTTCGTCGGCACCACCTCGACCGAATACGCACCGCTGCCGTCAGGCGTGCCGCCGTCGTCGCTGGCCGACGCCTTGCGCGCCGGGCCGTGCCGCCGCCACAAGCTCACCATCGTCAAGGACCTGCCGCAGCAGTCCCCGCTGCTGCCGGAGGCCGACAACCGCGCCGCCGATGCGCTCGCGCAGGCACTTTCGGCATGCGGATTCGTGTCGCTGGAAGGCCAGGCGCTGGCCTACGTGCCGATCGACTTCGCGGACGCCGACGCCTATCTGGCGCGCCTCTCGAGCAGCGGCCGCAAAAACCTCCGGCGCAAGCTGCGCAGCCGGGCCGAACTGCGCATCGAGCGCATCCCGACAGGCGACGCGTTCGCCGGCGACGCCACGGTGGATGCGTACTACGCGTTGTACGAAGCTGTCTTTGCGCAGAGCGACATCCACTTCGACAAGCTGGGCCGCGACTTCTTCGCCGCCCTGCTGCGCGACCGTGATGACGGTGGGGTCGTCTTCGAGTATCGGCGGGTGTCCGACGGCCTGCTGCTGGGCTGGAACCTGTGCTTCGAATACGGCGGCAAGCTGGTGGATAAATACATCGGCCTGGCCTACCCGCAGGCGCGCGAGGCCAACCTGTATTTCGTCAGCTGGATGGTCAATCTCGAATACGCACTCGAACGCGGCCTGAGCCACTACATCGCCGGCTGGACCGACCCGGAGGTCAAGGCGCGCCTCGGCGCATCCTTCACCTTCACCCGCCATCTGGTCTATGTGCGCAACCCGCTGCTGCGGGCACTGGCGCGGCGCTTTGCGCGGCGTTTCGAAAGCGACCGCGCATGGAGCGAACAGGCATGACAGGCATCGACGACACGCCCGTCGTGCTGGATCTCGACCACTCCGTCGGTGCCTTGCCGGGGGAGCTGCGGCTCGACCTGGCCGGCTGGCAGGAGGGGGTGCGCTTCGGTTGCGGGCTGGCGCGATTCGGCCGCTTCGCCGCCGATCTCGATCGACGGATGCCGGCCTTCGACCGCCACGGCACGGTCTTCATGGGCAGCGGCGACTTCCATCACCTCAGCTGGCCGCTGGTGCGGCGCTGCATTCGGGCGGGCGGGTTCGATGCGGGCCGGCCGCTGCGGGTGGTGGTGCTGGACAACCATCCCGACAACATGCGGTTTCCCTTTGGCGTGCACTGCGGCTCCTGGGTGCGCCAGGTGGCGTCGATGCCGGAGGTGTCGCAGGTAATCGTCGCCGGCATCACTTCGGGAGACATCGGCGCCGCACACGCCTGGGAAAACTACCTGCGTCCGCTGGCCGGCGGCAAGCTCAGCTACTGGAGCTGCGGCGTCGATGTGCGCTGGGGTGCGCGCCTGGGGCTGGGGCGGGCGTTTCGGTCGTTCGGCTCGGCGTCCGATCTGGCGGCGGCACTGGCCGGGGCGTTGGCGGCGAACCCGCGGCCCACCTACCTGTCGATCGACAAGGACGTCTTCGCGCCGGCGGTGGTGCGCACCAATTGGGACCAGGGCTGCATGACCGAAGCGCTCGCGCTGGGCATCGTCGCCGCGCTGCACGGCCAGGTCGTGGGCAGCGACGTGACCGGCGATGTGTCCTCCTACCGCTACACGACCGCCTGGAAACGCTGGCTCAGCGCCGCAGACGGCCAGGAAACCGGGATCGACACGGCCACGCTGCGCGAATGGCAGGCCGGCCAGTCGGCCTTCAACGGCCGCTTGCTGGCGGCGCTGGCGGCGGCGCGGGCTGGGTAAACTGCCGCGCCATGCCCTGGCACGCCCGACTCGATCTCCACTACACCCGCGACCCCGCCGACCTGCAACGGACGGTGGCCCGCTATCGTCACGAAGGGCCGCTGCGCATCCTGCAAAGCCTGTACCCGGAGGGTGACGGCGTCTGCCACAACGTGCTGGTGCATCCGCCGGGCGGGCTGGTGGGGGGCGACGTGCTCGACATCACGGTCGGCGTCGGCCCCGGGGCCCACGGCCTCATCACCACGCCCGGCGCCACGCGCTTCTACCGGTCGCAGGGCGAAGTGGCCCGGCAGCGCACGCATGTCACGGTGGGCGAGGGCGCGCGGCTGGAGTGGCTGCCGCTGGAGGCGCTGTGCTACGACGCCTGCGATGCCGAAAACCGCCTGCTCTTCGACCTGGCCCCGGGCGCCGGCCTGATCGGCTGGGATGTCAGCGCCTTCGGCCTCCCGAATGCCGGACTGCCTTTTCTGCGCGGCCGGCTGCGCCAGCACATCGAGATGCCCGGCGTGTGGCTGGAGCGCGGCACCATCGCCGCCGACGACAAGCTGTTGCTGGACGGCCCGCTGGGGCTGGCCGGGCACCGTTGCATGGCGTCGATCTTCCTGGCCTCGGGAACGGCGCTCGGCCGTGTCGAGCGCGAGCGGGCGCTGGATGCGGCCCGAGCGGTGATCGACGCCCACCAACTCCGCGAAACCGCCGGCGCCACCAGCCCCGACGGCCGGCTGGTGGTGGTGCGGGTGCTGGCCCCGGTGGTGGAGCCGGCGATGGATCTGCTGCGATCGGTGCGCAACGCGTGGCGCGATGCCTGCTGGAGCCTGCCGCCGGTCGCACCGCGCATCTGGAGCATGTAGGACGAATTCCCGTTCGTCGATCGAGTCGCTTCCAGGCACCTTTTTGGCGCGCAATTTGCGTGCGTGTCTTCTTTATCCAGGAGGACCTCCGTGCCCGTGAACCGCCCGCCCGTCATCCGCCAGAAACGTCTCTCCATCCTGGTTGCCGCCGCTGCCCTGGCCGGGGCCGTCCACCTGCCCGCGCAGGCCGCGCCCTTCGTGCTGCAGGAGGCCACCGTGGACAGCATCCACGCCGCCTTCAAGGCCGGCACCCTGACCTGCACCGCGCTGGTCCGCGACTATCTCGCCCGCATCGATGCCTACGACCGGCAGGGGCCGACCCTGCGGGCCATCCTCACGGTGAACCCGCAGGCGCTGGCCACGGCGGCGCAGATGGACCAGCGCTACCGGGAACTCAAGGGCAAGGTCGGACCGCTGCACTGCATACCGGTCGTCCTGAAGGACAACTTCAACACCGCCGACATGCCGACCAGCGGCGGCAACGTGTCGATGAAAACCTCCCAGCCCGCCGCCGATGCTTTCGTGGTGGACCGCATGCGCAAGGCCGGCGCGCTGATCCTGGCCAAGTCCAACCTGCAGGAGTTCGCGCGCGGCGGAGTGTCCGTCAGCAGCCTGGGCGGGCAGGTGCTCAACCCCTACGATCTCGGCCGCAATCCGGGCGGATCGAGCGGCGGCACGGGTGCCTCCATCGCCGCCAACTTCGCGGTGCTCGGCACCGGCAGCGACACCGGCCAGTCGATCCGCTCACCCGCCTCCGCCAACAGCCTGGTCGGCATCCGGCCCACGCGCGGGCTGGTGAGCCGCGACGGCGTCATGCCCAACAGCTTCACCCAGGACGAAATCGGCCCGATCACCCGCACCGTCAAGGACGCGGCCACCCTGTTCGACGTGATGGTCGGCTTCGACCCCCAGGACCCGATCACCGCGTTCGGCGTCGGCCGCACGCCGGCCAGCTATGCCGCGGCGCTGGACGCCGGTGCGCTCAAGGGCGCCCGCATCGGCGTGATGAACAACCTGTACGGCAAGGCAGAGCGCCACGCCGAGGTCAACCAGGCGATGGAGCAGGTCATCCGCAAGATGGAGGCCGGCGGTGCGACGGTGCTGCGTTTCGACCTGCCGGAGTACGACGCCCTGCTGCCCGCGCTGGCGACCGACCGCTACGAGGCCCGCGCCGCCATGGACCGGTACCTCGCCTCGCTGGGCCCGAATGCGCCGGTCACCAGCTTTCGCCAGCTGGTGGACGCCCGCACCGCGTCGCCGGATATCCAGAAGACGATGGAGGCCGAGATCGCCATCGACGACGGCATGGCCACCGCGGCCTACAAGGACCGCACCCTCAACCGCGACAAGCTGCGCCTGGCCATCGCCGCGAAGATGGCCGAGCTGAAGATCGACGCCATCCTGTACCCGCTGCAGAAGGTACTGGTGTCGGCGGCCAACCAGCCCGACCAGCCGGAGCGCAACGGCACCTTGTCGAACGCCACCGGATACCCGGCGGTCACCTTCCAGGCGGGCTTTTCTGCGCCGGGCGCCAGCGCTCCGTCGGGCGTGCCGATCGGCGCCGAACTGCTGGGCCGCGACTACAGCGAACCCCGCCTGCTGTCGATCGCTTATGCCGTGGAAAAAGCCGGGCCGGTGCGCAAGCCGCCGCAAAGCACGCCGCCGCTGCGCTGAGCACGGCACCGGCGCGGGCGTACGCCATCCAGCGTATGCCCGCGCCGCCGGTCGAGACAGGAATCCGGCGCCTGCTGAATTAACATCGTTTTTTTGACCGACACGCACCCATCCGAGGCCGCCTGCATGGAACTCACGCCCCGAGAAAAAGACAAGCTGCTGATCTTTACCGCCGCCTTGCTGGCCGAACGCCGCAAGGGGCGCGGGCTCAAGCTGAATTACCCCGAGTCGGTCGCGCTGATCAGCGCCGCCGTCATGGAGGGAGCCCGCGACGGCAAGACCGTCGCGCAGCTGATGAGCGAGGGCCGCGAAGTGCTGTCCCGTGGCGACGTGATGGACGGTGTTCCGGAGATGATTCCGGACATCCAGGTCGAGGCCACTTTTCCGGATGGCACAAAACTTGTGACGGTCCACCAGCCCATTCCCTGATCCGCCCGATCCGCCTGATTTCCTGATTTGCCGAGAGACACCACCATGCTGCCGATCCTTCTCAGCGCCGCCGCGCGTATCGCTCCCGTCGCCGCCAGCGTCTTGCCGCTGTCGGCGATGGCCCATCCCGGAACCGACGACGGAGGCCATCACGGATTCCTCGCCGGCATGCTGCATCCGCTGGTCGGCGGCGACCATCTGGCCGCGATGGTCGCGGTCGGCTTGTGGAGCGCGCTGGTGGCGCGCCGCGCCTGGCCCGACCTGCTGGCCGCGCCGGCCGGTTTCGCCGCCATGCTGCTGGCCGGCGCCGTCGCCGGGCTGGCCGGTTTCTCGATGCAAGGCGTAGAGCCGATGATCGCCGCCTCGCTGCTGGTCCTGGGCCTGCTGGTGGCCACCCGCCTGCGCCTGGCGGCACCCGCCGCGGCGCTGCTGGTCGGCGCCTTCGCGGTGTTCCACGGCATCGCCCACGGCCACGAACTCGCCGGCCAGCCGGATGCCGCCGCCACCCTGGCCGGCATGCTGCTCGCCACCGTCGTGCTGCACGCCGCCGGTATCGCCATCGGTTGGGCCTTGCGCCACCGCAGCCGCTGGCTGCCGCGCCTGGCGGGTGCCGCCGTGGCGCTGTTCGGCGTGGCGCTGCTGGCCGGCGTGGCCTGAGGCCGGGGAGGTCGAGATGACACCCGGAGAGCTTCTCGTCGAAGACGGCGAACACCCCCTCAACCCCGGCCGGCGCACCGTCACCGTGCTGGTCAAGAACGCATCGGAGCGGCCGATCCAGGTCGGCTCGCACTACCACTTCGCCGAAACCAACGGCGCGCTCGACTTCGACCGCGACATCGCGCGCGGCATGCGCCTGAACATCGCCAGCGGCACGGCGGTGCGCTTCGAGCCGGGGCAGCAGCGCACGGTCGAGCTGGTCGACTACGCGGGCGACCGCATCGTCTACGGCTTTCGCGGCCTGGTTCAAGGAGCTTTGTAATGGCCACCATCGGACGGCGTGCGTACGCCGAAATTTTCGGCCCCACGGTGGGCGACCGGGTGCGCCTGGCCGACACCGACCTGCTGATCGAAGTCGAGCGCGACTACACCCTGCTGGCCGGCGGTTACGGGGAAGAGGTCAAGTTCGGCGGCGGCAAGACCATCCGCGACGGCATGGCGCAAAGCCAGCGCACCAACGCGCAGGGCGCCATGGACCTGGTGCTGACCAACGCGCTGATCCTCGACCACTGGGGCATCGTCAAGGCCGACATCGGCATCCAGGGGGGGCGCATCGTCAAGATCGGCAAGGCGGGCAATCCGGACACGCAACCGGGCGTCGATATCGTCATCGGTCCGGGCACCGAGATCCTGTCGTGCGAGGGCAGCATCGTCACCGCCGGCGCCATCGACAGCCACATCCATTTCATCGCGCCGCAGCAGATCGAGGAGGCCCTGGCCTCCGGCACCACCACCATGCTCGGCGGCGGCACCGGCCCGGCCACCGGCACGCTGGCCACCACGTCCACGCCCGGCCCCTGGAACATCGAACGCATGATGCAGGCGGCCGACGCCTTCCCGATGAACCTGGGTTTCCTGGGCAAGGGCAACGCCAGCCGGCCGGACGCGCTGCGCGAGCAGGCGGACGCCGGGATCATCGGCCTGAAGCTGCACGAAGACTGGGGCACCACGCCGGCGGCCATCGACACCTGTCTGGGCGTGGCCGACGAGCACGACATCCAGGTGGCGATCCACTCGGACACGCTCAACGAATCCGGTTTCGTCGAGAACACCATCGCCGCCACCAGGGGCCGCGGCCTGTGCGCCTTCCACACCGAAGGCGCGGGAGGCGGCCATGCACCGGACATCCTGCGGGTGGTGGGCGAGGCCAATTTCCTGCCCTCGTCGACCAACCCGACGATGCCCTACACCGTCAACACGCTCGACGAACACGTCGACATGCTGATGGTCTGCCACCACCTGGACGCCGGCATCGCCGAAGACCTGGCCTTTGCCGAGAGCCGCATCCGCAAGGAGACCATCGCGGCGGAAGACGTGCTGCACGACCTGGGCGCGATCAGCATGTTCAGTTCCGACAGCCAGGCCATGGGCCGGGTGGGCGAGGTCACGCTGCGCTGCTGGCAGACGGCGCACAAGATGAAGTTGCAGCGCGGCACGCTGCCCGAGGACAGCAGCCGCAACGACAACTTCCGCGCCAAGCGCTACATCGCCAAGCTGACCATCAACCCGGCGGTGGCCCATGGCATCAGCCACGAGGTGGGCAGCATCGAGGAAGGCAAGTGGGCCGACCTGGTGCTGTGGAAACCGGCGTTCTTCGGCGTGAAGCCGAGCGTGGTGCTGAAGGGCGGCTTCATCGCCCTGGCGGCGATGGGCGACCCCAACGCCTCGATTCCCACGCCGCAGCCGGTGCACTACCGGCCGATGTTCGGTGCCTTCGGCGGCGCGGTGCACCGGGGGTCGTTCACGTTCGTGTCGCAGGCCGGCATCGCCAACGGCATCGGGCAGAAGTACGGGCTGCAGAAGAACCTGTCGGCGGTGAAGAACATCCGCGCCGTGCGCAAGCAGCACATGGTGCACAACGCCGCGCTGCCGGTGATGGAGATCGACGCGCAGACCTACGCGGTACGGGCCGACGGCCAGCTGCTCACCTGCGAGCCGGCCAGTGTGCTGCCGATGGCGCAGCGGTATTTCCTGTTTTGAGCCTGTCAGGACAACGGCTGCAGGTTGGCGCGGAGCCACGCCGCGAACTCTTCCTCCGGCATGTCGCCGGCGGCGAGCTTGAGCATGTTCAGAACGCATTCGGCATCGGTCGCGACCAGATTCGATCCGTTGAGTGCGAGGAACAGCTCGACGGCCACGAACGCGGTGCGTATGTTGCCGTCGATGAACGGGTGGTTGCGGGCGATGTCGAAGCCGTAGCTGGCAGCCAGGTCGGAGATGTCGGGCGTGCCGTATCGAGACAGCTTCTCCGGGCGCGCCATGGCCGACGACAAAATGCCGTCGTCGCGCACTCCCGCGCCGCCGCCGTGCTCGGCGAGCTGCTCACCGTGGGCCGCCCGCATGACCGCGATATCGAGCCAAACCCAGGATTGGTCGGCGGCGGTCATTTGGCGAGTTCCCGCAGGACGTGCCTTCGGCTTTTCATGATTCGCCGGGCTTGTGTCATCTGCTCTTCAAAATTCGCGTCGTAAGGACTCAACGCAATGCCGGTTTCCGTGTCGGTCGCGAAAACGGTGTCACCCTTTTCGAGCTTGAGTCGCGCCAAGACCTCCTTGGGCAAAATCACGCCGACCGAGTTTCCGATTTGAATCAATTTGAGTGCCGACATGAGTTTCCCCTTGAAGTCAAAGTTATAACGAACGTTATTATTTTCCTTTCCAGATCGCTGTCCATCCCATGCTCACCGTCAACAAACTCATGCCGCAGGGCAAGGGCCTCGCGCCTGTCCTGCTGAAGCGCGCCGCCACGGTCGAACTCGACTGGGACGTGCGTCAGAAGAGCCGCTTCGATGCCGAGGATTCGTCCGGCCGGCGCATCGGCTCGTTCCTGCCGCGCGGCACGCTGGTGCGCGGCGGCGACGTGCTGGTGGCCGAGGACGGCTCGCTGATCCGGGTCATCGCTGCGCCTCAGCCGGTGCTGCGCATCACGCCTTGTGCCAATCACGGCAGCCCCTTCGACCTGGTGCGCGCGGCGTACCACCTGGGCAACCGTCACGTGCAGATCGAACTCACCCCCACCCACCTGAAGATCGAGCCCGACCATGTGCTGGGCGACATGCTGCGCGCCATGCACCTCATCGTGAACGAGGTGGTGGAAACCTTCGAGCCCGAAGGCGGCGCGTATGCGGCGGGCGGGCACTCGCATGGGCACGACCACTCGCACGACCACGACCACGCCCACGCCCCTGGCCATCACGACCACGGCCCTGCAGGCCACGTGCACGGCCCGGACTGCAAGCACGATCACCACGCGCACGACCACGCCCCGGCACCCGCCGCGCAGATCGCCATGCAGTTCCACAAGACCCGTCCTTGAGCGCCTTCACGCCCGGCCTGCTGCAACTGATCTGGCTGGCGTCGCCGGCCTTGCCGGTCGGCGGGTTTTCCTATTCGGAAGGGTTGGAGGCGGCGGTGGAGTGGGCTGGTATCACCGACGAATCCAAAGCCTCCGACTGGATCGTCAACCAGCTGCAACTCACGCTCGCGCGCGGCGATTTGCCGGTGCTGCTGCAGTCGGTAACCGCGGCGCGTGCCGGCGACACCGCCCGGCTGCGGCAGCTCGACGCCTGGATTCGCCAGACCCGCGAATCCAGTGAATTCCGACTCCAGACCGAGCAGATGGGCCGCTCGCTGGCCGATTGGATGCGAGGGCTGCATCCGACGCAGGCTGTCGTCTTCGAAGGCTGGCAACCGACCTATCCCGTGGCCTTTGCCGTCGCCGCCGCGCGCACCGATGCGTCCGCGAACGACATCGCCGCCGCCTTCTGTTTCGGCTGGGCCGAGAACATGGTGCAGACCGCCATCAAGTCCGTACCGCTCGGCCAGAGCGCCGGCCAGCGCATGCTGGCGCGGCTGGCCGATGCCATCCCCGCTGCGCTCGCCCATGCGGCCAGCCTCGACGACGACGGCCGCCAGGTCCTGAGCCCGATGCTGGCCATCCTTTCGGCCCGCCACGAAACCCAATATTCCCGCCTCTTCAGAAGCTGACCCAACCATGCGCTCCGCACTCCACACCATCCCCCACCGCACCAAGAAGCTCCCGCCCCTGCGGGTCGGAATCGGCGGCCCGGTCGGCTCCGGCAAGACCACGCTGCTCGAAATGCTCTGCAAGGCCATGCGCGACCGGTGGGACCTGGTGGCCATCACCAACGACATCTACACCAAGGAAGACCAGCGCCTGCTCACCGTCAGCGGCGCGCTGCCGATGGAGCGCATCGAAGGCGTGGAGACCGGTGGCTGCCCGCACACGGCGATCCGCGAGGATTGCTCCATCAACCTCGAAGCCATCGACCGCATGCTGGAGAAATTTCCCGACGCCGACATCGTGTTCGTGGAGTCCGGCGGCGACAACCTGGCGGCCACTTTCAGCCCGGAGTTGAGCGACCTGACCATCTACGTGATCGACGTCGCGGCGGGCGAAAAAATCCCGCGCAAGGGCGGTCCCGGCATCACCAAGAGCGACCTGTTCATCATCAACAAGACCGATCTCGCGCCCTACGTGGGCGCCGACCTGTCGGTGATGGAGGCCGACACGAAGCGCATGCGGCCGACCCGTCCCTACGTGATGACCAACCTGCGTACCCAGGCCGGGCTGGCCGAGGTGATCGAGTTCATCGAGCGCAAGGGAATGCTGGTCTGATCGTTCAGCCGGGGCCGTGCGCCGGTACGGCGGCTGCGCCGGGCTCGGCGTCCGCGGTTTCGGACATGGCGAGGCAGCCGATGCCGGCGACGATGAGCAGCCCGCCCGCGATCTGCGGCCAGCCGATGGACTCGCCGAACAGCCACACCGACAGGCCCAGCACGGCCACGATCTCCAGGTGCGAGGCCGCGAAGGCCGGCCCGATGGGCGCGTGCTTGAGCAGCGTCATCCAGGTGAAAAACGAGCCGATGTAGCCGACGAAGGCACCGTAGATCCACGGCTGGCTGAAGACCCGCGCCAGCCAGGCCGGGTTCATCTCCAGCGGCAGCGCGTGGTTGCCGGCGGTCTTGAAGCTGATCTGCGCCAGGGCGTCGAAGGCCATCAGCACCAGAAAGCCGACGATGTAGAAGCGGCGGCTCATCGGCTCATCCCGGCAGCCCCACCACCGCCACGCCGACCGACACCAGCAGGATGCCGGCCAGTCGCATGCGGGAAAGCTTTTCGTCGAACAGCAGCCGTCCGGCCACCATGATGGCCACGATGTTGATCGAGCCCAGCAGCACGCCGTCGGACAGCGGAACCAGCGACAGGAAGGCCAGCCACACCACGAACTCGACCAGGTAGCAGCCCACGCCCAGCCATAGCCACGGGCGCGCCAGCATGTAGCGCCAGCGCGCCATGCCGTCGCCGGCTCGCGGGTCGCCGGCGGCGACTTTCAGGCTGAGCTGGCCGCCGGTGTCCAGCAGCACCCACAGCAGCCAGATGACGGCGACCAGCGGCGTCACGCGGCGGTGTCCTGCAGGTCCGGCTCGCCGGCGATGCCGCGCACGAAGGCGACGGTGCGGCGGATGACGGTCCGGCGCTGGCGGTCGACCGTCACCATGTGATAGCTGTCGTCGAGCAGGACCAGCTCGACCGGCGCGCGCCTGACGCCGCGCACGATGGCCCGTGCGTTCTCGACCGTCGCGACATCGTCTTCACGGGCGTGCACCACCAGACAGGGCACCCGGACGGCCGACAGGCGCGACAGCACCCGCCGCGACAGCGCGTTCATCTCGATGATCGACCACCACGGATTGCCGGGCAGCCCGGCGGCGGCGCTGTCGCCCGCGTGCATCCGGCCGACCACCTGCCGGCGCAGCGCTTCGTCCTTGATGCCGTAGGGCGGCTGCTCCATGAACACCCGATGGCGGCCGATGCCGAGCGCCCGCAGGATCGGCAGCAGCACGCCGCCCAGGCGCGTGTAGAAGGGCATGCTCCAGCCGTCGTAGCGGAAGATGACCGACAGCGCGGTGACGCCGTCGACCAGCTCCGGGCGCTCCTCGGCCAGCGCCAGCGAGAGCACCGCCCCCATCGACAGGCCCGCCACCACGAGCCGGTCGACCCGCGGCGCCAGGCGTTCGGCGCCGGCCTCCACGCTGGCATACCAGTCTTGCCAGCGCGTGCCGAGCAGGTCTTCCATGGCGCCGCAATGGCCTGCCAGTTGCACCGCGTAAACGCTGAAGCCGGCGCGGTTCAGGCCGCGCGCCAGCAGCCGCATCTCGTTGGGCGTGCCGGTGAGGCCGTGCACCAGCAGTACGCCGGTGCGCCCCGCGGTGCCCAGGCCCGGCAAGAAGAACTCGTGCGGCGTGATGCAGATGGAGTCGGCGGCGCTGGCGAAAGTGCCGTCATCGTTGGCCGCGACGCTCCCGGCGCTCAGGGGCACGGCGCTCACGCGGCGATGCTCGCGTCGGCCGTTTCTCGGCGTGCGACGGTGGCCGGCAATAACGCCAGCGCTTCGGCGAAGTCCGCGTACACCGCGTGGGCGATGCCGCGGCTGCGGCAGTGCTCGATGAGCTTGTACTTGGCGAAGACGAAGTCGGCCTTGGCCGAAACGCAGAAGTCCGACGTGCTGTCGCCGACGAACAGCACGCGGCGACCGTCCTCCTGCGCACCGGCCGCACGTTCGCATTTGCAGTTGCCGCTGGCACGTACGCAGGCGGCGTTGGCGTGCGGCGACTGCAGTTGCCAGCTGCGTTCGCCGGTCTGCACCAGGCGATTGGCGAACACCGGCAGGTCGCCCAGGCCGTGCTGGGCAAGGACCGTGGAAATGCAGTGGTCGATGCCGTCGCTGACCACCTGGACCGGCAGGCCCATCGCCTGGGCGGTGCGGACGAATGCGGCGAAGTGCGGGTCGACCTGGATGGTGGCCAGATGGGCGTCCAGCTCGGCGAGCGACATGTCGAGCAGCGCGACCTGCCCCTTCATGCATTCGCGCGATCCGATGTCGCCGCGTTCCCAGGCGTCTTCGAGTTCCTCCCAGCCGGGCTTGCCGAAGCGCTGCAGCAGGGAGTCGGTGACGTCCTCGACGCTGATGGTGCCGTCGAAGTCGCACTGGATGGTCCAGGCGCCGTGGGCGCCGGCAGGACGGTTCGGCGCCGGCAGGACGGGCGCGGCCGGCTTGATGGAGACGACGCGGCGCGCTGCACGTGGACGGCTGCGCGCGGTGACGGCGTCGGAGACGTCCGTGACGTCGCTGACGTCGGCGGCGGATTCGACAAAGAGCATTTCATTCATGGAAGTTCACCCTGACGTTCTGGCCGACGCGCCATGCGACGGCTCCCTCCGCGCCCGCCGAGAGGGGCGGGTCGAAAACCAGAAAACAATCGACCACGCGCTGGCCGCCGCGCGGCGAGCTGCCGTCGTCTTCGAGGCGGGTCGGCCCCATCACGGCGGCCAGCCGCACCACCCTGGCGCTGCGGAAGGCCGCGGCGCCGCCGGCGCTGGAATCGACGGTGACCTCGGCCTTCATGCCGGCGCGCACCTTGGCGGCGAAGCTCTCGTTGAGTTCGGCGCGCACCTGCAGCGGTCGGTCGGGTAGCAGCACCAGCAGGGCGGGCGTGGTGTCGACACGGGTGCCGGGCTGGGCGAGCAGCCGCACGACCCGGCCTTCGGTCGGCGCGCTGAGCACCAGGCGCGCCAGCTGAGCCTGGGCCTGGGCCAGCCGGCGGCTGGCGACCTGGGTATCGGCGGCGGCCACGGCGAGGCTGGCGTCCAGCTCGCGCGCGGCCTGCCCGGCATCGTCTGCGCGCTGGCGGTCGAGGCCGCCGGCCGCGGCGGCTTCGACCAGACGGGCCGCGTACTGGCGCGCAGCCGGCAGGCGCACCGCCTGGGCTTGCTGGCGGGCACGGGCGGCCTGCACTTCGGCTTCGGCCAGGGCGATGTCGGCGCGGGCGGCGGTGTCGGCCAGGCGCAGCAGGGCTTGACCCCGGCGGACGTGGTCGCCTTCGGCGACCGCCACGGACTCGACCCAGCCGCCAGCCGGAGCGCCCAGCTCGATCAGGCCGCCGGGCACTTCGATCTTGCCGCGCGCCATCGCCACCGGAGCCGCCCCCCGGGGAGCAGCGGCCGCTTGTGCCTGGGCGGCCGGCAGCGCCGAGTCCGTCGCCGGGCCGCAAGCTGCGAGCAGCGAGGCGAAGAGCGACAGAAGCGCGATTTTGGAATGTTTGTGCATGGCAGGCGGCTCAGTGCGCGGCACGTCCCGGGCCGTCGGCGGGCAGCCAGTCGTTGCAGATCACGCCGTCTTCCATGCTCAGGACGCGGTCGGCGTGGCGCACCGCGCGCGGGTCGTGGCTGACGCACAGGACGGTGGTGCCGTGCTGGCGTGCGATGCGGTGCAGGATGTCGATGACGCGCTGGCCGTTCTCGGCGTCGAGGGCGCTGGTGGGCTCGTCGGCGAACAGCAGTTGCGGCTCCTTGGCCAGCGCCCGGGCAATGGCGACACGCTGCTTCTCGCCGCCGGAAAGTTGCGCGGGGCGCAGGCTCGCGCGGTGGGCCATGCCGACTTCCTCGAGCACGCGCAGGGCCCGTACGGCGGAACGCTTGTTGTCCATGCCGAGGTAGCCCAGCGGCAGCTGCACCTGCTCGAGCGCGGTCAGCGCCGGGAACAGGTTGAAGCCCTGGAAAACAAAGCCGGTGTGGTGCAGGCGAAAGCGCTCCAGCGCCCGCTTGCCGAGTCCGGCGAGGTTCTGCCCCAGGGCGCGCACCTCGCCGGCGTCGGGCGTCTGCAGGCCGGACAGCAGCGACAGCAGGGTGCTCTTGCCGCAGCCGGAGGGGCCGGAGATCAACGTGAGTTCTCCGGGGTAGATGGCGGCGCTGAGGCCGTGCAGCACCTGGGCCCGCACCACGCCGCTGACGAAGGATTTGTCCACGCGCCGAGCCTCCAGCGTGGGCGCGACGGCGCGACGCGGGGCGGGCACGAGGCGGCTCTGGCGGATCATCAGCGCAGCAGCTCCGCCGGGTCGGCCCGCAACAGGCCGCGCATCGCCAGCAGCCCCGACAGCAGGGCCAGCACCGCCACCAGAGCCGCGCACAGCAGCGACACGGCGAGGTTCATGGCGACCGGTACGTCCTGGCTGTCGGCCAGAGCCAGCAGCGCGGCGCTGAACACGGCGCCGGTCAGCAAACCCAGGCCGCCCACCCAGCAGGCCTGCTCCACCACCACGCGCCCGAGGGCGGCCATGCTGGCGCCGAGCGCGTGCAGCACGGCGTATTCGCGCGCCGAGCCGGCCACCACGCCGATCAGCGACTGGCTGGTGACCACCGCGCCGACCACGCAGACGATCACCGCCATGAACAGTACCGCCACGCCGGCGCCGGTGCCGAACAGCCAGTAGTGCTGCGAGCGCCGCGCGAAGTCCCGGGCGGTCCAGGTCTCGAAGGGGCCGAATGCGCGGTCGGGCGACAGCCGGTCGCGCACGGAGGCCGGATCGGTTCCGGGCCGCAGGCGCGACAGGTAATAGGTGGCGCCGGCCGGCGCGTCGCGGCCGGCGATGCGGCGTGCGGTGTCCAGCGAGGCGAGCACGTTGACCCCACCCAGGGCGCGCAGGCCCGGCAGGGCGGCGATCACCCGCACCTGCCGGCCGGCGATGCTGGCTTCGCCGCCGGGAGCCACCTGGAGCTGGCCCAGGTCGGCGCGGTCGACCACGACGGCGCCGGGCTCGTCCAGGCGGGTGCGCAGATCGGGCGGCAGCAGGGCCGAGAACATCATGGCGCCGGACGGGCCGCCCGAGCCTGTCGAGATGCCGGAGACATACACCGAGACATCGCCGCCGCGCGCGCCGGCGGCGTGCCAGTCGCCTTCGGTCCAGAGGTAGGGTTCGACGTCCTGCACGTCCGGATCCATGCGCAGGCGCATCTCGACGTCCGGGCCGATCGGGCGGCCGAAGCTCACGCTCTGGGTGCCGGGATAACCGGTCCAGAGGTCGGCCGACGAGGCGCTGACATACAGCGAGGCGCTGTCGAAAATGCCCAGCACCAGAGCGGCCTGCACGGTGAGCAGCACGCCGGAAAAGCCCAGCGCGAACACCGCCGGCAGGAAGCGCCGCCATTCGTAGGCGAGTGTCTTGCGGGCCAGGGCGATCATGGCCGGCGATCCTGTGCCACGACTTCGTCCTGCGGCGGCAACGGCGCGCCGCCCAGTGCCTTGTAGAGGTCGACGAAAGCCAGCGCCCGAGCCGACTGCACGCCGTTCCGATCGGCTTCTGCCTGCAGCACGGCGCGGTCGACCGCCAGTTGGTCGTAGGGGCTGGAGAGGCCGTTGGCCAGCAGGCTGCGCTGGTTGCGGGCACGGCGCCGAAGGGCGGCCGAGGCATCGTCGAGAGACGCCAGCCGTTCGCCCTGGCGAGCGAGCGCCGACAGCGCGGTCTCGGCTTCGGCCACGCCTTGCAGCACGGTCTGGCGGTAGGCCAGCACGCTGGCCTGCAGCGCTTCGCCCTGCGCGTCGGCACGGGCACGGCGCAGGCCCCAGTCGAACAGCGGCAGATCGATCAGGGGTCCGATGGCCGGGACCTGGCGGGTGTTGGAGGTGCGCCGGTTCTGGGTGAGGTTGAAGGCGTACAGGTAGGAGGCGCCGAATGCGATGCGTGGGTACAGCTCGGCACGCGCGATGCCGGCCTCGCCGGCGGCCTGCAGCACGGCGGCCTCGGCCTTGCGCACGTCCGGGCGGGTGCGCAGCAGATCGGCCGGCAACGCGGTGACGGCCACCGCGCCCAGCATGGGCAACGGCGCCGGCTGCATCCAGGCCGGGTCGGGTTGCGGGCGGCCGACGAGCACCGCGAGCGCCTGCGCCGACTGCACCGCGGCGTGCCGCGCCACCGGCAGCTGGGCGGCCGTTTGCGCCCGGCGGGCCAGGGCCTCTTCGTCGTCTCCCGGTTGTGCCAGGCGCGCCCGGCTGCGCACCGCGACGAGTTCGACGGCCCGGCCGTCGAGCGCCAGCAGCCGCTCGATCAGGATGGCCTGGCATTGCGCCGAACGCAGGGCCAGGTATTGGTGCACCACTTCGGCCACGACCGACACGTGCGCGGCCTGCAGAGCGGCTTCGCTGGTGTCGAGCCCGGCCTTGGCGACCTGCTGTGCGCCCTCGCGCATGCCGAAGAGGCCCAACTCCCAGGTGACGTCCAGGCTGGCGTGCAGGAAGGCATCGGTGGCGGTGACATCCTGCAGGGTGCGCACGTTGGCCGAGGCGACGGGCCGGTAGTCGGTGTCGGCGCGCAGGGCCAGGCGCCGCGCCTGCCGCAACTGGCTGCCGGCGCGGGCCAGGTCCAGGTTCTGCCGGATAGCCTCGTCGACCAGGCTGTCGAGTTGCGCATCGGAGAGGGTTTTCCACCAGGAGCGCAGTTCCGGTGCCGCGGCGCCCGGCGCTGCGACGGGCGCCTGCCCCCAGGCCGCAGGTACGTCGGCCGGCAGGACGACCGGCGGCGGAGTGCCTGCGCAGCCGGCCAGTCCGGCCGCCGCCAGCGCCAGCACGGCGGCACTGCCGCACAGGGCGTGCAGGGATGCGGTGCGGCGGAGGGCGCTGGGCATGGTCGAGTCGAGGCGAGGGCGGCAAGTGGAGCGAAGCGGCGGAGCGTGTGGGCGCACTCCGCAGGAATGATCAGCCCGGATTGGACCCGGCGCGGATTGCGCGGCAGTGCAGGGAATGTGGAGGAAGCATGGAGGCCGCACGGCTGGTTTTCCTGCGTGCAAGGTGTGCCGGAGCCGCCCATAATCCGGCCCCACGCATGAATCCAACCCTGTCCCCCACCGGCCCGCTGGTGCTGGTCGTCGAAGACGAACCGGCCATCGCCGACATCCTGGTCGCCTATCTGCGGCGCGACGGTTTCCGCACGGTTTGCGCGGCAGACGGGCAGGCCGGCCTGGCGGCCTTCGCCCACGACCGGCCGGCCCTGGTGCTGCTGGACATCCACCTGCCCGGAATGGACGGCATCGACGTCCTCAAGAACATCCGCGCCGAGGACGACACCCCGGTGATCATGGTCACCGCCCTCGCCGACGACATCGACAAGCTGCTGGCGCTGCGAATGGGCGCCGACGACTACGTGGTCAAGCCCTACAGCCCGCCGGAGGTGGTGGCCCGGGTGCGCGCGGTGCTGCGACGCACCACGGCCGGCGTGCAGCCCAAGGCTCCGGCGGTGCTGAAAGTGGGCCGGCTGGAGATCGACCACGAGGCACATCTGGCGCGCGCGCTCAACGCCGGAGGCCGGCCGGAGACGCTGCCGCTCACGCTCACCGAATTCCGCCTGCTGGCCTGCCTGGCCGCGCAGCCGCGCCGTTGTTTCTCGCGCAGCCATCTCATCGAAACCTGCCTGCCGGAAAGCGACGCGCTCGACCGGGTGATCGACTCGCATCTCTCCAAGCTGCGCCGCAAGCTCCAGCTGGCCGGCAACGGCGAACTCATCGAGACGGTGCGCGGCATCGGCTACCGCCTGTGGCCCGGGGAGTAGAGCGCATCTGGGTCCGTTTCGGACTCGCCATTGCGGCCACGGTGCTGGTCACCATGGGCTTGCTGGTGGCCGGCACGCTGATCTTCGCCGAGCTGCAGTACCGCAGCTTCTACGAAACGCTGCCGCCGCCGGTGCGCGTCGAGCTGGACACGCTCAACGAGCTCGACATGGAAGACAGCCCGCGCGCCGTGCAGATCTACGGCCAGTACTGGCGCGGGGACCTGCTGTTCGGGGAGAAGTGGTCGCTGCTGGTGGGGCTGATCGTCTGCCTGCCCGTGGGACTGGGCGTCGGCTTCTGGGTGTCGCGCATCGTCACGCTACCGCTGGCTTCCATGGCCGAAACCGCGCAACGCGTGGCGGTCGGCGATTTCTCCGTGCGGGCCGATTCCGGCAAGGCCAGCGGCGAGATGGTCGGCATGGTGCGCGACTTCAACCAGATGGTCGATTCGCTGGAAGGGCTGGAGCGCGAGCGCAAGGCGACCGCCGCGGCCGTCTCGCACGAGCTGCGTACGCCGCTGGCGGTGCTGCGCGCACGCCTGCACGCCGTGTGCGACGGGCTCATCGCGGCCGACGAGACCGAATTCCGCCGCCTGCTGGGCGAGGTGGAGCACCTGGGACGGCTGGTCGACGATCTGCACACCCTGAGCGTGGCGGATGCCGGCCGGCTCTCCCTGCAGTACGAAGTGGTCGATCTGGCCGCACTGGTCGAAGACACCCTGACCGGGCTGGAGCCGCGTATCGGTGAGCGCGGCGTGATACTGGAATGGGTGCCGCAGGTGCAGTGCGTGATGGTGCGACTCGACCGCGATCGCATGCGCCAGGTGCTGACGAACCTGGTCGAAAACGCCCTGCGTCATGCGTCCAAAGGCGGCTGGCTGCAGGTGGCGCTGGTCGTCGAGGCGCAGGAAGCCGTGCTGTCGATCGCCGACGGCGGGCCCGGCCTGCCGGACGACATGCGCGACAACCCTTTCCGGCGCTTTCAGAAATCGCTGAACCGGCACGGCGAAGGCGTGGGCCTGGGCCTGTCCATCGTGCAGGCGCTGGTACAGCAACAGGGCGGCCATGTCTCGGCCGGCGAAAGAACGGGCGGCGGAGCGGTGTTCACCGTGCGCCTGCCGGTCGCCTGAGCCACCGGGCGTTCAGTCGCCCCGGGACATCAGGTGCCCGAGGCCGCGGGCTGGCGCGCGGCCATGATCGCGTCGACCACTTCTGCAAATCCGGCGCCGCGCGCGCCTTCTGCCAGGTAGCGCGGCAACTCGATCAGCTGCGGCAGGAAGCGCCGGACATTGGCCACCGCCACGCTGTTGGCGAACGCGCCGAACATGCGCTGGTCGTTGGTGGAGTCGCCCACGTAGGCCCAGCGGTCCATCTCGGCCTGGAGAGGCCGGCCGAGCAGGGCCCGGACCACCCACTGCGCGCCGACCAGCTTGTCGTGGTCGCCGAACCAGCCGTTGATGTGGATGCTGCTGACGGTCGCGTGCAGACCCTCCCCGCGCATCAGCGCCACGACCGCGGCGATGCCGGCCTCGTCGAGCTGCGCGAACTCGCTGTGGTCGATGGCGATATCGGTCTCGCGGCCCGGTGAGTCGGTGGCACGCGAGGCGCCGGGGATTTCTGCCTCGATGCGCTGCAGCACCTGTTGCAGTCGCGCAAAATTGCGGGCGCGGGTGGCTTCGTCGTCGCGGTAGACGCGTTGTACCTCGACGGCCCCATTTGCCTGGACGCGCGGCACCAGCGCCACGGCGCCGTTCTCGGCGACCAGCGCCTCCAGCGGCCAGGTGGCGGCGAAGGGCAGGCTCCAGCCGACCGGCCGTCCGGTGATGGCGATGCGGTGCAGGCCGGCGGCGTGCAGCGTGTGCAGGGCCTGCAACGCGTCGGCCGTGATGGCGCCGTCGGTGGTCAGGGTGTCGTCGATGTCGGTCATTACCCCGACCAGGCCGCGCCGGGCCTGCAGGGGCCAGTCCATCAGTGCTTGCAAGAGGCGTCTTTCCTTTTTTGTCCGATGGCGTGTCGCGTCAGCCAGCATGGAAACGTTGTGATCGTCATATTCGTTGAATCAGGGGACGACGATGCCGATGCGACTGTCGATAAGTCAGCTCATGGAGTGTCGCGCACGACGCGGTAGAGGCTGACGTCGCCATGCGCATGCAGGCGCTCGAAAAATCGGCGGAAGCCCGGCCTGGACTCCACTCCCGGCACGCGCGCGGAATGCACCAGCAGCGTATCGAAGTCTTGCTGCACCAGTACACGGTGAAGCGCCTCGGGTGCCAATTCGCTGAAGTCGCGATAGCGCCAAGGGCCGAACACGTCGCCATGTACCTGGCCCGGGGTGTAGTAGATCGCGTCTTCGAGGCCCATCTGATACACCTTTCCTGGCGGCAGCTGGCGTAGGTGGACCAGCGTGTCGTATCCGGTCACGTTGGCGGCCAGTACCCGTTCGCGTCGTGCCTCCGTCGGGGCAATGCGTCCGATGTGGCGATTGGTGCCGAGCAGCGCCAGGCATGCGACTGCGAGCAGGCCCCAGGCTGGCAGTGGGCGGTGCGTATTGCGTACCGTGCCCAGACGCTCCCTGACGGCGCGCAAGGGCGGGGTGCTCAGCAGCAACCGGCCGCCGGCGAGCCATGCCGTAGCGGCCAGCAGGGCCAGCACGGGATATGCCGGCATGAGGTATCGCGGATAACGTGACGTCAGCGCCCACGTCGCCAATAGATAGGCGCCGAGCCAGAGGGCGGCACGCCACTCGGGCCGCTTTCGCATGCGCGCCATGAAGGGCGTGAACAAGGCCGGCCACAGCAGCCAGTGCGGCCAGCCGGCGTTTTTGTGCAAGTCCGCGAACTGCACCCTGTAGTCCTCCAGGTTCCAATCGGTGAATCCAAAGAATCGCCCGCCGATGGGGGCGAACGGGTCGCCGGTCTGCAGGGTGTTTCGTGCATACCAATAGGCCGAGGGAAGCAACAGCGCGGCGACGGCGATCAGCCCGGTCTTGGCGCTGCGGTCCCGACGAACCAGCAGAACCGCGAATGGCGGCAACACCATCAGGGCCTGGTACTTGGAGCCCGCCGCCACCCCCAGGAACAACGCGCCGATGGCCAGCCAGCGCCGAGCGTCGGCACCGTCGGCCGCCCGGCTTCGGTGCCATTGCAGGAAACCCACCATGCCGCCGAAGACGAACAGGCTGACAGGCATATCGACGTACGCGCTGGCGTATTCCGAGCCTGTCAGCTTCAGCCAGATCGCTGCGGCGATGCAGGCGGTCGTGCGGTCGGCATATTGCCGGCCGAGTCGATAGACCAGCAGAGCGGTCAACCATCCGCAGGCGCCATTCAGCAGATGAGGCATGACGTCGCTGCCGAAAAGCAGTGCGCATGCGTAGAGCAAATCGATGTTGTAGGGAAACCAGGGATAACGCAGCCACGGATGCACCGTCAGCTTGCCGTCCAGCGCCCATAGCCTCGCATGGGGGAGGTGGTACATCAACTCGTCCCAGGCCAGCGGTGGCCCTAAGGGCTTGGGCAAGGTCGACAGCAGCAACAGCGCCAGCAGTGCAAATGCGACCCTGGCGGCGGGCGTCCAGGGCTCGGGTTTCGTCCGGCTGCGGTGAGGTTGCCGCCATCGACGCCATAGCCGAACTGCGGCCGAGAGCAGGCCCATGGCCCACATCAGCCCCACGTTGACGGCATTGAAGCCGCCGGCGACTGCCAGGCCTTGACATACGCAGATGGCGACAGCCAAGCCCAGCAGAACGGCCATCACCGCCAGAAGCGGACCATCGCCATCGCCATCGCTACTGCTGTTGATCCGCGCTCCGATGCCGAAGGAGCCGATGCCCCAGCAGGCCAGGAGCACCGTTGCCAGGACCATGTACATGCCAGCGGCGTAGAGGAGCGTCGCCAGCATGGGTGGTGCTTGTCAGCCGGCGTTCTGCAGCGCCAGGCCGGCGTGTTCGCGCAAGGGGTGGAAGTGGATCTTGGGAAAGCGCTCCTGCGCCAGCCGCACGTCGTAGGGGCTGGTGCACAGGTAGGCCAGGGTGTCGGCGGCGTCGTGTGCCAGCCGCAGCGGATAGGCGTCCGTGAAGGCGCGCAGGTCGGCTGCGTTGTCGGCGGTGATCCAGCGGGCGCCGGTGTACTGGCAGCCTTCCAGGCGCACGTCGGCGTCGTATTCGGCCTTGAGGCGGTGCTGTACCACTTCGAACTGGAGCTGGCCCACGGCACCCAGCAGCATGGCGCCACCGGCGTCGGGCTTGAAGACCTGGATGGCGCCCTCTTCACCGAGCTGCGCCAGGCCCTGTTGCAGTTGCTTGGTGCGCAGCGGGTTCCTCAGGATGACGGTCATGAAGAGTTCGGGCGCGAAAAAGGGCAGGCCGGTGAACTGCAGCGCGGCGCCGTTGGTGATGGTGTCGCCCAGCTGCACGCCGCCATGGGTGGTGAAGCCGATGATGTCGCCGGCGAAGGCCTCGTCCACCGCTTCGCGCCGTTGGCTCATGAAGGTGACGACGGAGGTCGGCCGAAGCTCCTTGGCGGTGCGCTGCACCTTGAGCTTCATGCCGGGCGTGTACCGGCCCGAGGCCATGCGCACGAAGGCGATGCGGTCGCGGTGGTTTGCGTCCATGTTGGCCTGCACCTTGAAAACCACGCCGGCGAAGTCCGGGTCTTCGGGCCTGATTTCCTTGGTGACCGGCTGGCGGTTGACGACGGTGGTGCTGATGCGCGGCTGGGGCGAGGGCGCCAGGTCGACCAGCGCGTCGAGCACTTCCATCACGCCGAAGTTGTTCACCCCGGAGCCGAAGAAGACGGGCGTCTGCTTGCCTGCCAGGAAGGCCTCGCGGTCCCAGGCGGGTGAAGCGCCGGTGGCGAGTTCCATGCTTTCCATGGCCGAATCCCACTCGGAGCCGAAGCGTTGGCGCAGGGTGTCCTGCTGCGTCAGCGGCACCGCCTCGAAGTCCTGGGGCAGACGTTCGGAGCCGGACTCGAACACGGTCATGGCCTGCGTCCGCAGGTTGACGATGCCGCCGAAGGCCTTGCCCTGGCCCACCGGCCAGGTCATGGGCACGCAGGGCATGCCGAGTTCGCGTTCGATCTCGTCGAGGATGTCCAGCGGTTCGCGCACTTCCCGGTCCATCTTGTTGACGAAGGTGATGATGGGCGTGTCGCGCTGGCGGCATACCTCGATCAGGCGGCGTGTCTGGGCTTCGACGCCGTTGGCCGCGTCGATCACCATCAGGGCGGAGTCGACGGCGGTCAGCACCCGGTAGGTGTCCTCGGAGAAGTCCTTGTGGCCGGGTGTGTCGAGCAGGTTCACCACGTGGTCGCGGTAGGCCATCTGCATCACGGAAGAGGCCACCGAAATGCCGCGCTGCTTTTCGATTTCCATCCAGTCGGAGGTGGCATGACGGCTGGCCTTGCGGGCCTTGACCGAGCCGGCGATCTGGATGGCGCCCGAAAACAGCAGCAGTTTTTCCGTCAGCGTGGTCTTGCCCGCGTCAGGGTGGGAAATGATGGCGAAGGTGCGGCGGCGGCGGGTTTCCGCCAGGAAATTCGAGGACAAGCGGCTATCTCCAGAGGCGCTCCGGCGCGCGGTTGGGCCGGTGGAACGCAACCCGCGATTGTCGCATCGGCCGCCGGCCGCGTCACGCCCCGGCGTTTCAGTGGTGCGAATAGGCGATGGCGCGATAGCGGTCGCTGGCCCCCAGAACCCGCTCGAGCGTGGAGAGGTGCGCCCGGGTGCCGGGCGCCGGCAGGAACACCTCGACGGACTGGGCGTGGTCGCGCTGCCTGCCCGTGTCGTGGACGAAGCGTGCGACGTCCGAAGGCGACACCGCGCCTTCGTCGAGCTGGAGATTGGGCACGGGGTAGCCGGGCAACGTGGAGCTGATGCGGTGGCCCGGCGCGATCATTCCGCGGCGGAAATTCTGCGCGGCGGCGAGGTGGCCGGCGGCATCCGGAGAGGCGCGCAGGGTGGTGATGCACGCCTTGGAAGCAATCTCCGGGTTGTCATGGCTGCGGCGGTTGTTGCCGGTGACGAACAAGACCGGTTTGGGACCCTGCGGGGAATCGGCGAACTCTTCGGAAGCCAGCAGATAGCCGAGCTTGTAGCCGTCTTCGTGCACCGCCGTGAAGCGGACCCGGTCGCCGAAGGCGCTGTGCGCAATGTCGATCGCGTGCTGGAAGTCGGCCCTCGCCTGGCGCCGGGCCTCGATCTGCGAGGTGCTGGGCGGGGTGACGCGGATGGCGGGCACCGGGGCGAAGTTTGCGGTTTCGGTCTGCGTGGCGACCGTGCGCATGAACCGCTGAGGCAAGCCGACCAGCAGGTGATTGCCGTAGGTTCGCCGTTGAATGCCCTGGTAGGAGCTCGGCGGCGGCTGGTAGGCCGGCGCGGGCTTGGTGTGACGCGGAAGATGCAGGCAGGAAGCGATTTGTGCAAATAATTTCATGGTGTGAGCAGGCCGGTCGGCTAAAAAAGATGAAGCTGCCCATCCTGTTGGCAGCCGCGACATCCGTTGCCTTCAACGCGAAACAGCGCTACCCGCACCGAAAGTGCTTTCTCTATAATCTGGCGTTTTCCGAGGAGCGTTGCAGCGCCGTCAGGCGTGAGGCTCGGAACATCTATCCAGCAACGACGCTCGCCCACCGGTTTTTCCCAAGGCGAGCGGGTCTTTTTTAGACCTGATGGCCTCGGTGCCGGTGGCTGATCCACCTGCCTAACGGAGCCATCCATGAACGCTTCCCTCAAGACTCTTTCGCCGGCCGACGTCGCCATCGCCGACATCACCCTCGCTGCCTGGGGCCGCAAGGAAATCAAGATCGCCGAGACCGAAATGCCCGGCCTGATCGCGATCCGCGACGAATACGCCGCCGCCCAGCCGCTGAAGGGCGCCCGCATCACCGGTTCGCTGCACATGACCATCCAGACGGCCGTGCTGATCGAGACCCTGCAAGCCCTGGGAGCCGATGTGCGCTGGGCCTCGTGCAACATCTTCTCCACGCAGGACCATGCCGCCGCGGCCATCGCCGAAAGCGGCACGCCGGTGTTCGCCATCAAGGGCGAATCGCTGGAAGACTACTGGGATTACACCCACCGCATCTTCGACTTCGGCGCCAAGGGCACGCCCGGTGAAGGCCCGAACATGATCCTGGACGACGGCGGCGACGCGACGCTGCTGATGCACCTGGGCCAGAAGGCCGAGAAGGACCTGTCGGTGCTGGCCAACCCGACCAGCGAAGAAGAACGCATCCTCTACGCCGCCATCAAGGCCAAGGTTGCCGAGGACGGCACCTGGTACACCCGCAAGGCCGCCGAGATCATCGGCGTGACCGAAGAGACGACGACCGGCGTGCACCGCCTCAACGAGATGTCGGCCAAGGGCACCCTGCTGTTCCGCGCCATCAACGTGAACGACTCCGTCACCAAGAGCAAGTTCGACAACCTGTACGGCTGCCGTGAATCCCTGGTGGACGGCATCAAGCGCGCGACCGACGTGATGATCGCCGGCAAGGTGGCGGTGGTGGCCGGTTACGGCGACGTCGGCAAGGGCTCGGCCCAGGCCCTGCGCGCCCTGAGCGCCCAGGTGTGGGTGACCGAGATCGACCCGATCAACGCGCTGCAGGCGGCCATGGAAGGCTACCGCGTGGTGACGATGGAATACGCCGCCGACAAGGCCGACATCTTCGTGACGACCACCGGCAACAAGGACGTCATCCGCCACGAGCACATGGCGGCCATGAAGGACCAGGCGATCGTCTGCAACATCGGCCATTTCGACAACGAAATCGAAGTCGCTTCCCTGGAAAAGTACCAGTGGGAAGAGATCAAGCCGCAGGTCGACCACATCATCTTCCCGGACGGCAAGCGGATCATCCTGCTGGCCAAGGGCCGCCTGGTGAACCTGGGCTGCGGCACCGGCCACCCGAGCTACGTGATGTCGTCTTCGTTCGCCAACCAGACCATCGCCCAGATCGAACTGTTCACCAAGCAGGACCAGTACGAAAGCGGCAAGGTCTACGTGCTGCCCAAGCACCTCGACGAGAAGGTCGCGCGCCTGCAGCTGTCCAAGCTGAACGCGCAACTGTCGGTGCTGACGGACGCGCAGGCGGCGTACATCGGCGTCGACAAGAACGGCCCGTACAAGCCCGACACCTACCGCTACTGATTTCCGCTTTGCGCGCAGATCAACTGTTGGTGGAGCGCGGCATGGCCGCCTCCCGTTCGCAGGCCCAGCGGCTGATCGCCGCCGGGCTCCGCTGGCGTGTCGGAGACGGGGCCTGGAAGGACGTCGCCAAGAACGGCGAAGAAGTCATCGACGGCGCCGAGCTGGCGTTGGCGGACGCGGCGGAAGCCCGCTACGTTTCGCGTGGCGGACTCAAGCTGGAAGGCGCGTTGCGCGAGGCGGGCGTCGACGCCGCCGGCCGCGTCTGCCTCGACCTGGGTCAATCGACCGGCGGCTTCACCGATTGCCTGCTGCGCCACGGCGCGGCGCGGGTGGTGGGGGTGGACGTCGGCCAGGCGCAATTGCATGCATCCATCCGGGCCGATGCCAGGGTGCATGCCGTCGAAGGCCTGAACGCTCGCGCGATGTCCGCTGAAGACCTGGGCGAGGCCATGCCCGCCGACGGCTTCGGCCTGGTCGTGGGCGACCTTTCCTTCATCTCGATGACCCTGGTGCTGCCCGCCGTCGCACCGCTGATGGCGGCCGACGCCACCTTGCTGATGCTGGTCAAGCCGCAGTTCGAATTGCAGCCCGGACAGGTCGGCAAGGGCGGCATCGTGCGCGACGAGTCCTTGTATGCGGTGGTCGAACAGCGCATTCGTGCCGCCTGCCGCGATGCCGGCCTGGCGGTGCGGCGGTGGATGCCCAGCGCCATCGACGGCGGCGACGGCAACCGCGAGTTCTTCATTCATGCAGAAAGGGCGCCATGAGCGCTGATATTTTCCCGCTGTCGCCGGCCGGACCGGTGAGCTTCGAGTTCTTTCCGCCGAAAACGCCCGAAGGCGCAGTCAAGCTGCGGGCGGTGCGCCAGGCGCTGTATGCGCGCAAGCCCGAGTTCTGCTCGGTGACTTACGGCGCGGGCGGCTCGACCCAGGAGGGCACTTTCGCCACCGTGCGCGAAATCCTGGCCGAAGGCATGGATGCGGCTTCGCACTTTTCGTGTGTGGGCGCTACCAAGGCCTCGGTGCGCCAGCAGCTCTCCGAACTGCGCGCCATGGGCGTCAAGCGGCTGGTCGCGCTGCGCGGCGATCTGCCCAGCGGCTACGGCAGCGGCGGCGAGTTCAACTACGCCAGCGATCTGGTCGAATTCATCCGCGCCGAGACCGGCGATGCGTTCTTCATCGAAGTGGCGGCTTATCCCGAAATCCATCCGCAGGCACGTTCGCCGCAAGCCGATCTGCAGGCTTTTGCGGCCAAGGCCCGGGCCGGCGCCGACAGCGCCATCACCCAGTATTTCTACAGCGCAGACGCGTATTTCCGTTTTGTCGACGACGCGCTGGCGCTGGGCGTCGAATTGCCGGTGGTGCCGGGTGTCATGCCCATTACCAGTTCGACGCAGCTTCTGCGCTTCTCGGATGCGTGTGGCGCCGAGATTCCCCGCTGGATCCGCCTGCGCCTGCAGGGCTTCGGCGACGATGTGGAGTCGATTCGCGCCTTCGGCCTCGACGTGGTCACCGACCTGTGCGAGCAACTGGCCGCTGGCGGCGCGCCCGGCCTCCACATCTACACGATGAACCAGTCCGCGGCGCCGCTGGCGCTGCTGGACCGCATCGGCCGAGGCGCATGACTCTGCGGGGTCCGGCGATAGCGCGCACGCTGGCGACGCTGGCGACGCTGGCGCTCGCCGGCGTCCTGCTCGAAGGTTGCGCTGGGGGATCCGCCCTGCACACCGACAGCGATGCCTTCGGCGAGCGGCCCGACGAGCCGGTGCACATCGTCGCGACGCGCCCGGTTCCGCTGCCGCCCCTGCAGGCGCTGGAACGCTTGCCCGCGACTCCCCGGAACGAGGCGCTTTCCACGGTGGTGCCGGTCAGGTCGGACGGCTCGGTCGATCCGGACGAGGATGCGGTGGAGCCCGGCCTCGAATTCGAGCGCGGCGGCGCCTCCTGGTACGGCAGTCGTTTTCACAATCGGCGGACCGCCAGCGGTGAGCGCTTCGACATGAGCGACCTGACGGCGGCGCACCGTACCCTCCCGTTCGGCTCGCTCATTTGCGTGCGCAACGTCGGCAACGGACAAACGGTGTTGGTGCGGGTCAACGATCGTGGTCCCGGAGCGCGCAGCCGGGTGATCGATATCAGCCAGGCCGCTGCCGAGGCCCTCGGGATGGTGGGCGCGGGCGTGCAGACCGTGGCTCTGTCGCGCCCCGTCTCGGGGCGGATGCGCTGCGAATAAGTGCATACAAAAAGTGCGTACGAGTGCATGCGCGCTTTTTCGGCGAGGCGCTGAATGTTTTGAATGAGCTTTGGGTTGGCATGGGCTTTGCGTACAAACTTACGAAAATTCACATCCCTTCGCTCAACCCCCCTCAAGAGAGTCATTCCATGAAGAAGTCGCTTATCGCCGCCTGCGTCAGTCTCGCCTGCGTTTCCGGCGCCCATGCGCAAAGCAGCGTCACCCTGACCGGCCTGGTCGATCTGTATGCCTTTTCTCAAAAGCTGCCGGGCCAGGACGGCCGGGTCAACGGCGTCGGCAGCGGTGGCATGACCACCTCGTGGTTCGGCTTCACCGGCACCGAAGACCTCGGCGGCGGTCTCAAGGCCAATTTCAAGCTGACCTCGTTCCAGCGCCTGGATACCGGTACTCCCGGCCGTTTCGGCGGTGACCAGTTCTTTACCCGCGACGCCAACGTCGGCCTGTCGGGCGGCTTTGGTGCCGTCACCCTGGGCCGCGGCCTGGCGCCCAACTTCCTGCCGACGATCCTGTTCAACCCGTTCGGTGACTCGTTCCAGTTCTCGCCCCTGGTGCTGCACAAGAACGTGGGCATTTTCAGCGGCGCGGGCTACGCCTCGTCGACCCCGGCCGACACCGGCTGGTCCAACGAAGTCATCTACACCACGCCTACGTTCGGCGGCCTGACGGTCAACCTGCATTACCAATTCGGTGAGCAGTCGAGCAGCAGCAACAACGAAAACCGCAAGAACCTGGGCGTCAACGCGATCTACATGAACGGTCCGTTCGCGCTGACCGGCTACTACGAACACGACCAGGTCAACAACTACAACGGCAACACCGGCGCGAACGCACCGATGACGCTCATCACCACCGCGGTGGCTGGCGTGAACGTGCCGACCACCAAGAAGGACTGGCTGTTGGGCGGCTCCTACGACGCCGGTTTTGTCAAAGGCTTCCTGACCTACGGCCAGACCAAGACCGAATCCACCAACGTCGAATACAAGACCACCCAGATCGGCGCTTCCGCTCCGCTGGGCGCCGGCAAGCTGCTGGCCAGCGTGGCCGACACCAAGATCGACGGCGTCGCCGCAGGCGCCACCAACAAGCGCACCACCGCGACGGTCGGCTACGACTACTTCCTGTCGAAGCGCACCGACGTGTACGCCAACCTGATGTACGACCGCCTGAACAGCAACGTGCCCAAGGGCAACACCGTCGCGATCGGTATCCGTCACCGTTTCTGATGACGGCCGGGGAAGGTCTGAGCAGATCTTCTCCGCGTCTTGACCTCGCATTCGCGGTCCTCGCCGTACCGGAGTACGCCTCCGGTCGCCGGTGCGATCCCGGGCCTGCTCGACGACGGTTACCTCGCAGCTTCCGAGAGGTCGCTGCGGGCGAAAAAAGTCAGCCGCCGGCTTCCAGCGTGAACGTGGCCTTGGAGTCTTGCTCCAGGGCCGTTTTCATTTGCGGCAGGGCTTCGGCCAGCTGCTCGCGCAGGGTGTGCGGCGGGTTGATCACGAACATGCCGCTGGCCGGCAGGCCAGGGCGCTTGTGATCCACGCCGGGCAGGGCGGTGGGCGTCGGCGCCTTGCCACCCTTGACGGTCAGCGTGGCGTGCAGCCAGGATTTGCGCGACTGGTTGCTCAAGGTCTTCAGCCGGCGCGGCAGGTCGTGCGCCTCGGCACGGCCGATGATCGGGTACCAGACGGCGTAGGTGCCGGTGGCGAAGCGCTTGAGACTGTCGGCCGCCATGGTCGCCACGGCGGCGTAGTCGGATTTCATCTCGTAGCTCGGATCGCACAGCACCAGGGCGCGCCGTGCCGGCGGCGGGATGAACTTTTTGAGGCCCTCGAAACCGTCTTCGCGCAGCACGGCGATGCTGCGGCCGGCGTCCAGCTGGGCGATGTTGCCGGCCAGGGCGCGGGCATCGGTCGGGTGCAGCTCGAACAGCTTCTGACGGTCGCGGTCGCGTCCGCGCAGCAGACGTTCGGTGACGAAAGGCGAGCCGGGATAGACGGTGGCGCCGCCGCCGGCCTTGTTGAACTCGCCGACCAGGTCCAGGTAGTCGCGCAGCAAGGCCGAGGGGGCGGGCGCGCCAGGCGCGGCGAAGAACTGCAGCAGCCGTGCGATGCCTTCGAGCGACTCGCCGCTTTTCTGGGCGTAGTCGCCGTCCAGGCGATAGAGGCCGGCGCCGGCGTGCGTGTCGATGACGGTCAGCGCCGCCTCCTTCTGCACCATGTGTTGCAGGATGCCGATCAGCGTGGTGTGCTTGAGCACATCCGCGTGATTGCCGGCGTGAAAGGCGTGTCGGTAACTGAACATGATGGCGCCGATGTTAACGACCCACACGACATATTGCGGCGTGTGTCGGAAACTTCCTATAATGGAAGGCTTCGCAGCGTCTTGGCAGGTCCCGCGGCGAAGATGCACGCAGCGTGTTTTGCATGTTGCGGGTAGCTCCCGCCTAAGAGGTTTCCTTCAGAGAAACGCCGACCGCGGAAAAGGGCCGACGCCAGAACTCACTCGAAATTCGAAAGAATCAAAATGTCTACTTTCAGCGCAAAACCCGCTGACGTGGTGCACGAGTGGTTTGTGATTGACGCGACCGACAAGGTCCTCGGACGGGTAGCCAGCGAAGTTGCCCTCCGTCTGCGCGGCAAGCACAAAGCCATTTATACGCCTCACGTCGACACCGGCGATTTCATCGTCATCGTCAACGCAGCCAAGATCAAGGTCACCGGCACCAAGTCCCTGGACAAGGTGTACTACCGTCATTCGGGCTATCCCGGCGGCATCACCGCTACCACCTTCCGCGATCTGCAAGCCAAGCACCCTGGCCGCGCACTCGAAAAGGCCGTCAAGGGCATGCTGCCCAAGGGTCCGCTCGGCTACGCCATGATCAAGAAGCTCAAGGTCTACGGCGGCGCGGAACATCCGCACACCGCCCAGCAGCCGCAAGCGCTGGAAATCTGAGGAGCCCAGAATGATTGGTGAATGGAACAATGGCACCGGCCGTCGCAAATCCAGCGTCGCCCGTGTGTTTATCAAAAAAGGCACCGGCAAGATGACGGTCAACGGCAAGGACGTGCAAGCGTACTTCGGCCGCGAGACCTCCATCATGATCGCCAAGCAGCCGCTGTTTTTGACCAACCATGTCGAAACCTTCGACATCCAGGTCAATGTGCACGGCGGCGGTGAGTCCGGCCAGGCCGGCGCGACCCGCCACGGCATCACCCGTGCCCTGATCGACTGGGACGCGACCCTGAAGCCCGTGCTGTCCGCAGCCGGCTTCGTGACCCGCGACGCCCGTGAAGTCGAGCGTAAGAAGGTCGGCCTGCACGGCGCTCGTCGTCGCAAGCAATTCTCGAAGCGTTAATTCGCCACGGAATCCAGCAAAAACCGCCCTCGTGGCGGTTTTTGCTTTTATGCATGGCCCTGATCGCATGGCCGGCTATTGCGTAACACGCAGCTTGAAATCACCTTTCTTGCTAGCATGTCCCCCTTGCGTATCGCACCGCGACCCCTTTCCCCCGGGTTGCTGCACCTGCGACCCGGACGACGGGTTGCCTACATAACCCACTGGAGTCCCTCATGAGCGCCGTTGCCGAAGCCGTCACCGCCCCCACCGCCATGCCCGAGCCGATCCTGTTCACGGACAGCGCCGCAGCCAAGGTGGCAGACCTGATCGCCGAAGAAGGCAATCCCGACCTGAAATTGCGTGTCTTCGTGCAGGGTGGCGGTTGTTCCGGCTTCCAGTACGGTTTCACCTTCGACGAGGTGACCAACGAGGACGACACCACGATGTCCAAGAATGGCGTCTCCCTGTTGATCGATGCGATGAGTTACCAGTACCTCATCGGTGCGGAGATCGACTACAAGGAAGACCTGCAAGGCGCCCAGTTCGTCATCAAGAACCCGAACGCCACATCGACCTGCGGCTGCGGATCGTCCTTCTCGGCCTGACCGTTAAAAGCGCCCCTCCGGGCGCTTTTTTCCAGTCGAACCGCCAGCCGCCTTCAGGGCGGTTTTTTCGTTCCGCCCCATGACCTCAGATTCCGTTCCGCCCGCAACAGGCCCCGCGCGTTCTTCCCCCCTGCTATGGCTGGTCGCAGCCGGCTTTTTCATGCAGACGCTGGACACCACCATCGTCAACACCGCCTTGCCGGAAATGGCGCGCAGTCTGGGTGAGAGCCCGTTGCGCATGCAGTCGGTGGTGGTGGCCTACTCGCTGGCCATGGCCATGTTGATTCCGGCCTCTGGTTGGATCTCCGACCGTTTCGGTACCCGGCGAACCTTTTTCACCGCCATCCTCGTATTCGCGCTGGGTTCGCTCTGCTGTGCGCTGTCGCGCAACCTGGGCGAACTGGTAGCGGCACGGGTGCTGCAGGGCATGGGCGGCGCTTTGCTGCTGCCGGTCGGGCGCCTCGCCGTGCTGCGTGGGGTACCCCGCTCACAGTTCCTGCAGGCCATGAGTTTCGTTTCGATCCCCGGGCTGATCGGCCCGCTGATCGGTCCTACGCTGGGGGGCTGGATGGTGCAATACACCAGCTGGCACTGGATCTTCCTGATCAATCTGCCGGTCGGCGCCATCGGCTGCGTCGCTACCCTGATCTACATGCCGGACGGTCGAGCCGGCAAACCCAGCCGTTTCGACCTGGTCGGCTACCTCTGGCTGGCTTTCGGCATGGTGGCCGTGTCGCTGGCGCTGGACGGGCTGGCCGAACTCGGCCTGCCCCAAGCCGCCGTCATTCTTCTGCTCGCGTCCGGACTGGGTAGCCTGGCCGCCTACTGGCTGCATGCCTTGCGACGGCCCGATCCGCTGTTCTCACCGGCACTCTTCTCGGTGCAGTCGCTGCGGGTGGGATTGCTCGGCAACCTGTTCGCCCGCATCGGCAGCAGCTGCATGCCCTTCATGGTGCCGCTGATGCTGCAGGTCGGCCTGGGCTATTCGCCCCTGCATGCGGGGTTGATGTTGTTGCCGGCGGCCCTGGCCGGCATGGCCATGAAGCCCGTCGCGGCCTGGCTGATCTCCCGCCTGGGGTACCGCCGGGTGCTGTTGTTCAACACGCTGGCGGTGGGGCTGTCGATGATCTCGTATGCGCTCGTCGGCCCGGAGCAGCCGCTGTGGGTGCGGGTGCTGCAGTTCGCCATCTTCGGCGGCGTCAATTCCATGCAGTTCACCGCGATGAACACCGTCACTCTCAAGGACATGGCCGGGCCGCTCGCCAGCAGCGGCAACTCGTTGCTGTCGATGGTGCAGATGCTGGCGATGGGCATGGGCGTGGCGTGCGCCGGCGCGGTGCTGGCCGGCTTCACCGGCTACTTCGCCCAACCGGCCGGCGAGGCGGGCGAAACCTTGCGGGCGTTTCACGCTACCTTCATGACGATGGGGCTCGTCACGATGGTCTCCGCCTTCATCTTCTGGCAACTTGAGCCGGAGACCGTGGCGACCACCGCGGAGGTCAAGGCAGTGGACGCCGACACCGTCGATCACGCCTGAGGCGTGAGGCGTGAGGCGACAGGCGTCAGGCGTCAGGCAGGGTACAGCGCGCCCAGCACCCGCGGGCCCGCCGCTCCGGTGGCTGCGGGCAGGTTGCCCGGCCGGCGTTCGGTAAAACGGCGCGCCAGCCAGGCGAAAGCGGTGGCCTCCACCTGCAGCGGCGGCAGGCCGAGTGCGTCGGTTGACGCCACTTGCATTCGTGGCAGCGCATCCCGCAGTCCCCGCATCAACGCCCCGTTGAGGGCACCCCCGCCGCAAACGTAGAGGGCATGTGTTCGCGGAGCCGCGCGCAGCAGGGCGGCGGCGGCAGACTGCACCGTCAGTGCGGTCAGGGTGGCCTGTATGTCGACCGGCGCGGCGGTACCGACCACCGCCAGCCGGGCGGCGAGCCATTCCGGGTTGAACAGGTCGCGACCGGTGCTTTTCGGTGGCGCGAGCGCGAAGAAATCTTCCGCCTCCAGTACGGCCAGCAGCGCGGGCAGCACCTGTCCGGATGCGCCCCACGCGCCATCGGCGTCGTAGGACCGGCCGGTGTGGCGCTGGCACCAGTGGTCGAGCAGGGCGTTGGCCGGCCCGCAATCGAATCCCGACGCGTCGCCCCCGGCGGGCAGCAGGCTCAGGTTGGCGATGCCGCCCAGATTGAGCAAGGCGATATCTCCGCCGACGTCCCCGAACCAATCCTGATGAAAGGCCGGCACCAGCGGCGCACCCTGGCCACCGGCTGCGACGTCCCGGCTGCGGAAGTCGGCGATCACGTCGATCCCGGTGAGTTCCGCCAGCAGGGCCGGGTTCTGCAACTGACATGTATAGCCGGTGCCGCCAAACGCCTGCGGCCGATGGCGCACGGTTTGTCCGTGGGCACCGATGGCGCGAACAGCGGACGGTCGCAGTCCGGACCCGGCCAGCAAGTCAGACACCACCTCGGCGTACACCCGCGACAGGCCGTTGCCTGCCAGCGCCGCCCGGTGCAGTTCGTTGTCGCCGGATTGGTTCAGCGCCAGCAATTCGGCGCGGAGATCGACCGGCAGGGGCGCGCTGGCGAAACCCCGTACGCGGGGGGCGGCATCGGGCGAAAATTCGCAGACGACGCCGTCGACGCCGTCGAGCGAAGTGCCGGACATCAGGCCGATATAGATATCGGACAAGGCCACGACGCGCGCGTGCGGTGGATCAGCGGGCGCTGGCGACCGACTGCAGGCCGGCTTCGAGCTGCATCCGGGTCGCGGCGGCCAGCTTGGCGAAGGCGGGCTTGTCGCTCGCACCCAGCTGGATGGCTTCGCTCTGGCGGGCCATCACCATCGGGTCTTTTTGCACCCCGCCCACGCGGAACTCGAAGTGCAGGTGCGGGCCGGTGGCCCAGCCGGTCTGACCGACGAGACCGACGTTCTGGCCCTGCGCGATCTTCTGGCCGCGCGTCACGTTGATCTTGCTCAGGTGGGCGTACACGGTGGTGTCGTTGCCGCGGTGCTTGATCATGACCACGTTGCCGTAGCCGTTCTGCTGGCCGGCGAAGTCGACGACGCCATCGCCCACCGAGCGCACCGGCGTGCCGCTGGGTGCCGCGAAGTCGGTGCCCAGGTGCATGCGCCACTGTTGCAGGACGGGGTGGAAGCGGTTGGAGAAGCCGCTGGAAACACGGCTGAACTCGAGCGGGGCGCTCAGGTAGGCGCGGGTGGCGCTCTTGCCGTCCATGCTGAAGTAGGTGCCCTTCTGGCCCTTGGGTTCGTACCACAGCGCGGCGTAGCCCTGGCCGTTGTTGACGAACTCGGTGCTCAGCACGCGGCCGGCGCGGATCACTTCGCCATCGGCTTCGATGGTTTCGTAGATCACCGAGAAACGGTCGCCCTTGCGCAGGCTGCGGCGGAAATCGATGTCGTTGGAAAAGATTTCGGCGACCTGGTTGGCCACGCTCTCCGGGATATTGGCTTCGTCGGTGGCCGCCAGCAGCGAGCTGTTGATGGTGGCACTCGCCAGGCGGCTCGACACGGAGGTGGCGACGGTTGCGATGCTGGTGGCGAAACCCTTGTCCGCGTCGGCGGACTTTTCGATCACCAGCTTCTGGATCTGCGCGGCGTCGTCGCCGCCCCAGCGCACCGTCAGCTTGAGCAGTGCGTTGGCTTCGGATGCTTCGGCAGACACCAGCCGGCCGCTGCGGCCGAACAGCGCCAGGCGCGCCTGTGGATCGTTGCGCAGAAAAGCGGCTGCGGCCGCGTCGGCGATGCCCAGGCGGCGCAGCAGCGTTTCTGCAGAATCGCTGGATCGGGTGGTTTCGCTGCGATAGAGGCGCAGCGCCGGGCGCTCCACGTCGCTCAGGTCGCCGCTGAAAGCCAGGGGCTGCACCGAGTGAAGGATTTGTCTGACGGGCAGGTCGGACGGATCGGGCGCGTAGTTGGCCACGGCGAAAGCGCCGCCGCCGCCGCACAGAAGCACGGTGCCGAGGGCTGCGCCGATGCGCCGGGGATGTTGCTGGATGCTTTGAGCGGCGCGCTGCAGGATGGCCTGCGCGACGGCCTGAAAACCGTTGTTCAAAAGAGGTGTTCCCCGAGAGAAATACGCTGACACACCAGCCGCGCCAACGAACGGGCCGCGGTGTTACGGTGAGCGAGAAGAGGAGGTGTTCTTTGCCGTCCTCGGTCGCTGCCGGGCGCAAAAACCGGGCCACTTAAAATGCGTGAGAGCCGGGTGCGGCGGAGTATAGCGGCGCTCACTTATGAAGCGTCCGAAAAAACCCTTATGAATCAACCTTCTGTTACAGCGAATGCCATCTCGGATGGTGTAAGACAAGCGCTCGAAATTTCGTTGCGGGGCGCCGACGAGCTGCTGCCCCAGGCCGAATGGGTGCGAAAACTGCAGCGATCCGAGGCCACGGGAGTGCCCCTGCGCATCAAGCTGGGGCTGGACCCCACCGCGCCGGACATCCATTTTGGCCACACGGTGGTGCTCAACAAGATGCGCCAGCTGCAGGACCTGGGCCACACGGTCATCTTCCTGATCGGCGATTTCACCAGCACCATCGGCGACCCCTCCGGCCGCAACAGCACCCGGCCGCCGCTGACACGTGAGCAGATCGAGTCCAACGCCGAGACCTACTACCGCCAGGCCAGCCTGGTGCTGGACCCGTCCCGCACGGAGGTCCGCTACAACAGCGAATGGTGCGACGCGCTGGGCGCGCGCGGCATGATCCAGCTAGCCGCCAAATACACCGTCGCCCGCATGATGGAGCGCGACGATTTCAACAAGCGCTACAACTCCGGGCAGTCGATTTCCGTGCACGAGTTCCTGTATCCGCTGATGCAGGGCTACGATTCGGTGGCGCTCAAGTCCGACCTGGAACTCGGCGGCACCGACCAGAAGTTCAACGTGCTCATGGGCCGCCATCTGCAGGCCGAATACGGCCAGGAGCCGCAGTGCATCCTGACCATGCCGCTGCTCGAAGGACTGGACGGCGTGGACAAGATGTCCAAGAGCAAGAACAACTACATCGGCATTTCGGAAGCGCCAAACAGCATGTTCGCCAAGGTGCTGTCGATCTCCGACACGCTCATGTGGCGCTGGTACACGCTGCTGAGCTTCCGCACCATCGCCGAGATTGAGGCGCTGAAGGCCGCGGTCGCCGCGGGTGCCAACCCCAAGGACGCCAAGGTGGCGCTGGCCAAGGAACTCACCACGCGTTTTCACAGCGCCGCTGCGGCCGACGCCGCCGAGACCGACTTCAATCAGCGTAGCAAGGGCGGCGTGCCGGATGAAATTCCGGAAGTCAGCCTGTCCGGCGCGCCGCTGGGCATCGGCCAGTTGCTCAAGCAGGCCGGCCTGGCACCGTCCACCTCCGAAGCCAACCGCCTGCTCGACGGCGGCGGCGTGCGTGTCGATTCGGCGGTCATCAGCGACAAGGGCCTGAAGCTCGACGCCGGCAGCTACGTGGTGCAGGTCGGCAAGCGCAAGTTCGCGCGGGTGACGCTGGGGTGACCGATCAGTCCAGCCCGTCGATCGTATCGGCGTCCGGCGCGTCGCCGATGGTCTGGCGGGTCAGTGCCGCTTCGCGGCGCAGCCAGTCGCAAAAGGCCTGAACTTCGGGCCGTTGTGCGCTGCGCGGCCCGACCAGCAGCCAGTAGGCCAGCGATGAATCCAGCCGCCGGCCCGGCAGCGCTTCGACGAGGTCGCCGGAGGCCAGGCTGTCGGCGACCAGCGGCAGGCGGGCCAGCGCGATGCCCTGGCCCGCCAGCGCCGCCTGGGCTATCTGCGATGCGTAGTTGAAGTACAGCCACCGGCGCGGCTCGATCGGCGCGTCGTGCGTCTGGAACCAGCGCTGCCAGCTCAGCGTCGCCATCTGCGCGGAATGGTGCAGGTCGCCCGCCTCGATCAAGGTGAAGGCCAGCAGGTCGGCGGGTTTTTGCAGGGCGGGCGAAGACTTCAGCAGCCACGGGCTCGCCACTACCGCCAGGCTCTCGCCGAACAGCCGCTCGGCGCGTGGCTTGGCCCGCGCGGGGGTGGTGTAGCGCAGCGCCAGGTCGACGTCCGAGGTGTCCAGGTCGACGGGCGTGTCGGTCGCGTCGATGCGGATATCGATGTCCGGATGCCCGCGCTGGAACGCTTCCAGCCGCGGAATCAGCCATAGCGACGCGAACGACGCCCAGGTGCTGACGGCGACCGTGCGCCGGCCGGTTTCCTGGCGCAACTGGCGCACCGTCGTGTCGATGCCGTATAGCCCCGAACTGACCACCCGCAACAGACGCGCCCCGGCGCTGGTCAACTCCACCGCCCGCGTGTGGCGCAGGAACAGCGGCACGCCCACATCGTCTTCGAGGGCCTGGATCTGCCGGCTGACCGCCGACTGCGTGAGGGACAGGTCTTCGGCGGCCATCCGGAAGTTGAGGTGCCGCGCCACCGCTTCAAACGCGCGCAGGTTGCCGACCCCGATCGGGCGGCTTCGAGGAACGGGGCGAGGGCTGGCCATGAACGTGGGCGGATTTTGGATTGATGCTCCCGAGGTATCAATCGACCGGCGGGATTTCATCGCGCGGCATCGCTCGGGAGCGGGATCATCAGCATATCGCCAGCCTCGCTGCCGCCAGCACCATGAATCCATCATTCGTACCCGGACTGCAACAATCCACGATCGCCGCGGGCTCCGCCGCCACCTGGCGTTTCGCCCGCACGACCACGCTCGTAGTGGTTCGGGGCCGGGTCTGGATCACGCTCGCCGAAGCGCGCCCCCGCCTCGACGCGCCGCGCGGCGGCGACTGGTTTCTGGATGCCGGCCAAAGCATGCGCGTCACGCCTCGCCAGGCGGTGGTTCTGGAGGCTTCGGGAGCCGTCGGCGAAGCGGCCACGCTCGCGCTGTATTCGGAGGCGGTGTTTTTGGAGCCGGCTAGAAATTCAGGTCGAAATCCGCCGCCAGTTCTCGGAAGCGGTGCAGGGCGGTGGACGCGTCGAGTACGCGGAGCTCTTCACTGGCCGGCAAGCCTTCTGCCGTTGCATAGCCGGTAAAAAAACGGTTGTAGCGTCGCTCGGCGCGCAACTCGTGGAAGATAGGTTCGATATCCGTCTGCCGCCCGTCGTGCCGAGCAGCGTCCTGGCAACGCAGCACCACTTCCCGCTCACCTTCCAGGCACAGGCAAAATCCGGCTCCATCGAACACCATGACGCCGGTCAGACCGTCCGCGAGCGCGCGGTTGCGTGCCGAGGCGAACATTTTCGGCACCGAGGTGACGGGAGTGCCGGCAGCCAGGGTTGAAACAGCGACGAGATTAAAAACTTCGGGCATTGCGGATCTGGAACGCGGCCGCAGTTTGGCAGCGCTCCCCATCATTTCCAATGTCAAAAGACACAGGTACAGCTTTTAAGATCGCACTTAGTGAAGACCGAACTCGACGCCCCTGCCTGCCCACCCGACTGCCATACCTGTTCGCTGCGAAAAACGGAGGCGTTCGTCCAGTTTTCGCAGGAAAAGATCGACTACATCCAGGCATTCCGCAGCGCCACCATGGAGCTGGCCGGGGGGCGCCAGATCATTGCCGAGCACAAGTCGAGCACCCGGATCTTCACGCTCTACCAGGGCTGGGCCTTTCGCTACAAGACGCTGTCGGACGGGCGCCGGCAGATTCTCAACTTCCTGGTGGCGGGCGATCTCATCGGCCTGCAGGAAGAGTTCGTCGACGGCGCGACGCCGGGCGTGGAAGCGCTGACGAACGTCACGCTTTGCGTTTTCCCCCGCGACGGCCTGTGGCAGATGTTCCGGGACCACCCGCAGCTCGGTTACGACGTCACGTGGCTGGCATCGCGCGAAGAAAGTCTGGTCGACGAAGGCCTGCTGACCGCCGGCCGCCGCACCGCGCTCGAGCGGGTCGCCATGCTGCTGGTGCACCTGTATCGTCGCGCCGAACGCGTGGGGTTGGCGAGCAATGGCAGCATTGCCTTTCCGTTCAGCCAGCAACACATCGCCGATGCGCTGGGGCTGTCGCTGGTGCACACCAACAAGACCCTGCGCCGCCTGTCGCGCCTGGGACTGCACACGCTCGAGGAGGGCCGCCTCGTCATGCATGACCCGCGCGGACTGGAAAACATCAGCGATTACTACGAGCGTCCTTTGCGCAAGGTGCCGCTGATCTGAGTCGCGGCGCGCAGGTGTAGGCAGTTGCTGACACATCTGGGCCTTCTCAGACGACAGGCACCGGAGCGGTGCGTTTTTATCCTTGAGGCAGGAGACAGCCATGCCCATCGTTCCATTCCCCTCCGCATCTGCCGCGCCCGCCGCGCGTCGCCGCAGAGCCCAGCAGCAGCAGCAACCCACGCGTTTCTGGCTAAACCGCCAGCAGCAGCAGCAGGGTTACAGCGAATACCAGCACGGTCAGGCCGCGCCCGCGACCAACGCCGACCCCCAGCATGTGGCATCGTTGAATCCGAGCCCTTCCTACACCCACTTGTTCCGGAGCACACCATGAAGACCACGCCACAAACTTCCGAAGGCATGCAGAAGATCGTCGAGTTGATCTCCGACATCGGACCGGGCATGCTCACCACGCCGGACAGCCATGGCGTGCTGACCAGCCGTCCGATGATGCCGCTGGAGATCGACGCCAACGGCGCGATCTGGTTCTTCACCAAGCCTTCGCCGGAAAAAGAAGCGCCCGCCGGCCAGGTCAACCTGGCTTTCGCGGATCCGTCCGATGCCAAGTACGTTTCCATCACCGGCAGCTCGACGCTGATCTACGACCGCGCCAAGATCGAGGAACTTTGGTCGGCAGCCGCCAAGCCATGGTTCCCGGAAGGCAAGGAAGACCCGTCGCTGGCGCTGCTGCGCGTCGATGTGGACGATGCCGAATATTGGGATTCCAACTCCAGCCGCATGGTCCGCATGCTGGCGATGGCCGCTTCCGCGGTGTCTGGCAAGCCGGTGGGCATGGGCGAGAACCGCACGGTTCACAATCCGGTCGCGCCCGCACCTGCCGCCTGATCCGCATCCGGCTCGCGCCGGTGCAAAAAAGCCACTGGTCCGCACATGCGGGCCGGTGGCTTTTTACATGGGACGGCGACGCCGCCGCCTAAGCTCAGGACCGCGCCGCGAGATCGGCGGCGTCGTGCCGGTATTGCTGCAGCCGCTTCACGGCGTGCGCACGCTGCGTGTCGTTGGTGGTGTTGTGGGTTTCGGCCATGGCTTCGCAACCGGCACGGCGCACCTGCTGCTGGTGCGCCCGCCCGGCGGCGTCGGGCGACTCGAAGCTGCGGTCCATCAGGGCCGCGATCGCCTTGCGGGCGTCCGCAGGGGAGGTGTCCGGCGAGGCCTGCAGCTTTTCCAGCGTCGCGAGCACGTCGCGCTGCTGTCGCAGGCGCAGGTTGTTGTCGTAGGCGGGGTCGAAGCCGCCGCCGGTGACGTATTTGCGGATGGCGCTGCGCTGCGGGGTGTCGAGTTTTCCGTAGAGGTTCTCGGCGTAGTCGACGATTTTCTTGTAGCGCTTCTCGTCGCGCTTCTCGGGTGCGACGTCGACCCACTCCTTGCGGTAATCGGCGTTGTTCTTGTCGTACCGCTTGCGCAGCGCCTGAAGTTGTTCCGGCTTGAGCACCACCGCGAGCGCGGCGGCGGGCGGTTCGGCCTGGGCGGCGACCGCCCGCATGCGCTGGCGCACCGAGTCGAGCAGTTCGCACATCTGGTCGGCCGTCACGTCCTTGACCGCCAGCAGGCTCATCTGGTCGAGCAGGTTGGCCACCTGGGGCAACTCGTTCTGCCGGTGCCAGCGCTGCAGGCTGGCGAGTTCCTGCCGCACCTGGCCTTTCTGGTCGTCGGTGAAATCGAGGTAGTTGTCCAGCCACCAATAGCTCACTTCGGGCAGCGTCTGGTAGCCCAGCTTCACGGCACCGCAGCCGTGGATCAAGAGGGCGGCGGCTGCGACCCCGATAATCCTGCGCCATGGGCGGCGAGGCCGCGGCGGATGCAACGAAGGAGAAATGATGGCAGTGGACGGCATGTTGGATGTAGTGGTCATGGCCGCGGGCAAGGGTACGCGGATGAAAAGCAGCCGGCCGAAAGTGTTACATCGCCTTGCCGGCCGTGCCATGTTGCGCCATGTGCTCGACGCCGTCGCCACCCTGGACGTGCGCCGGGTGGTGGTCGTCACCGGCCACGGCGCGGAGGCTGTCGAGGCCTCGTCCGCGCCGGATGCCCTGGCAGGCCGCCTGGGTTTCGCCCGCCAGGAGCCGCAGCGCGGCACCGGCGACGCGGTGCGCCATGCCGCACCGCAACTGGCCGGTGACGGCACGGTGCTGGTGCTCAACGGCGACGTGCCCTTGATCGCGCCCGCCACGCTCCGCGCCCTGGCCGCCGCGGCTCGGCCGGACGCCCTGGCACTGCTCACCGTGGTGCTGGACGACCCGACCGGCTACGGCCGCATCGTGCGCGACGAAAACGGCGCGGTGCGCGGCATCGTCGAGCAAAAAGACGCCGACCCGGTCCAGCGCGCCATCCGGGAAACCTATACCGGGGTGATGGCCGTGCCCGGCGGACGTCTGGCCGGCTGGCTGGCCCGCCTGTCCGACGACAACGCCCAGCGCGAGTACTACCTGACCGACCTGGTCGCGCTCGCCGTGGCCGATGGCGTGCCGGTTAGCGCCGTGGCCGCCGCCGACGCGGTGGAGGTGGCCGGCGTCAACAGCCCGGCGCAACTCGCCGCCCTGGAGCGCGCCTGGCAGCACCAGCAGGCCGACGCGCTGCTGGAAGCCGGCGTCCGCCTCGCCGACCCGGCCCGTTTCGACCTGCGCGGTACGCTCGAATGCGGACCGGACGTCGAGATCGACATCGGCTGCATCTTCGAGGGCCGCGTGGTGCTGGGCGAAGGCGTGCGCATCGGCGCCCATTGCGTGGTGGCCGACGCCTTCATCGCCGCCGGCACCATCGTGCAGCCCTTCAGCCACCTCCAGGGCGAGAAGGCCGGCATCGAGGTGGGCGAAAACGCCCGCATCGGCCCTTTCGCCCGCCTGCGCCCCGGCGCCCGGCTGGGGGCCGACGTGCATATCGGCAACTTCGTCGAGGTGAAAAACGCCACGCTGGCCGACGGCGCCAAGGCCAACCACCTGGCCTACCTCGGCGACGCCAGCGTCGGCGAACGGGTCAATTTCGGCGCCGGCAGCATCACCGCCAACTACGACGGCGTGAACAAGCACCGCACGGTCATCGGGGCGGACGCTTCCATCGGCAGCAACTGCGTGCTGGTGGCGCCGGTCGAGATCGGTGCCGGCGGCACGATCGCCGGCGGTTCCACCATCAGCCGCGATACCCCGGCCGGCACCCTCACCGTCGCGCGCGCCAAGCAGGTCACCATTGACCGCTGGAAGCGTCCGACGCGAAAAGTTGCAGAATAGGCAACTTGATATGAACACGAGTCCAGACCTTTCCGCGCCACCGGCGCCAACGGCGCCGCCCGCCACCTTCGTCGAGCGCCGTGACCGGCGCAACCCGCGCGCCGACCTCGACGACCTGTTCCGGGCCATTTCCCACGACCTCCGCGCGCCGGTCCGCCACCTCGGCGCCTTCGGGCTGATGCTGCGCGAGCGCCTGGGCGAACTCGGCGGCGATGGCGAGGCCCTGTCCTGTCTGGACGCCATGGACGAGGCCACGCAAAACCTCGGACGCATGATCGACGGCGTGCTGGAGCTGTCGCGCATCGCACGTACGCCCTTGCTGCGCCAGCCCCTGAACCTGTCCGAACTCGTCGCCGAAGCGCGCCAGTCGCTGGCCCGGCAGGCCGAGGGGCGCGTCGTGGAGTGGTCGGTGGCGCAGGACTGGCCCGACTGCGACGGCGACGCAGCGCTGGTGCGCGAGCTGTTCGAGCGGCTGCTGTCGAACGCGCTCAAGTTCACCCGCAAGAAACCGGTTGCGACCATCGCGGTCGGCTGGCATCGGGCGGCCGACGGCCGGGTCGAATTCACCATCCGGGACAACGGCGCAGGCTTCAATCCGGCCAGCGCGGAAGGCCTGTTCGGCATCTTCAAGCGGCTGCATCCGCAGTCGGAATTCGAAGGCCTGGGCGTCGGGCTGGCGGGTGCCCGGCAGATCGTGGAACGCCACGGCGGCCGGATAGCCGCCGACGCGGCGCCGCACGCCGGGTGCACCGTCCGCTTCAACCTCGGCTAAGGCTAGCGGCCGAGGGGCAGCGCGGTGTCGAACTTGGACCGCTTGACGCTGAAAAACGCCTTGACGTTGCGCACGTTGGCGTCCGCATGGAACAGGCGTCGGCTCAAGGTCAGGTAGTCGGGCATATCCTGGCAGCGCAGGATCAGCACGAAGTCCGGCCCCGGCGACACACGATAGCACTGCTGCACCGCGTCCTCGGCGGCAGCCCTTTGTTCGAAGGCTTCCAGCCTTTCGCTGTCCTGCCGCTCCAGCGAGACCTCGACGATGGCGGTCAAGCCGTGGCCCAGCAGCGGCGCCAGCCGGTCGCTGTCGAGCAAGGCCACCTGGCGGGTGACGATGCCCAGCGAAACCAGGCGCTTCACCCGCCGCAGGCAGGTCGCCGGCGACATGCCTGCCGCCTCGGCCAGGGCCTGGTTGCTGCGGGAGGCGTCCTGCTGCAATAGCGCCAGCAGCTGCCAGTCTGCCGAGTCGATGGAGATTTCTTTCATTTATGGAGGAAATGTGAAGGAACATTCCATTTTGAGTGTTGGTTGAAATTTTCCTTCATATTCAGGTCGCAGATGATCGCCTAATTTTTTGCTGCCGGCCTAGGATCGTGGCGCAACAACATCCAAGGCGTCTTTTTATGTGCGGCATCGTCGGCGCGGTCTCTACCCGAAACATCGTTCCCATCCTGGTCCAGGGCTTGCAGCGCCTGGAATACCGGGGTTACGACTCCTGCGGCGTCGCCGTGTACGACACCGCCGCGGTCGCTTCTCCCGAAGGCCCGCTCCGCCGCGCCCGCAGCACCGCGCGTGTCGCCGAACTGCTGGAGCAGGTCAAGACCGAAAAGGTCACCGGCACGACCGGTATCGCCCACACGCGCTGGGCCACGCACGGCGCGCCGGCGGTGCACAACGCCCATCCGCATTTCAGCCACGGCCCGGGCACCGTCGACGGTGTCACCCACCGCCCGGGCCGCATCGCGCTGGTCCACAACGGCATCATCGAAAACCACGACCAGCTGCGTGCCGCGCTGCAGGCCAAGGGCTATGTCTTCGCCAGCCAGACCGACACCGAAGTCATCGCCCACCTGGTCGACAGCGTGTACGACGGCGACCTCTATCAAGCGGTACAGGCGGCGGTGCTGCAGCTGCACGGCGCCTTCGCCATCGCGGTGTTCTGCCGCGACGAGCCGCACCGGGTCATCGGCGCGCGCGCCGGATCGCCGCTGATCATGGGTATCGGTTCCAAGGACACCGGCGGCGGCGAGCTGTTCCTGGCGAGCGACGCCATGGCGCTGGCCGGCGTCACCGACCAGATCGTGTACCTGGAAGAGGGCGACGTGGTCGACATGCAACTCGGCCGCTACTGGATCAGCACCCTCGACGCCGCGGGCGCCTCGCACCGCCGCATCGACAACGCCGAACGCCCGGTCCGCACCGTGCTGGCCCATAGCGGCGCGGCCGACCTGGGCCCGTATCGCCACTACATGCAGAAGGAAATCTTCGAGCAGCCGCGCGCCATCGCCGACACCCTGGAAGGCGTCGCGGGCATCGTGCCCGAGTTGTTCGACGGCGTGGGGCGGGATGGCAGCACCGGTGCCAGCGCCTGGCGGGTTTTCCGCGAAATCGACAACGTGCTCATCCTGGCCTGCGGCACCAGCTACTACAGCGGTTGCGTGGCCAAGTACTGGCTGGAATCCATCGCGAAAATACCCACCAGCGTGGAGATCGCCAGCGAATATCGCTACCGCAGCTCGGTGCCAAACCCACGCACGCTGGTGGTCACCATCAGCCAGTCGGGCGAAACCGCCGACACCCTGGCCGCGCTGAAACATGCACGCAGCCTGGGTATGGAGCACACCCTGACGATCTGCAACGTCGCCACCAGCGCCATGGTGCGCGAGTGCAAGCTGGCCTACATCACCCGTGCCGGCACCGAAATCGGCGTCGCCAGCACCAAGGCTTTCACCACGCAGCTGGCGGGCCTGTTCCTGCTGACGCTGGCGCTGGCGCAAAGCCGCGGCCACCTGGACGCCGACGCCGAGGCCGCGCATCTCAAGGCGATGCGCCACCTGCCCACCGCCCTGCAAGCGGTGCTGGCGCTGGAGCCGCAGATCATGGTCTGGGCCGAGGATTTCGCAGCCAAGGAAAACGCCCTGTTCCTGGGTCGCGGCCTGCATTACCCGATCGCCCTGGAAGGCGCGCTCAAGCTCAAGGAGATCACCTACATCCATGCCGAGGCCTATGCTGCCGGCGAGCTGAAACACGGCCCGCTGGCACTGGTCACCAGCCAGATGCCGGTCGTCACCGTGGCGCCGAACGACACCCTGCTGGAAAAGCTGAAGAGCAATCTGCAGGAAGTGCGCGCGCGGGGTGGCGTGCTGTACGTGCTGGCCGACGCCGACACCCGCATCGAGCCATCCGAGGGCATGCACGTGATCCGCATGCCGGAGCATTACGGTGCGCTGAGCCCGCTGCTGCATGTGGTGCCGCTGCAGTTGCTGGCGTATCACACGGCGGTGGCGCGGGGGACGGACGTGGACAAACCGCGGAACCTGGCGAAAAGCGTGACCGTGGAATAACGAGCGGCGTGCCTCCGGTCCTTACACACCCCGGACGGCACTTGCCTAGACTTCGGACACCCCCATCCGGAGCACTCACATGGCAATCGACATCCCCGCTACCTACCTGCAACTCCAGTCCCTGGTCCGTCCGGACGGAGACCTCCAGGTCAGCCTCGTCAGCCTCCCGGTTCCCGTGCCGGGCGACGACGAAGTGCTGATCCGCCTGCAGGCCGCGCCGCTCAACCCGTCGGATCTCGGCCTGCTTTTCGGCGCCGCCGACCTGGGTACCGCGCGCTACGCCGGCACCGCTGAACGCCCCGTGCTGACCGCACGCGTGCCCGAGGCGGGCATGCGGTCCATGGCCGCGCGTGCCGGCCAATCGCTTCCGGTGGGCAACGAAGGCGCCGGGCTGGTGGTGCGCGCCGGCGCGTCGGCCAGGGCGCAGGCCCTGCTCGGCAAGACCGTGGCGGCGCTCGGCGGCGGCATGTACGCCCAATACCGCGCCGTGCCCGCCGAGTCCTGCGCGGTCCTGCCCGACGACGCCACCGCCGCCGACGGCGCTTCGTCGTTCGTCAACCCGCTGACCGCGCTGAGCATGGTGGACAACATGCGCCGCGAGGGCCACAAGGCGCTGGTGCACACCGCGGCGGCGTCCAACCTCGGCCAGATGCTCGCCCGCATCTGCCGCAAGGACGGCATCTCGTTGGTGAACATCGTGCGCAAGCCCGAGCAGGTCGAGTTGCTGCGCTCCCTCGGCGCACAGTACGTGTGCGACACCAGCGCGCCGGATTTCCAGGAAAAGCTGACCGATGCGCTGGTCGCCACCGGCGCGACCATCGCCTTCGACGCCACCGGCGGCGGTACGCTGGCAGGCCGGATCCTGGGCTGCATGGAAGCAGCGCTCGCCCGCTCGGCCGGCGAATACAGCCGCTACGGCTCGCCGGTCCACAAGCAGGTGTATCTCTACGGCCGGCTCGACCCCGCACCGCTCGAACTCGCCGCCTCCGTGGGCATGGCCTGGGGCGTCGGCGGATGGCTGATGTTTCCCTATCTGCAGAAGATCGGAGCGGAGGCGACGCTGGCTCTCAAGCAGCGGGTCATGGCCGAGCTCAAGACCACCTTCGCCAGCCGCTACGCCGGAGAGATCTCGCTGGCGGGCATGTTGCGTGCCGAAGCCGTCGAGGCCTACGCCGGCCGCGCGACAGGGCAGAAGTACCTGGTGAACCCGGAACTGGACTCTCCGGACTGAAAACCCGCTGGAGGGTTTATCCCGGGTCCGCAAGCAGACCGGAAGCGGCGCGGTCGCGGCACCATCGAGCCGTCCGCAAAAACAAGGAAGACAAAAACATGAAACGAATCCTGGCCGTCGCCTGGGCCCTTGTGGCCGCCCTGGCGTTCACCGGCTGCGCTACCAACACCAACACCACGCCTGCCGTTGAAAACGGCCCGCTGATCATCGCCCGACAGGGAAGTTTCTTCGTCGGCGGCCGCGATGTGAAGTCCGACAACCTCTCCTTGCTGCCGGCCTATGCGCCGGGCGGCACCATCAGCGTCGAGCAGATGTACGTGCACTACCAGGTGCCGGTGCAGGCCAGCCGGCCGCCGGTGGTGTTCATCCACGGTTGCTGTCTCACCGGCAAGACCTGGGAGACGACGCCGGACGGCCGCATGGGCTGGGACGAGTTCTTCGTGCGGCGCGGTTTTCCCACCTATGTCATCGACCAGGCCTCGCGCGGGCGCTCGGCGGCCGATCCGTCGGGCATCGTCGCGGTGAAGGGCGGCCGGGCGGCGCCCGACACCCTGCCGCAGGTCTTCGGTGCGGCGCAGGAAGGCGCCTGGGCCATCTTCCGCTTCGGCCCCAAGTTCCCGGAAGTCTTTCCCGGCATGCAGTTCCCGCTGGATGCGCAGGCCGAGTTCTGGAAGCAGATGGTGCCGGACTGGCTCAACGCGCTGCCCACCCCCAACCCGACCGTGCCGGCACTGTCGCAGCTGGCCCAAAAGCTGGGCGGCGCGGTGCTGGTGAGCCATTCGCAGTCGGGCATCTATCCGTTCCAGACAGCCGCGCTGAGCCGTGCCGGCATCGCCGGCATCGTGGCGGTGGAACCGGGCGCCTGCCCCGCGGCGGACACCGACATGACGCCCTACGCCGGCTTGCCGATCCTGGTGCTGTGGGGCGACTACGTACCGCTGTCGCCCCGCTGGGCGCCGCGGCTCAAGACCTGCGCCGACTTCGTGGCGGCCGCCAACCGGGCCGGTGCCCGGGCAGAGATGGTCATGCTCGCCGACGTCGGCCTTCCGGGCGCCAGCCACATGCTCATGCAGGACAGGCACAGCCTGAAGATCGGCGCCTGGCTGGCCGACTGGATCGACGCGCACGTCGCTCGCTGAGCTTGCCGTCCCGAGGCGCGATGGCGCCCTGGCCACGCGCAGGTGCAGTGTCCCGCCGGCCACTCCGCCGGGCTGCTGCGGCTGGAAGCGCCGGCTCAGTAATGCGGCGGCAACTCGTCTTGCGGATTGCGCGTCGCACCGCCCGATTCGGGGGCCTGCTGCCGCAGGGTGGTGACCTGGCGGATGAGGGCGTCGATCTGCTGCTGTTGCCGGTAGATCGTCAGGTTGAGCTCTTCGAGCAGATCCTCGGTGTAGCTGAGCTTGATCTCCACGTCGGTCAGGCGCTGGTCGGTATTCATGGCTGGCTCGGGTGCGCCGGTGTGCGACGTCGTTCTGGGAAAGCCCGGCATTAGAGCATCGCGGGCGGTCGTGCCCGACGGTGCGCCATCCCGTGCGGCTAACCAATTGCAACACCGATCCGGCACCGGTGGAGGCAACACTAGCGCTTGCAGCCCGATCGAATGCACGGGCCGCGCGAACCTGTTTCACCCAAGGAGAACGCATGACTGTCGACGCTAAATACAAGACCACCGCGACCGCCAGCGGTGGCGGCCGGGATGGCAAGACCGCCCTGGCCGATGGCACCATGGAGCTGAACCTGGTCGTACCGAAGGAACTCGGCGGGCCGGGTGGCGAGGGCGCCAACCCCGAAAAATTGTTTGCGTTGGGTTACTCCGCCTGCTTCCTGGGCGCGATGCGGGTAGCGTCGGGCCAGACCAAGATCCAGGTTCCGGAAGGCACGACGGTGACGGCGACGGTGGGCATCGGCCCGCGCTCGGAAGGCGGCTTCGGCATCACCGCCGAACTGGATGTCTACCTGCCCGGGCTAGCCGATGCGGATGCGCAGAAACTGGTCGAGACGACGCACGGAATCTGCCCGTATTCCAACGCCATCAAGGCCAGCGTCGACGTGAAGACCACCACTCGCGCCTGACGGCACGGCGCGGCACACGGCAGACCGCGCCTCGTCCCGGCGCAGCCGGTGTCCGCTCGGCCCAGGCAGCGCGGACCAGCATCAGGCGCCAGCGCCGACCGGGTCCATGCCCTCGCGGCGGATGGCGGCGGCGCAGGCGGCCGATTGCAGATAGGCGATGAAGCCGGCAGCCTGTTCCGGCTGCGCGGTCGCCGTGCATGGCGCCGCCGCAAAAACGGTGTCGATCTCGCCGCCTGCCGGCATCGGCCCGAGCAAGGCGATGCCGGGGAAATGAATGAGCTCGCTGAGTTGTTGAAAACCCAGGTCGCAGTGGCCGCGGGCGATGAGTTCTCCGACCGGCACGCCCGGCGGAGCCTGCAGCAGCCGCTGCTGAAGCGAATCCAGGACCCGCCACTGGGCCAGCAGCGCGAGCAGCGCCTTGCCGCTGGGGCCGGTCGAGTAGCCGATGCAGCGGGCCGCCTGCAGCGTGGCCAGCAACTGCGCCACGGTGGCGACCGGCGGTGCGGTGCCGGCGCTGGCGGCGATGGCGACGGCCGACACAGCCACGGCGCTCACCGGGCCCACGCGGCCGGCGGCGCGGAGTTTGTCGAGCGCATCGGCGGCCAGCACTGCCAGGTCGAAAGGCTCGCCGGCGTCGATGCGCCGTGCGGCATCGACGCCGCCGACCGATTCGAGGGCCACCGCCTGCCCGGTGTCGGCGGTCCACTGGGCGGCCAGCACGCCGAGCAGCTGGCGGGTGGCCATCGAGGAGATGCAGTGCAAGCTTGATCTGTGGTTCATCGAGACTTCCCTAAACTCGGCTGATGGATCTGAAACAACTCGAGTATTTCGTGCGCGTGGCCGAGTTGCAGAGTTTCACGCGCGCCTCGATCGTGATCGATGTGGCGCAGCCGGCGCTCAGCCGGCAGGTGCGCCAGCTCGAGGTGGAACTGCGGCAGAACCTGCTCAACCGCAACGGCCGGGGCGTCACGCTGACCGAGGCCGGCGAGCTGTTCCTGGAGCATGCACGCGGCATCCTGCACCAGGTGGAACACGCCCGCGAGGCGCTTGCCCGCCTGCGTGGATCGCTGGCCGGGCGTGTCGCGGTGGGGCTGCCGCCCAGCATGGCCAAGCGACTCACCGTGCCGCTCAGCCGCGCCTTCCGCGAACGCCTGCCCAACGCCACGCTGTCCATCACCGAGTCGCTGTCCACGGCCATGCAGGGCGCCCTGACGGCGGGCCGGCTGGACATCGCGCTGCTGTACAACCCGTCGCCCTCGAACGACATCGACAGCGTGGTCATCCAGGAGGAAGACCTGTTCCTGATCGGCCCGGCGACCGAAAACGCGCCGCGCGAACCGCTCGCGCTGGCCGACCTGGCCGCCGTGCCGCTGGTCATCCCGACGCGGCCCAACGCCATCCGCAACGTGGTCGACCTGGAGCTGGCCAACCTCAGCCGGCGGGCCGTCGTGGCGATGGAGATCGACGGCGTCGCCGCGATCCTCGACCTGGTGCTGGACGGCGTGGGCCATGCGGTGCTGCCGATCAACGCGGTGCTGACGGCGGCCCGGCCGCAGGCCTTCGTGGCCCGCAAGATCGTCTCGCCGGTGCTGCGCAGCCGGCTGGCCCTGGCGACCAGCTCGCAGCGGCCGGTGTCGCCCACCCAGGCGGCGGTCGCCGAGCTGATGCGTGAGTTGGTCGCCCATTCGAGTCACCATGCCGGCGCGCGGCCTATTGCTTCGGAATGCCCGCCTGCTCGATGACGCCGCTCCAGCGCCTGATCTCGCGGCCGTAGAAATCCCACTGTTCCTTGGGCGTGCTGCCCTTGCCCTGCACGCCCAGCTTGGCCAGCCGCTCCTTCACCTCGGGCGACTTCAGGGCGTCGTTGGTTTCCTTGTTCAGCCGGGCGATGACTGCCGGCGGCGTGCCGGCAGGCGCGGCGAAGGCGTTCCAGCTCGCCACGTTGAAACCGGGTGCGCCGCTCTCGGCCACGGTCGGCACGTCGGGCAGCGCCGGCGAGCGCTTGTCGCCCATGACGGCCAGTGCATGCAGGGTGTTGCCGGTGATCTGCCCCAGGATCGGCGCCAGGATCTCCACGCCCGCATCCACCTGTTCGCCCTGCAGCGCGCTGAGAACGGCGGCGCTGCCGTTGAAGGGCACGATCTGCACGTCGATGCCGAGGCTGCGCTTGAACAGCTCGGCCGCCAGGTTCTGGGTGCTGCCGGTGTTGATGGTGGCGATGTTCACCTGGCCCGGGTGGGCCTTGGCGTAGGCCACCAGCGCGGCCAGGGACTTGAAGCGCGACTTGGCGCTGGAGATCACCGCCATGTCGAAGTAGCCCAGCATGGAGACCGGCACGAAGCTCTTCAGGGGGTCGAAGGGCAGGCTCTTGAACAGGCCCGCCGTGACGGCGTTGGCGTTGGACATCAGCAGCAGCGTCTGGCCGTCCGGCGGCGCCTTGGCCACGGTGTCGGCGGCCACCACGCCGCCGGCGCCGGGCTTGTTGTCGACGACGATGCTCTGGCCGGTCGTTTCGGTCATCTTCTGCGCCACGACGCGGGCGGTCAGGTCGGCCACGCCGCCCGGGCCGAAGGGCACCACCAGGCGGATGGGGCGGTTGGCGGCGGGCTGCGCGCCGACGCTGGCGCAGGCCAGCGCCGCCACCATGGCCAGCGCGGTTCGGCGGGCGATCTTCCGGGTCTCTGTGTTCATGTCTGTCTCTTCGAATCGTTTTGGAATGGCGGTCTTCAGAAGCGGTGGCGCACGCCGAAGGTGAGCGATGCCTGCTGCGAGAAGCCGGTCAGCCGGTCCGACAGGTAGACCGTGTACAGGTCGGTGCGCTTGCTCAGGAAGTAGTTGTAGCCAAGGGCCGCGGTGGTGCGGCTGGCGTCCGTGCCGGGCGCGTCGCGCTGGGTGTGCGCGACCGACGCCATCAGCGTGCCGGCCGCCAGCGGGGCCGATACGCCGACCTGCCCGGTTTTGGTCTTGAGTGCGGTGTCCGGCGTGTCGGTGCGGAAATACTGGCCGAAGAGCTTGGCCACGCGGAAGTCGTAGGACAGCCCGCCCATGGCGGCCTTTTCGCTGCCGATGGGCGTGGCGATGCCGGGGCCGTACCGGACCTGCTGGCCCGACACCACCGCGGCGAAAGGTCCGGCGGCGTAATTGACCGTGAGGTTGAAGTTGCGCAGTCCGCTGTCGTTGGCGCGTTCGCCGAAGCCGTAGGTGGCCGAGCCGGTCAGGCCGCCGATGGCGGGGGTGGAGTACTGCACCGAGTTGTCCCACACGCTGTCGCCCAGCACCGTGCGGTTGTAGTTGGCGCTCCACAACTGCAGCATGGCCGGCGCCAGGTTGGCGGAAAGCCCGAAGGGATTGAAGTTGCCGGTCGCCACGAACATCGGGTTGGTCTGGCGGCCTAGCGTGACCGCACCGTAGCCGTTGGCCAGGCCGACCAGCGCGTTGCGCGAAAAGAAGGGGTCGGCGCCGGTGCGGCCGATGCTGCCGGCATCGACCTGGAAAAAACTCTCCAGCACGAAGAAGGCGCGTGCGCCGCCGCCCAGGTCCTCGTTGCCGCGAAAGCCGAAATACGAGGTGGTCAGGCCGCCGCTGTTGAGCGCCGAAGTGCGGCCGGGCTGGTCGCTGCGGCGCAGGGAGCCGACGTATTCGTCGAGCACGCCGTAGATCGACACGCTGCCCGCCGGGCCGCCCTGCTGCTGGGCCGCCACCGAAAACGGCACCGCACCCGCCGCGACCGCGCACAGGGACGCCATGGCGCCCGTCATCCTGTTCATGATTTGTCTCCTCGTCTGTGTTTTGCGAGGGGGCACTATCCCAACAAGCCCCGATCCGGGCTACTCACGACACGCACTTCTTGATATAGCGGAACGGCATCGCCGGGATCTCACGGCCGTCCGCTCAGGCGCCCCAGTACAGGCGCATCGGGTTGTCGACCAGCAGGGCCTGCTGCAGGGCCGGCGTGGGCGCGATATGCGGGATGAAGTCCACCAGCAGGCCGTCGTCGGGCATGTGGTCCTTCAGGTTGGGGTGCGGCCAGTCGGTGCCCCACAGCACGCGGTCGGGGAAGGTTTCGACCAGCCGGCGGGCGAAAGGCACCACGTCGCGGTAGGCGTCGCGTTCGCCGTGCAGCGCCGGCGGTCCGGACTGGCTCAGGCGCTCCGGACAACTGACCTTGCTCCACACGTTTGGGTATTGCTGCATCAGCTGCACGAAGCGCTGGAACTGCGGGCCGTCCACCGGCAGGGCGACGTCCGGTCGGCCCATGTGGTCGACCACCACGGTGGTCGGCAGCGCGACGAAGAAGTCCCACAGCTCGGGCAGGTCGACCGCCTCGAAGTACACCACCACGTGCCAGCCCATCGGCGCGATGCGTTCAGCCATGCGCTGCAGTTCTTCGCGGGGCGTGAAGTCCACCAGGCGCCGGACGAAGTTGAAGCGCGCGCCCCGCACGCCGGCCGCATGCATGGCCTGCAGTTCGGCATCGGTGACGTCGGGTGCCAGCGTCACGACACCGCGCGCCCGCTCGCCCGCGCTGTGCAGCGCGTCGAGCAGCGCGCGGTTGTCGCTGCCGTGGCAGGTGGCCTGCACGATCACGTTGCGGCTGAAGCCGAGGCGGTCGCGCAGCGCGAAGAGCTGTTCCTTGCCGGCGTCGCACGGCGTGTACTTGCGCTGCGGCGCATAGGGAAAGACATCGCCGGGGCCGAACACGTGGCAGTGCGCATCGACGGCGCCGGGCGGCGGGCGGAAGGCGGGAACCGACGGCGCCGGATGGAAGGGCAGCCAGCCGGGGGTCATTTCAAAGGGCATGCGAGCTTTCTGGCGGGTTGGACAGTCGGCGGCAATTTTGCGGAGCCGCGCCCGGCTGCGAAAGCGGGGTGTCCGGATAGGAGCTATCGCAAAGTCGCATGGCCGGCGAGACGCCTCGCGCCGTGCCGCCTCGCGCCACGGCGCGCGGTCACGCTGCACCGCAACATTTGCAAACGGGTCAAAATCGGCGAGATTCGGGCCTTGCCTTTTGTTCAGACGCCCGAAAAAAAGAGACCGACCGCCATGCCCGCTTCCGCTGAAATCGTCGCCGCCTTCGCACCCCGCGGCCACTTGCGCGCCTCCATCAACCTGGGTAATCCCATCCTCGCCAACCTCAACGAACACGGCCAGCCGGTGGGTGTGTCCATCGACCTCGCCCGGGCCCTGGCGGTGCAGCTGGGCGTGGACATCGAGCTGCTGGTGTTCGATGCGGCGGGCAAGTCGGTTTCCGCCGTCGCGGCGGGGCAGGCGGACGTGGGTTTCTTCGCCGTCGATCCGCTGCGCGGCGAGGGCATCCTGTTCACCGCGCCCTATGTGCTGATCGAGGGCGCGTACCTGGTCCCCGACGCCTCGCCGCTGCACACCAACGACGAGGTGGACGCGGTCGGCCAGCGGGTGGTGGTGGGCAAGAACAGCGCCTACGACCTGCACCTGACCCGCGCGCTGAAGCATGCCCGGATCGTGCGCGCCCCGACCTCGCCGACCGTGGTCGAGACCTTCGTGGACGGCGCCTACGACGTGGCCGCCGGCGTCAAGCAGCAACTGCAGGCAGACGCCCTGCGCTATCCCGGCCACCGCCTGCTGCCGGGCCGCTTCATGGTCATCCAGCAGGCCATGGGCTGCCCCAAGTCGAGGGGCGATGCGGCGGCCGGCTACCTGCGGGCGTTCGTGGAAGAAAAGAAGGCCGGCGGCTTCGTCGCCGAGGCGTTGGCGCGGCACGGCATCCAGGGCGCTTCGGTGGCGCCCGCCGCCTGAGTCGCCACGGTCAGCCCGGAGCGACCTCCGCCTCTCGCCATGCCCCGGATGCCAGGCCCTGCACGCTGTAAGGCCCGATAGCCGCACGCACCAGTCGTAGCGTCGGCAGGCCGACGGCGGCCGTCATGCGCCGCACCTGCCGGTTTCGGCCCTCCCGGATCACCAGTTCCAGCCAGCGTGTGGGGATGGCCTGGCGCACCCGGATCGGTGGCTGCCGCTCCCACAGTTCCGGTGGCGGGTCGAGCAGGCGTGCGCGGGCGGGCAGCGTCGGCCCGTCGTTGAGCGTCACGCCCTGGCGCAGAGCGGCCAGCGCGGCCTCGTCCGGCACACCCTCCACCTGCACCCAGTAGGTCTTCTCCATCTTGAAACGCGGGCTGGAGATGCGGGCCTGCAATGGCCCGTCGCTGGTGAGCAGCAACAGTCCTTCGCTGTCGGCGTCCAGCCGGCCGGCGACATACACGCCCGGCAGGTCGATGAAGTCTTTCAGCCCCTGCCAGCGGCCCTCGGCGGTGAACTGGCTGAGGACGCCGTAGGGCTTGTTGAAACAGATGAGGCGCGGAGGGCTCGGGCGGGCGGTCATGGCGTGAATTTACCGTCTTGCGGCCGAGCTTCCACAAGCATGGCGCGGTCGGGCTATCCGACACCGGGTCTGCGGCAATTACTACAGCCGGACAGGCGGTTGAGAGCCGGTTCCGGTGCGGCGCCACGGCGACAGTGGCGGCGTTCTCCCGAGGGGGGAATGAACCCCCGGCCGCTCTCGGCCGACGGGACATCCAAAACCAGGTTCTCAAGTTCTCGACAGGAAATATAAAAGTGACTCCTACCACCATCGTCGGCATCCCCGACACCCGCGTTGCCGCTTCCCGCGTGTCCTGGGGCGCGGTCTTCGCCGGCCTGCTCCTGGCGCTGGCCACCTACCTGTTCCTGGGCGTGCTGGGCACCGCCATCGGCTCGGCTTCGATCGACCCCCTGAGCGAGCGAAATCCCCTGTCGGGCTTCGGCACCGGCGCCGGTGTCTGGGTCGGCCTTTCCACGCTGATCGCCCTGGCCGTCGGCGCGTTTTTCGCCGGCCGCAACGCTGGCGGCAAAGGCATGCTGCACGGCGTGCTGTGCTGGGCGCTGACCACGCTGGTGTCGCTCTACCTGGTGTCTTCGCTGGCGGGTAACGTCATCGGTGCGGCAGGGCGCGTGGCCGGCAGCAGCCTGTCGCTGGCGGGCCAGGGCGTCGCGGCCGCTGCGCCGGGCGTGGCCTCCACCGTGCAGAACCAGCTGCAGCAGAACGGCGTGAGCTTCGACTTCAACGACGCGCGCAACCAGCTCGAAACGCTGCTGCGCCAGTCGGGCAAGGCCGAACTGGATCCGGAACGCCTGAAGGCCCAGGCCGACGGCGCGGCCAACGACGGCAAGGCGACCGGTGAAGCCGCGGCCACCACGCCGCAGACCGCCGATACCGACCTCGGCGCCTTCTTCGACCGTCTGCGCCAGCGCGCAGAGCCGGCACTGCAGGCCGCCGACCGCGACGCCCTGGTGAACATCATCGTGGCGCGCACCGGCAAGAGCCGCCCGGAAGCCGAGCAGATCGCGGCCAACTACGAGCAGACCTACAACCAGGCCGTCGCCAAGTGGCAGGAACTGAAGGTTCAGGCGGAGCAGAAGGCCCGCGAAGCCGGCGATGCCGCAGCCAAGGCCGTTAGCCATGCCGCCTGGGCCGGCGTGGTGGTGATGCTGCTCGGCCTGGCCGTGTCGGCCGCCGCCGGCTTCTTCGGCCGCCGCACCGGCCTGCGCGACGAGGCGCGTGTGGTGGTGTGATCCCCGCCCGTTGAGCAAAAGCCGCCCGCGAGATTCGCCGGGCGGCTTTTTTTTTGGCCGGCTTCCGCCCGGCTGCTGCAGCACGCGGGGGCGGCTCTTACTTCTTCTGCGCCCCGCCGCGAGCCGCCACCGCCTGCTTGCCGGCGGCGCCGGCTTCGGCCCGCACCCGCGCGCACTGGGTGTCTTCGCCGGGACCGGTCTCGATCAGCGGCAACAGCGCGGCCAGGGGTGCGACGAAGACCAGCGCGACAGCGCCGCCCGCACGTGCCAGCAACGGGCCTTTTTCCAGCGAAAAATCAGGGTCCTTGAAGGTGCCGAAGACCCGCACCGGCGTGCGCAGCGACAGCAGGCCGGGCCGTTTGGGCTTGGGCTCGATGCGCATGTCGAAGGTTTCGCGCGCCAGGTCGAAACCGCCGGTGCCGAGGATCTGCGTCTGCTCGGTGTCGACCACGAAGAGGGACGCGCTGCCCTTGCCCTGGCGCACGTCGAAACTCACGCCGCCGCAGTTCACCGCGATGGTCTTGTCGCCGCCGGCCAGCAGGCCCAGCACCTTGCCGCCGTTGAGGCCGCTGGCGGCGTCCAGCAGGTTGGAGATGCGGCCGTTGGCGATGGCGGCCGACACCTTGCCGTCGGCCTTGGCGGCCGCGTCGGCCACGGAGTTGCCCTTGCCCTGCAGCGATAGCACCGCGCCCAGGGTGCCGGCGCCTTTGGCGATGGCGTCGGCGCCGGGCGGCACCAGCCGTGCCACCTGGATACGGCGAAATTCGACGTGTGCGTCGGTGGCGATGACCGGCTGCCGGGCGTCCAGCGTGACCCGCGTCGCGATGGTGCCGCCGGCGAAGCCGAAGTCCAGCGGATCGAGCTTGAGCACCGCGTCGTGCAGGTGCAGCGCCGCCTTGAGGCTTTCGAAGGGCAGGGTGCCGGGCGCCTTGAGCTTGCGGGCTTCGAGGGTGACGTCCGCGTCGATCTTCTGCAGCCGGCTGCCGTCGAAGGTGCCGGCGGGCAGGATGTGGCTCGGATCGGCGGCCTTCTGCTCGGCACTGGCACGCGGGCGGTCGGCCGTCTGCCCCTGGCTGGCGGCGGGCTTGCCGCCGGTTTCCCTGGTCTGCACGCCGACCAGCGGCCCCAGGTCGGCGATGTCCAGCAGCTGGCTGCGCAGGTCGGCGGTGAGCAAAGGGCGCGGTTGCCTGTCCAGGTAGGCGCCGCTGCCGCTGACGTCGGTCGAGCCGATGCGCCCGGCGATGTCGTCGAGCGAGTAGCGGTCGCCCTTGAGCACCAGATGGCCGCGCAATTCGTAGGGCGGCGAGGCCGGCAACGGCAGCAGCAGGAAGGGATACAGGTTGGCCAGCGTGCGGCCCTTGATGTGCAGCCGGGTGTCGATGCCACTGATGTTGGCGGCGTCGGCGATGGTGCCCTCGACTTCCAGGCGGGTGGTGCCGGCGTCGAGTTCGCCCTTCAGCGGAAAAGCCACGCCGGATTCCTGGAAGCTGAGCACCTCGCCGGTGAGGGCCTTGCCCTTGAAGGCGGCGTCGCGGTATTTGCCGCTGAAGACGTAGGAGGTGGCGTAACGCTGGTTGGCCGGCGGCGCATCGGCGTCCTTCACCTTCTGCTGCTGCGCCGGATCGAAGGTGCTGGCCTGGACATCCAGGGCGAAAGGCACGCCGGCGTCGCTGTAGCGCAGCCGGCCCCGGTCGACCGACAGCGTGCCGATGCGCAGCTTGCTGGGCGACTTGTCGTCGGACTCGGACAGGATCCAGTTCTTGCGATCGTCGGCCATGCGCTCGAAGAGCAGGTCGGGTTCGGTCAGTGCCACGCGGGGCACCAGCACCTTCTCGGGGAGGTCGCGCAGGGACACCGAAAACTCCAGTTCCCTGATGCGTGCCATGGCCGGTTCCCGCGACCAGGCGGCATTGGCGAAATAGACGTCCCGCATGCGGATCGTGGGGGTCAGGCCGAGGTGCACGTGCAGGTCGGAGATGGTGAATTCGCGCTGGCTCTTGTGCGAGATGTAGCGCTCCAGCGGATGCCGGAACCAGTTCCAGTCGAACAGCAGTACCAGCAGCAGCAGCGCGGCGAGCAAGGTCAGCGATACCGGATGCCGGCGGATGAAGGAAGAAGACTTGTTTGTCATGGGCCTGAACAGAAAGCAGCAGCCAAGCATCTACCCGGGCAGCGCGAAACGACGTAGGACCGGGACGACAGTGCTCAAACCAGATAAAACATCCAAGTGGATGGCAAGTGGCGTACTATCCGGCATGCCCAAAAAAAGCGCCAACCACACCGCCGTCGTCAAACCCGCCGACGAAAAGATCACCGTCAACCTCGGCCACGTCGACCTGGGGCAGATCGACCTGCTGGTGCAGGAGGGTTTCTTCTCCAGTCGCACCGATCTCATCCGCACGGCGATCCGCAACCAGCTGGCCCAGCAGGGCGAGGTGCTGAAACAGCTGGTATTGCGCAAGTCGCTGGTGCTGGGCCTGCAGCACTACTCGGTCGCCGAACTCCAGGCGGTGCAGGCGCGCGGCGAGCAGTTGCAGATCCGGGTGCTGGGCCTGGCATCCATCGACGCCGCCGTGACGCCCGAACTGGCGCTGGCCACCATCGAATCCATCACCGTCCTGGGTGCCCTGCACGCCAGCCCGGCGGTCCGGGCCGCGCTGGCGACCCGGCTGCGCTGAACCAACACTCCACAAGGCATTCCATGGACTCCAATCTGCAAGAACTGATGGCGCGCGCCACCCGGCTGACCCAGAGCGGCCAACTGGCGGAAGCGGCGACGCTGCTGCGCTCCGCGATGGGCGGCGGCCCGTTCCAGGCGGCATCAGCGCCGCGCGCCGCCACGGCCGGCGCGGTCGATGTCATCGACGTGGTCGCCCGCCGTGTAGACGAACCGGCCGCGCCCGCCGCTTCGGCTGCATCGGCCGCATCGCCCGCATCGCCCGCACCGGCGGGTGGCTTCACCTCGCACAGCTTCGCCAACGCGGCCGACCGGCGCGACTACAAACTTTTTGTGCCCCGGGGCGCACCGGCGGCGGCCATGCCGCTGGTGGTGATGCTGCACGGCTGCACCCAGAACCCCGACGACTTCGCCGCCGGCACCCGCATGAACCAGCTCGCGCAGGCGCAGGGTTTTGCGGTGCTGTACCCGGCGCAGTCGAAAAAAGCCAACCCGCAGGGTTGCTGGAACTGGTTCAAGCACACGCACCAGACACGCGAACGCGGCGAGCCGGCCCTGATCGCGGGCATGGTGCGGCAGGTCATGGCCGACCATGCCATCGACCCCGCGCGCATCTATGTGGCGGGGCTGTCGGCCGGCGGTGCCATGGCGGCGATCCTGGGCGAAACCCATCCGGAACTGTTCGCCGCCGTCGGCGTGCATTCGGGTCTGCCGGCCGGTGCGGCGCGGGACCTGCCTTCGGCGCTCGCCGCCATGAAGGACGGACCGCGCACCGCCCGCTCCGCACCCAGCGGCAAGCCGACCATCGTCTTTCACGGCGACGCCGACGCCACCGTCAACCTGCGCAACGCCCGCGCGGTGCTGGCCGCCAGCGTGGGGGATGCCGCGGCGGGGCGGGGCGAGGTGTCGTCGGTGGCCGGCAGCCGCGCGGCCAAGCGCGAGGTGTTTCGTGCGGCGGATGGTCAGGTGCTCGCCGAGCTATGGACCTTGCAGGGCGGCCAGCACGCCTGGTCCGGCGGCGGCGCCGGCAGCTACACCGATCCCACAGGGCCGGACGCCAGCGCCGAGATGATGCGATTCTTCGGCGAGCACCCGTTGCGCTGACATCCCGCCCGTAGCGCCCTAGAAGACGTGGCGCACGCCCAGCCCGAGGGCCTTCACGTCCTGCCCGCGGCTGGCGGCCACGGAGTCCTGGTTGATGGGAAACAGCATGGTGGTCGAACCCGCGCCGTTGTTCAGCCGCGCCACCACGCCATACAGCTGCGTGCGCTTGGACAGGTGGTAGGTATAGCCCAGCGCGATGCGGGTGGCGTCCGCATCCGAGGGGCGGTCCCAGCGGCCCAGCGCCAGGCGGAACTCGCCCAGCCCCACCGGCACCGTCGCGCTGATGTTCTTCGAGGTCGCATTGCCCAGCGTGGCCACGCGGTTGCTCTGCACATAGCCCATCAGCTTGACGAAGCCGAAGTGGTAGGCCCCGCCGACGCCGAGCGTCTTCGAGCGGGTGACCGCCACCGTCGGCAGGCCGACGGTGGTGCCGGTGATCTGCGCGTCGTCGTAGGCCATGCCCAGGAAGGCCGGCCCCTGGGTGTAATCCAGCGATGCGGCGTAGTTGCGGCCGGTCGGCGCGCCTTCCGCCGCCTGCACCAGCACGCGCCCGAAGACCCCGCCGACGGTCGGGCTGACGTACTGCACCGCATTGTTGAACTGGAAGTTGTTGCCCCGGTTGGCCGGCCCCTGAAGAAAGCTCTGCACCGCGCCGAGCTGTGCCCGGCCGAAGGCGTCCGACTTGCCCGATATCCAGACCGACGGACCCCACATCGAACCCAGCAGCACCGATCCCCATCGCCGGTCGGCCAGGCCGACATAGGCCTCGCGGTTGAAGAACTGCGTGGCGCTGCTGCTGCCGGTGGACATGTCGAACAGGCTCTCCAGCTTGAACACCGCGCTCTTGCCGCCGCCCAGGTCTTCCTGACCGCGGAAGCCGAAATGGCTGGTGTCGGACGACAGGGTCCAGGTGTCGGCCGAGGGGCTCGAACGCGACTGGTAATGCACCCCGCCGTCGATCCGCCCGTAGAGCGTGACGGAGGTTTGGGCAGCCGCGGTGCCCGCCGCCGCCGCAAGTGCCATCGGAAGCAGGCATTTCGCGCTGCTCGCTTTCAGGTGGTATCTCATGTCTCGTCTCCTCGTTGTTTTTAAAAAATAGGGGCGTGCGACGGCCCCACCCGCCGCCGCAGCGGGGTCCATGGACGCCCGGAAGATGAAGGAAAGGAAAGAAGCGCGGGGGGGCGCTCAGGGGCCGGTGCGTCGCACCACGGCGCCTTCGTCCCGCTTCACCGCGGGCGACAGGCGGGCACCCAGGCCGGGCGCGGTCGGCAGGTCGAGGAAGCCGTCGCGCAGCACCGGAAGTTCGGTCACCAGGTCGCGATAGAAGGTGTGCAGGAAGGCCCGCACCACTTCCTGGAAGATGGCGTTGGGCGAGGCGAAAGCCAGGTGCAGCGAGGCCCACAGCACCACCGGCCCGGTGCAGTCGTGCGGCGCGATGGGCTTCTGGTAGGCGTCCGCCAGGCTGGCGATCTTTCGGCCCTCGGTGATGCCGCCGCACCAGGAGAGGTCGAGCATGACGATGTCCAGGGCGTCGGCCGCCAGGTGGTCGCGAAAGGCGCCCTGCGCGGCCAGGGTCTCGCTGCCGCAGACCGGAATGCCCGAGCCGCGCCGGTAGTCGGCGAGGGCGCCGGCGCTGTCCATCTTGATCGGGTCCTCGGCCCAGAAGGGCCGGTACTGGCGCAGCTCGCGGGCGATCTGCAGCGCCGAGGTCACGTTCCACATCGAATGGAACTCGCACATCACCTCGATGCGGTCGCCCACCGCCAGGCGGATCTTCTCGAACACCTCCAGCCCCTGGCGCATCTGCAGCGCGCTGACGTACTGGCCGTCGGTGGCGGCGGCGGCGGCGTCGAAGGGCCAGATCTTCATCGCGCCGTAGCCTTCCTCGATCAGGCTTTGCGCCAGTTCGGCCGGGCTCTCGATGAAGGCGACCTGGTCGTCGTAGCGGCCGCGCACCTTCTGCGCGCCCGTCTGCTCGATCAGCCGGCGCTGGATGCTGCGGCTGTTGTAGTCGACGCCGGCGCAGGTGTTGTAGGTGCGCATGCGGTCGTGGCAGGCGCCGCCCAGCAGCTGGTAGATGGGCCGGCCAGTGGCCTGGCCGAAGATGTCCCATAGGGCGATGTCGATGGCCGAGGCGGCGCGTGTCTCGACACCGCTGCCGTTGAAGCCCAGGTAGCCGCGCAGCAGGCGCTTGTGCAGGCGTTCGATGTCCAGCGGGTTCTGGCCCATGACCAGCGGCGCGGCCATGCTGTGGATATAGGCCTCCACGGCTTCGGCGCCGCGGAAGGTCTCGCCCAGGCCGACGATGCCTTCGTCGGTGTGCACCTCCACCCAGATCAGGTTGGGCTGCGAGGCGAGGCGGGTGGTTTCGATGGCGGTGATGCGCATGGTCTGTTTATTCCGCGGTGATCTTCTGGGACTTGACGAGGTCGGCCCACTTGTCGTGCTCGGCCCGGATGTGCTGGCCGAAGGCGGCGCTGGTGCCGCCGGCCGGGGTGATGCCGCCGTCCAGCAGGGTCTTGCGCACGGCCGGATCCTGCAGGCCGCGATTGAAGGCGGCGTTGAGCCGGGCCAGCACCGGGGCCGGCACGTTGGCGGGCGCGCCGATGGCGTACCAGGGCTCGATCACGAAGCCGGGGTAGCCCAGCTCTTCCATCGTCGGCACGTCGGGCAGGTTGGCCGAGCGCTGGCGGCCGGTGACGGCCAGGGCGCGCACCTTGCCGCCCTTGATGAAGGGCAGGATCGACGGCTCGTTGTCGAAGAACATCTGGATCTGCCCGCCCAGCAGGTCGGTGATCGCCGGTCCGGAGCCCTTGTAGGGCACGTGCAGCAGCGGCACGCCGGTGACCTTGCGCAGCATCTCGCCGCCGAGATGGTTGGAGGCCCCGACGCCCGACGAGCCGTAGCTGACCTGGCCGGCGCGCGCCTTGTCCAGCAGCTCCTTCACCGAGGTGATGCCGGTGCCGTTGCCGACGGTCAGCACATTGATCGACGCGCCCAGCAGGATCACCGGGGAGATGTCCTTGAACAGGTCGAAGCCGGGGTTGGCGTACAGGCTGTAATTGACCGCGCAATTGCCGATGCTGCAGAGAAAGATCGTGTAGCCGTCGGCCGGCGCCTTGACCGCCGCGGCCGTGCCGATGTTGCCGGTGGCGCCCGGCCGGTTGTCCACCACGATCGGCTGGCCCAGGTCCTTGCCGGCGGCGGTGGCGAGCAGCCGCGATACCAGGTCGCCGGTGCCGCCCGGGGGCACCGGCACGATCATGCGGATCGGTTTGGTGGGGAAATCCTGGGCGTGCGCCGCAGGCAAAAGCGCGCCCCACGCCGACAGGGCAAGGGCGAGCGCGAGCAATTTCTTCATCTGTTTGTCTCCGTGAAGTGGCTGCAAAATTCGGTCTCAATAATACAATCATCATACTATTGAGGTCAATGCAGACCGGCCTGCCGGGGCGGATCGGCACGGTATGCTTCCTGCCATGTCACCCCCCAAATTGCAGAACTACCACGACCAGATCGTGGAAGCTCTCGGCCGGAAAATCGTCACGGCGGGCTTCGCGGAAGGAGCCCGGCTACCGACCGAACCGCAATTGGCCACCGAGTACGGCGCCAGCCGGCTGATCATTCGCGAGGCCATGAAAAGCCTGTCCGCCAAGGGGCTGGTGTCGGTCCGCCCGCGCACCGGCACGCATGTCCTGCCGCGCAGTCGATGGAACCTGTTCGACCCCGCGGTGCTGGGCTGGCACGGTGCGGCGGTCCTCGACAGGAAACTGATGGCCGACCTGATGGAGCTGCGGCGCGCCATCGAACCGCTGGCGGCCCGGCTGGCGGCCGAACGGGCCTCGCCGGAGGCGGTCGCCGTGCTGCGCGAGGCCTATGCGCAGATGGCCGCGGCCGGCGAGCGCGCGGTCTACATCGAGGCCGACCTGCGATTTCATGGAGCGGTCGTCGCCGCCTGCGGAAACCAGTTCATGCAGCAACTGGAAAACGCCTTGTCGTCCGTCTGGAAGACGAGCTTCCAGGCCTCCAGCGACGCCTGGGGTCCGGATGCCGACGCCCTGGCGCTGCACCAGACCCTGCTGGAGGCGGTGGAGCGCCGCGATGCCAACGGCGCCGAGCGCGCGGTGCTGGCGCTGATCGACAGGGCCTCGGTGCGCATCGGGCAGGCGACCCGCCGGCAGGCGCCGGGCGCCTGACGACGCTCGCAGCCGCGTGGCTCAGGCGGCCGGCTTCTTGCCCTTGCGCGCCCACATGTTGAGCACCTCGACCAGGGTCGAGAAAGCCATGGCGGCGTAGATGTAGCCCTTGGGCACGTGTACGCCGAAGCCGTCGGCGATGAGCACCGCGCCGATCATCAGCAGGAAGCCCAGCGCCAGCATCACCACCGTGGGGTTGCGGTTGATGAAGTTGGCCAGCGGGTCGGCGGCGATCAGCATGACGGTGACGGCGGCGATCACCGCGATGACCATGACCGCCAGGTTGTCGGTCATGCCGACGGCCGTCAGGATGGAGTCGACCGAGAACACCATGTCGAGCAGGATGATCTGCACGATGGCGGCCGAGAAGCCGATGCTGGCCGCGCCGCGCTTGTCCAGCACGTCGTCGGTGGGCACCGGGTCGACCGTGTGGTGGATTTCCTTGGTCGCCTTCCAGATCAGGAACAGGCCGCCGACGATCAGGATCAGGTCGCGCCACGAGAACTGGGTCTCGAAGCTGGGCACGCCGGCCGCGTTCAGCGGCCCGCTCCAGCCGAGATCGAAGACCGGTGCGGTGAGGCCGACGATCCACGCGATCATGGACAGCAGCAGCAGGCGCATGCCCAGCGCCAGGCCGATGCCGATGCGCCGCGCGTTCTGGCGCTGGTGCGCCGGCAGCTTGTTCGACAGGATCGAGATGAAGATCAGGTTGTCGATACCGAGCACGATCTCCATGACCACCAGGGCCAGCAGGGCGGCCCACGCGGTGGGATCGGACATCAGGGCTTGAAGACTGTTCATGGGCTTGGCCGGGAAATGAGGGTGCCGCGATGATGCCTCGGTCCGATGCGGAAACCGCGTCGGACATTCGCCACTTTCACCGGCTGGCGGGCATCGGTTTCCGGCTCGGCACGACAGCCGCCGGGCACGGCCCGCAGATGGTCAGAAGCTCGACCAGTCGTCGTCTGCGGTCAAGGCCGGAACCGGCTTGCGCACCGGAGGGCTGGCCGGGGCGGCAGGCTTTTTCGGCGCCGCCGGCGACTTCAATGCCGGCCGGGGTGCGGACGGCAGGGCGGCGGTCGGCGCACGGGGCGCCGGATCGCGGCGCTGCGCCAGGGCCGGCGTGCCGCCGTCGATACGGAACACCGCGACCGACGTCACCAGTTGCTCGGCCTGGTGCTTGAGCGACGAGGCGGCGGCGGCGCTTTCCTCGACCAGCGCGGCGTTCTGCTGCGTCACCTGGTCCATCTGGCTGACCGCGTCGCCGACCTGCGCGATGCCGTCGCTCTGTTCGCGGGTGGCCACGCTGATCTCCGAGACGATCGATGCGACCTGCCGGATGACGTCCTGGACCTGCGTCATCGAGGTGCCGGCCCGATCGGCCTGGGCGCTGCCTTCGCGCACCCGGGCGCCGCTGGTGTCGATGAGCGCCTTGATTTCCTTGGCGGCATCGGCGCTGCGCTTGGCCAGGCTGCGAACCTCCGTCGCCACCACCGCGAAGCCCCGGCCCTGCTCGCCTGCACGCGCCGCCTCGACGGCCGCGTTCAGCGCCAGGATGTTGGTCTGGAAGGCGATCGAATCGATCACGCCGGTGATCTCTCCGATGCTTCTCGAGGCCTGGTCGATGGTGCGCATGGTCGTCACCATCGCGCTCACGTCTTCGCCGCTGCGCTGGGCCACGGTGGAGGCCCTGGCCGCCAGTTCGCTCGCCTGCTGGGCGTTCTCGGCGTTGTTGCGCACGGTGGAGCTCAGCTCTTCCATGGAGGCGGCGGTCTGCTCCAGCGCCGAGGCCTGCTGCTCGGTGCGGCCGGACAGGTCGTTGTTGCCCTGCGCGATCTCGGCGCTGGCGGTGGCCACGCCTTCGGCATTGCCGCGCACGTCGCCGACCACCAGGGACAGGGCGGAGCGCATCTCGGACAGGGCCTGCATCAACTGGGCCGATTCGTCACGGCCGGCGACGTCGATCTGCATGGTGAGATCGCCGCCGGCCACGCCCTGGGCGATCTCGACTGCCCGGCCGATGGGGCGGGTGATGAGCCGGGTGATCCAGGTGGCCAGGGCCGCGGCGATCGCCACCGCCAGCAGGGTCAGGACCAGCAGGGTGACCTGGGCTTGCGCGAAGACGTCGCGGCCGGTTGCCTGGGCCTTGTCGCTGCCCGCGCGGTTGAGCTTGGCCAATTCGCCCAGCGACTCGACCATTTTGTCGAACGCCAGTTCAGAAGAGCCAAGAAAAACCGCCGTGACCTGCTCACGATCGGTCTCCGGCATGGCCGCCATCTTCTGCTGCTCCGCCATGTAGGCGGCGCGTTCCAGCTTGAAGCGCTCGTAGAGGCGGCGTTCCTCGCCTTCGGTGATCAGCGGCACATAGACCGCTTCGGCAGCAGACAGCCCCTTGTTGCGTTCTGCCAGCTCGACCTTGTACCGGGCGGTCAACTCGCTGGCCTGTGGCAGGAATGCCTCGCTTTCGGTGCGTCGGACCCGGTTGGCGGCGATGCGCATCTCGCCCAGCGACTGGACGCTAGGCAGCCAGTTCATCGAAATATCTTCGGAGGCCCTGTCGATGGCGCGCATCTGTTGCCAAGCCATGAAGGCCAGCAGAACGGTCACGAGGGTGGTGACGGTAAAAGCGAGGAAGAGCTTTGTACCGATTCGGAGGTTTTGGGTGTTCATGGGCGGCTTGGCGGTTGCTGGTGCTGCCGCAATTACATCCGCCGCTCCCCGAGCGGAACCTGACCGGGCCATTGGTTGTCACTATGGCGTCAAAAGGTTACCCGTGTAACCAACTATGACAAATTCGGCGTTATTTAGAGTAGCTCGAACGCGATCAGCGCGACCAGCGTCGGCAATGCCGCACCCAGCAGCAGGCCGCCGGCACCGACGGAATGGTCCGCGAAACCGCGCCGGAGTAGCGCCACGCCGGCCGGATTGGGCGCGTTGGCGATCACGGTCAGGCCGCCGCCGGTCACCGCGCCGGCCACCAGGCTGTACTTGGCTTCTTCGGAGATGCCCGAGATGAGGGAGCCGAGATAGGTCAGGGCTGCGTTGTCGGTGACCGCCGTCAACGCGGTGGCGCCGAAATACAGAGCCTTGGGCGACATCGACGACACGATGGGTTGCAGCCACCACTGCTGCATGCCGCCGAGCACCACCAGCCCGGCCAGGAAGAAGCCGACCAGCAGGGCCTCCTTGATGATCGGCGGGCTCTGGTGGCGTTCGTAGGCCTGCACGAAGCCGAGGAACATCAGGAAGACACCCAGAAAAGCCACCGGGTGATGGGCCAGCAGCACCACGGCCGCCAGAAAGACGAAATGCACCGCCACCACCGGCAGCGGCACCGGTTGAACCGGTTCCGTCGCCGCCGTTGTCGTCGTCGCCGTCGCTTCTGCGCCGCCCAGATGCTTGCGCAGCGCCCAGGTGGCGAACGTGGCGTTGACCAAAACCGCGATGGCCGCTTTCCAGCCGAAGGTCTGCAACATGAATGCCGAATCCCAGGACCAGGCGGCCGCCACCATCAGGACCGGCGGCGCGGCGAACGATGTCAGCGTGCCGCCGATGGACACGTTGACGAACAGCACGCCCAGCGCCAGGTACTTGAGGCGCTCCGGCACATCGGGCCGGAAGACCTGCGGCGCCAGCATCAGCGCGGCGATGGTCATGGCGGCGGGTTCGGTGACCAGCGAGCCCAGCAGCGGCACGGCCGCCAGGCCCAGCCAGGCGCTGGCCAGCGCGGTGCGGACGGGCAGCCGATGGGCGACGGTGCTCACCGCGCCCATCACCGCCTGCAGGATGGGCCGCGAGGCGGCGATCACCATCACCACGAAGACGAAAAGCGGCTCGGTGTAGTGGCGCGACTCGGCGTACTGCAGGGCCGAGCCGCCGCCCGCGACCACCGCGATCACCAGCACCAGCACCATGGCCCAGAAGCCGAACACCACCTCGACCTCGCCGAGCAGGTGGAACAGGCCCGCGTGGCGGGGAAAGCGGTGGGACAGCCGCTCGAACTGGCTGGCGGCGAAAGTGTGGACGAGGGCGATCGCGAACAGGGTCGCGGCGATGATTTCGAGCAGGTGATCCGGATTTTTCATGGCGTGCGCAAAGTCAGCGTGGCGGCCCGACCAGCGCTGGAAACCTGCCCACCCGACACCCGTCGGCCAGACACCCATTGGAGGCCGATTCTAAAGGCCGTCGCGATGCGGCGGGCAGGACGCCGGGGGCGCTGGCAAAGCCGTCGGCCCTATCGGCCCGCGAGGCACCGCGAGGCATCCGCCTCGCGGACCCCATGCAAAATGGCGCCTCCGCAGGCGCCCCCACCAACACCGACGCGCCCGCGCCGACCGCGGTAACCCATGCACAGCGAACCCAACTTTCTCCAGAACGTCCGCGCCGAGCTTTCCAACGGCCGCGTCTGGCTGGAGCGCGCCATCGTGCTCGCCTATGCCGCCGCCGCCGGCCTGCTGGTGGTCGGCTTCACGCTGCTGAGCGACGCCGCGTTCGGTCTTTTCGAACGCATCCACGGCGTGTCCCCCTGGCTGGTGCTGATCTGGACGCCGGCGGTCACGGCCGGCATCGTCTGGTGCACGCGGCGCTGGGTGCCCGGCGCGGCCGGCTCCGGCATTCCCCAGGTGGTGGCCGCGCTGGACCCGGAAATGCCCGATGCGCAACGACCCCGTTTCGTGTCGTTGCGACTCAGCCTGGGCAAGGTGGTGCTGGGGGCGGCGGGCTTCCTGGCGGGGCTTTCGATCGGCCGCGAAGGGCCGTCGGTGCAGGTGGCCGCCGGGGTCATGCAGCATGCGCGCCGCTGGCTGCGCCCGGACTCCGCCATCACCGTGCACGCCCTCTTGGTGGCCGGCGGCGCGGCCGGCATCGCGGCGGCCTTCAACGCGCCGCTCGCCGGCATCGTCTTCGCCATCGAGGAGTTGTCGCGCAAGCTGGAATCGCGCAGCAGCGGGCTGATCATCGCGGCCATCGTGCTGGCGGGCCTGATGGGGGTGTCGGCGTTCGGCAACCTGAGTTATTTCGGCGTCATCCGGGTGCCGGGCCTGGCCTGGACGGCGCTGTGGCCGGCCCTGATGGTGACGGTGTCCTGCGGCCTGCTCGGCGGCCTGTTCGCGCGGGTGATGGCGGCCTCGCTAACCGGCGCGCCCGATCGATTCAACGACCTGCGCCGGCGTTATCCGGTGCGTTTCGCCGCGGCCGGCGGGCTGGTCATCGCGGTCATCGGGCTGGTGACCCATGGCGCCACTTTCGGCGCCGGCTCGGAGGCGGTCAAGCACATGCTGGCGGGCGAGGCCGACGTGCCGGCCTTGTATGTCACGCTGAAGTTCATCGCCACCTGGCTCAGCGCCTGGTGCGGGGTGCCGGGGGGCATTTTTGCGCCGTCGCTGTCGATCGGCGCGGGGGTGGGACACAACGTGTCGATGATCGCCGGGGGGGCCGAGCTGGCGCCTGCGTTGATCGCCATCGGCATGGCGGCCTTTCTGGCGGCGGTGACGCAGGCGCCGTTGACCGCTTTCATCATCGTCATGGAGATGGTCGATGGGCATGCCATGGTGTTGAGCCTCATGACGGGGGCCATGCTCGCTAGCTTGATTTCGCGGATGCTGACTCGGCCGCTGTATGAGACTTTGGCTGACGCGATGGTTGCTGGGGTTCGTGGCGCGTCGCCTCGCTAATGGCTTCTTTCGAATGGTTGTAGTAATCAAGCTTTGGTGTTTTTTTCTTTAACTACCTTCGGCTTGTTTACTTCTTCTATTCCTACGGAAGGTGGAGGTGGGGCTTACGCCGCCCCACACCCGCGGTAACTTTCTTTTCGGGCAAAAAAGAAAGTCACCAAAGAAATTGCCTCGGGATCGGGTAGCCATACAA
>Ga0308164_10000391_pt1 | contig 81416 bp, 69 predicted proteins | sample PhyTR2_FD_201031 | JGI IMG/M metagenome (GOLD analysis project Ga0308164, IMG submission 201031) | Phyllosphere microbial communities from UC Gill Tract Community Farm, Albany, California, United States - DLSLT.R2 | ecosystem: Host-associated > Plants > Phyllosphere > Unclassified | place: USA... | reverse complement strand
AGGGCAGCCATCTACAACGAGCCAGGCAGACAGGATTGCCTACGCACAGAGAATTAACCCTACTGCAAATTATACTACCCGTGATGGGTTAGCAGCAATCCGTCCAACATATGGTATCTATGATCCTTACTGGGGTACAAGTGCCATTGAGTCAATTGACTGGCAGGATGAGTTGTTCCGTAACGCGCCAGTGCATGATGTACAATTAAGCGTAGCAGGGGCAACAGACAAAATTAACTACTCCCTTTCTGGAGGTGCTTACCAACAGGATGGTTTGGTTTATGGCAGCTCATTTAAACGTTACAGTTTCCGCTCTAATATTGAAGCGCAGGTTTCTAAACGGGTGAGGGTAGGCTTAACGCTTGCACCTTCACTGGGTATTACCAAAGGTGCAGATGTAGACGGTAAAGATAATGCCGTCTCCCGTGCTTTGAGTCTTCCGGGATGGGTACTGGCAGGTAGCGGTAGAATGGCAGGTGCGGAACCTACTAAATTCTATGATGGATGGGGACCAGGTGCAAATAACGTGAGCCCTTATGTTCAGGCAGTTTATAACGACCGTTTGGTACGTGATACTCGTCTCAATACTTCATTGACAACTACGGTAAATATCATTGAAGGTTTAAATGCTACAGGATTAGTAGGCTGGAACTACAGGGGTAATACTTCAAGAACATATAGCCCAACCTGGATCAATGCAAACTGGAATGCTCCGGGAACTACACCAGGCTCATTATCAACTTCAAGAAGACAAAGCCTTTCCTCAAATAGTCTGCTAACACAGGGAACGCTGACTTATGCAAAAACAGTTGGTAAACATTCATTTGATGGTTTATTGGGTGTTGCAGAAGAAAAATATAGCGAAGAAAGTACTGATCAGGCACAAAACAAACTGCCTAATGATAAAACCTGGGTATTTGACCAAACAAGGGGAACCACTACTGTAAATACTATTACTGGTGCAAATAATGCTTTGTTATCTGCTTTTGGAAGGTTCCAGTACAATTACGATGGTAAATACCTGTTTGCAGCATCACTTCGTCGTGACGGATCTTCTAAGTTTGGTCCTGATAACAGGTGGGGATGGTTCCCTGCAGTATCTGCCGGATGGAATGCAAGCGAAGAGACATTTATTAAAAACATCAGCTGGATGAGTACTGCGAAAGTAAGGGCCAGTTGGGGTAAAACAGGTAACGACCGTATTGGAAACTCAAACTTCCTGTCGTTACTCACAGGCTTAAATTATCCTTATGGAGATTCTCAGGCTATCAACAGCGGTTTCGTAACCAGCAGTATTGGTAACTCTAAACTTCGCTGGGAAAAGTCAGACAGTTATAACTTCGGGGTTGATTTAGGGATTCTGAAAAACCGTATTTCCATCTCTGCAGATGTTTACTACAAAAAAACTACCGACTTATTATTGAACGCCCCGGTATCATTAACTACGGGTTTCTCCAATATGTTTGATAACATTGGAAGTGTAGACAACAAAGGATTTGAATTTACTTTGAATACCAATAACCTTACCGGTGATTTCAAATGGAACACTTCAATGAACATCTCGGTTAACCGTAATAAAATCACAGGTCTTACTGCTGACAATGCAGATATCAAGCTTGGTCAGGGTAACACCATTATTCAGCGTGTTGGCTCCCCAATTAACTCTTACTACCTGTTGGATGCTACTGGTGTCCTTAGAGAAAGTGATTTCACTATCGCAGGAACTACCTTCACTCCAAAAGTTCCAATTTTCTCCGGACAAAAACCGGGTGATACAAAATACCGTGATGCCAATGGTGACGGAAAGATTGATGCAAATGACTACGTAGTTGCTGGTAGCTATCAGCCGAAATTCGAGTTTGGCTTTACCAATAATTTCTACTACAAAAACTGGGATGCTTCAATCCTTGTGCAAGGTCGTGTTGGTGGCGATTTGCTGTCAATCGGATCAAGGGGATGGAACAGGGCTACCAATGATACCCGTTACAACTACATGGAAAGCTGGTTAAATAATGCCTACTGGTCGGAATCTGATCCTGGTGATGGAAAAGTTCCTGCATTTTTCTCAGCAGTGACTAGCCAGTATGATACCAACTGGATGTACAGTGCTACTTATGTCCGTATCAAAAACATCTCAGTAGGATACAACCTGCCTATCAATAAAAAAATCATAAACAGGTTACGGATTTATGCGTCACTGGATAACGTTTATATGTGGGACAGCTATTATCCTGGATTTTCTCCTGAAGGTGCAACACAGGATAACGCTTCTGCCGATTGGGGTTCATATCCTCAGGCAAGAACAATTTCCCTTGGTTTAAGCGCAACTTTCTAATTATTCCTTTAAAACTTAAGACATGAACGTTTTATCAAAATATACATTATTGATCCTTGTTGCAGCTGCGTCTTTGCAATCCTGCACAAAGGACATTGATATTGCTCCGATTGCCAATAATGGCTCGGATGCATTTTACTCGAGTGAAATCGAAGTGAAACAAGCTGCTCTGGGGATTTATGCCCGTTTAGGCAGAAATGGTACAAATACAGACTTTCCAACAGAATATTTCCTTCTCGCTTCTGAGAACAGGTCTGATTTATTATATATCGCGGCAGAAACCTCCGCTCAGAACGATCAGCTGGATTTCCGTAAATATCTTATTACGCCAAATTCTGGTACCGTATCTACTATCTACGCCCGTTTATACCAAATGATTAAAGAAGCCAATAATCTTCTTTTCTTTACTAAAGATGGTGAGTATATGCGCTACCGTGCAGAAGCAAGCTTTTTACGTGCTTATGCTTATTCAGAACTGGCCCGTTCTTTTGGCCCTACTGCATTGGTAACTGCGCCTATTACAAATGCAGAAGCGGTTGCTTTACCACGCGCACCGGTTGAAGAGATCTACGCGCAGGTCATCACGGACCTTACCTATGCAGCAGCTAATCTTTCTCCTGTATACACAGGAGCAGATGCAGGCCGTGTAGGAAGTCTTGCCGCAAAAGCCCTGATGGGCCAGGTTTATATGACCATGGCAGGTTATCCTTTAAACGATGCTACGGGTTATACTAAAGCAGAAGCTGTTTATGCAGAAATTATTTCTAGTGTTCAGGCCCGTTTTAGCCCAACATATGCCAACCTTTTCACTTTGGCCAATGAAAATAAATTTGATCTGTTCTCGGTTCAGTTTGCTTCAGGTAACCTGGGTACAGGCTCAAGTCTGGCAGGCTACATCACCAGTTCAGCTTCGTCTGGAACACCGTATCCTGAATGGGCATTTAGTACCTATACCCAACAAGGCCAGGATGTGCGTGTAGATAGTTTACTGGTAAGAAGTATGAAAAACACGAACGACCTGCGTTTTGCAACAAGTATCGCTGAAGGTTATTACAATGCAGTACTTACGGCGACTAATGCCACAACACGTTTGTTTGTTTCCAAAAACATCATCATCAAATTCCTGGAGAAAGACAATACCAATACAAAAATTTTGTCATGGAATGACTACCCACGTAACTTCCCGATCATTCGTGATGCGGATGTTATCCTGATGTATGCAGAAGCCTTAATTAAAAACGGAAAAGCTGCACAGGCAAAAGCCCTTGTAGATCAGATCCGTGTCCGTGGTGGGCAAGCAGCTTTAGCAGCAGCACCAACAATGGATGATATCAAGGCTCAGCGCAAACTTGAATTCGTAGGTGAAGGCAGAAGATATTTCGATTTAGTAAGATGGGGCGAGGCAGATGCATTGGCAACATTGCAGGCTTTCAACACCAGATATCACTCAAGATACAACGGACAGGCACCAAGCAAAAAAGATTTGTTAATGCCTATCCCTCAGAACGAGTTAAAAACAAGAAGTAACTGGCAACAGAACTTCGGGTACTAATCCTGCGACAGCAAGAATGTCTCTATCATGAACGCCCCTAAAAGTCTAAAACTTTTGGGGGCGTTTTTTTTATATTAAGTTCTTGATGATGGATTGCCACAGTATTGGTCTTGGCTTAGTTGTGTTCTGGGCATCCATCCATCAGCTGCGTCTAAGTTGCGGTTCAACAAGGGGGCTGACTTACCAAAGGGGTAGGTCAGGGGTACTTATGCGCAAAGCCCTTCCTAGTCTCTACAATGTTCCTAATTTAATAATATAGTTAAAACGGATTCCCCAATTGAACAGTGACAACTTAGATAAATGGTTGGCTATTTATGGGTAAGCCGTAATTAGAATTACGGCTCACCCATTCGACATTTACGGCTCAAATTTGCCAATATTTGAGCCGTAACTTACTGCATTTTGAGCTGTAATTAAGTTACGGCTCAAAATATACCAGATTACGGCTCATTTGCTTATCGATCTTACAATCTCAATTTTTGTTTAGTAAAGCAGTTTTGTGTCCGCATAAAAATTATTTTATATAACAATAAATATATCAAGGTAAAAGTCATTATATTTATTGCATTAAAAACGATCATCTTAACGCTCACAATGTTATCATATTTAGGAAAAAAATACTCCTGTAAGGCGGTTTCTGTGCCCTCTTATTTCTCTATTGTTGCCTTCAGCTTGCTTTTAGTACTTTCTAACGCTACAGATGCCCAGGATAAAGCGAAGCAACCTTCTAACAAAAAACAAGTCGATTCTTTAAAAAACCGCTTTGAAGTAGGTGTTAATGGAGGTTTAAGTTTAAATAAATTTTCCAATGGTCAGCCACATATGGGCTTGAATACAGGTTATACTGCGGGGATATCTTTAAACTACAAGTTGTTCAGAGGCCTATACCTTCAATTGGAAGTTAATTCTATACAACAGGGCGGACGCACACTTCTTTTTAAGGATGATACCAGACTTGGTCTGCCTGAAAGTATTCAAACGAAAAATGTGACTAATAGTTCTTACCTGATAAATAGCCTGGAGGTACCTCTTATCATTGGTTATACTTTTAATATTAAACCGTCCTGGAAACCTTCAATTTACGCGGGAGGAAGCTACGCATATACGCTCAACGTGCATGAGACTTATCAAAAGACGGGTGACTTGCTCCCGGGAGAAGATATCATAGCTACTATAAGTGGCTCTGATAATGCAACAAGCGAATTTAGAAAATCACGCTATAGTTTCATTGCCGGCGCAAATGTCAAACTACCGCTTACGTCACGTTTTTTTTTGTTGGTCGATATGCGTTATGTAAATGGCTTAACTGCCGCAAGGAAAAACTATTCCTATATGGATAAGGTGGGTTTTGGGACCGATCTTAGGACCAATTCTTTCATTTCAAAATTGGGGATCATCTTGTCCCTCTAATAATAATACCAAATCAGTCATCAGAATAATCTAAATAATAACTAACGTATGAAATCAAAACTTACTATTTCTCTCTTTATGGCCCTGATGGTCTTTATTGCAAGTTGCACGAAAGACGAATTCAATGAACGGGACGCCATAGATGCACAAAAAGAATTACTCAATTTGAAATATCAACACGAGCTTGATCTTGAGACATTAAAGCAAAAAGGTGCAACTGCACTTCAACAATTGTTAAATGCAGCTGCATTAGAACAACTTAAATTAAATGATAGCTTAGCCACAAAAAGTGCGATAGCCGCAAAGAAACAGGATTATAGTGTTACTGTTCTAGATGTGACCACCAATGTGCCTATTGCTGATGCTGATGTTACCGTTTCTTCCGAAGGAAAGGTGTATTCTGCTAAAACAAACACGTCAGGTATTGCTACATTTAACTCACTTTATTTATTTCCAACCAGTGCATTTCTTATCTCTAAAACTGGTTACGCCGCCACCCAGATCCTACAACAATATATTACTACAGGACCAGCGAAGCTATGGAATCCATCAGAACTGTCTAATGAAATCACAGGTACTTTATTTATAGAAACAGACTTGACTAACCTTAGCCCAGAAAAAGTAGGTGCAAATGTTCTGGTAACTGCTTCAACAACTATTCCCACTGGTACAGTTGGCTCTTATAATGTATATTTCCCATCTTATACTATTGCCGACGGATCTTACTCGATCAAAGTTCCTGCTGCACCAGCTGGATATAATCTTAATTTTGAACAAGTTGTTGCCGATCAAAAACTGTTTGTAAATGCTACCGATGATGATCCTGTAACTACATTTCCAGCTGCATTGCCGCGTATTGAAACCATTAAGACTTATTACAAGGTGAATAGCTATTCAGCAATTGTTCCCTATGTTTACAACTATTATTACTTTAAATTCGCGCCAGACAAAGCCGGAAGAACACTGTACTCGCCAGGTTATTCTAACTCATACGGTTATGGTCAGGTATTTACCTCAGCGATTAATGGTCAATTCCAAGTGGAAAAAATATCTAGTTATAATTATTACAACTATTACCCTAATGGAAGTCTCTATGACCTAAATTCATTCATTTATGAGCCAAATACTAAAGTGGATGTAGAACTCGTAGATATCACTGGGACGCTTATTGCAGCAGCACCTAAACTCTCGGCCCAAATAGGCTCAAATGGTAAGATAATGTCGTATGCCTCTCCTGAAGGTGGAAGTGGATTCATTCACCTCAGAAGAGATGCAAATGGCATACTCGTACCTGATGCGAAAGGAGTACTTACGAAATCCGGGCCATTTGATAGCTTTACAAACCTTTATAGTTTGAATTTCACAGGTGCTGTGAATACAACTAGTAACAGGACATATATAAACAACTTTTTATTGCCTACTAAAGGAGACAAAAGAGTAGTTAACTTTTATTATGGTTCCGGTGAAAGCCGAGTAAAACAGGTTTACTAATTATAAACCTTATAAAGCATAAAAAAAGCGAGCCAACCGGCTCGCTTTTTTTATGCTTTAACATCTAAAAAACTAAAGCAGATTTTAATGTTTGCACTACATCTTCAGCAAAATCTCTATTTGCTGCGTAAGCTTTGCTTCCATTCCTGAGCCTTCAAAGCCAACGGTCCGAAACTGCATCTTGCCACTTTTATCTAAAAGTGCAACCGTAGGAATAACCGTAAAACCTATCTTTTTATCAATGTCTTTATCATTGTTAAAGTAGATGGGGAAAGTATAATTCTTGTTCTTCTTTACCCAGCCCCTGGCATCATCTATCACATTACCTGCACCGGTATTGATCACCATGAAAACCACGTTTGGATTGGTTTTGTACTTCTCATACACCTTTTGTAAAAAAGGCATTTCTTTCATGCAGGGTACACACCATGTTGCCCAGAAATCCATTACTACGATCTTTCCTTTTAGCGAACTCAACGATACCGCTTTTCCATCTAAATCTGTTAAGCCGTTGAGCGCCGGCTGTGGCCTGTTCAACATCTGTTTGTTTAATGTAGAAGATAACGTTGCGTTTCTCTTTTGTTGCAATGATTGCAACTGCTCATCAAACTCAGTACCCGCAGTATGGAATTTCAGGAAATTACGTTTGGCCATTGCTGTTGCGGCATCGTCAAATGGATTTTCCAGAATAACTTTCCACAAAGCATTGTATGCGTTTACCGGTTCATCACAGGCATCGTAAACAATTGCTACTGCCATCAGGTTGTCCCTGTTCTCTATCTCCTTTAGCGACTGCCCTATCAAATTAAGGGCGGCAATTTTATCTCCGGTATACAGCTTGTTCAAAGCCATAGTAGAAAGTAAACCAGCTTTAGCTTCAGTGATTGCAGCATTTCGGGTATTGTCGGGTACATAAGGTAATACATAGCCAAATTCCGGCAGGTTTCTGATATTGCCTACGGGCCATTTCTCAATTTGTGCCAGGGCTTTGGTTGCGTAAGCAAATGCAGTATCCGGAGCCAGTTTGTAAGAGGTAAAAGCAAGGGCAATATCCCTTAAATCTCTCGGGGTATAGGGTGTCACGGCTCCAAGACTTTTGCGGGCATAGCTGATCGCTTTATCCACTTCACCATTTCTCAGCGCATACTTAAACAGTATTTTGTAAATGGCAGCATTACTTTCAGTTGCCTGTTCTCCATCTCCCAGTAGTGCATTCAGTTGCGCAATCATCTGCACACTATCTGTTCCTTTTGCAAGCAGCGCGGTGCGGATTATTTTTCCAAAATCAGATGAGGGATAACGTTGCACTACAATTTTCTTCAATGAATCTGTCCTAAAACCCTCTCCAATCATATTGAACCCCATGATTACGCGGGTCATATTCGCTGCGCTCAGTGGTTCTTTTACAAATTGTCCTTCAATAATCTTTCTGGCTTCAGTTTTAAGGTCAGCTACCATAGCTGCATTATCTTCAGCTGCCATTTCTATACTTTTTAACCGAACCTTCGCCTCAAAATTATCTGGATAAGCCGCCAGTTCATTCTTCAGTAGCCGGATCTGTTGTTCCGGCAAGTCCGTAGCTTTTGGAAACTGCGTTTTGATGCTGTAAGATTCATGAAAGTAACTGTCCTTCACGCGTTTTTTACCATCATATACCGCTATGGTATAATCGCCTCCAGATGCAGGTTTATCTGTCATTTTACCGCTTTTAAAGTAAAACGATGCAAAAGTGGCATACGGAGGAACAAAAAACGAAACCTGATATTCCTGTCCTTTTTTTACCATTTTCATTTCCCATGGCAGGTTATAAAAGGTGGAGGACGTAAATACCAGTTCCACTCCTGCTGTATCACTAAGCGAAGCAGCCCGCTCTGCAGAAGGGCGGTAGGTAACGGTTACTTCTTTATTCTTTTGCGGTTTGGACGGCCGTGTGGTTAAAACCTGAGCTTGTAGTTGCTGTGAGGCAACTACAAGACAGATCAGGAATAATTTCTTTATCATAAAGAGTTTAGTAACCTGGGTTTTGTGTCAGATTTGGATTTGTTGTTATGGCCTCTGTTGGAATAGGCATCAGAATAGCGGTAGATTTCCATGTAGGTTTGGTCAATGGAAGAATATCATCAGCACGTGTTTTACTTGCATCACCAGTTACGCTTTTCCAACGTTTAAGGTCAAACCAGCGGTGTCCCCATTCAGCAAAAAACTCAATGCGGCGTTCTTTTTCCACTTGTAGCATACCTGCTGCTACTGTTGCAGGCACAGGTAGAGCGGCAAGACCAGCACGAAGGCGCAGTACATCTAAATCCGTTTTCCCAAGTTGCAATTTACCCAACTGCATCCTCGCTTCTGCACGAATAACATAGGCTTCTGCAAAACGTAAAACCATAGAATACTCGGTGATTACAGTGGATGTGCTTACTTTGTACTTATATGGATAAGTATTGGTAATTCCTGTTGCTGCCACTGTCCAGAACCCCGTCCAGTTTGTTTTACGTAAATCGCCTGCTTCAAACGCATTTACCAGTCCGTAATTAGGATCCCTGCTCAGGCGGTAATTGGTTACAGGCGCATTGATATTACCCGGTGTCATGTTATAACCTTCAATCGTATTCTTGTTCTGCAAGGTGTTTACGATTGCAAGCTGCCATACCGCATCAGTACTGTTTTTTAAGAAAGTCTTGCCCAGGTTAGCTCCGGAAAGCAAGCTGTAACCCTGCGTAGCAATCACTTCAGAAGCCTGTATTTCAGCTTCGGCATTGTTTCCCGAATATAGATAAGCACGGGCAAGTAATAACGTTGCAGCTCCTTTTACAGGTCTGGTACGTTCTCCACTGGTAGGGTAGCTTGCACTCAGCAGGCTTTTCGCTTCCAGCAAGTCTGCAATAATAGCAATATATACCTGTGTAGAGGGTGTTCTCGGTGTACTCGAATTCTTAATCACATCCGTATCAGTAATCAATGGAACATCACCAAAAAGGTTAACCAGATAAAAATAACAGAAGGCGCGTACAAATTTGGCTTCACCTATCAGCTTGTTTTTTACTTCCGTACTTAAGGTTGTAGAGGCGGTAACCCCTTCAATTATAGCATTACATCTGTAGATGTAGCTATAGGGTTCCGACCACACAATCCCCACATAGGTATTGCCTTCAGAAACAACATTCGCTTTGAACTCCAGGAATGTGGCTACGTTTGCTTCGTAGAGAAAATCATCTGAAGAAATCGGCCCCATAAACATGGTGATCAGATTCGCAAAGGTATAGTTGTCAGAATTTAAGTCTGAATATACGCCCAGCATCGCTGCATCTGCCGTTTTATCACTTACGAAAACGCTGCTTTTATCCAGTTCTGTTCTTGGTGCATCAATCTCCAGGAACTTTTTACATGATAGGGTACTCATCACAAGCACCATACCCACTATATATTTAAATGCTTTCATCGTCTAAACGTTAATAATTAAAATGAAACTTGTAAACCAAAGGTGTAAACAGTCAGCGGTGGTAAAACCACACCTTTCGTCTCCGGGTCAAAACCATCATAGTTGGTAATGGTGAATAAGTTTTGTCCCTGCATGTACACTGACATGTTTCTCACTTTCGTGTTTTTAAGTAAGCTGCCAAGGTCATATCTCAGGGAAACGTTCTTTAAACGGATGTAAGAAGCATCGCCCCAGTTCGCGTCAGATATCCGCCAGTTGTTGTACGCGGTGTTGGCTGCTGTAGTTCCAGCGGTTGCTACAGGAATAGAAGTCTGCTGTCCTGGTGTAGTCCACCTGTCCAGGGCTGTCACGTCTTTGTTTATTCTTGAACCGTAAGCTGTAGACAGGGTACCGTAGTTCAGCAATGGGCCTTCCTGTTTCGCAAACTGGAAAAAGAAATCAATGCTCCATGCTTTGTAACTCAGGCTGTTTTGTAATCCACCGTAAAACTTAGGGTTAATACTTCCAATTGGTACGCGGTCGGCAGTGTTAATTGTACCGCTATTGTTGGTGTCAACAAAGGTTGGAAGTCCATTTGCAGGATTAATTCCAGTGCTCTGATATCCTGTAACCACATTAATTGGCTGTCCGATATAGAATGTACTTGCATATGGAGAAGATGCCAAGCCTGGGTACTTGAGCAATTTATTCCTGGATATACTCATGTTAAATGAGGTGTTCCATTTAAAATTGCCTTTCTGCACATTAATCGTATTCAGCTCAAATTCAAAGCCTTGATTTTGCAGTTCCGCTGGAAGATTAGCTGTGAATGATGTAAAACCTGACTGTGATGAAAGGGTATAATTGATCAGCTGATTGCTGGATCTGTTACGGTAAAAGCTGGTGGTAAACAGGATGCGGTCTTTCAGGAAACCCAGTTCCAATGCTGCTTCCAGTTTGTGGTTTACTTCCCATTGGTAATCGTTGTTGGCAAAACGGCTTGGGTATAAACCTCCGTTGCCTGAATAGGCAAAGTCGGTGGCCGACCAGCTGTCATAATACTGGTAATTTGCAATCTGGTCGTTACCTACGGTACCATAACTTCCCCTGAGTTTACCAAAACTCAGGAAAGAAAGGTTGTCTTTTACAAAGGACTCATTGCTGAATAACCAGGCGGCACCAACAGCTCCGAAACTACCAAAACGTTTGTCAGGACCGAAACGTGAAGATCCGTCACGGCGAAAAGTACCGTTCAAAATGTATTTCTCATCCCAGTTGTAGGTAGCCCTTCCAAATAGGGACACATATTTATATTGGCTGTAGTTATAAGCCTGAGTAGCCAATGTTGTTGCTGCCCTTGGATTGTTCAGCTGGTCGTCATTCGCATAACCCGAACCTAACAAATACAAGCCTTCATTGGTGCTCGATTGTACAGTACCACCCGCCAACAGTTTTAATATCCCTTTACTTACTTTAGTGGTGTAATCCAGTTGTGGCTCAATATTGTAGGAGTTTACGGAGTTATTCCCGTAAGAGGCCTCACTTGCAACATACAAACTTGGGTTGTAAGTGTTCTGCGGCTGGGTTTTAGTTTGTTTCATGCTGATGCGGTTGTAACCCAGGCCTACTTTTGCATTCAGTCCTTTAAAGATATTGTACTTTGCAGATACGTTACCGATCAGGTTTTGCATGGTAGCGTCGTAGCCACGTTCCAGGTAAGCCATTGGGTTCTGACCGCTTGGTGGCCAGTAAAAAGTGCCGTCTGCATTGTAGATCGGATAGTTTGGTGCCGTATTGTAATACTGCGTCACATCCGTAGGCATCGAATTATTCTGGTCGCCCACATATTTTACAGACATACTAAAATCAAACCTTTTGTCAACTGACTGATGGTTTAAATTCGAATTGATCGAACCGCGGTAGTAGCCCTGACTACCAGGTGTAACCGTAGTTTCATTTCTGTAAGTCCCGCTGAACAGGAAATTCGTTTGTTCTGAACCGCCAGAGAGCGATAACTGTGCTTCAGTCATTTTAGCAGTGTTGCCAATCAGTTTGTCTACCCAATTGTTATCCGTTTCTTGTCCCCAGCTAAATAAATCCGGTGCAGTAGCTTCTGTTGGTGTAGTGCCGTCATTTCTGAATGCTTCACGACGTAATTCTACGTATTGTGCCGTATTCAGCATGTCAACCTTATGGTTTACGAAAGATATTCCGCTGTAAACGTTTGCGTCAACAGCTGTCTTTCCGCTTTTTCCTTTTTTTGTCGTGATCAGGATTACCCCGTTGGCTCCCCTTGATCCGTAAATCGCAGTTGCATCAGCATCTTTCAACACATCTATACGTTCAATATCCGAAGGATTGATGCTGTTTAAAGGACTTGTACTTCCGTTGGCACCAGAAAACTGGTTCAGGCTTTCAGACCCGAAGGGAATTCCATCCACAATGTATAAGGGGCTGTTACCTCCGGTGATGGAGTTTATTCCCCTCAGGCGCACTGTCATTCCAGAACCGGCGTAACCGTTTGACGAGCTGATGTCCAAACCTGCAACCCTGCCCTGCAACGCTGCAATAGGGTTAGATACCGGTTGTTGTGCAATTTCTTTTGCAGTTACAGTAGTTACCGAACCTGTGTTCATCCTTTTTGTGGTGGTACCATAACCGATGATGACCGTACCGTCCAAAGTTCCTACTTCCGCTTCCATGCGTATTATAACAGGCTGCGCCGCGTTGGCTTTAATTTCCTGCATCGCATAACCTACATAGGAGATCACCAGCGTTGCATTTTCATCTACGCTATTGATCATGAAACGACCGTTTGCATCAGAAACAACTGATCTTTTGGTGCCCTTTATCGTGATCGTTGCGCCGGGTATGCCTTTCTCGTCGGTATCCATCACTCGCCCTGCAACATCAATATTGGCAAAACGCTGCGCTAATCTATCCAGGAAACCTTGTGTTTTTTCCTTAATAATTACCGTATTGTTCAGGATGCTGAATTCCAGTTTCTGGTTCAGTAAAGTGGCTTTTAAAGCTTCCTCCAGACTTGCATTATTTAGTTTTACACTTACCGGAACTGCATTGTTCAATGCCTCGTCGGCATAAACAATTTTCATCCTGGTCTGTACTTTAATTTGATTAAGGATCTGGGTAATGGTGGCATTTTTTTCGTTGAGGGTAACACGCTGGCCGTAGCTTGCTGCGTTAACCTGCATTAATGCAGCAAAAATAAAAATGAAGCTTAACCTCATAATTCTCCAAAATTGTGTGCGTAAACTACTTCTATCGTGCGTTACGGCACAATGAATAATATTATCCATATGTTTGTATTGATTGGGTTTCTAACTAAACTGTTGTCATAAATGGGTGGAATTGGTTGCCCGGTCATTTGGGGTTTCGATTCGCAGTCGGAATCCCTTTCTTTTTTGGCAACCCGTTTAGTTACGGATCGTAGAGTTTTTTCATTGTGGTTGGGTTTATGTTGATGATTTAGTTGATTCTTTGATAGTTATTTGCTGACGATAATGTTCCGGCCATCAATTTCAAAATTGACTTTGCCAGTCCTTTCCAGGATCTTTAAAAGCTCTGAAACATGGTCGTACCGCGAGATTTCACCTGTAAAGGTTTGGTTTTTCAGGGTGTTGTTCTGATACGTGATGCCCACATCATACCAGCGTTCCACTTTTTTCATGATATCACTGAGTTTCTGGTGCTCAAAAACGAAACTGCCGTTCTTCCAGTCTACTGCTTCCTGGGCGTCTATATTTTCGACAGCTATTTTAGTCGACTTTGCTACAACTGATTGCTGGTTAACTTTAAGGATTACGCCCGTTTGGCCGGATGCTGCATTGCTGGATGCAATGTCAGATACATCAACCTTTACACTTCCTTCCAATAAAGTGGTTTTCATTTGCTCATCATTGCTATAGGCGCTGATATTAAAGTGGGTTCCCAGCACCGTTATTTCCTGTTGTGGGATACCATTGTGTTCCTGAGATTTCACGACAAACGGATGGAGCTTGTCCTTGTACACTTCGAAATAGGCTTCGCCATCCAGGGTTACCATTCTTTTTCCGCTTTTATTGAACTTGGTTGGGAATTTAAGTTTTGTTGCCGCGTTGAGCCAAACTTTGGTTCCGTCGGGAAGTGTTACGGCATAGGTTTGGGCGCGACCAGTGCCTGCAGTAATTTCCGTATTGCCTAAATCGCCGGCAGTTGCGTCATTAACGACTACAGCAGAACCATCATCATAATTGAGTGTGTTTGCACCAATAGCTACCGCAGTTTTAGCATCACTGAGTTTAATTACCCTGCCGTTTGCCAATGTTAGTGTTGCACCCTTGTGCCCTGGGGCGACATCTGTTTTAGCGTATTTATTTTGACCGGCTGCTTCTGATGAGTCATTTGAATTGTAGAAGAACCAGCCTGCAAGTCCGATTAACGCAATTGCGGCGGCTATACCAGCCAATCGTGGCCAAAGACGACGTGCAGTAGGGGAAATAAAGGTTTCATCCAATTGTTCTTCCCGCTCCATGGCTGATGCGAGTTCGTTGTCCAGCTTTCCCTGTTTAACCAATTCTGCAAAAACTTCCAGTTCTTCATTGGTGAGTGATTTCGCTACATAACGCTCTACCAACTGTTTGTAAAATGCTTTGTCCTCCATAATTCTTGGGTCTTCAACAATAAAGACAATAAAACAGATGGGGTAGGGTAGCTGTTATTTTAATTTTTTTTGATTATTTAAGTAATGTGACCAGAAATATGCTCAAAGATATTCCCAAATCCTGCTGAACGGCGCTACTCAGAACTTTCATTGTCGCAACCATGTGGTTTTTTATGGCGTTTCTTGAAATACCTAAGATAATTGCGGCTTCTTCATAGGTTTTACCTTGCTCTCTGCAGAGTTTAAAGATTTCGCGACTTCTGGCGGGTATTCCAGCTAAAGTTCGTTCGAGAAACTCGGAATATTCCTTTGAAACTATCGTTTCTTCAGTTGTACGACGATCGTCCACATAGGCGTTAATGATCACACCCATCGCTTCTTCAGAGCGCAATGCCTTTTTTAAACTGTTTAGGGTATGATTTCTGGCCGTTGCCAGGAGATAAGCTTTTATAGACTGAACTTCAGTAAGTTTAGATCCGCCTTCCCATATTTTTACAAATACTTCCTGGGTGAGGTCTTCGGCCATTTGTGAGGAGATCACAAATTTTTTGATGAGCAGGTAAATCCTGGGTTTGTAACGTTTGTAGATTTCTGCAAAAGCGTACTCATCCGATTCAGCAAGCCTGCTGGTCAATTCCTGATCCGAAAATGTCCTGTAGGCTCCCATGATCTATTTTATCCCGTTGGGCTAAAGTAGTGAAATTATATTGGTTCATCTATAAGTGTAACTTTCCAAGTTACAACTTGTCAATTTCTTCAACCCGAAGGTTGGTTATCTATGGTTTTACTTCCTTCAAAGACTTCATTTAAAAAGGCGATCAGAAATTCTTTCGAATCTGGCGATCCAAATAATATTTTAAATGAAAAGTCAAGGGGAGGGTCAATATATCATGCCATTTGTTATTTTAACCAGTAACCCATAATTAATCCTACGATCCCATAGGACCACTTGAGTTTATCGCTATTTCCAGGTTCAGTAACGAATAAGGTATATTGCGACTAAACCAATAACTGCAGTTACTGCTCCTTGTATTTTTATTTTCAATCTATTATTAGCGGTCATTTATTGCTTAAGGCTTTTATGAACCTATTGATATTTTCACCAAAATAAACCTCATGTGTTACTAGATCATCCTCATCTTCTTGTTTGGTAGCTTCCTCTAATGAAATTTTCCGACCACCTGCTTTACTTATATAGTCTGATACCTCTCGAATTTTATTACCTGGTATTTTATAAGATATGATTGTCATACAGCTAATATTTGAATTAAAAACAATAAACATGTTCCTTTTAGTTAATGTAAAACTAATTTAAGATTTTTATACTTGCAAGTAATTAACAATATTTTCTAAAAATTTATCTCTAAACTTTAACGGCCCGCATCTTTTTACAGAGCGGGCCGTAGCTATAGAAATGAGACTCTTTTATTCGTACCTCAGTGCTTCGATAGGATCCAGTCCTGAAGCTTTCAAAGCGGGATAATACCCGAAAAATATTCCTGTTACCGCACAGACCAGGAACGATATAATAATAGACGATTCCGATATCACCGTGGGCCAGTTCAATATCGCAGGGAGGATCAGCGCTGCTGAAATTCCCAGTATTACGCCAATTACACCGCCGGTTATACTGATCATCACGGCCTCAATCAGAAACTGAAGCAGGATATCGATCCCGCGGGCACCGATGGACATCCGTAAACCAATCTCCCGGGTTCTTTCCGTTACGGATACATACATGATGTTCATGATACCGATCCCGCCGATCACCAGAGAAATACTTGCTACTGCAGTCAGTAGTGCGGTCATCATACTACTGGTCGAATTCAGCATCGTCATCAGTTCCGCCTGTGTCCTTACCTGGAAATCGTTTTCTTCACCGTCCCTTAGTTTATGTGTTTCCCGCAACACGGTGTTTACCTCTGCAACTGCTGCATTAGAATCATCTTCTTTTGTCGCGGAAGCATAGATCTGTCCGAAGTATATTGAAGACAATACCCGTTTCTGCACCGTGGTATAAGGTGCTATGATAATATCATCCTGATCCTGACCAAAATTACTGGTACCCTTAGGGGTCAGCACCCCGATCACCTGCATCGGAATTTTCCCAAATCGGATGATCTTGCCCAAAGGACTTTCCCCACCTGGAAATAGATTATCCACAACCGTTTTACCCAGCAGGCATACCTTTGCAGAAGATTTCACATCCTGCTCAGAAAATATGATACCGTCTTTCACGGATAACTTGCGGATATCCATGTATTCCGGACTAACGCCCTGGATGGTAGTCGGCCAGTTGGAAGCACCGTTAATTGATTGTCCGCTGGAAGAAGCCAGGGGTGAAATATTGGCAATGTGAGGGGCATCCTTTTGCAAGGCCTCCACATCTTTAATGGTCAGGGTTTTAAAACTGCTTCCCATCAACCTCGCACCGCCCGGTTCATTGCTAAAAGGCATAATGGTAATCATATTCGAGCCCATACTCGATAAAGAGGCATTGATACTCTGCTTGGATCCCTCCCCGATAGACATCATCGTGATTACTGACGCTACGCCGATAATAATCCCCAGCATGGTAAGTAGCGCACGAAGTTTATTCCGCTGCAGGGCTTTTAGTGCTAATATGATCAGATTTAAGATTTTCATGAGTACTTATTTGTTTTTATCGCCTATCAAACGATCAGCAGCGTGATCAACATTTTTAATGAGTTGTGTTGATGATCGTTTCCTATTCCTGATTTAGTAATCGTCGCTTTCCGGAAGTGAAGCCAGTGCTTCCTTCGCAGAGCGACGGTTTGCATTCATCGTATCTTTTTGCACTTTACCGTCCCGTAGCATCACTGTTCGTGTACTGAAGGCCGCAATGTCTGGTTCGTGGGTCACAAACACAATCGTTTTGCCCTTTTCGTTCAGTTCCTGCATCAGCGACATAATTTCGTAAGATGTCCTGGTGTCCAGGTTACCCGTCGCCTCATCGGCCAGGATCATCACAGGTTCGTTGACCAGCGCCCTTGCAATCGCCACACGCTGTTGCTGTCCACCCGATAACTGGTTCGGTGTGTGGTCAAACCTGCCATCCAGTTTCACCGCCTGCAGGGCTGCAATTGCCCGTTCTTTCCGTTCTTTGGTTCCGATAGTCGGATTGTACAACAAAGGCAGTTCAACATTTTCAAGTGCAGAAGTACGCGGAAGCAGGTTATAGGCCTGGAACACAAAGCCGATTTTGGTATTGCGCAGTTTCGCCAGTTCGTCCCTCGACAGGTCCTTGACGTTCACATTGTCCAGCATATAAATACCTTCGGTAGGTTTGTCCAGGCAGCCCAGCATGTTCAGCAACGTCGTTTTACCAGATCCACTGCTGCCCATAATGGTCACAAATTCCCCGGCGTTCACATCAAAGGAAACCCCTTTTAACGCACGTACCACCTCAGTGCCCATGATAAACTCACGTTTTACGTTTTGTATATCCAGAATCTTGTCGCTCATCGTCTGTTTCCTCCTGGTCTTTTTGGCATAAACGGACTTGAAGCCGCTGCCGGTGTATTCGCTGCAGCAGTTTCTGCACCTGTAGCTACCACGTCACTAGTGCTTAAACCTTCCATTACCTGCACATGGGTGTTGTCGTTTAAGCCTGTTTTGATCTGTTTCTGCACCAGTTTATTTCCCTGTACCAGCCAAACGTAGGTTGCTGCGTCTTTTGTTGTTTCCCCTTCATTACTACCAGCATGTTTTCCTCCTTGTGTTGCACGTACATTTGCCCCGCCTGTTGAGGCAGCCCCGTTCGTTCCTGCTGCTGAGGCTCCCGCGCTTGCTCCTGATTTTGCAGTACTTGCGCCGGCGCCGTTTCCAGCATGACCTCTTTCGCCAAGCCCTTTAATCGGCACGATCTCATATTGTTTGCCCAATGTAGAGTCCGGCCTGAACTGTAAAGCTTTCGCTGAAATCAGCATCGCGTCGTTTACTTCTTTCGTATAGATGATGATACTTGCCGTCATCCCCGGTTTTAGTTTTTTATCGTCGTTAGGTGCATCAATTAGCGTAGTGTAGGTCACTACGTTTGATGAAATCGCCGGTTGTAAACGTACTTCCTTCACCGTACCATTAAACGTATCTTCGATAAAAGCATCTACCGTAAACGTAGACCGCTGTCCCTTTACCACATTACCTATATCTGCTTCATCCACTTTTGCTTCCACCTGCATCTTAGTAATGTCTTTCGCAATCGTGAAAATCGTAGGTGTGTTGAAACTCGCTGCTACAGTCTGACCAATACTTACACTCCTGCCCAATACCACTCCGTCAATAGGAGAGTAGATCTGTGTGAAGGAAAGGTTCCTCTCCGCGGAACGCAGTTGGGCTTTGGTGTTCGCTACGTTCGCTACAGCAACCTGGTAGGTGTTCAGCGCAAGGTCGTATTCCGCTTTACTGATAGATCCTGTCTCAAACAGGAGTTGCTGGCGTTTGAAATTGGCCGACTGGTAATTTTGATTACTTTGGGCCTGTGCAAGGCTTGCTTTGGCCTGGTCTACCTGGGCCTGGATTAGTGTTTTGTCGAGTTGAGCCAACAGTTGTCCTTTTTTGACAGTCGAGTTAAAATCGGCATACAGCGCAGATATCGTTCCGGATACCTGGGTACCAACGGTTACAGTATCTACCGGCTGTACGGTGCCCGTGGCGGTTACACTCGTAGAAATTGCGCCTGTCTCAGGTTTTTCGGTAGTCAGTACCGCAGGTTGTTCTTTGTTCCTCATGAAGAAATACCATACAAGGCCAAGGACCACGATGACAGAAACAATAATCAGGATAATTTTTTTCGGCTTCATGTGTTATAAATTAATAGGTACTCCAAGGTAAAATTCATAGATTCTCGCTGCCAGTGCAGCATTGTATTTTGCCTGTATATAGGTCTGCATAGCCTGCACGTACAGGTTCCGCTGCTGATAGAAATCCACAATATTTGCGGTACCTATCTTCAGTTCCTGATTGGCAATGCGGTATACTTCGGTATTGTATTTCAACTGCTCAGCAGCAGAAGTAAATTGGTTCTGCGAATTCTGAACATTGATAAAGGCGCTTTCTGTAGTCAGGGCCAGTGTGGTTTTGGTATTTTCCAGTGTCAGCTTACTCTGTTCCCGTGCAATCCTGGCTTTCGCCACATTGGTCTTGTTCTGTCTTTTGGTAAAGATGGGTACCGAGAGCGTGAGCCCCGCCTGCTGATAAAAATTGTTATCAAACTGCCTGAAGGTATTATACGTAGGGTCGTTGGCAAAACTGGTCCCGATCCCCGCACCAAGGCTCAGCGTAGGCATATAACCCGATTTCGCTTTGCTTACTTCCAGATCTGCAATCTTTACAGAAAGTTCTGCGTTTTTAATCTCCGGACGGTTTTGTAAAGCGTAAGTCTGCACGGTCTCCAAACCCGGAACTGCCTTACTGGAGATCACCGTATCTGGTCGCACAATATCAAAATCCCTTTGTGCCGGTAACTGCAGCAATTGTTTCAGCGTAATCTTGTCCTGGCGTTCTGCATTTTCTGCTGTGGTTAAAGCATAACGGTCGCTCGCCAGCTGTGCTTCAAATTGTACCACCTCTTTCCTTGCAACAGATCCTGCGTCAAAGCGGCGCTGCGATTGTGCCAGCTGTGCGGTTGAAGTCTTCACCAGGTCCTGGTTATAAATGATAGTTTCTTTGTCTACCAATATATTAAGGTAGGCTTGTGTAATCTGCAAGGTGATATCGTTTTCAGATTGCAGCACACTGAAATTAGCCGACTGAACCGACAAATCTTTCTGCCGGATATCGGTTTTCAGATACCCACCCTGGTATAAGGTCCATGCAGAACTTAAGCCATAAGAACCAGAACTGTTAATGGCCGAAGTGCTGCCATTGGTATTTCTGTTATAATGGTTGTACGACAATGATCCTGATCCGTACAGATCTGGCAGCAGTGCCGCCTTCGCCTGCAGCTTATCCTGCTCGGCACTTTTGGTGTCCAATCTCAGGTTCCTGAGCTGGATATTGTTGCTCTTTGCATATTCCAGGCAGGAGACCAAATCCCACACGGGAGGGATCCCCCGTAAGGTGGTATCCTGTCCAAATCCCTGCAGGCAGGAAAAGGCAAGAAATATAAGGAGCAGACTTTTACTGGTTAACTTTGACATATACTGCGTTTAAAAACCCTGTTTAGTATCCAAATCAACGCTTCTTCGCGAGATATAAAAAACAGGATAGACGGGGCCGGGAACTTTACCGACCGGCATGCTTTTCCAGCCGACCTAAACATTTGGACATAACTCAGAAGGTTCGTTACCTTGCACATAGTTATCATGACTAAAATTTGTACAAGATGAATGCAGTAAAAAACAGTTCTTATATCACTATACTTCTTCACGTTCTGCCCTGGATGTTATTTGCATTTATCCTTCTTTTCTATCAGCCGCTTTCCTGGAATATTGTGTTGCCTTATCAGTTCTGGATCAAACAGGCTGCTGTGCTTCTGCTGCTGATCGCCGTATTTTACCTTAACAGCTTCTTTTTTGTGCCAAGGCTGCTGATGAAAAACAATAACCTGGGTTTCATGGTGGTCATTATGGTGATCCTTTTCGCTGCTGGCCCGCTCATCAACATGCTGGATAACGCCATCAACCTTCACGAATTGATGGAAAAAGCATTTAATACTATGGGAGTGATGCGGCCACCAAAAAGGCGCGACAAACTGGATCTGTTCCTCGTGATGATGATCCTGATGATTGTGGGCATCAGTACCAGTATCACACTCATCCAGAAATGGCAGACAGATAAACAACTGCGGGAGTCGCTGGAGAAAGATAAAATTGGCTCAGAACTGTCCTTCCTCAAAGCACAGATCAACCCCCATTTCTTTTTCAATACCTTAAATAATATCTATGCCTTAACCCACGTAGACGTAGAATTATCACGTACGGCACTGCACAAATTATCGCGCATGATGCGTTACCTCCTATATGATACCCAGGCAGGCAGTACGCCGCTGAGTAAGGAAGTATCTTTTATTGCCGATTATATTGAACTGATGAAACTCCGGCTGAATGACACTACCAGAGTGATCTTTGAAGGTCCTTTGCTGGGCCAGGATATCCAGATAGCGCCAATGTTATTTTTGCCTTATATAGAAAACGCCTTTAAACATGGCGTGAGTTCAGTAGAAACTTCAGTGATTGCCATCGAACTTAAAATGGAAGAGAAGGTGCTGGAATTGAAAGTCACCAACAGCATCTTCAATGAAAACGCTATTACCGCAGATAATTACGGAGGGATTGGTTTAAGCAACACTAAAAGGCGCTTAGATTTGTTATACCCAGGCAAGCATACCTTTTTTGCCGTAAAAAATATTGAAACCAATGAATTTACTGTTCATTTAACCCTGATACTTGATGATCCTGAATTGTATAGCCGTTGATGATGAGCCACTGGCACTGGGACTGGTCTGTAGTTTTATTGAAAAAACGCCCTTCCTGCGCCTCGCCGGAAGTTTCTCCAGCGGGGTAAAAGCACTGGAAATGATCCATGACCAGCAGGTGGACCTTATCTTTCTCGATATCCAGATGCCCGACCTCACAGGAATCCAACTGGCACGTATCCTGGATAAAAAACCTGGTGCAGCCGGTCCGAGGGTGATCTTTACCACGGCCTTCAACAATTTTGCGCTTGAAGGTTACAAGGTGGATGCGCTCGATTACCTGCTCAAACCCTTCAACTATGAGGAGTTCCTTGGCGCGGCCAATAAAGCGATGGCCTACGCTGAACTGATCAGGCCCGGTAAGGAAATACCTGCGGTCGCCCCGGTAGCAGAGGAAGACGAATATATCTTTTTAAAAGTCGAATACCAACTGGTACGTGTGGCTACACGTGATATCGTATATATAGAAGGTCTGAAAGATTATGCAAAAGTCTATCTCGAAGGCAACCCTAAGCCCATACTCACACTCATCACCCTCAAAGCAATGGAACAAAAACTTCCCGAGAAACTGTTTATGCGGGTACACCGCTCATATATCGTGGCGCTCGACAAAATCCGTTCGGTGAACAAAAACAGCTTAAACCTTGGGGAATTGAATATCACCGTAGGCGAACAATACAAAGAAGCCTTTAATGCTTACCTGAGTAAATGGATGTAAAAGTTCTAATTGCATAGAAAACATTTAGCATATCAGGCATTCTCCAGGTTGTATCAGCGCTATGTTGAAGTTTTCAGTGTTCAGAATGTTGTACTTTATTTAGTTCAGTGTTTTCTGATAAAAACTAAACAAGTATAAATATTTCAATATAATCTGTAACTGTAATGTAATCGTACTATAATAATTATCCTACACTTAAAATTCGGCTGAATTTTATTCCTGCGCTTTCGTTTGGAATGGCATTTGAAAATATTTTGGTACATCTACCTAAAAAACAAATATGGAAATTTCAACTGACTTCAGCCGCCAGCTTTACAGCCACCAGACTTACCTGCAATCATTTGCTTTGCATTATACAAAAGATACTGATGATGCAGACGATTTAGTACAGGATACCATGTTAAAAGCAGTCCGCTATGCGAATATGTTCAAACAGGGAACAAACCTTCGGGCCTGGTTAACTACCATCCTGAAGAACACCTTTATCAACAATTACAGAAAAGGTGCAGCTACCAGGGATCTGGTTACGGTTGAAGAAGATCTTACCAGTCATCAGTTGAAATATAGTGCTACTACCAATAAAGGTGAAAACACCTGCATGATGGACGACCTTCAAAAAGCATTGTTCAAGTTAAAACCTGAAGTATATACCCCTTTTATGAAATACTTCGAAGGATACAAATACCACGAAATCGCAGAAGAATTAAACATTCCTATTGGTACTGTGAAAACCAGGATCCATGTAGCAAGAGGTATTTTGCAGAAAAACCTGCAGATGTACAACGAAATGCATACTCCTAAATCTGACTATAAAAACTAGGGCAATACCGCTCTCAACTGATCACCCCCATTCATGGATTTAAAAATTAGTCAGCGTCCGTTTTACCTGAAGCTGATGTGTGTGCTTGTCAGCCTCATTGCGCTGGGTTACCTTGTTATACAGGCAAAAGAGGTTTTGTCGCCTCTTATTTTTTCCTGTCTGTTCTCTATCCTTTTGTTGCCGCTGGCTTCATTTATAGAGCAGAAGCTTAAGCTTCCCAGGAGTGCTGCCTCAATGATCTCGGTGATCCTGATGCTGTCGGCTGTAGGACTGCTGTTGTATATCATCGGCTCCCAACTCAGCAACCTGGCTAACGACTGGCCACAATTTAAAATCCAGCTGGCCGAGACGGTGAGCAACTTACAGCAATGGATTGAAATAAAGTTTAACATAGATGCGGCTAAACAGCTTAACTACGTGCATTCCGCCACAACAAAAGTGATGGCTTCGGGTACAACTGTAGTTAGTGCTACTGTTCTTTCCCTCTCTTCCATATTGTTGTTTCTTGTCTTTACCTTTATTTATACCTTCTTTTTTTTATTGTACAGAAGGTTAATCATGAAATTCCTGGTATCTGTTTTTCTTGAAGAAAATAAGGTGCTGGTACATGAGATTATTGAACAAGTACAGTTTATCATCCGGAAATACATTATTGGCTTACTCATAGAAATGGCTATTGTTGCCGCGGTAGTTGCCCTTGCATTCTGGGCACTCGGTATCAAATATGCTTTCCTGTTAGGTCTCATTACAGGAATATTAAATATCATTCCCTATATCGGGATATTCAGTGCACTAATTTTGAGCAGTCTCATCACCTTTGCAACTGCTGCGGTGGTGAGTAAAGTGATCCTGGTGATCGTTACCCTGGTGGTTGTGCATTTAATCGACAGTAATATTTTACTTCCTATTGTAGTCGGCTCTAAAGTTCGTATCAATGCTTTGATTACCGTATTGGGTGTCATCATCGGCGAAATGATATGGGGGATTTCGGGTATGTTCCTTTCTATTCCTGTGATCGCTGTATTGAAAATTATATTCGATCGCGTAGAGAGCCTGCAGTCGTGGGGAATCATCCTGGGCGACGAAGAAGTAAAGCAAAATAAACTCGCTAAAAGGTTTACGAAAAAGGAGGCTGTTAAATAAAATGTTATTTTCGCATATCTAACCTATATAAAATGTTGAGAGTGCCTAAGTTCATCTATTTGATTGCCTTTTGTTTTTTCTGTTCCTGCTCATCTGTATATGTGCCAAACGTTCCCAATACGCCTATGTTGAGTAGTCGCGGGGAATTTAGCGGCGGTGCCCACGTATCCCTCAGGGGCAACGGTAATTTCAATGGTGCTTACGCAGTTTCTAACCATATTGGCGTGTTACTTGGCGGATCTTATATGAACAGTGAACGCAAGCGTAAAGATTTTGACCATAAGCTGGTTGAAACAGGAGCGGGGTATTTTACCACCTTCGGCAAGAATAACGACAGGATATTAGAAATTTATGCGGGATTTGGCAGCGGCTCGTCTAACAGAACTTACCGTACCTATGAAAATGATAATTTGGTGCATACAGAACTGCAGGAAACAGAGTTCAGCAAAACCTTTCTGCAGGTAAATTACAGCTCGAAAAAGAACAAAAACCTGCACCTATTCGGCAATAACTATACGCTTAACTATGGTACGGCGCTACGTATCAGTCACCTTACTATGGATCATTTTTTTATCAATGGTGCTGTAACTCCCAAAGAAGATAACGTTTATCTCGAACCCATATTTTTTACCCGCATGCGTCTGAGCGATGCCGTTCAATTGCAATATACCACGAGCAGCAACATTGGTCTAAAAAACCGTACCTACATGACTGCCGGTAATTCCATTTTCACTTTAGGTGCCGTTATTAATGTTGGCGGTAACAGAAAGAAAAACAATAAATAAAGTTCTGTTGTTGTAAACGAACAAATTTATTAGATCTCCAACATTAAACATCAGGTATGTCTGTAGAACAGCAAAGTATTGACGAATTAAAGAAAACCTTTTTTGAAGTTACCCAGCATTCAGCTGACGACTATCCTGTTGATTTCTCTGCATGGCTGCATTTACTACAAGAAGAGAGGATTGATCAGATATTTTCGTACCTCGAATTGCAAAAGATAGAACATACACCCACATGGGCGGAAATAAAGAACTATCTCGACGGTGTTAAATAATAATTACAGCGTACGAAATAGTTCAGAAAAAGGTGAGAAAGCTAATGACCTGTATTGCATACATTAGTAGTTTACAATAGCTTCGGTAATTTTTCTGGTGCTGTATGGATTCAGCAATTCTTCACCTTTTACACTTTTCAGGTACAACCATTTTGCCGACTCATTCAGCAACAGGTAGCCTAAAGACACATTCTCGTACGCTACCTTAAATATTCCGTAACCTTTTCTTTCTATGTTAAATGGGATCATCCATCCGTTCAGGTTTACCTGAACATTAAACTTTACACTCATACCTGTTACTATTCAAAAGCCCGGCCAGTATTCCGTACTTCTGAATAGTAACAGGTATGATACATGAGGTTAATTTCCAGAGAGTTGCACGACTACTGCTTCCAGCTTTTCTTTTAATAATACTGGGGAGAAGGGTTTCAGCAGGTAATCGTCCAGATAGGTAAAGTTAAAGGACTGCTGAATATCCACATCACTTGAAGCAGTCAAAGCGATAATTTTTATTTTCGAAATGTTTACGTCTGGCAATTCCCTGATCTGCCTGGATGCTTCAAATCCATCCATTACCGGCATGTGGATATCCATTAGGACCACATCAAATTTACCTGTTTTCACCATATCCAGGGCTTCCTGTCCGTTTTTGGAGAGCTGGTAATTGCAGTTCCACTGGTCCAGGATTTTCTTCAGCAACATGATATTGATGATGTTATCTTCCGCAATCAGGATGCGCAGGTTACTGATATCCTGCATTGGTTCCGTGTAAGCAGGTTTTTCCTCAGGCACTTCGGGTTGTGCTATTTCATAACTGATCTCGAAAGAGAATACAGAACCCACATTTTCTTCACTAACCAGCTTTAGTTCACTCTGGTGCAAAAGGATTAATCTTTTTACAATGGCAAGCCCCAGGCCTGTGCCGCCATACCGTTTGGTAATGTTATTATTTGCCTGTAAAAAAGGTTCAAAAATTATATCCTGTTTATTTTTTGGTATGCCAATACCCGAGTCTTTCACTGCAAAAAGCAATATGATCTTTTGACCGATCTGCGCTGCGGTAGTGATGCTCACCTCCACCCGTCCCCCTGTATCCGTAAATTTCACTGCATTTGAAATCAGGTTATTCAGGATCTGCGTAAGGCGGTTTTGGTCGCCGTGGATATAAAGCGGATTGATTTCAAAATCTGTTTTTAGCCTCAGGTCGAGCCCTTTTTGCTCTGCTTTCGATTTAAATGATGAATGTATGTTCTGCAGGAGCAGGCTCAGGTTAAAGTCGGCCTTGTTGAGTACTACCTGGTCTGCACTAATCTTGCTGAAATCCAAAGTATCGTTGATCATGGCCAATAGGTTCTCTGCTGAGAAACGCAGGATGGCCAGGTTTTCTTCCTGGTCTTTTCTTGGGTTTTCTATACTGAGGACATTAATCATCCCAATTACCGCATGTAAAGGCGTGCGTAATTCGTGCGACATCGAAGAAAGGAAATCCGATCTCAGGCGGGTGGCTTCCTGCGCCTCCTTTAATGCCGACTGTAGCTGCGTATTCAGTTCCCGTTCTTTATCATTGCTTATGTAAAATGATTTAAAAAACTCATAATGGATAAAAATCAGGATGCCGAAATTTGCGATAATTGCTATCACATAAGCGCTGCTACTGATTTGCATTGGTGTAATGGCTACTTCCTCTCTCTTCAGACCTGTATTCAGGATATGGAATACAACGGGCAGTACATTAGCAAGGGAATACAAAATGCCCCAGTTTTTGCCCAGGATATAAAAGCTTGCCGAAATTATAATAAGGGACATCTGCATCATCACCAGGTTGATGCCAGTGGAATAGAGGATCAGGTTTGTCCAGATAAATACACACAGGGACGATAACAAGATATGTGCTGCGAGTTTCCATCGTCCTTTTTCCAGGAGAAAAAATAAGGACAAAAACATTGTACCAATTAAAAGAACCAGACGTATGGCCGTGGTTAAAATTGGGCTCGTCAATGAAATAAACAGCACAACCGTCGCCAGCGAGATCATTATTATCAGTCCCCAGGTCAGAATCCTGATCCTTGACTGCATCAATGGTACCGCGGTTTCCTTTAGTAAGCTATTGTACTTTTGTTGGTATCGGTAAAAAGTATTCATTTTGTTTTACGTGCTCAATAATACGATTCTAATTACTGAAATCTATCAACCAATTACAATTAAAGCATTTACATTTTTCCTTCCAATTTATCAATCCGAAATAATTCTATGTCTAAACCTATAAAAAGGGCGTTTTATCTATCTTTGATTTGCTTAGATGAAAATTGATTTGTCTCATTCAAATAACAAATAATTTCCTGAATAAAATAAACAACCTGGAAGAATATGAAAATTTAATCAATTTTACCATTTAGTTGTTTACATTGTGCTAAATCAATTTATCAGCCTTTTAAACGGCTATACAAAAAAACGTAAATAGTTTCTATTGTTTATCGGTCTGTTTCTTTGCAGTTTAAGCGTAAATTAAGTGCTTAAAAACTTATATTTGAGCAGCCCAAAATACGAAGCAGGTTTCAATGAACAAAAGACCGAAAATACTGTATCTGCAGCACCATGTGCGGGAAACAGGACCCTTGTTGGAAATATTAGAAGAGCTGTCTCCAACATATCAGTATTTGGCTGTCCAAACGCTAGAGGAGTACGTGAACCTTCTTCAGGATTTCAGGCCTGATATTATCCTTGCAGATGAGGACCTGGAAGTGGTACATCCCAAAGATGCGCTGGGCATCCTGCAATCTGAAGATGAAGACGTACCATTTATCGTTATCTGTTCTTCCTCCAGGGAAGATGAGGCACTTGAATTACTTAAAGCCGGTGCCGTTGATTATGTCATCAAAGAAAAGCCGCAGCGCCTATTTTATGTGTTATATAACCAGGCGGTACGTTTGCGTGCGGTGAGTAAAATGGAGCAGGCAATCAGGGAAAGGGAGCGTTTATACAAGCGTAACCTTGCAGATACTACAGCATTAAAAATCAGTGAAAAACAGATATTAAAATCAAAGGCCAATCTCAGGGCCTTATTTGACCATACAGATACAGCCTACCTTTTGGTGAGCGATCAGTTGAAGGTAATTTCTTTTAACGTGGCAGCGTCAAAAATACAGGAAAAGTTTAGCGGATCGAAATTTGTCGTCGGGGCGGAGATAATGGATTATTTTCCCCAAGCCAGGAAAACTGAAATTGCAGCAATTCTCCAGCGTGTGTTATCTGGAGAAAACGTTTCCTATCATTCCACCTTTACAGACAACAGCGGTGAAGAACACTGGTACAGTATCAAATGGGTTACCGTTGTGAATGATGAAGAGCAGAATTGGGGATTAATTTTGTCAGTGCGGGATATCACGTCATCTAAAACTACCTCCATGGCACTTGCACAGGCCAATGCCGAACTGAGTAAACGCAATAAGAGCCTGGAGCAGTTCACCTATATTGTCTCGCATAACCTACTCGCACCGGTAGCCAATATTCTGGGTATCACCGAGCTGCTGAAAGATCCTGATGAATCGCAGCGTGAACAACTTCTTGACGGGCTCAATACCTCTATCAAAACAATGGATACCATCCTGAAGGATTTGAGCCAGACCCTGCAGGTGAAGGACCAGGTGAACAATAAAAAGGAAGAAGTATATTTCAGACAACTCGTTGAAGAAATCAGTTTCAGCATCAATAACCTGATCCTTGCACAGAATGTGACCATCAATTGTGATTTTGAGGCACTGCAGTCGCTGTATACCGTGAGAGGTTACCTGTACAGTATTTTTTATAACCTGATGCTCAACAGTATCAAATATAAAAGGGATGATGTGTCACCAATTATTGAGATCCGCAGCAAGGTGGTAAAAACACAGTTATTGCTCACTTTTCAGGATAATGGGAAAGGTATCGATATGCATAAACACGGCGAACACCTGTTTTCATTGTATAAACGTTTTGATACTACCACCGATGGTAAAGGTATGGGGATGTTTATGGTTAAAACGCAGATCGAAGAGCTCAACGGGAATATCTATGTGGAAAGCGAGCTTGGCAAAGGGACTAAAATTATGATTAGTCTTCCTTTGATTCATACTTAGATTTTACTTTGTGGGTATGGTTTACAATCAGCCTGATTTTATCATCCAGTTCAAGCACTGCAAGTTCCATCATTTTCAGTTCTTCCGTTGTTGCACTGTAACCTTCCGCTTTAAACAATTCCATCAATCCCATGATTGAAGAGACGGGGCGCCGGATCTCATGTGCCTGAATAAAAGCTATTGCCTTCAACGACTCATCCTTTGCCTTTGACTGCTGTTCCTTCAGCTTCAGATCAGATATATTGATTGCATTGTAAGAAACACCTATAATTTCCCCATCGGCATCCAGTGCAGGAACATAATTGTAGTTCCACCAGATTTTTTGTCCGCCTCTGATCATGGGGCTTTCGCTTTGAATATGTTTGCCCAGTAAAGCCTGTTTAAAGTTGGTGAAAAACTCAGGGAAAAATACGTCGTCAATATAATCGACTACACTGTTCCCGATAAACATTTCCATACCATGAGTTTCCTTCATGATCACCGCCAGGGTTTTGTTAAAGGCCAGTACCTCCAGATTTTTCCCAATCAACAAGTGGCAGGATACTGAACTCTCAAAAAAGGAACTGAGTTTGATTTCAGACTTTTTTGCTTCCAGATATTGCTCATTCAGTAAACCAAGGCTGATATCAAAGTCTAAAATATGCATTACCTGTCGTGACAGTACTGAAAGCATCTTTTGTTGAATGTCAGATAGTACTGTAGGGTCCGGACCCACTACACATAACGTACCCAGTTTGTGTCCATCATTTGAGATTAGGGGAGCGCCAGCATAAAATTTAATATTCATGCCATCCGGTTCACATAGGGGATTGCCTGCAAAGCGGGGATCTAAGCTTGCATCCGGTACAACAAATACATCGTCAGCCTGAATTGAATAATAACAGAATGAATCTTTGCGGCTAACTTTTTTCACGTCAGAACCTATGCCAAACAGTACATGTTCTACATCCGCAGCCATGAGGGTGATAAAAGCCATTTTTGCGTTACAGATCTCTGCCGCATACCTGGCAATCTCCGTTAATTCATTTTCCCGGCTGATTTTTAATGTTAAAAATTTATTTACAGCTTCTAGGCGTTCGGCTTCATTTACTGGCATCGGTGAAAGATAACGTTATTAGAACGTATACGTTTATTGTAATAATTCAGATTTGAAGATAAAAAAAATATATATATGTGTTACATGAGACGACTTAGCTATAAGTATAATTAGGGCCACCCATAAATGAGTTGGGAACCGCCAATAGGGCCGGCGAGTGTATATTCAGTCGCAGTTATGTCCATGTTTTGTTCCTCCTTTCTTTTGGGTTGGAAAGGTTTTTGTAAGGAATTCGGAAGGTGTTTACAAGTTCATTTATAGGTATTTTCCCTTATCAACCCCTACTGAATACCTTACCAACACCTTGTGGACACCTACTGAACCCCTTTCCAACCAGGAACCAGTTCCGAACAAAGCCGGGATTTAACCCGAACTTTTTGCATTTCTGCTATCGACCGGACTAGTGATTTAATATAAGCATTATTTGTAAAAAATCAAACACCGATCGAAGAATTAAGCCATCGATTACACGTATAAATGTCTTAATGAAGATTTAATGTAATTTTATTACTATCAAATAATATACTCCGAAATATATTATGATATTTGAAGTCTGTTACATTAACAAGTTCTCCTTAAATGTAACGCGGTGTTTTGAACTTTAACACCGGCCATCTTTAAAATTGTATGAAACTGGTGATTTTCTGTTTATCAGCCTATACCCAATTATTATTTTTTGCTAATACCTTTCATCATGACTACAATAGAAAACGACTGGTTACATCGCTCTATTACTTATAAACAATGCCCTAAATGTAATGTGGGACAATTAACTGTAAGGGTTTCACGCCCGTTATTAGGCAAGTTGCTCCATGGCAGTATGAAACTTTATAAGTGTAATACCTGCAAGGCCCGGGTTTACCTCAAAACCAATATCATTTGATCCATAACGGTTCTATTTTCTTTCAAAAACTTAAAAAGTATAATTAAATCCATATTTTCACAGCTTTGAAGAAAACGTCTGACCAGGCATCTGTTTTATCTGGAATGTGACGTTTATATTGTACTAAAATAGCTAAATGGGAAATAATATTATCGTTGTTGGGGGTAAAGGGCAGTTAGGCCAGTGCCTGGAAGAAAAAGTCAGTCAAGCCAATCAGGATTATCAATTTATATTTTTGGGTTCTGCCGACCTGGATATTACCAGTGCAGAACAAATTGCGGCTGTTTTTGAAAAATACCAGCCGGCGTATTGTATCAATTGCGCGGCCTATACCGCAGTAGACAACGCCGAGGAAGATCTGGAAAATGCATTTGAAATCAATGAGTCGGCGGTAAAACGTTTGGCAGAAAATGCACTAAAATACAATGCTACCCTGATCCATATCTCTACCGATTTTGTGTTTGACGGCAGTTCGAGTATTCCTTTAACGGAAACGCTGCCCACCAGTCCTGTCAATGTTTATGGCTTGTCCAAATTAAAAGGCGAACGTGAAATTGAATCCATACTGGAGCAGTATTATATTATACGCACCAGTTGGTTGTATTCTGAAAAGGCCAATAACTTTGTGAAAACAATGTTGAAACTGGCACAGAGCAGAAGCGAACTTACTGTCATTTATGATCAGGTAGGAACACCTACTTACGCAATGGATTTGGCAGAGGTGATTCTCACCATCATTAAAGATGAGCCGAAAAAATACGGTTTGTACCACTACAGTAATGAAGGCGTGGCTTCATGGTATGATTTTGCCAAGGCAGTATTTGAATTTGCGGAAGTAGATATGAAAGTATTACCCGTTGCTTCATCAGCTTTTGTCACCAAAGCAAAAAGGCCACATTATTCAGTACTGGATAAAACTAAAATTAAAGCAGCACTGGGAATCGAAATCCCGTACTGGAGAGAAAGTCTAAATATTTGTATTCAACATATCTAACCTATGAAAGGAATAATCTTAGCAGGTGGCAGCGGTACAAGGCTACACCCTTTAACGCTTGTGATGAGCAAACAAATGATGCCGGTTTATGATAAGCCGATGATTTACTATCCGCTGTCTATTCTGATGCTGGCTGGTATTAAAGAGATCCTGATCATTTCTACGCCTCATGACCTGCCTAACTTTGAAAAACTATTGGGTGACGGAAGCCGCATCGGCTGTAAGTTTTCTTATGCCGTACAGGAAAAACCAAACGGACTTGCCCAGGCATTTGTGATTGGAGCAGATTTTATTGGCGACGATAAAGTAGCATTGGTATTGGGTGATAACATTTTCTACGGTGATGGCATGTCGAAATTGCTTCAGGAAAATACAAATATTGATGGCGGTGTTGTATTCGCTTACCAGGTATCAGATCCTGAACGTTATGGCGTAGTAGAATTTGATGCCAACAACAAAGCGATCTCTATTGAAGAGAAACCGGAAAACCCTAAATCTGATTTTGCGGTACCTGGACTGTATTTCTATGACAATAGTGTGGTTGAAATTGCAAAAAACATCCAGCCATCTCCAAGAGGTGAATATGAAATTACCGATGTCAATAAAGTTTACCTGGAACAGGGAAGATTGAAAGTTGCCGTATTGAGTAGGGGTACAGCATGGTTGGATACAGGTACTTTTGCCTCGTTGATGCAGGCGGGCGAATTCGTACAGGTGATTGAAGAACGCCAGGGCTTAAAAATCGGATCTATTGAAGAAGTAGCCTACAGAATGGGCTTTATTAACGCTGATGAATTGCGCAGCATTGCGACACCATTGGTAAAAAGTGGTTACGGTGCTTACCTGCTTAAACTTTTAAAGTAACCACTAGTCAAACACGATATCATTATAAATGAAAGCAACAGAAACCAAGTTAAAAGGATGTTTCCTTATAGAGCCGCAAGTATTTCACGATAGCCGTGGATACTTTTTTGAAAGTTTCAATACAGAGAAGTTTGAAAGGTTAACTGGTCAGCAAGGAAACTTTGTACAGGATAACCAATCGGCCTCAGTATTTGGCGTAATCAGAGGCCTGCATTTTCAAAAAGGAGATTCGGCACAGGCAAAACTGGTACGCGCAATTGAAGGCGCTGTATTAGATGTAGCAGTAGATATCCGTCCGGATTCTGAAACTTATGGACAATGGGTGGCGTACGAACTATCAGCAGAAAATAATCTGCAGTTATATGTGCCACGTGGGTTTGCACATGGTTTTTCTGTATTGACAGAGAAAGCGGTGTTTGCTTATAAATGTGATAATTTATATGACAAAGCAGCTGAAGGCGGAATCCTTTACAGCGATCCAACGTTAGCTATCGACTGGAGAATCCCGGCTGGTGCTGAACTGATCTCAGAGAAGGACGAAGCATTACTGCCTTTCGCCCAGCTGGCTTAGTTATACGGCTAAAGAGATTTCTTAATACATAAGTTAAAATATACTTATATTTGGCCTTAACATAAGACTGAACCATTGTCTGTGAACAAGCAGGCAATGGTTTATATGCTCAGCTAAATTCTAATATTTACAAATGAAAGTCGCTTTGATCACAGGTATAACAGGGCAAGATGGAGCTTACCTGGCAGAATTTCTTTTAAAAAAGGGATATTTTGTACACGGATTAAAAAGAAGGTCCTCTTTGTTCAATACCGATCGTATAGATCATCTTTATCAGGACCAGCATGAAAGCGGCCTGAACTTCAAACTTCATTTCGGGGATTTAACTGATTCCACAAACCTGATCCGGATTATCCAGGAAACGCAACCTGACGAAATTTATAACCTGGCGGCGATGAGCCACGTGCAGGTAAGTTTCGAAATGCCTGAATATACGGCCAATGCCGATGGTATAGGTACGCTGCGTTTATTGGAAGCTGTTCGTATTTTAGGACTGGAGAAAAAAACAAGGATATATCAGGCTTCTACTTCAGAACTTTATGGCCTGGTACAGGCCGTTCCGCAAAGTGAAACCACGCCGTTTTATCCAAGGTCACCATATGCGGTAGCAAAGATTTATGGCTACTGGATCACGGTCAACTACAGGGAAGCTTACGGCATGTTTGCCTGCAACGGAATTTTGTTTAACCATGAAAGTCCGTTAAGGGGCGAAACCTTTGTTACGCGTAAAATTACGCGTGCAGCTTGCAAAATTGCATTGGGACTGCAGAAATGTTTGTACCTGGGTAACCTGTCGGCGCAGCGCGACTGGGGCCATGCAAAAGACTATATTGAAGCGATGTGGTTGATCTTACAACAGGAGCAGGCAGAAGATTATGTAATAGCTACAGGTGTAACCACAACCGTTCGGGATTTTGTGAAAATGAGTTTTGCAGAACTTGGCATTGAAGTTGAGTTTAGCGGCAAGGATGAAAACGAAAAAGGGGTGATTATAGATATTGACTACGATCTTGCACATAGCTTGGGGTTAAATACTGATCAGCTGCATTTTGGTTCTACGGTAGTGCGGGTTGATGCTAAATATTTCAGGCCTACAGAGGTTGATCTTTTACTGGGAGACCCTACAAAATCTAAAACCAAGCTGGGCTGGGAACCAAAATATGACCTGCCGCTGCTGGTGAAAGATATGGTTCAGGCTGATCTTTTATTGATGAAAAAAGACGAATACCTGAAAAAACAAGGTTTCAAGACGTTAAATTATTTTGAATAAGCGATTTTACGTTTCAACACGTTATAAATTCCCGGGATACTAATAGTATCTCTTTTGCCTTTAGAACTACTATATTATATGATATTTAAAAATCTACTCACTGTTTTTGCCCTGTTCACCTTACTCTTATTTACTCAGGCTGCAAATGCACAAACTGATTACAGCAATATAAAAGCTGATAACCTGACCGATGCCCAAGTCAAGACCATGATTCAGCGGGCTGAAGCTTTGGGCTATTCTGATGCACAGCTTATTCAGATGGCGCAAGCCCAGGGAATGAAATCTGCTGAAATTGAAAAACTGCGAATAAGAGTTGAGAATGTGAGAAATCAGGGTGCTGCATCTTCCGGCTCAATGGAATCAGTTAAATCGGTGACAACTCAGAATGGCAGAATTTATCCTGCAGACTCTTTGAAAAACAGTAAGGGTAGTCTTTCAGATGATAACGAATCCACTTCTACAAAAAAAGTAACCAACTATATTAACCCTAAAATATTTGGTTCTGAGCTATTCGCTAATGGTGACCTCAAGTTTGAGCCTAATCTTCGTATCGCTACCCCAAAAAGTTATGTGATCGGTCCTGAGGATGAATTGTTAATTGACCTAACCGGTGATAATGAAGCAAACTATAGATTGAAAGTTAGCCCTGATGGTAATATTAGTCTTCAATATGTAGGTTTGATTTCAGTTGGCGGCTTATCCATTGAGCAGGCAACTTCGAAGGTTCGCTCTGCTATGTCTAAAACCTACCCATCTTTAAGAAGCGGTGGCAGCCAGGTGGCGATTAATCTGGGCAACATCAGAAGTATAAGTGTAACCATTGTAGGTAATGCTGTGAAGCCAGGTACCTATACACTTGCATCGCTTGCAACAGTATTCAATGCATTGTATGCTTGTGGTGGCCCAAGCCAGAACGGTTCATTCCGGAAAATCCAGGTATTAAGAAATAACAAAATAATATCTACGATAGATGTATACGATTTCCTGTTAAGAGGGATTCAGTCTAAAAATATCAGATTACAGGATCAGGATGTGATCAATATCCCGGTTTATCAGACCAGGGTGGAAATGACTGGTGAAGTAAAAAGGCCAGCAATTTTTGAGGTACTCAATACAGAATCGCTGGAACAGGTAATAGATTTTGCTGGTGGCTTTTCAAATGAGGCTTATACTGCCAAAATCAAAGTATTGCAGAACACCAATAAAGAGCGCAAGATCATTGATATCAATGCAGATAATTTCAATACCTATTATCCTTTAAATGGAGATACCTATGTAGTAGAAAAGATATTGGATCGTTTTGCAAACAGGGTAGAGATTTCTGGTGCGGTATTCCGTCCGGGACAATTCGAACTTGTGAAAGGTCTGACACTGAAAGGACTGATCACTAAAGCTGATGGTTTAAAAGAGGATGCTTTTTTAAACAGGGGATATATTTCCCGTTTAAGTCCTGACAATACGCAATCGTTAATATCATTTGATGTACAAAAAATTATCAATGGTACCGAAGCCGATATTCCTTTATTGAGAGAGGATAAAATCACGATATCATCGATATTTGACCTGAGAGAAGAATATAAAGTAAGTATTCAGGGCGCTGTAAGGTCACCTGGAACATTTGATTTTGCTGAAAATACAAGTCTTGAGGCTTTGATTCAAAAAGCCGGAGGTTTTAAAGAAGGTGCCACTCCAGAAAGAATAGAAATTTCCAGAAGGGTGAAAAACAGTGACGTAATGTCGCTTTCAGCAGTTACTGCACAAGTATTCACGGTCAATGTAGATCCAAAACTGCAGCTTATAGGTGAACCCTTTATCCTGCAGCCTTTCGATATTGTGTCTGTAAGAAATTCTGAAGGATTTCAAACGCAGAAACAGGTACGTATTGAAGGGGAAGTTCTCCATCCGGGAATATACACCCTGTCAAGAAAAGATGAGCGTATTTCTGACGTTATGAAGAGAGTTGGTGGTTTAACACCTTCTGCTTATGCAGATGGTGCATCGCTGAAACGCCCGGGACAAAATTACCTGTCTGATGAAGACCGTCAGGACCGGAGTAAGGATGATAAAGTAAATTTGAGGAACCTGAACAGGTTGAAAGAACAGGGTGCAAAAGACACTACGAGTATTGATAAGGAACTTGACGTATTGAGCAGTGATCTTGTAGGCATCGACTTAAAGAAAGCAATAGGCGAACCGATGGGCAGAAATGACCTGATCCTGGAAGACGGTGACGTGATCCGTGTACCAAGACAATTGCAAACTGTAAAAGTGATCGGAGAGGTGTTGAAACCAAACAGCATGATATATGCAAAAGGCAAAAGTCTGAAAACGTATATCAATGGTTCAGGTGGATTTAGCTATAACGCCTATAAAAAGGCAACTTATGTGGTCTATCCAAATGGTTCAGTAGCTGCAAACAAGAAATTTCTCTTCTTCAATAATTTTCCAAAGGTGACACCAGGGTCAGAGATCTTTGTGCCTAAACGTGCGGAAAGAGAAAGAATGAGTTTAGGTTCCCTGGTAGGGCTGTCTACAGCGCTGGCATCAATGGCAGCCATTATTGTTACCCTGCTTAAATAAGTCATTAGTATAAAAACCATTATGGAAAAAGAAGTCCAGGGTCACTACGATCATAAGGCAAATGAAACTTCCCTAAAAGAGGTGATTATCAAACTGCGTGACTGGTATCATTACCTGATATCAAAGCGTGTTACAATTTTGGTGGTGAGTATAGTCTGCGCATTGCTCGGCCTAACATATTCTTTTATAAAAAAACCAGTTTATACCGCTACTACAACCTTCGTGCTGGAAGAATCTGACAAAGGTGGCGGACTGGGTCAGATGGCCGGTTTGGCATCTATGGTTGGTATTGATATCGGTAGTCTCACCGGTGGTGGCGGAGGTATCTTTGAGGGAGATAATATTCTTGAATTGTATAAATCAAGAACGATGATTGAAAAGACCTTATTGACCAAGGTTGATATTGACGGGAAAAAGGAATTACTGGTAGACCGTTTTATCGAGTTTAATGAACTGAGGGATCGCTGGGATAAAAAACCGGCTCTTAAAGGGATTTCCTTTGCAGGACTAGATACCATGAGTACCAATTCTAATCATTCCCGTTTGCAGGACAGCCTTCTGGGTACGATAGTAACAGATATTAATAAAGACTATTTACTGGTGATTAAACCTGACCAGAAACTGAGTATCATCAGGGCTGAAGTTAAAGCAACGGATGAATATTTTGCAAAGGCCTTCAACGAGCAGATCGTTAAACATGTAAATGACTTTTACATACAGACGAAAACAAAGAGGGCGATGCTGAATGTGACGATTATGCAGGATAAAACAGATTCAGTTAGAAAGGTGATGAACGGTGCAATCTATACCGCGGCCGCTGTGAACGATGCTACTCCTAATCTGAATATTACACGTCAGGTGCAACGGATCGTTCCTGTTCAAAGGTCTCAGTTTACCGCTGAAAGTAATAAGGCTATCCTTACTGAGCTCGTAAAAAACCTGGAACTGTCAAAAATCAGCTTGTTAAAAGAAACACCATTGATCCAGGTTGTTGATGCACCTATCTATCCATTAGACAGAAAGCGCTTTGGAAAGTTAAAGGGAATAGTAGTTGGTGGGGTACTTGGCGGTTTTCTTTGTGTGCTCTGGCTTTTAGCAAGACGCATGATCAAAGAAATATTAGCCTAAGTCCTATGTCAAATCAAGCCTCACGCCATGTAGTCCTGCTACTCACCGCTTCCGTAAATATCAGGGAAATGGTATACACAGCATTGAAGGACGCTAACATCCGTGAGCAACATTACCTGGAAGCAATTTCCCATTATTATACGCTAACTGATATTCCAATCCTTGTTGTTGAGAATACTGGCCATGATTTCAGTGACAAACTGCCTTCAGACATTGCCGACAGCGATAGAATGGAATTCATATCTTACTCAGGAAATGATTTTCCGCGGGAAAAGGGAAAGGGCTATGGTGAACTTGAACTGATGAATTATGCAATGCAACATTCAAAGCTCATCCGGGAAGATACACTGATTATTAAAGTTACCGGCAGGTACCGCGTATTAAATATCAAAGACTTCGTCAACTCAGCAAGAGACCTTAATTACCAAACCTGCCAGGCCAGTTATTTTAAGGGCCAGCGGAAAGCTTTTTCGGGTATCTTTACCGTGACAAGGCCTTTTATCAGAGATTATTTCATGAAAAACCATGATCAGATCAATGATACCAAAGGCGTTTATTTTGAACATGTGCTGGCAGACACTTTCCTTGATTATCTGGCTGATGGTTTTGACTATTCTCTTTTACCTTCTTACCCCAGGATAGCGGGTATTTCAGGCACAGACAATCTACCACATAAGACAAACAATTATATTTATTGGTTTCGACGGAACCTTATCTATAAGGTAGTTAAAGCCAATTATATCCTGCTGGATAAATTGATTAAAATATTTTTCCAGGGATAATGGCAGTGCAGAAGGTAAAGGGCTATGTAAAGGGGTTTTTCTCCGAAGGTCATAAAAGAACAATAGTTGCCAAGAAGAATATTGCTGCTACGTTCTTAATTAAGGGAGTATCTATTCTTACCTCACTGTTGCTTGTTCCTCTGACTATACATTATGTTAATCCTACAGAATTTGGAATTTGGTTAACTATGAGCTCATTTTTAACCTGGTTTGCTTTTTTTGATATAGGCTTTGGAAACGGGCTGAAGAATAAACTGGCCGAGGCCATTGCTTTGAAAGATTTTGAGCTCGCCAAAATATATGTGAGTACCACCTATTTCATGCTGGTTATGATCAGTGCAGGGCTTCTATCCGTATTTTTTATCGCAAATATTTTCCTTGACTGGACAAAAGTACTGAATGCACCCGTACACCTGGCTGGAGAACTGAAGAGTTTGGTAGTGATTATTTTTTCTGTATTTGCGGTTCAGTTCGTGCTGCAGCTCCTGAATGTGGTCATTGCTGCTATGCAGAGGACTTTTATTTCATCTGTCATTGGCCTGATCGGGAATTTGCTTACGCTGCTGATCATCTATGTTTTAAGTAAAACAACCAGCGGCTCATTGATTTATCTGGGGCTAGCTATCAGTTTAACACCTTTGGTTATATTTATGATATTCTCCATCATCCTATACAGGGGGTCTTATAAGGCATTTGCCCCATCCCTGAAAATGGTGCGATTCAAGTATGCGCGGGACCTGATGACCCTGGGATTAAAATTTTTTGTGATACAAGTGGGACTGATCTTTTTTTACAATGCAGATAACCTGATTATTACCAACGTCATTTCCCCTTCGGCAGTAACTTCGTATAACATTGCATTCAAATATTTTTCTGTCATTACCATGGTCTGCAGTATTGTAATGGCACCTATCTGGCCTGCCTTTACAGAAGCACATGCCAAGGGCGATCAGGAATGGATCAGGCTTACTGTCAACAGGCTGTTGAAATTCTGCCTGATTATCTTAATTGGAGGAGCGGTGATGCTGGCTTTATCAGCTATAGTATATAAATTTTGGGTTGGTAAAGAAATTGTGATACCTTTCTCACTATCCCTGGCGCTGTATGCATTTACGGTCATCAATTCTTACCGGACTGTTTTTTGCTTTTACCTCAACGGAATCGGGAAGATTACTCTTGAATTGTACATTATCGTAAGTGCCGGATTATTGAATATCCCACTAGGAATCTATATGGGCAAGTTATGGGGCACTACAGGTGTTGTATTTGCTACCACATTATTGTGTATGATGTGTGGCATCATAGAAACAATCCAGTATAAAAAATTAATCAACCAGCGTGCAACAGGCATCTGGAATAAATAACCTGAATGATGAATCAACCATTAATATCAATAGTTACGGTAGTCTACAACAATAAGGATGGGATCCTTGCCACTGTAAAGAGTGTACTGGCCCAGTCTTATCCGGCTATAGAATATATTGTAATTGATGGCGGGTCAACAGACGGCACAAAAGCAATCATTGAAGAACACAGTGCCAGAATCAGTAACTTTGTATCAGAGCCTGATCATGGGATTTATGATGCGATGAATAAGGGCATCGCATTGGCAACTGGCGAGCTGATCGGCATTATCAACAGTGGCGATTACCTTGAAACCGATGCTGTTGAAAACATAGTGAGGGCCTTTGCTGCTCATCCTGATGCCGATGTATACCATGGCATATTAAGGGTGTTTTCTGAATCCGGGCAATTTATGCAGGTTATCGGAAATGCGAGTACTTTCCTCAGCACCGGAATGATTGAACACCCTACCTGTTTTGTTAAAAAGAGTGCGTATGAGAGATTCGGATACTTTGACCTCCGGTACAAATCCTCGGCAGACTACGATTTCATGCTCAGGTTATTTGAAGAAAAGGCCAGGTTTCACTTTATTGAATGTATACTTGCCAACTTCTTTATGGGGGGCATGTCTTCAAAATCAGTGGCCGTGCTGGAAACCGTCAATATACGTTATGCACATGGCCTGATTTCTCCAGTTAAGAAAAGCTTTTTGACTGCATTAACCCAACTCAGATTTGCACTAAAGAAATAGCCATGTTTTACCTTGCAATCTTTATTCTCCTTATTTTCTTCAGCTTTTTAGAGCTGACTGCCATAGACGGCGTTTATAAAAGGATATTGCTGATTGTTGCTTTTTTTATACTGTGGCTGGTTTCCGGATTAAGGTTCGAGACCGGTGGTGACTGGACAACCTATACCGAATTTTTTCATGATGTTGAACCGTTGGATAAAGTTCTGGCACATAATGCCCCGGTTTATGAAGAAAGTTATATGGAACCTGCCTACAAATTGCTGAATTCGACAGTCAAATCATTGGGTGGAAATATTCAGGCCATTTTTCTGATCGTAGCGTTACTCAATTCCATCCTTTTGTTTCAGGGTTTAAAAAAGTACAGTGTTTATCCGCTAACGGGAGTAATGATCTATTTTGCTTCCCTGTATTTTCTCCTGGATATGCTGGCAACCAGGCAGGCTATTGCAGTGCTTTTATTTCTCAGTTCTATCGGCTTTATTTATCAGCGGCAGTTCTGGCGGTTCTTCATTACCATGTGTATCGCTTTTGTGTTCCACCGTTCCTGTATCTTACTGTTTCCATTTTATTTTATTATCAACAGGACGTTTAGTAACAAGGGGCATATTTTTATTTTTATCTTTTCACTGGCAATCTTTGGCTTGCAGGTGCATTGGATGGGTAAGATGCTGAGTGTGGTCGCTAAAATTATCGGCGGTACAAATGGTGATATTATCAACATGTATCTAAAATCCACAACATATGGCGCCAACCGGTTATTGAGTGTAGGAGTACTGATCAATGTTGTGCTTTTTGTACTGTTCATGGTTAAAAGAGAAGAGTTGAGCAAATTCAGGTATTTCAATATTTTCTTCAACCTGTTTATGGCCAATGTGATTGTGTTCTTTGTGTTTTATGAATTTATAGAAATCAGTAACCGTTACCGGAGTTATTTTCTGATTTCAAATCTGGTCCTGCTGCCTTATCTCATTTTCTTATATAAAGAATCAGCAATGCGGATGGCCGTCTTCGCGTGTATATGCGGTTTTTCATTCCTATATGGCAGGTCTGTATTTTTAGAAGACCCGGCTGCTATTGCATTTAACCCCTATCAGAACTATCTTATCCATGAGATTTTTGATACCAAGAGCGATGGGGCAGAACGGTTAAAAGAAAGTGACAGGCAGTATATAGATAGCAGGAAGCGATAATGAAAAAGGTCATTTTTATAGGGCATAGGGATTTGTACTTCGGTGCCGAGTCGGTCATGTTCAGGATTATCAGTTTCCTAAAGAAAAATGAATTGGCAGAGCCTTTAGTTGTCCTTCCTAAATCGGTTCATTCAGGTTTTAGCAAACAGCTTGGCAAAGAAGGTATGTCGGCTTTTGCGCATTTAAATTATAAGTTGATTGGCGGAGGGCTGATCAGGTGTTTGATTTGTCTGGTTTACAATACGCCTGCGCTTTTGCAGTTGTTATTTTCACTGCGAAACAAGAAGATTGATATGGTTTATACCAATACTTCTGTAAATATATTTGGTGCGTTCCTTGCCTGGGCATTACAAAAGCCTCATATCTGGCATTTTCATGAACAGCCAACAGGAGGATCTTTTAAATGGATCCCCAAGGGTTTATTCCCCCTATACAAGTTTCTGATGAATAGGAAGGGAACAAAAATTATCTTTATATCCTGCACGCAACAAGGATTATGGGAAAAGGAATTCGGTTTTGCCATCAGTAATTTTGAGATAGTTTACACGCCCCCGGTATTTTTGCCATTGTCGCAGGCAGACCGCCAGCAATCTGAGTTGGTTAGCTTTGGATTCCTGGGTAGTTTTACTGAGTCGAAGAACTTGTTAAGTCTCATCGATTCTTATGCAAGATTAAAAAAAGCCTATCCAAAAATTGCCATCAGACTTGTTTTAATGGGAGGCGGTGAATCGGAGCCATCTATCAGGAAGGCTATCTCGGCACTTCCTGTCAAAGAAGAAATCATTATGATGGAGCATTCATCAAGTGTGCTGCCTTTCTATTCAATGATTGATATCCTGGTTTTGCCATCTTTCTTTGAATCCTGGGGACTGGTTGTTTTAGAAGCTATCAGTCAGCAGAAAGCAAGCATAGTTACTTCCAATACTGGTTTGACTGAAATTTTAAAACAAGATGAAGATTGTATCTTTGTAAATCCTTTTGATAAGGAGGAGTTATACAAAGCGATGGAGAAATTAGTTTTAGAACCGGAATACCGTGAAAATATGAAGGTAAATTCTTTCCGTACATTGGACAAATTGGGACTTACTGGGAAATTCGAAGTTTCAATACGGTTATTGTTTAAGTAATTTAGGATGCCAGATTTGTTTTATAACCGGGTTTTATTAGTTGTTGTTTTATACAAACAGAACATCAGTCAGTCATTAACGCTAATGAGCCTGAATGAAGAGTTGGTGTTGTTGGGTATCAGGATGGATGTTTTCATCTATGATAACAGTCCGGATAAACAATACGATCAAAATAATTTTCAGTGGAACAACTTTGATATCTTTTATGTGCATGATGCATCAAATCCCGGTTTAAGCAAAGCATATAATAGGGGGGCTACTAAGGCCGAAGAGTTAGAGAAGGAATGGCTTTTGCTTTTGGATCAGGATACTACCTTCCCGAAAGAATACCTAAAGGAAAACAGGGATCAGGTTATTGCTTACCCTGATACTTCTTTATTTGTGCCACTTTTAAAACTTAAAAATGGTGTATTGTTTTCACCTTGCATCAATAAACATAAAAGAGGGTATCCGGCAGGTCAGTTGGCACCGGGTAAGTACAATTTGTGGAAATATTCACCAGTCAATAGCGGCATGTTAATCCGGTTATCCCTATTCAAGGCTGCGGGTGGTTATAATGAAAAAGTAAAAATAGATTTTTGCGATTTCCAGTTTCTTGAGAAAGTCAGGGAATTCAAGGATGATTTCCATGTAATCAATGCCACCGGGTTACAGGACTTTTCGGCTTTTGACTATTCCCCTGAGAAACAACAGGCAAGGTTTACACAGTATCTTGAGGACGCCTTTAATTGTGAAAAGCCTCAGTTTACTGACAAATTAGGGTTTTTATATACTGTTACCCGTCATGCGCTGGGTTTAACGGTAAAACTCAGGAGTTTAAAGTTCATTGGATTGTATATCAAAAATTATTTAATCAGGTAAGCATGTCAGCAACTTTCAATTCAGTCTGCATGGCTACTTATAATGGTGAACGTTTTATCGTTGAACAACTCAATTCTATCCTGAAACAAATACGGCAGGAAGATGAAGTGGTGATTTCTGATGATGGGTCCACTGACCGGACGGTTGAACTGATCAGAAATATTCATGATCCAAGGATCCGTTTACTGACCGGAAATGACTTTAAAGACCCGATTAAAAATTTTCAGCATGGGTTGGAACATTGTAAAGGGGAATACATCTTCCTGTCTGATCAGGATGATGTCTGGATGGATCATAAATACAGCACCATGCTGGAAAAACTAAAAGACTATGATTTGGTTATTAGTGACTCGCAGATTGTCGATGAGCAGCTGAATATTTTGCATCCTTCCTTTTTCAGTTATTTCAAATCAGGTAAAGGTGTGTTAAAAAATATGCTGAAAAGTTCCTATTACGGATCGTGCATGGCTTTTAACAGAAAAGTACTCGTAAGTTCGCTCCCCTTTCCTGATACTAAGGAAATCGGGCACGATTTGTGGCTTGGTCTGGTCGCTGAGATGAGGTATTCGGTTTTATTTTATAAGGAAGCGCTGGTGAAGTACAGAAGACACGATAGTGCCTTCACGCCAGAGACCGTTGGTAAGAGCAAACGTAAGATTTCTCAGATGATTTATGGAAGAATAATCATGTGTAAAGAGATAGTGAAATTTTTAATAAAGAACCCTAAATGAGAGAAGGATTAGTATCTATTATTACTCCGATGTATAACGGAGAAAGATTTATAGCCCAAACAATGGATTCCGTGCTTGCACAGAGCTATAAGGATTGGGAGATGATCGTAGTGGATGATGGTTCAAAAGATGCCGGGTCAGTTATCGTTGAGTCTTATGCAGCAAAAGATGCGCGTATACGATTGGTACAACAGAGTAATATGGGTTGCGGTGCTGCCCGTAATAATGGTATACGCCTGGCAGCAGGACAATATATCGCATTGCTGGATGCTGATGATACCTGGAATGATAATTTTCTTGCAAAGCAGCTAGGGTTGATGAAAGAGAAAAATACTGAATTGGTGTATTCCTCTCATACCCGCATTGATGCGAATAATGAAGAGTGTTTAAAACCTTTTATTGTTCCGGCAAAATTAACTTATAAAGACCTGCTAAAAACTTGTTCTATATCCTGCCTCACGGGCTTATATGATACAAAGACGTTTGGAAAGGTGTATTTAAGGGAAGATATGAACAACCTGCGTGACGATTACGTCTACTGGCTGGAGATCATAAAAAACGTAAAAGTAGCTTATGGTAACCAGGAAATTCTTGCCAATTACAGGGTGCTTGATAATTCAGCGAGCCGCAAAAAGAAAAAGGTAATCAAGCCCCATTTTAAAGTGTTGTATAAAATTGAAGACTTGGGAATGGTAAAAAGCTTATACTATCTGGCGAACTGGGCGGTAATCAGTTATTTCAAATATAAGAAATGAGTAAAAAATATGATTTCCTCATTGTCGGAGCAGGGCTTTATGGTTCGGTTTTCGCCTGTGAGGCAACAAAACGTGGTAAGAAATGCCTTGTTATAGACAAGAGAAGCCATTTGGGGGGTAATATCTACACTGAAAATATAGAAGGTATCAATGTGCACACCTATGGCGCACATATCTTTCATACCAGTAACAAGATGATATGGGATTATGTAAATTCTTTTGTAGAATTTAACCGGTACACCAATTCTCCATTGGCTAACTATAAAGGGGAATTGTATAACCTTCCTTTTAATATGAACACTTTTTATCAGTTATGGAAGGTGATGACCCCACAGGAGGCCAGAGATAAAATTAATTCTCAAATCGAAGGATTAGGGATAACAGACCCGCAAAATCTTGAGGAACAGGCACTCTCATTGGTCGGTACTGATATCTATTATAAACTGATAAAAGGTTACACAGAAAAACAATGGGGAAGAGAAGCTAAATCTTTACCTTCGTTTATCATTAAACGTCTACCCGTTCGTTTTACCTATGATAACAATTATTTCAGTGACAGTTATCAGGGTATACCTATAGGTGGTTTTACAAAGATGATTGAGAAAATGTTAGCCGGTATCGAAGTACGTTTGAGTGTTGATTACCATCAGGACCGTAGCGCTTTAAATCAGCTTGCAGAAACAGTAGTTTACACGGGTATGATTGATGAATATTTTGATTATAAGTTCGGAACACTCGAGTATAGAAGCCTTAGATTTGAACATGAAGTGCTGGATATACCCGACTACCAGGGTAATGCTGTAGTAAACTATACAGATAAAGAGACGCCCTTTACAAGAATAGTTGAGCATAAACACTTTGAGTTTGGCAGACAGGAAAAAACTGTGATCACACGTGAATACCCTGAAGAGTGGACACCCAAAGTCGAACCTTACTATCCGGTAAACGACGCAAAAAACGATGCTGTTTTTAAACAGTATAAAGAGCTTTCCAATACATTAGAAAATACAATTTTTGGGGGCAGGCTTGCAGATTATAAGTATTATGACATGCACCATGTAGTGGGACTGGCCTTAAAAAAGGTAGCAGATATCTTTGGCGAACTTGAATCATAACTAAGTTTATTTGGCATAATGAGCATATTGATAACGGGAATTACGGGCTTTGTAGGGAAGAACCTCAATGAATATCTGACTGAACATACAGGTGCAGATATCATTGGTTTAGACCTCAGACAACCGTTTAACGCTATCCTGCCTGATACCATTACTACCGTGATCCATCTCGCAGGAAAAGCCCATGACCTCAAAAAAACTGCATCGCCAGATGAATATTTTGTTGTCAATTATGAATTGACCAAAAAGCTTTATGATTCTTTCCTTACCTCCAACGCCTCGCAGTTTATTTTCTTTAGCTCTGTAAAGGCTGCGGCAGACGTGGTGGTTGGAGAGTTGACAGAGACTGATGTTCCAAATCCTTTAACTGCCTATGGAAAATCTAAATTGATGGCAGAAGAATATATTACCAGCATTACGTTACCCCCAGGTAAATCGTATTATATTTTAAGGCCTTGTATGATTCACGGACCTGGAAACAAGGGGAATCTTAATTTACTTTACCAGTTGGTTAAGAGAGGAATCCCTTATCCATTGGCTGCATTTGATAACAAACGTTCTTTTCTCAGTATCAAGAACCTTTGTTTTCTATTGAATGAGATGATAATCCGTGGGGATCTTCCTTCAGGCATATACAATGTCGCAGATGACCAACCATTGGCAACAACAGAAGTTGTTCGTCTTTTGTCTGGACCAGGTAAATCGAAGGGCGGGAAATTATTGAAGGTTAATCCTGTGTTAGTTAAAAAATTAGCTCAAATTGGTGATGTCTTTCATTTGCCCCTAAATACCGAGCGTCTAACCAAGCTCACTGAAAATTATGTAGTAAGTAATAAAAAGGTTAAGCAGTGGCTACAAAAAGATTTTCCTCTAAATTCATCAGAAGGGATAACGCAGACTGTTAATTCGTTTACTAAAAGTAACTAGTTTGGAACAATCAATAACTATATTGCTGTTCATTGGGATTCTCTTCTTTCTTGAAGTGATGTATTTTCGCATTGCCAGGAAATACAATATAGTTGACCAGCCAAACCAGCGAAGTTCTCATCACACAACTACGATCCGCGGTGGTGGTATCATTTTCAGTATAGCAATGGTATTATATGCTATTTTGTCTAACACCTATGATATTTGGTTTCTTTCTGGTTTGATAGTCATTAGTTTTATTAGTTTTCTTGATGATATAAAACCCCGCAATTATCAAATACGAATGCTCATTCACATAATTGCCGTGGCACTCCTGTTTTTCCAAACTGGAATTTTCGGTTTTCCTGTTTATATTATTCTTCTCTGCTTTTTCTTTGTAATAGGAACCATCAATGCCGTTAATTTTATGGATGGGATAAATGGCATCACTGGTATGTATGGTTTACTTACGCTCTCCACATTACTTTATATGAACTACTTTGTTCAACAATTTGCCAGCTTTGAATACATCATTGCAATTATTATATCGCTCGTTATTTTTCTCTTTTTTAATCTTCGCAGAAAAGCAATATGTTTTGCCGGGGATGTTGGAAGTGTGAGTCTGGCATTTATTATCTTATTCTTTTTATTGAATTTGATAATATTTACTGATAACTGTAGCTATATACTGTTTTTACTCGTTTATGGTCTTGACGTAGTAACAACAATAATCTTCAGGATGATCAGAAAAGAAAACATTTCAGAGGCGCATAGAAGTCATTTTTATCAGTATCTTGTTAATGATAGAAAGATGTCTCATTTAATGGTCACCATGATATATACAGTGATGCAACTAATTATTAATATTATTGTAGTACATTATAGAATTAGTGTAATATCTGACATAATTTTAATTTTAATGACCGCGGGCATACTTTTTGTAATAATACGCTTTATATTTGAGGGATATTTCAAGTTGCTGATAGGTGTCAAAAATAACTAGATTTAAATACTGAAATTTTGTTTAACAGAATCAATATAGTTCCGCGTTGGATCATTCTTATTATAGATTTAGTTATATGTCTCACTTCTTTGAGCGTAGCTTATTTTATAAAATATAACTTTGATCTATCGAATCTCGATCTTCTGACCTTCTCCAGGAATGTGTCATTTGTATTGTTAGTTAATCTCATTGTATTTCAGGTTTTTAAATCCTACAGCGGAATTATCCGTTATACTAGTGCCCAGGATACGTTCAGAATTCTGTTTGCTGTTATCACCAGTACGGGTATTGGTGTATTACTCAATTCATTATTTAATTATGATTTTATTCCGAATGTAATCATCGTTTTGGAGGGCCTGATCAGCTTTGCCCTATTAATTTCGTACCGTATTTTGGTGAAATACTTCTTTTTATATATAAAGAATCTGAAACTTGATAAGATTAGGGTGATCATTTATGGGGCAGGCGAAGCCGGTGTCGCTACAAAACGCACATTAGATCATGATGTAAGAGTGAATAAAAATGTGGTTGCTTTTGTTGATGATGATGAGCGGAAGGTCGGAAAAACGATTGATGGTATAAAAATCCTGGATGCAAAGAACCTGGAAGAATTGGTGAGGATCCATGAGGTTGACGAGATCATCTTTGCCTCTTACACCATACCTGTTGATAGAAAGAACGAAATAGTGGATTCTTGTCTCGAAAATGGTGTGCTTGTATTAAATATTCCACCTTCTGATGTATGGACTGATGGTAAATTACAGTCTACGCAAATCCAAAATATCAATATAGAGGATCTTTTAAACAGAAAAACCATTCAGATTGACGTAGATGGAATTCAGGAACAGCTAAATCAGAAAAGAATTTTAATAACTGGTGCGGCAGGTTCTATTGGCAGTGAGATTGTAAGGCAACTGATGAAGTTTGAGACCAGCCTGATCATCCTAAATGACCAATCTGAAAGTGCGCTACATGATCTTTATCTTGAACTAGGAGATTTACATCAGGTAAAAAACTTCCACGCTTTTATTGGTGATGTAAGGGATAAGAGCAGAATGGAACATTTATTCGAGACTTACAGGCCTCATTACGTTTATCACGCCGCAGCTTATAAACACGTCCCTTTAATGGAAGATAATCCATCTGAAGCTATTAAAGTTAATGTATTGGGTACAAAAACCATTGCAGACCTTTCAGTAAAATATGGGGTATTGAAATTTGTAATGATCTCCACAGATAAAGCTGTGAACCCAACTAATGTGATGGGAGCTTCTAAACGTGTGGCAGAGATATATGTTCAGTCGCTCAATAAGACCTTACATGCTGACAATTTTATCTTTAGTAATGGGCTAAGTTTCATCAACGAGTTGAATGTAAGACCAATCACCAAGTTCATTACGACCCGATTTGGAAATGTTCTGGGCTCGAATGGCTCAGTTATACCACGTTTTAAACAACAAATTGAAAGAGGCGGGCCTGTTACTGTGACGCATCCTGAAATCACCCGTTACTTTATGACTATACCGGAAGCTTGCCGTTTGGTACTTGAAGCCGGATGGATGGGAAAAGGGGGCGAAATTTTCATTTTTGATATGGGTAAGTCCGTAAAAATCGTGGAGCTTGCCAAAAAGATGATCCGATTGGCAGGACTACAACCAAATAAGGATATTGAAATTGAATATACAGGTTTGCGACCAGGTGAAAAATTGTTCGAAGAACTGCTTAATGATAACGAAAACTCTATGCCTACACACCACGAAAAAATTATGATTGGAAGGGTAAGGGAATACCAGTTTAATGAGGTTTCAAAACAAATTTATAGCTTAATTGACGCTGCCAAAAATAATAATGACCGTCAGGTTGTAATTAAAATGAAAGAATTAGTACAAGAATATAAGAGCAAAAACTCTATTTTTGAGGAATTAGATCATTTAAATGAACCTGTTTAAGTGATTAACCTTACTTTATGAAGAAATTTGTACTCCAATTAATTCTTGTTCTTTCTGTATTTACATTACATGCTCAAGAACAAACACCTAATCAATATATTCCTTACTCTTTCCAGTTTTATCAGAAGTTAAATAAATCTGTATACGATGTAAATGCCAAGTTCCATAGTTCTATTCGCGGTTACTATAGTGATGACACCACGTTAGTGGGGCGCTATCAGGAGTTGATGAATATGGGGGTTGACTCACTTAATCACAGGAGCTGGGTAAGAAGAAAACTTACGCAGGAACATTTACTGCAATGGAAAGGTGATGATTATGAAGTATATGCTGACTTTTTGCCTGATCTTCAGGTTGGTCGTGATGTGAAAGACAAGAAAGGTACCTGGCTAAATACACGTGGTGCACAATTTGGAGGTAATGTTGGGAAAGAATTCTCATTTTATACTAGCTTCTACGAAAATCAAGCCATATTTTCGAATTACTACACTACGTTTGTTGACAAATACAACGTTGTACCCGGTCAAGCTGGTGGGGCAAAGTTAGATGATAGAATAAAAGATTACAACTATGCTACTGCGCTTATCTCTTATACACCTAATAAACATTTAAACCTTGCTTTAGGATACGATAAAAACTTTATTGGAGATGGATACCGTTCTTTGCTTTTGAGTGATAATACAGCGCCTTATTCTTTTTTCAGGGTACGTGCTAGTTTGGGAAGTGTAACCTACCAGACTATATTTGCTTACATGCTGGATCCAAGCGCACCAAGGTTAACTGGTGATAGGAGAATAGGAGACCGCGGTAAATGGAACGCTATCCATTACCTTGATTGGAACGCAACTAAACGGTTCTCTATTGGATTCTTCCAGGCAGTTACCTGGGCAGACGCAGAAGTGGAAGGAAAACGCGGATTTGATTTCAATTATATTCATCCTTTCGTTTTCCTGCGTTCTGTTGAAGAGGCAAATACTGTATCTCCTGATAAAATGCGTCTCGGATTAAATGCACATTATGAGATTACCAAGAAATCCACCATTTATTCTCAATTCATGTTTGACGAGTTTACTGCAAAGGAAGTTTTTGCAGGTGACGGATATTGGGCAAATAAATGGGCTTTCCAACTGGGTATAAAAGGTTCTGATTTATTTAAAGTAAACACACTAAATTACCTGGCTGAATTCAATACAGCCAGACCATATACGTATTCGCATTTTGAGCCGTTAACAAATTATTCGGCAATGAACCAGTCACTTGCACATCCTTTAGGAGCAAACTTTAGGGAATTTGTCGGTCACCTGAATTATACTTATAAAAGGTTTGACTTTAGCGCGGAGCTCATTTATGCACGTTACGGACTTGATCCAGAAGGACAGAATTTCGGTGGAGATATTTTTAAGGATTATGATACACGAAATTCTGATTATGGAAATAGTATAGGGCAGGGGATAGGAACAGATCTTTATTATGGGGAAGCCAAAGTATCGTATATAATTAATCCAAAATATAATTTAAGATTAGAACTTGGGGGGATTTACAGAAAGGAAAGTAATTCGGTATCACAGACAAATACTGGCTTGTTCACTATCGGCCTTCGCAGTACATTCAGAAATCTTTACAGCGACTTTTAAAGAAATAATATGAAAATAAGACTTTTACTCATCGTTACCTTTTTAATATCAATTAGTTCTTCAGCTTTTTCACAAACATTACCTGTTGGAATATCTGAAAATATTGAAGACGCCTACAGGCGGGAACAACTACTAGGACGTGATCATTCGAACTCGTCTTACATGGTTCGCCCTATAAATATGCTCAACAATAATTCACTAGCACTTGATCCTGATAGCACAAATTATTCTCTTAATAATTTCAGGAAACTGCTTTATGAGAATAAAAAAGCACAAATCCAAGTTTATGCATTGCCTGTAGTCATTAATCAACAATTTAACTCTCATCATCCATATGGGATGAATGATGGGTCAATGATTCCTGCAAAAGGATATCAAATGCAGATTTCGGCAGGTGTGTTTGCTAAGGTAGGGCCTTTGAGTATACAGTTTAGACCAGAATACGTAACTGCTGAGAATAAATATTTTACGAATTTACAAGAGAGTAATACCGCGTCAGAATTCAAAAATGCTGATTTTAAACATCAAGTGGAAATTGATAACCCAGAAAGATATGGACGAGGTAATTATTCGAAGGCTTTTTGGGGACAGAGCAGCGTGCGGCTGAACTTCGATCCAGTTTCATTTGGAATATCAAGTGAAAATCTCTGGTGGGGGCCGGGAGTTAGAAATTCACTCTTAATGAGTAATAATGCTCCAGGTTTTAAGCATTTAACATTAAATACTACACGCCCCGTTAACATATATATAGGGCATATTGAGGCACAAATTGTTGCGGGACGACTTGATCGATCTGGAATTGCTATGGACACCAGCGCGGTAATTCCATCTACCCCTAAGCCAGATGACTGGCGTTATTTTTCGGGTGTAGTACTTACTTATCAGCCAAAGTGGGTACCTAATTTATTTTTGGGACTCGACCGTACATATATAGTAAATCACGAGGATATGGGGGATGGATTAACAGATTATCTTCCATTTTTATCTGCATTAAACAAATCAAGTTATAAAAATGAGGGAGTTAATGAAGAAGATGCTAAAAAGCAAGACCAATATATTTCCTTTTTTGCACGCTACGTGTTGCCTGAGAGTAAAGCAGAGGTATATTTTCAATGGGGCAGAAATGACCATGCATACAATGGTAGAGATCTAATTACAACAGCTGATCACACACGTGCGTACGTCGTTGGTTTCCGAAAACTTATCCCATTGAAAAGGCCAAATGAATATATACAATTTGGAGTAGAAGTGACTCAGCTTGAGAAGCCGGCTGGCGAGAACCGTGGCGATAATGGAGTGACGTGGTACGATCATTATCAGGTAAGAGATGGATACACACAATTAGGGCAAGTTATAGGGGCAGGAATTGGGCCAGGTAGTAATCAACAATCGTTGGATGTTAGTTGGGTTAAGGGGCTCAAAAAAATCGGGCTTAGCATCGAACGTACTGTACAAAATAACGATCTTTTTTATGACAGTTATACCACTGATAGGAGGAGACATTGGGTTGATATGGCATTTGTTGGGAAATTTAATTGGGATTATAAAAAACTTGTGTTCACATCGCAACTTGGATATATTCATTCATTTAATTATCATTATGGCTTAGTACAGGCACCCGAAGCCTTTGTGTGGGATTGGGATCATCAAGACGCCAATAACCTTCATGCGCAGGTTAGCATCTTATATAAGTTCTAAATATAAACTTAAGCTAATGTTTTCGATATTTAAGAAGAGATCAAAAATAGTATCAGATATCAATTGGCTTGGTATTGACATCCATTCCCATATTTTACCTGGGATAGATGATGGAGCTAAAAACCTAGATGATTCTACACTATATGTAAATACTCTTTATAATTTGGGGTTTGAAAAATTATTCTTCACTCCTCATATCTTTCAAGAGCTTTATCCTAATAGTAGAGAAACTATTTTTCCGGCTTTAGAACAGGTAGTGAAAGCATTAGGTGATAACCGTTTCAAACTTGGTGCTGCGGCTGAGTATATGGTTAATAGTGACTTTGAACTGTCAGACAATTTACTTTGTTTACCTAATAAACATATCTTAATAGAAATGTCTTACTTATCTGAAACCCCAAATATAGAGCAAGTAATATTTGAGCTATTTGTCAAAGGATATAAAGTAATTTTAGCTCATCCTGAAAGATACAATTTCTATCATAAAGATATACCCAGATATTTGAGGCTTAAGGAAATGGGATGTCTTTTTCAGCTGAACATTTTATCTGTTGTTGGTTATTATAATAAGAGTGTAAAAGAGGCGGCTGAATATCTACTCTCAAAAAATATGTATGATCTTGCTGGTACTGATTTACATCACAATAAACACTTAATGCTTTTAGAAAAAATAGTTACTGATGGTCAATTACATAAAATTATCGGAAATTATGCTTTTAAGAACAGAGAGTTATTTGGCTAAAATTAAATTTAGTCTTTGTTAAATTTACAATTAAATGTTTAACTTTGCAACTCTAAAAAAATGCTGGCTTTCGGCTAGTTATCAACTATGAATAAATTACCTATTACATTCTACGTATTTAAAGTCATTGGGATTTTGATAATAATTTTGTCTAACTATTCTTGTGTCTCAAATAAGAAGATTGCATATTTTCAGGATATTCAGTCGATTAGCCAAGCGGATTTAGAAAATGCCGCAAAGTTTGTTGAACCAACAATCCAGCCTGACGATATATTAAGCATTAATGTATTTACTTTGAATCAGCAAAGCGGAGCTATAATAAATCAGGCCTCAGCGACTCCACTATTAGGCGGCAATTCATCTACTCCTGTATCTGCGCAACAAGTTACTGGTTTTTTAGTCGATAAAAACGGTGATATTGAATTAGCTTTGGTAGGTAAAATAAAAGTTGCCGGATTAACTACGTTTCAGGCGAGAGAACTAGTGCGCGATAAGGTGAGTTCAATTTATAAAGATCCGAATGTTCAATTGAGATTTGCAAATTTTAAGGTTAGTGTTTTGGGGGAGGTAAACAGTCCTTCCGCCTATAGTTTGCCAAACGAAAAAGTTACCATTTTGGATGCCTTAAGTCTTGCTGGTGATTTGACGATCTTTGGAAGACGTGATAACGTACTAATTGTCAGGGATAATAATGGTAAGAAAGAATTTGCACGACTGAATCTGAATTCCTCAGAAATTTTTAATAGTGCATTCTATTATCTTAAGCAAAACGATGTAGTTTATGTTGAGCCAAATAAACAAAAAGTTTCTGCTACTAATACTGCACAACTGCAAACAATTAGCGTAATTGCCTCGGTATTATCTGTACTTATAGTCGCGATAACGACTATTAAATAATTTATTTAATGAACTACACCCCTGAGAAAAATATGCACTTACCTATTCAAGAAGAGGATAGTATAGATATAAAAAAGGTTTTTAGTAAATTTGCCGACAAATGGCATTGGTTTGTAATAAGTTGTTTTCTACTCCTTTTACTTTCCTATTTATATGGCCGTTATACACCGCCACTTTATGAAATTGAAGCTAAGTTACTGGTCAGTGATGATGAAAAGGGTGGCCTTAATAAACAGGCTGGAGCACTCATGGACTTTGGAGGCCTTATCGGAGCTAAAAATTCAGTTGACAACGAGGCTGAAATATTAAAAACTAGATTTTTAATGGAGCAAGTTGTGCGTGACATGCAATTGAATATTGTCTATGCTCATAAGGAAAATTTAGTTACAAGAGAAATTTACGACCATCCATTTAAACTCAACATTGTCAGTGGCCGAGACACTATTTTGAGGACCAAACTAGCTGTATCCTTAACAGCAAATGGGAAATTGAATGTGGAGACGAAAAATTTAAATAAAGTTGTATCTTGGAATGAGACTTTTAACGTCCCAAGTATAGGTAATATACAGTTTGTTCAATCTCCTTCAAGTAGACCTGTAACCGAAAAATACATCGTAACTGTTTTATCTATCGATGAGCAAGTTGCGAATTTAATGGAGAAGTTATCTGTCGGTGTTACCAATAAACAGGTTACAATCATTGATATGGATTTGACCTACCCACTTCAAAAAAAGGGGGAAGATATATTGAACCGTTTAATTCAGCAATACATTTCATCTAATATTCATGATAAAAATACAATTGCTGACAGCACAACAAAGTTTATCCAAAATCGGCTAAACATTATTGCACTTGAATTAGGAGACGTTGAAACCAAAGTGCAGAATTTTAAATCTACTAACAAACTTGCTGATATGACAGAGCAGGGGAAATTACTAGTCCAGACTACCGGAGAATTTAGCTCAGAATTAGCGAAGGCAGAAACTCAAGTATCTATCTTGACTGAACTCGAATCTTATCTAACCGACGATACCAAAAACAAACGTGTTTTTCCAACGCCTTTGTTACCGCAGGACATTGTTTTTTCTGATTTAATGGCGCAGTACAACAATTTATTGATTGAAAGGGAAAAGCAGCTTCTTAGCGTTACCGAACAAAGTCCGTTTATCAAAAATATTGATGACCAGATAACTGGTTTGAGGAGTAGAATTCTTTTAAACATCCAAAGTAATAAAAATAATTACGTGGTTACTCGTAATAATTTGAGAAATCAAGTTAGTAAGTCTGAGACAAAAATTGAGGGCGTTCCTCAAATCGAAAAGGATTATTTAAAATTAGCTCGAAATCAAAAGATCAAAGAGGAGCTATACATTTTTCTAATGCAAAAAGCTGAGGAAACAGCGATCTCTAAAACGTCCAATATTGCAGTAGCAAAGATTATAGATCCACCAAAAGCAAAGGTCTTGCCAATTAGTCCTAAAAAGAATATAATTTATCTTGTCGGACTAATATTTGGTCTGTTAATTCCTATTGTTATCGTACTAATTAAGGAGATTTTTAATACAACTATCGCAACGAAAGAAGACATTACTAGTAAAACTAGAGTTCCGGTAATCGGCGAAATAAGTCACAATCTAAGCAGCGATAATCTTATTGTAGCTAACGAAGGCAGATCCGCAATCTCTGAACAATTTCGTGCATTAAGGACTAATCTCTCATTCTTTCTTAAAAATAAGGAAGATAAGGTCATTTTGTTAACTTCAAGTATGTCCGGTGAAGGAAAGTCATTTACAGCAATCAATTTAGGTCTTATTTTTGCTTTAACAGGAAAGAAAGTGCTATTGATGGAATTTGATTTGCGTAAGCCAGGCCTCTCTGTTAAACTGGGTATTAGAAATGATAGTGGCATAAGTAACTACACAATAACTCCGTCAATGGGATATAAAGAAATAGTGCGACCTTTGTCAATTAATAAGAATATGTTTATAGTTTCTTCAGGTCCATTACCACCGAACCCAGCTGAAACTATAATGAGTGAACATATAGAAACATTGATGGCGGGTTTTAGAGAAGACTTCGATTATATCATAATGGATGCGCCACCTGTAGGAATAATTACTGATGCACAATTATTGTCACAATATGCTGATGCTACTATATATTTGGTGAGACAAAAAGTTACACAAAAAACCCAGTTAGCAATTGTGGAAGATCTTTACCGGGATGGCCGCATGAAGAATATGGGGATAGTTGTGAACGATATTGTAGATAAACAATATGGTTACGGCTATGGTTATGGTAACTATTCAGAGGATCAAGTCCAGTCTTGGTTTAGTAAATATATTATTCGATCAAAATAATCATGTTTTAGTAATATGAACTATACGCTCAAAGTTGCTCAGATAAAGAGGGAAACCGAGGATACGATAACTTTGTGTTTCAAACAGCCTGGACTTAAAAAGATTAAATATCAAGCTGGCCAATACTTGACTCTGATTTTTAGAATCAACGGACGCAGGTACATTAGACCATACTCTTTTTCTTCCTGTCCTGGCATTGATACATTTTTAGAGGTGACGGTGAAGCGTGTATTGAATGGTGTGGTTTCAAATCATATACACGATATAGTTAATGAAGGTGACAGTATTGAAGTTATGCCTCCCATGGGAGACTTTATATTTACTGGGAATGGAAATATATCTACAGTTTTTTTATGGGGTGTCGGTAGCGGAATTACCCCTTTAATTTCAATTGCAAAATATGTATTGAACGAGGACGTTAATTGCAATGTTCATTTAGTTTATGGGAATCGGAATGCAGATAGCACTATCTTTCTAAATCAGATTGAAGAATTGCAGGCTGCCAATTCTTCCAGATTTCAAGTTACACATTTTCATACTCGATTAGTAATAAACAAGAGAAACCCTCAACTGGTTGAAGGTCGAATTAATGACGAAAAAGCCCTCACCATTATATCCCAAATTCAAGGTTTAAGTAGCAGTGTCCATTATATATGCGGCCCATCAGGTTTGAAGGAATCTGTCAATAAAGCTTTAGGGATAAAAGGAATTGATCCTAAAAATATCTTTTCGGAAGATTTTGAACTTGTAAAAGATCCTAAAGATTATGAAAATATACACACGCGTAATATTAAACTAAGGTTCAATGGCACCGATTATAATTTAGAGGTAATAAAGGGTAAAACTATTTTGGAAGCCGCTTTGGACTCAAATATTGAGCTTCCATATTCTTGTCAAACTGGAAATTGTAGTACATGTAAGGGAAATTTAATTCATGGTGAAGTCAAGTCCATTGGTCTAACCAAAGAGAGAGATGATCTTTTGGATAATGAGTACTTACTTTGTTGTACTCATCCTTTCACAGACAGTGTTTTTATAGAAATTTAAAATTTTAAATATGAAAGTAGTATTACTCGCAGGAGGGTTAGGGACACGTTTATCCGAAGAAACAACTTTGAAGCCTAAACCGATGGTCGAAATTGGCGGTATGCCAATACTATGGCATATAATGAAAATCTATGCATCGCATGGGTACAATGATTTCATTGTTTGTTTAGGTTACAAAGGCTATATCGTAAAGGAATATTTCGCAAATTATTTTTTGCATAAGTCTGACGTAACCATTGATTTGAAAAATAACTCAATAGAGGTGCATGAGTCAAATGCTGAACCATGGAAAATTACATTAGTACATACTGGGGATGATTCTATGACTGGCGGAAGGATAAAACGTATTGAAAAGTACGTAAATAATGAGACTTTCATGCTAACTTATGGTGACGGCGTTGGAAATATAGATATTAAGGCTCTGGTTGATTACCATAAAAATCACGGTAAATTATGTACAGTAACCTCTGTTCAGCCATCTGGCCGGTTTGGAGCATTAGACTTATCGGCTGATAACCAAGTAAACTCGTTTTTGGAAAAGCCAAAAGGCGACGGCTCTTGGATTAATGGAGGATACATGGTTTGTGAACCTGGTGTCTTCAATTTTATTAAGGATGGTGATTCTACTGTGTGGGAACAGGAACCAATGCAGAACATTGCAACTTCAGGTGAAATGAATGCATTTAAACATCATGGATTCTGGCGTCCAATGGATACATTAAAAGATAAACATGATCTCAACGAAATGTGGGACAATGGAACATCGCCATGGAAAGTATGGTAAATAAATTGAAAGAAACCTATCAAGGTAAAAAAGTATTTCTTACTGGTCATACTGGCTTTAAAGGGTCGTGGCTACTAAAGACCCTTGATCTATTAGGTGCGGAAGTAATGGGCTATGCCTTGGGTCCAAAAACTGACGATGATTTATATCAATTGATTGAAGGAGATAAGATCTGTAATTCGATCATTGCTGATCTGAGAGACCGTAAAGCATTAATTGATGCGGTTTCACAATTTCAGCCAGACTTTATTTTTCATCTTGCAGCACAACCGCTGGTTAGACTATCATACGAGTTTCCATCTGAAACCTTCGAAGTTAATGCTATTGGAACGGCAAATTTGCTTGATGCAGTACGCCTGCTTGACATAAAATGTTCGGTGATTTTAATAACTACAGATAAAGTATATCATAATAACGAATGGGATTATCCGTACCGCGAATCAGATCAACTTGGAGGTTATGATCCATATAGTGCAAGTAAGGCATGTGCTGAGTTGGTAATTGATTCTTATCGTAATTCATTCTTTAATATAAAGCATTACAATCAGCATCAAAAAGGAATTGCAATTGGTCGTGCTGGAAATGTTATTGGTGGTGGAGATTGGTCGAAAGATCGGTTAATCCCTGATATTGCTAAAGCATTGGGTTCTGATCAAGAAGTAATCATCAGGAATCCAACTTCTGTCCGCCCATGGCAACATGTGTTAGAACCGGTAATTGCATATCTTATTTTAGGAGCAGAATTGGCTATTGATCCAGCCAAATTTAGCCAGGCATTTAATTTTGGTCCCTATGCGACGGATGCCTTGCCAGTTCTGGAGATGCTAAATTTGGCATTGGATTGTTGGGGCAGTGGCTCCTATAAAGTGGAGCAATTGGATAACCAGCCACATGAAGCAGGATTACTAAAACTCGATATAAGCAAAGCAATTGCTGAACTTAAATGGAAGCCCAAGACTAATGCAACTGAGGCGGTTAAAATGACAATGGACTGGTATCTTGCTTTTTTTAAAGACCCACAAAATATTGATGACTTTACAAATTCCCAAATTCACACATTCCTATCAAGTTAACTGATAACGACCATGTTGGACTATTTTGAAGACGATTTACAGTTGGTACTAGCCAAAACGGGCGGTATTTGGACGGAGCTAAAGAATAAAACAATATTCATAACTGGGGGTACCGGATTTTTTGGTATCTGGCTTCAGATGTCTTTCATTCACATAAACCGTCGTCTTGGACTTAATTCAAACTTAATTATCCTGACCAGGAGTAAGTCTAGTTTTTTGAACAGTTATCCATGGATTGAACAGTATTCTGAGATTGGTTTTATAGAAGGTGATATTACTAATTTTGAGTATTTCGAAGGCGATGTAGATTATATCGTTCACGCCGCTACCGAGGCTAGTGTAAAACTTAATTTAGAGCAGCCACTAGCAATGTTTGATACAATCGTTTTGGGAACTAAACATATCTTAGAATTTGCCCGTCTTAAAAACGTAAAATCTTTTTTGATGACTAGTTCTGGTGCAGTATATGGAAAGCAGCCTTCAGAGATTGAGAATATTTCGGAAGATTATATCGGCGCGCCGGTATCGAATGATCCAGCTGCCGTTTATGGTGAAGGTAAAAGAATGGCTGAGGTTTTGAGTTCAGTATATTTTAAACATTTCGACTTACCGGTAAAGATAGCAAGGTGTTATGCTTTTATCGGCCCTTTTCTTCCTCTTGATTCACACTTTGCCGCTGGTAACTTCATTAAGAATATTTTGGTAGGTGATGATATTGTTATTGAAGGAGATGGCACACCATTTAGGTCTTATATGTATTCAGCTGACTTAATGGTTTGGCTTTGGACCATTTTATTTAAAGGAGAAAATAATCGTCACTATAATGTGGGGTCCGATATTTCGGTTAGTATTGCTACCTTAGCTAATATGGTTGCCGAAACAAACGAAGAGCAGCAGGTCAATATCATAATTAAAACACCGATATCAAATAACAAACCATTACGATACGTTCCTAACGTCAACAGGGCACGTAATGAACTTGATTTAGCTCTTTATACTGATCTCAAAACGAGTATAAAGAAGACATTGCAATTTAACAAAGGAGCTAAAATTTAATCGACCTTAGATGAGAGAACATAAATGTGGTATTTCAATCTATTTTGCGGACGCATCTATAGGAAATTAAAAGTTTTAAAATATAATTATGAAAGTATCAGATCTAATAGCCGATTTCTTAGCTGAAAAAGAAATCAAACATGTATTTGGAATTATAGGAGCAGGTAACGCTCATATTTTTGATTCTATTCAAAAGAAGGGTTATACCGAGATAATCTGTGTTCATCATGAGCAAGCTGCATGTATGGCGATTCAAACATATTATAGGACTTCAGGTAAGGTTACAGCGGCCTTATTAACTACCGGTGCTGGATCAACTAATGGCGTGACAGGTGTAGTAAGTGCATGGGCTGATTCTATACCATGTATCATTATTTCTGGGAATGAACATTCGAAATATGTTGATATCCATAAGGATCTCCGAATGTGGGGCGTCCAAGGTTATGATAGTCCAGCAATGGTTGAAAAAGTAACAAAATATTCAGCTCAGGTTACTGAAGATTCAATGGTTAAATATGAGCTGGATAAGGCGTATGCCATATCTACAAATGGTAGGCCAGGTCCCTGCTGGATTGATGTACCAATGAACATTCAATCAGGAAAAATAGAAGAAGAAAATATTGTCGAATTCAATATTTCTGAACTCCACCCATTAAATCTAGATTCTGAAGAGTCATTGACAACTAATGTTGCGGCCTTAACCGAGGCTATCAAAAAAGCTAAACGGCCATTATTTTGGCTTGGAAACGGGATACGGTTAGCAGGAGCTGAAACTCTGTTAAGCGATCTGTTAAAAAAGTACAATATTCCTGCACTGGTGACTTGGGCAGGAATTGATATGGTTGATTCTTCAAATCCATTGATATATGGCCGCGCGGGCACTTATGGTCAGCGCTGTGCCAATTATGTAGTGCAAAATTGTGATTTGCTGATTTGTGTTGGCACAAGGATGGCAATCTCGCAAATCGGTTATGAAATTAATGAGTTAGCTAGAGAAGCAGATATTGCTGTCGTTGATATAGACAAATTTGAACTTGCTAAATATAGTGATCGATACAAATATTCAATCAATGCCGATGCGAAAGATTTCCTCGAGAAAATGATCAAGCAACCATATGATTCCGGTAATCTTCACCGATCATGGATAGATACATGTGATCAGTACAGGACTGAATATCCATGGGTTACTGAAAGTGATCATGCAGATAAAGATGGTTTTATCAATTCATACAAGTTCATGGAAAGGCTGAACCATTATTTTAAAGCCGATCAGCACGTAACTACTGATATGGGAACGGCTCTGCTAAGTGGTCACCAGGTGTTAAAGTTTGATGAAAATCAACGATTGATGACATCCACCGGGTTAGGTGAAATGGGCTATGGACTACCTGCAGCAATTGGCGTTTCTGTTGCAAGGAACAAAGGTGAGGTAATGTGCTTGAACTGCGACGGGGGTATGATGATGAACTTGCAGGAACTGCAAACGATGGTTCATTACAAGTTACCGATCAAATTATTCATTTTTAATAATGATGGATATTTGATGATTAAAAATACCCAGAATGCGTTATTCAATGGAAGAAGGGCAGGAGTAGATTCTGCCTCAGGAGTATCTTGCCCGGATTTTAGTGCTTTGGCAACGGCTTTTGGCGTTCCTTCGTTTCAGATTCGGACATGGGATGATGTAGAGTCAGTGATTCCTCAGGTACAGGCTGTCGATGGGCCGGTAATCTGTGAAGTTTTCATGCACCCGCATCAGGTATTTGTACCTAAGTTATCAGTTGCCATACAAAAAGACGGCACATTAGTGTCTCCTCCATTGGAAGATCTCTCACCACTTTTATCCAGGGATGAATTGAAGAAAAATATGATTTCCGGCTTGCACCCAAAATCTGCAAGTATGGAAGTATAAAATAATACAAATGGAAAAATTAAGAGTAGCAATATTAGGAAGTGGAAATATCGGTACTGATTTACTGATTAAAATCCAACGTTCAGAATTTTTAGACTGTGTATTGTTTATTGGGAGAAATTTATCTTCTCCAGGCATGGCGAAGGCAATTGCTATGGGAGTGAAGGTCTCGGATGAAAGTATACTTGCCATTGAAAAGAACCCAGATGCTGTGGATTTGGTCTTCGATGCAACTTCTGCTAAGGATGCTGCACACCATTGGGCTATTTTGGAAAAGCTAGGAAAAATAGTAGTTGACATGACTCCGGCTAAATTAGGTGCACTCTGTATTCCTGCGGTTAACCTTGATGAAGCCGTCAAACAAAGGAATGTCAATATGATCACCTGTGGTGGTCAGGCGTCCATCCCTATGGCTTATGCGATAGGAAAAACACAAAAGAATGTTAAATATATAGAAGTAGTTTCCAGCATTGCATCAAGAAGTGCTGGTCCGGCTACCAGAATTAATTTAGATGAATACGTAGACACAACCGAGATGGGATTAAGCTTATTCTCGCATGTGGCAAAAACCAAGGCTATTCTAAATCTAAACCCCGCTGACCCTTGTATTGATATGCAAACCACTATCTTTGCACAGGTGGAGAATCCAGATATGGAAGCGTTGATCAAAGAAGTAGACAGCATGGTAAAGTCCATAAAAGAATATGTACCCGGCTACAGCCTATTAGTTTCTCCTATTTACGAAAATGGCAGAATAGTGATTATGGTAAAGGCTCAGGGTTTGGGTGATTATCTTCCAAAATATGCCGGTAATCTGGATATCATTAATTGTGCTGCAATTGCAGTTGCGGAGCGGTATTCTAAGGTTCACAATAATATCAATTAATATTAAATTAATGATCAAACATATTTTAATTAGTGATCCAACTTTACGCGATGGTAGTCATGCCGTAGCTCATCAGATCAGTGCTAAACAGATTGCGATTTATGCGGAAGCTGCCGATAAAGCCGGCGTGCCAATAGTTGAAGTAGGGCATGGTAACGGTCTAGGAGCCTCTTCTATGCAAGTTGGCCTGAGCCTGGAAGATGATGTGACCATGCTGGAAACCGCCAGGAAACATTTGTCAAAGAGTAAATTGGGTATTCATGTTATTCCTGGATTTGCTACTATCAAAAGAGATTTAATCAGAGCATTGGATATAGGAGTAGATGTAGTGAGAGTTGCTTCGCATTGTACTGAGGCCGACATTACACAACGACACTTAGGCTTTGTGCGGGAGCGTGGAAAGGAAGCTTATGGTGTTTTGATGATGAGCCATATGGCCTCGGCATCTGTTTTAGTAGAAGAAGCTCAGAAAATGGAGCTTTATGGTGCAGAAGGAATTATTATCATGGATTCAGCAGGAGCATTTTTTCCTTCAGATGTACATGAAAAAATAACAGCGTTGGTAAATGGTTTAAAGGTTCCAGTGGGTTTTCATGCTCATAACAATCTGGGCATGGCTATTGCTAACTCAGTTACCGCGATTGAATCAGGCGCAAAGATCTTGGATGGAACAGCGAGGGGTTTTGGTGCAGGAGCAGGTAACGCTCAATTAGAAGTATTGGTTGCTGTGTTGGAACGCATGGGCTATTTCACTGGAATAGATTTATATAAAATATTAGATGCATCGGATATTGCGGAGCGGGACATTATGCCTCTCATTCCTGTAATCAAATCTGAAAGTATAGTTAGTGGTCTTTCAGGAGTATTCTCGGGATTTGCTAAGCATGTTACACGTATTTCAAAGGAATATGATGTAGACCAAAGGGATGTATATAGAGAATTGGGCAAAAGAAAAGTCGTAGGTGGTCAGGAAGATATAATAATTGAGGTAGTAATGGATTTAGTTAAAAATCGAAAATGATGACTGAAGCGATAAAGAATTTTGCCTTTGAAGATTGCAAGAGGTCGTGTACGGATCCTCAATCTTTTTCGGTGCTGAAGGGCCAATCTATTCTTGTTACAGGAGGAACCGGATTTGTTGGGAAGTGGATTGCCGAAATGATAAGCTATATCAATAAAACGGAAGCCTTTAATATAAAGTTATATTTATTGGGTCGTGATATTCAAAGATTTAGGGCCGAGGTGCCTCATTTATCAAATTTGGAATTTGTCCATTTGATTGAACTTGACGTTAGAAATATTCACGATTTGCCTGCAGATATCAATTATATTATTCATGCGGCTGGTTCTCCAGATAACAGAGAACATGTGTCGCAACCTATCAAGACTATTGAAACGTTATATAAAGGAACTCAAGCGTTACTTGATGCCGCTACCAGGCTTCCTGATTTGAGGAAGATTGTTAATATCAGCTCACATCAGGTATATGGCAGTAATGATTCAGAAAGTTTGATTACTGAGCTTTTCACGGGGAAAGTAGGAACCAATACAGTCAATAACGTTTATGCCGAGTCTAAACGTGTAGCAGAAACATTATGTTCTATTTATAGGACCACTTTTAAATTGCCAATTGTCAATGTGCGCCCGTTTGCATTTATTGGTCCATATCACGATTTAGAAAAACCCTGGGCTATTAATAATTTTATTAGAGATGGTATATTAGGTGGGCCGATACGAATTTTAGGGGATGGTTCGACAATCAGAAGTTATCTTTATGCTAGCGATATGGCATACTGGATCCTGTCTGCATTGATAAAAGGGCAGTCTGGAGAGACCTATAACGTAGGAAGTAAAGAAGCTATATCTCTGAACGAACTTGCGGCTAAAATTCGTGATTCCATTAACCGCAACATAGAAATTATATCTAAGTCCTCCAGGGAAACCTATAGTAATGTGTCTAAATTAGTACCAGACACTTCTAAAGTAACCAAGCATTTAAATATACAGGAAACACATAATTTGGATGACTCTATCAGCAGAACGATAGTTTGGAATCAGTTAAACAGAAAGTAAAAAATATAATATACCATTCAATGAACTTAAATAACATTACACCGGAACTGAAAACTTTATTGGAAGCCAGTATCCAGAAAAACATTAACAAGCCCATCATTGCCGGACAAAACTATATTCCTGTAACAGGTAAGGTAATGGATGAAGAGGATATTCTTCTCGGTGTAGACGCAGCAATGGATGGCTGGTTAACTGCAGGTCGGTTTTCAAACAAATTTGAATATGATTTTGCGCAATATTTTGGCGCTACGAAAGCGCTATTGGTAAATTCGGGATCGTCTGCCAATTTAGTTGCTTTTTATGCATTGACTTCACCGAAACTTGGCGACCGTGCCATTAAACGGGGAGATGAAGTTATCACCGTAGCTGCGGGCTTTCCTACCACGATTAATCCATTAATCCAATTTGGAGCAATTCCTGTATTTGTGGATGTAGATATTGCAACGCATAATGTTTTATCAGAGGATATAGAAAAAGCGGTATCTCCAAAAACGAAGGCAATCATGATTGCTCACTCTTTAGGTAATCCATTTGACCTTGACGAAGTAATGCGGATTGCTAAAAAATATAACCTATGGGTAGTTGAAGATGATTGTGATTCTTTAGGCGCTACTTATAGAGGGCAGAAGACCGGTACTTTCGGGGACATCTCAACATTTTCATTTTATCCCGCACACCATATTACAATGGGTGAAGGAGGAGCTGTACTAATAAATAATCCTGAGTTGGCTAAAATAGCGGAAAGTTTCCGGGACTGGGGAAGAGACTGCTATTGTGAGCCAGGAAAAGACAATACCTGCGGTTGCCGTTTCGGTCAGCAGTTAGGTACACTTCCTTACGGTTATGACCATAAATATACCTACTCACATATTGGTTTCAATTTAAAAGTGACCGATATGCAGGCAGCCTTTGGCGTAGGACAGCTTAAAAAACTTGATCACTTTGTGCAAAGACGTCGTGAAAATTATGCTGCTCTGTACTCAAGAATGAAAGAACTGGAGGAGATTTTTATTTTACCTGAACCAACCCCTAACTCTGACCCATCGTGGTTTGGATTTATGATGACATTGAGAGAAGGTGATTCTAATGACAGGCATATGCTTGTCCAGCACCTTGAGGAAAAGAAAATTGGTACAAGGTTATTATTTGGTGGCAATTTATTAAGGCAACCAGCTTATGCGAATATAGAACACAGAAAGGTAGGTGATTTAAAGAATACCGATACGATAATGAATCAATCATTTTGGTTGGGAGTGTGGCCAGGATTAAATGAAAGTCACTACGATTATATGCTAGATGTAATCAAAACATATTTAGGCTAAGAGATTGATAAAGTTTATTAAAAGCATCTCTCAGAAGGTTGGGATAGATGGCGCCATTGCTTATACACTTTTTACTAGGATAGTCCAAGGTCTCGGTGGTTTAGGATCTATTTTTTTTATCGCGAGATATTTGAGTGGGCCAGAACAAGGGTATTATTATACGTTTGCTAGTCTTATTGCATTGCAAGTTTTTTTCGAGCTTGGATTGAGCGGTATCATTACACAATATACTGCTCATGAATTTGCTCACCTGAAGATAGGTGAAGGCGGAAATTTGATTGGCGAAGAATACCACAAATCTCGAGTTGCTTCACTTCTGCAATTTTGCATTAAGTGGTTTGGAATAATTAGCGGGATACTGTTAGTTGTGCTAATAATCTGTGGAGTTGTTTTTTTTAGAAATTATGGAGATGATAAAAATATTAATTGGGAATTACCTTGGTTTATTCTTTGTCTTTCCACGTCTTTAAATTTATTCATTGATCCAATTTTAGCGTTTTTTGATGGATTAGGAAAGATTAAGGAGATGGCGAGGATTAGACTTATACAAAAAACTACCTTCATTGCGTTACTATTTTTATTCTTCGTAATGGATATGGGTCTATATGCTAGTCCTTTGGCGGCCTTAGTTTCAATTTTGGTTAATTATGCACAGATACTTTTTTCAACCTATTTAAAAATATTGAAGGCGGTTTGGGTAGAAAAGAAAAATGATATCATAGATTATGTTAAGGAAATTCTACCATTCCAATGGAAAATAGCCTTAAGTTGGATTAGTGGATATTTTATTTTTCAACTTTTCAACCCCGTTCTATTCGCAACTAATGGTGCAGTGGTTGCGGGGCAAATGGGAATGACTCTACAAGCTCTAAATGGAATCTCTTCACTCTCAATGAGCTGGATAACAACTAAAATTCCGATATTTTCTAACTATATCGCTCTAAAGGATTTTGTAACATTGGATTTAGTATTTGGAAAAACGGTGAAAAATCTTATTATCGTTAATATAGCGTTGACGATAATATTTATACTATTTCTAATAGGATTAGGTTATTATGCTCCTTCTTATTCTTTACGCTTTTTGCCACTGCTGCCGACAATTTTATTGTTTGTGTCAGCGATTTTCAATCAGCTAGTATTTTCATGGGCGACTTATCTCCGTTGCCATAAAAGCGAGCCATTCCTTTTATTGTCAATTGTCTTCGCTGTTCTGGTTTCACTTTCAACCTTTCTACTTGGGTACAAATTTGGTTTAATGGGCATTGTAATTGGGTATGTATTTTTAATGGTACTTGTTAGTTTTCCTTGGGCATATATTGTATATTCCTCAAAACGGAAAGAATGGCATTCAGCAAGATCAAAAGTAATTAATATATGAATTTCAATTCCGACATAACAATTGCTATTCCAGTTTATGAGAGGTATGATTATTTTGAAGAAGCTGTTGATAGCGCGATAAATCAAAGTTTAAAGTGTAACGTCATAGTGGTAGACAACTGTTCCTCTCATAACAAATTTGCCGATTACGTAGCTAGGAAGTCATTGTCAAATGTGAAATATTTTAGAAATGAACAAAATTTAGGTGCTATTGGTAACTGGAACCAATGTATTAATATACCGAATTCTAAATGGGTAACAATACTTCACTCTGATGACATGCTTGCTGCAAATTATGTAGAAGCGATTTCAAAAGTAATATCTGAACATCCTAATGAAGCAGCTATTCTATGTGCGGACGAAACAGGAGAGATGCCTTCTACTATTTTTAACTCAATAGGAGAGATTAAATACAGTAAAAGACTTGCTCCATTCAACTTTTTATTCGGAAACCATGCCGGTTTTCCCGGCAATATTTTTAATAAGGCAGTTATCGGAAATATTAGATTTAGGGATTTTAAAGGAGCGTCGGACTATGCGTTTTGGCATGAACTATCGCTGATTAAGCCATTATTGAGGATCTCAAATGTACTCGCATTTTACAGGCAATCAAAGGAACAAGATTCTGCAACTATGAATATTGATGAGGTTGTTATTACCCCGACCTACGTTTACCGACGAGATTACATCAGATTTAGAAACTCATTTATAAAACTTTTATCGATGTATGAACTTTTTCAGTTATACAGGTACTATCAGAAATCATACGGTAGAAAAGAAGAGGCTGCATTTAATTTATCCATCCAAGAGGTAAACGACTATTTCACGCTTCTTAACATGGGTTTTGCTAAAATAATGTTAGCGCCCATTTTGCGATGTATGATTTATCTAATAAAATCTATTTTATAATCTATTGCTATGTCAGTATATAAATCGGTTTTAAGAAAACTGGGATTGGTCTCGTTTCCAATTCGACTATTGAAATATCTATATGGTGCAACTAAGCAAAAGTTTACGAATGTTAAACTGTCGATAAAGTATGATTGTGAAATTTCACAATCAGCGAATATCGTATATGATGACATAACTAATTTCAAAATTAGTCGTGGAGTTTCAATCGGTTCAAATACTGTTATTTACTGTACAAATGAGGATAGCAAAGATGGAAGAATATCATCTTTTTTCATAGGAGAGGGCAGTTATATTGGCGAAATGAACAACATTCGAGTTGGGGGAGCAAAAATATTTATTGGCAGAAAATGTTTGATTTCCCAAAATGTAAATATTATTGGAAGTAATCATTCAACAGCAGTAGGAAAATTTATTATGGATCAACCATGGGACGACAAAAAATTGGATGTCATAATCGGCGATGATGTTTGGATAGGTTGTGGGGCGACTATTTTGCCAGGTGTAACTGTTGGTGATGGTGCCATTATTGCCGCTGGATCAGTGTTAACTTCCGATGTTGAACGAAATGCTATTTTTGCAGGCATACCAGCGAGATTTATTAAATTTAGATGTTAATATGAATTCAACAAAAAACATATTGTATGTTTTTGGTGGCGAGTTTGCTTCTGGTGGAGAATTCGTTATTGAAAGACTAATGCTTGGAAATTATGAGAACAGTTTACCACATTTATTTCTTTCTCCTGGTACGTATTACGAGGAACTGTCTAGAAAATATGATTTTCCTATTAAAGCTATAAAGCAATTGCGAAAACTTAACAGGGCGAAATCTAGTCTGTTAAATTTCATTTTTAACGCAATTTATAACTACTTGTCCGTATCTTATCTAGTATTGAAGTATATAAGTAAAAACAAGATTAACGTCATTCATGCAAATACACTAGGTCCTGCTTCTTATTTAATACCAGCAATTCTATTTACCAAAATATTTAATAAAAAGATAATATGGATTTGGTCTGATCATGATTTGGTACACCATTCAAAATTAGATTATAGCCTAATTAAGATTTGTAGTGGGCTGTATAATAATACACTAGTGGTGTCACAGGCGGTCAAAAATAAATACGACACAAACAATCAAAAAATCATTGTTTTATACAATGGCCTTGATCCTGATTTTTTTGTTCGTGATAACAAAATAAGGGAAGAATTTAGAATTAAATATAACATCTCTAATTCAGTAACAGTAGTCGGGATTGCTGGGTTCATTGCACCGAGAAAGGGTCAAATTACACTTTGCAAGAGTGTAATAAACCTTATAAAAGAATATCCTGACCTATTGTTATTAATTGCTGGAAAGCCTCTTGACCTTGAAAGTGAATATTACAAAGAGTTGGTTGAGCTTATTAGCCGCGTTGATTATATTAAATACGTTGGCCAAATTAAGGATATGCGCTATTTTTATAATGGATGTGATATCCTAGTCAATAACAGTAATATAGAGGGAAGCGAGCCCCTTGGTACAACTATATATGAATCGATGTCATGTAGCAAGGTTGTTATTGCATCCAAAACGGGCGGAACTTCTGAAATAATCACCGACGGTTTTGACGGGTTTTTATTTGATGCTGAAAACATGGAATCTTTTGAGAGGCACTTAGCTAGAATTATTAGCAAACCAGATATGTTAAGTGAAATCAAACTAAACGCTAGAAATAAGGTATTGAAGAGATTCAACATAAAAACTATGGTATTCAATTACAATCAAATAATAAACGCCTTAAAAGGGGCCTAGGAATGATAGATGTAATACTAATAATTATTTTCTCGTTTTTTATACACATAGGTTGTTATTTATATGTTTCGAGAAAGGAGAATAACTACTTGAATGTGTTCTTTCCTACAATGATAGGTTTGATTCCCGTTAATTTTATATTTGAGCCTCTATGGTTGTACTACAACGGGTTGTTTGGAAGTGTTTATTCTTATTTTTATTTATACCTATGTAGTACTGCTATAATTCTCTCAATGTCATTGGCTTATGTCAATACACCAAATCGACTTATCCTAAAATTGCCCTTTTCAAAAATACGGGCAAAGCCAAGATTTTTGAGTTATTCTTTGCTCATTATAGCTTTTTTGATATATCTGCCAGTATTAATTGAATTTCGGGAATTTATATTGGAACCGAGAGAAATCTACACTAGAACGAGAACCGGATATGGTTTTTATTTTTTTGTGTCTTCATTTCTTGCAATAATTGGATTCATTCTCTTATTATTTTCCAGAAGGGTCACAGTAGTCAATATTTTAATTGTAACTGTTCTCGATGCAATTTTTCTTTATCTACATGGGAGTAAAGGACAGGTACTAGTTCTGCTCATGATATTAGCATTCTATTACACCTACGTTAAGGGATGGCGAGTAAATATTAAAAAGCTTGTAATTGTTATCTCGACAACAGCAACATTGGTAATTGGATTGTTTATTTTAACCACCTCCTATGAGTATGATAACATATTCAAAGTCATGCTAGGATATTCTGATTATAATCGGAATGCTATGATTGTGATTGATAAGAATGATTCGAATTACGGGGGGAGAATCACATTCGAGTCGAACTTCTATTCTAGAATTCCTAGATCAATAATGCCGAATAAACCAAAGGATTATGGCGTTTTTAAACTTGCAAAAAAATATTTTCCGGACTGGTATTATGCTGATACCGGTTCGCCAGCATTTGGATTCGGTATTCAATATGCGGACTTTGGCGATTATGCAGTTTTTTATCTTATTTTTTGGGGAGTGTTTACTGGTTTCCTCTTAAAGGTGTTTATAAACAGATTAAAATTGTTCGAATCTCCTGGCGACTTTATGATAGTGCTGTTCCTTTCTGGTATTGTACTTATTCCGTTAGGTGATGGGTATCTTCTACCTGAACATCTAGTAGTCGCATTGTTAATCAACATGGCTCTTGCTATCAAATTTAAAACATAATTTAATCAGACATGTTAAATAATATGTTGTCAATAAAATGCCAAAAACTATGAAGTATTTCTTTCTTTTGGTTACGCTAGTGAGTTTTGTTTTTTTTGGATATCATTTTCGAAGCGTAACAAAGGAGATTAATAGTGTTAATGTAAAAGATTTCGGCGCTAAAGGAGATGGGATAAATGACGATAGTAATGCGCTGCAGGCTGCTACAAACACAGGCAAGATCGTGATTTTCGATTCAGGGAAATACTTATTAGCTAAGACAATCAAATACACCGGCAAAGTGCAGTGGAAGGGCAAAGGGAAAAGCACGATCATTATCTCTGATAGCGTAGTGATAATAGTGAAAAATGGTTCGGGTTCTACATTACAGAGTTTACTTTTTAATAACAAAACCAATCCTGTTATCGTCAGGCGTGATTGGAACAATCCGGCGAAAAAACCAACTATATCAGTCGCCGTTGGCAATGGATATCAGCCAACAATAAATGATGGAGATGTCTACGGCACCTTGTCACAGTCAAATCAGAAGCAAGATGTTGGGCCTTCTGTCGTTTTCAGAGGTGATGCCACAGGTATAACTATAGATAGGATATATGGAAATATGGTTTCAATATTGATTAATGATGCACAGAAATCAATTGTTAGCAATTGCAGTTTCAGAGGTGGTAAGAATACCTTTGGTGGAATTGTGTTTTCCAATCTAAATAAAAGAGGAATAGGAAATGAAGCTCTTAATAATCATATCAAATCTGCTAGCTACTGCGGAATAGTCTTTATCGGAAATTCAAATGGGGTTATTAAGGGGAATACGTGTGAATATAATGGTGAGTCAGGAATAAAACTATATCAAAATGATATAGGAAAGGCCAACGCAAGGTGTTACAGAATGTTAATTGAATCAAATATATGCCAATATAATTACTATGATGGATTTGATTTGCAGGCCGATTATCCACGAAATGGCCTGGCACAAACCTTCAATTATGTTTATAATAATAAAGCTCAACATAATTTTAAAACGGGATACATTGTTGACGGTGTTGGATTGAATTTTATTAAAAACTATGCTGGTAATAATTGGGGATCAGGAGTAAATGCGTTTAATAATAAATCTTTATTTAGTGATAATACGTTTGATAATAATAACCTTTCAAATGAAGTCCAAGGTGTACATCAGTTTGTGCTTACAGACGGAGATAACAATATAATTTCTGGCAATAAATTCTTGGTTGATAAGGTAACTCAGGGATATACTATTTACGATGCCACAGGAAATAATATATTAAAAGATAATGCAGCGAAAATTGAGACTATATTTGTTGGAAAAAAATAATTAATGACAATTTATTGCAGCTTTTTAACTATTATTATTGAGGAATGAAATTATTAGTTGATAATAGATGGGCAGGTGACACTGGAATAGGGCGTGTCTATAAAGAAGTAATGCAAAGAACACCAGCGGGTTTTACGATTGAGTTGATACGGGGAAAGTTTTCACTTGGGTCGCCACTCGGGCCTTATAAACTATATGACGAAATAAAAAGGAATAAAGTGGATGGATTTTATTCACCTTCTTTTATGCCACCTCTTTCAAGTAAGGTGCCGTTTGTGATTACTATACATGACTTAAATCATTTGTATTTTTATACGAAATTTCATAAATACTATTTAAAATATGTCATTGGTCATTTAGCTAAGTTTGCTCATAAAATAATTACTGTATCAGATTTTGCAAAAAATGAGATTATTGACAAGTTGAAAATAAGTGACGATAAAATCAAAGTGATTCCAAATGGTATCGATCAATCATTTATTAATAATATAGATATATATGATTATGAGGATCCATATTTCTTGTACATTGGGAATCGAAGATCTTACAAAAATATTGATAGGATGTTGGCTGGTTTTAGCGCTGCTAATATACCATCGGAATTTAAAATTTTGATGTCTGGGCACCTCGATAAATCATTAGAAGATTTGATCTCCAAACACAAACTATCCGGGCGCGTAGTTTGCATTGGTTTCATTACTGAGTCAGAACTGCCTAAAATCTACCGAGGAGCGTTTGCACTGTTGTTTGTTTCATTAATGGAAGGGTTTGGATTACCTGTATTGGAGGCAATGGCTTCTGATACTCCAGTTATTACATCAAATACAACTGCCTTATCCGAGATTGCTGGTAATTCCGCAAGTAAGGTTAATCCTTATTCTATCGATGAGATTGCTGGCGCTATAGAAAATTTGGTGAATGATTCTACCTATTACCAGCAACTTATATCTGCTGGCCGAAGTCAAGTTAAAAAATTTAGCTGGGAAATTACTGCGAGTGAAACCTGGAACGTTATTAAATGTTTATAATAGAATATGTTTAAGATAGGCTTATTAATTCCAACACTTAATGCTGGGAAGGCATGGGAAATTTTGCTGCAAAAGGTAGATTTACAGGAGTTGGATATTGTTCAAAAAATTATAATTGATTCAGGATCTAGTGATAATACTGTTGATCTAGCAGTAAAGCATGGTTTTGAAATTCTTAAAATTAGTAAAAATGACTTTGACCATGGATATGCCAGGCAACTTCTCGCGGATGCTGCAAACAAATGTGAAATATTAATTTATCTAACGCAAGACAGTATCTTAAAAGATAAAGACACATTTAATGAGCTTATTAAAGCTTTCAGCGATCCCACGGTTGGGATTGCCTATGGTAGACAATTACCGCGTCTAGGAGCTAAGGTGTTGGAGACGCATGGGCGTCTATTTAATTATCCTGGTAAATCTCTTGTAAAAAAATTGGATGATAAAAGCACATTAGGAATTAAAACTGCTTCATGTTCCAATTCTTTTGCAGCATATCGAAAGTCGGCCCTAATGGATGTCGGCGGATTTCCATCCAACACTATTTTTGCCGAAGACGTAATAGTCGGTGGAAAAATGCTAATTAATGGTTGGAAAATAGCATATGTAGCGAATTCTGAAGTTTATCATTCACACGATTATTCAACCATTGAAGAATTTAAACGATATTTTGATATAGGAGTGTATCATTCTACTAATCATTGGCTGCTTGATGAATTTGGTAAAGCTGACGGTGAGGGTCTAAAGTATTTAAAATCCGAATTTGTTTATGTATTAAAGAATAACATCTTAGTTTTGCCAAAGATGCTTGCTTCAATTGGAGCGAAGTTTTTTGGATATAAGTTAGGAATGATGCACGAGAGGCTCACTCTTAACCAAAAAAAGAGATTTTCAATGCATAGAAAATATTGGGATAAAGTTATAACAAATAAGATATGAATCATTTAATATTTGGCGGATCGGGATTTATAGGTACCCATCTCAAAAGATATATAGAACACTTGCATCTAAACACAACACGTGTTCATAGCTACGACATTAGAAAGAGGGTAAGTGACGGATTCATAGAAACTGACGTTCGCAAAGAAATCCAAATAGAGGTACAAGACATTAGTAATTCCGTTATTTATAATCTTGCGGCTGTTCATACCACACCGGGGCATCCGGATCATGAATATTTCGAGGCAAATATCTTTGGTGCAGAAAATATCGCACGTTTTGCTCGTAAAAATGGGATTCAGACAATTGTTTTTACAAGTTCCATCGCTCCATATGGCGCATCTGAAGACCTTAAATCGGAGGAGACTTTACCTATGCCTAGTACACCGTATGGAATAAGTAAACTTACGGCAGAATATATCTTAAAGGTATGGCAAATGGAGGATCCCCAAAACCGAAAATTAGTTATAGTAAGACCAGGGGTTGTATTTGGTATGCAAGAAGGAGGTAATTTTAGCCGCCTTTATAATTCTTTGAAAAAGGGATTTTTCTTTTATCCAGGCAGAAAGGACACCATTAAAGCGTGCGTTTACGTGAAAGATGTTGTTAGAATATTATACGATGCTGCACAACAAGAGGTACCTGGAGTAGTTACCTATAATCTTACATATAATCCTGCTCCGACTATTGAAAAAATCTGTGAAACGATGGCAGAAGCTACAAATGTCAAGGCACCAAAAATTTTAGTTCCGGGTTGGGCACTTAAATCAGCCGCTGGTACAGCTTATTTTGGTGGGCGTTTACTTGGACATAAAATTAGTGGAATTCATCCTGAAAGGGTTAAAAAATTAATGATCTCTACAAATATTTCGGGAGATAAATTAAGTAAGTCGAAGTATAAGCTTCAATTTAGTTTAAAACAAGCTCTTTCCGATTGGTATAATGATTGCAACCAACAAGGCTTATTTTAATAATCATCAAATTACATCGAACATATTGCTTAACTTTATGTTTAGAAGGAACTGATTAGCAGTCGACCATTTATTACAACAAATAAGTTGACGGTTGCCTCAGTTTCAACCTACTAACCAAATATGCAAACCAGGTATCTCTATGTTTTGAGATTTATTTTACCTATGATAGACTTATTCATGCTGAATTTGGTCTATTTATTGGCATATTATTCCACCTCTCATCTTGATAGTTCGATACATTCTGAATGGAATGCACATTATTTAATAATTTGTAATCTCGTTTGGGTGATCAATTCATTTTTATTTGGATTATATACTGAATATGGTGCAAGAAGTCTCGAAAGGATTTATAGAGCGACATGGAAAACTATAGCTTTACATTGTGTCCTTTTTACATTTTATCTATTTTTTTCCAATGACGGCGAATTTTCCCGTGTATTCTTACTAATCTTTTATGGATTTTTACTTACTGCCTCTGTCTTTAATAGATTTGTGGGAACTTTATTCCAGTATATTTTAGTAAAGAATTTTAAGGTTGCCAAGTGTGTGGCAATTATGGGAAATAACTACACCGCAGCACGATTGAAACAATATCTTAAATTACAGAGAAACATTAGATTTTACGGTTTTATAGGTGCTCATGACGGAACATTTTTAACTCCTCAAGGAAAGTTGCCGCAAGATACAATTCAACAAATTAAATTGGCGGTAGGATTGGGCGTTACAGATTTATATGTTTGCATTTCCCCGGACCAAATGCGCAATATCAATCCGTTAGTTCAGGAGGCAGACAAGCAATTGCTCAGGCTGAAATTTATACCTGATATGCAAGGTATATTGACTGCTTCTTATAGTATGAGTTATCTAGGCGGCGAGTTTCCAATAATCACTATTCGCAATGAACCATTAGAATTTATGCCAAATAGGTTCAAGAAACGAGCCTTTGATATTATTTTCAGTTTGGCTGTTCTCATATTTGTACTTTCTTGGCTTTATCCAATTATAGCGATTCTCATTAAATTAGAAAGCCGTGGTCCAATTTTATTTAAACAAAGGAGAAGCGGAAGGAATGATGTTCCATTCATTTGTTACAAATTTAGAAGCATGAAAATTAATGAGAATAGTCACTTGACACAGGCCACAAGGAGTGATCAACGTATTACAAGAATTGGTAGATTTCTAAGAAAAACAAGTTTAGATGAAATGCCTCAGTTCTTTAATGTAATTCAGGGGCATATGAGTGTTGTTGGACCTCGTCCACATATGCTAAAACATACTGAGGAGTACCGTGCAATTATCGATAAATTTATGGTTAGGCATTTCTCAAAACCTGGAATCACAGGTTGGGCGCAGGTAAATGGATTTAGAGGAGAAACAAAGGAAACTCAGGATATGGAGTTTAGAATTGAACACGATATCCACTACGTAGAGAATTGGTCGTTGATGTGGGATGTAAAAATTATCTTTTTAACAATTATAAATGTGGCACGAGGTGAGGATAATGCATTCTAATTGCTAATACTTATCAACTCAGCATTGATGTAACCGTTTCCGAACTAATTTTGATATAAACTTTTCTTCTGCATGAATTGCACTGATAACGTTTTACGTGCATCCACACGAATATATATTTAACAAAAAATCCTCTTTTAATTCGATTTTCTAGATTCCCATGCAAACAATGCGGGCATTTGTGGTATGTAGGTGTGACATTTGTCCAACCTTGATCATCAATTTTTGATTCCATGGCTTGTAATATTTTGATTCGAAAAATTAATTCATTTGCTGATCCAACAATTCTTACCGATTAAATTTTATAACCATTTAATACATAGGAACTTAGACTCGATGCATTCTAAAATACATATAATACGAGATCATTCAAAAAATCGAGTGAATTTTTAAAAATTCGATATTACTATTCATATTCGTAATTCTGTACAAGATATTAAGAATACAAATTGAATTTATAGAATAATTAGAGAGTTTAAGGATACATTCGTCGAAGGATGTATATTATGTTTGAGGTATTAATATCTTGTAAAAGAGCTTAGGATGTTTAACAAGTCAAGGGCTTATGTTTTTCAGAAGAATTTTCCAGATATGAGCAATGATCTTAGGTCAAATTCATTTACACTGAAGATCATAATGAGAAGCAAAAATATATTAATGGAAATCAATAATCCAGCTGGTGGCTTTCTGGCGCATTTTTTATATATACTTTTCGCCCACAGGAATTACATTGATAGCGTTTCACGTCCATCCATACAAACAAATTTCTTACAATAAAGCTTCTTTTAACGCGGGTCTCTAATTGA
>Ga0308164_10000388_pt1 | contig 81941 bp, 75 predicted proteins | sample PhyTR2_FD_201031 | JGI IMG/M metagenome (GOLD analysis project Ga0308164, IMG submission 201031) | Phyllosphere microbial communities from UC Gill Tract Community Farm, Albany, California, United States - DLSLT.R2 | ecosystem: Host-associated > Plants > Phyllosphere > Unclassified | place: USA... | reverse complement strand
ATCTGAATCGCCAGCGATTCAGTCGAACCTGCAGCAGGTTCTCATCCCGCACGGTCACGTCCGTGCCCCGGAAACGAAAAAAGCGCCCAAAAGGCGCTTTATTCTGAATTGGTGGGTCGTGCAGGATAGCCTCGGCCCATCGTGGGCCTCGCCCTCCGGGTGATGCTGACGCATCAGCCTGAATCGCCAGCGATTCAGTCGAACCTGCAGCAGGTTCTCATCCCGCACGGTCACGTCCGTGCCCCGGAAACGAAAAAAGCGCCCAAAAGGCGCTTTATTCTGAATTGGTGGGTCGTGCAGGATTCGAACCTGCGACCAATTGATTAAAAGTCAACTGCTCTACCAACTGAGCTAACGACCCGAAGTGGTGGGTGATGACGGGTTCGAACCGCCGACCCCCTCCTTGTAAGGGAGATGCTCTACCAACTGAGCTAATCACCCACTTCGTACTTCAGTACTACTAACAGGCAAGATATGGTGGGTGATGACGGGTTCGAACCGCCGACCCCCTCCTTGTAAGGGAGATGCTCTACCAACTGAGCTAATCACCCATATCTTCATACCTGTTCACTGCGGGCCACGCTGTTAAGAGTGGTGGGTGATGACGGGTTCGAACCGCCGACCCCCTCCTTGTAAGGGAGATGCTCTACCAACTGAGCTAATCACCCCCGCTGTGTGGAGTCGCATTATAGGGATAGTTGATTTTGAGTCAACGCTTTTTAAAACATAAATGTGCGTTCGGTTTATTTTTAAACATCCTGTTGCGCTTTTAGCCAATGTGCTGGTTTTACTGGCAGAAAAGTCCCTTTTCCCGGGACGCAACCGGCGGGCATGCATTGAGGATTCACCGTCAGATGCTAGAATATGCCCACTGTTTTTCGCGTCTAACCTGTTTTTTGTCATCCAGACAAAGAACCCGCGCATCTAAGGCAATACTCAATGAAAATCAAAACACGCTTCGCGCCAAGCCCAACCGGCTATCTGCATGTCGGTGGCGCACGTACCGCACTTTACTCCTGGCTCTTTGCCCGTCACAACCAGGGCGAGTTCGTGCTGCGCATTGAAGATACCGATCTGGAGCGATCCACGCCGGAAGCTATCGAAGCCATCATGGATGGTATGAACTGGCTGAGCCTCGACTGGAATGAAGGCCCTTACTACCAGACTAAACGTTTTGATCGCTACAACGCGGTCATTGATGACATGCTGGAAGCCGGAACCGCTTATAAATGCTACTGCTCTAAAGAACGCCTGGAAGCGCTGCGCGAAGAACAGATGGCGAACAACGAAAAGCCGCGTTATGACGGCCGCTGCCGTGACAGCCATGAACATCATGCTGATGATGAGCCATGCGTGGTGCGTTTCCGCAATCCACAGGAAGGTTCGGTCATCTTTGACGATCAGATTCGTGGACCGATCGAGTTCAGTAACCAGGAACTGGATGATCTGATCATCCGCCGCACCGATGGGTCGCCAACCTATAACTTCTGCGTTGTTGTTGATGACTGGGATATGGGTATCACCCATGTTATTCGTGGTGAAGACCACATCAACAACACACCACGTCAGATCAACATCCTCAAAGCGATTGGCGCGCAGGTTCCGGTCTACGCTCACGTTTCCATGATTCTGGGCGATGATGGCAAAAAACTCTCCAAGCGTCATGGCGCAGTAGGGGTGATGCAGTATCGTGATGACGGCTACCTGCCGGAAGCGCTGCTCAACTACCTGGTTCGTCTGGGCTGGTCACATGGCGATCAGGAAATTTTCAGCGTGGCTGAAATGGCTGAGCTGTTTACGCTGGATGCCGTCAGTAAGTCTGCCAGTGCGTTCAACACTGAGAAACTGCAGTGGCTGAACCACCACTATATCAATACGCTGCCGCCAGAATATGTGGCGACACATCTGCAGTGGCATATTGAAGAGCAGAAAATTGATACCCGCACCGGACCGGAACTGGCGAAGCTGGTGGGTCTGCTGGGCGAGCGTTGCAAAACGCTGAAGGAAATGGCTGCATCCTGCCGCTACTTTTACGAAGACTTCGCAGAGTTCGATGCCGATGCGGCGAAGAAACATCTTCGTCCGGTCGCGCGTCAGCCGCTGGAAGTGGTGCGTGACAAGCTGGCCGCCATCACTGAATGGACGGCGGAAAACGTGCATCAGGCGATTCAGAGCACCGCAGATGAGCTGGAAGTGGGTATGGGTAAAGTCGGCATGCCGCTGCGTGTGGCCGTGACCGGTGCCGGTCAGTCACCGGGTCTGGATGTCACCGTGGAGGCGATTGGCCGCAGCCGCAGCGTGGCCCGTATTGAGCAGGCCCTGGCCTTTATCAGTGAGCGCGAAGCGCAGGCGTAATGAACACAGCCGGAGGCGCTACGCTTCCGGTTTTCTTACTCTTCACCAATTCCCAGTCGCTCCAGCACGCCTTTAATCCCTTCACGTAAGATTAATGCAGTGAGTTGATCCTGTTCATCCTGGCTCATTTGCTGGATGGAACTTAACAATAACGCAGGTAATGAATTCGTTACTGCGCCATAGGTGGCTGTGGGTTCATTAAGGTTGCGGGTGGATTGAATAAAACTTTTTACGCGTTCATCAATATGAATAAGACGTGCCTTGCCGCCCTGAACTCCGGGCTTTGGCGTGGTTGTCCAGTTCTCCCGCTTGATCCACTTATTCACCGTTTGCCGACTGTAACCCGTTTCTGCAGCCAGCTCTTCGGGGGTAAGCCATTCCTTTTTCACGACACTGTCCCTGTTAAATACATTAGCGGTACATATTACAGCAAAAAGTAACGGTGAAAAGTAACGTAGGCTGAAATTGCCTTTTGTCTGATGACAAAAGGCAAAACAGAATTACTGAGGATTACTGGCAGGTTCGGCAGCAGGACGGAATGCCAGGAAATAGGCCAGACCAACGAAGACGGCACCTCCTACGGCATTGCCCAGGAAGACGGCGACAAAGTTAGGGAAGTACTCTGCCCAGCTCATCTGACCGGCAAAAATAGCGGCCGGAATAATAAACATGTTAGCGACAACGTGCTGGAAGCCAATGGCAACAAACGCCATCACCGGGAACCACATGCCGAAGATTTTGCCAACCATATCTTTACTCGCAAATGCCAGCCACACCGCCAGACACACCAGCCAGTTACAGCCAATGCCTGAAATAAAGGAATGCAGGAAATCGGCATGAACTTTGGCAGAGGCGATAGCCACGGTCTTTTTCAGGTAGTCACCTTCGGTCATGCCCAGCATATGGCCAAAGAACCATGCAACAGCCACGCTGCCGATAAAGTTCGCCAGGGTCACCCAGAACCAGTTACGCGCTACGCTCATAAAGCTGATGCGGCGGGCGAACCAGGCCACGGGTAACGTCATCATATTGCCGGTCAGCAGCTCGCCACCCGCCAGCACGGTCATAATGATACCTACAGGGAAGACTGCGGCACCTAACAGGCCACCGAAAGAGCCCCATTCAGCGGGCAGGGAGTTAATGACGTGAAGATCTAACAGGAAGCCGGTCGCAATAAATGCACCCGCCATAAAGCCAAGAATCAGAAGGATGCTGACAGGCGCACGACTTTTAGCCACGCCAGACTGGATCGCCAGTTGTGCGATTTCTTTAGGTGTATGCAGCGACATAGTATCTCAATAGTTTTTTTATGATTAATGGGGACGATAACGCCTGGTGGACGCGTGGCCCGCGGGAGAGGGTCCCGGTGGCCACTAAATTAGCGGGCTAAGTTTTGCATGCGAAAAAGACGAAGACAAGAAAATTCCTATAACATATTTAACCGTGAATTAACCTGATGGCAGCGGGTATAACAGTTAAAAAACGGTACTGCGTGACCAGACATGATTTTTATCTGCAGCATGCTGCTGAAACTTCGCAGGTTGCCGCCTTTTTCAGCGATCAAACAGAGAATGTCATTTTGCCGTTGACACCCTGGAGGCGGTTTCATATTATGCCGTCCGTCGCTTAACGCGACAGTTTTTCGGTTCGGGGCTATAGCTCAGCTGGGAGAGCGCCTGCATGGCATGCAGGAGGTCAGCGGTTCGATCCCGCTTAGCTCCACCAAACTTTTTCCCAAAAGTTTGGCACTGAAAAACGATTCCAGATGTGGGGGTATAGCTCAGCTGGGAGAGCGCTTGCATGGCATGCAAGAGGTCAGCGGTTCGATCCCGCTTATCTCCACCATTTTCTGACAACGTCGATGTCATTGTTGTCAAAATCCTTTCTGATTTATCTTTCATTCGCCTTTCTGCGAATCTAACGCTATTGCTTTGCAAATCAGCTGCTGCGCACGCTTAACGCGTACATACCCGGCAAGCGCCGCCGCGTTCTGCCCGGATAACGCTGTGCTGCGCCTCGTGCGCGCTTTAAATGCAGAATCTGAGTGTATTGTATAAGGGCAGACGTCGCCTGAAGAGGTATTCAGCGGGAAGAAAAGCAGGGATGGCGAAAAACGAAAAGGGCGAGACAGGCTCGCCCTTTGATGTTCAGCACTGCACTCAGAACGCCAGAACCAGACCGGCGATAGCGGCGGAGAGCACGCTGACCAGCGTAGAGCCGTACAGCAGCTTCAGGCCAAAGCGGGAAACCACGTTGCCCTGTTCTTCGTTCAGGCCTTTAATCGCACCGGCCACGATGCCGATGGAAGAGAAGTTGGCGAACGACACCAGGAACACGGAAAGAATACCTTCTGAAGTGGGTGACAACTGGCCTGCAATTTTCTGCAGATCCATCATGGCAACAAATTCATTCGATACCAGCTTGGTCGCCATAATACTGCCGACCTGCAACGCCTCACCCGACGGCACACCCATCACCCAGGCAAACGGATAGAAGATATAGCCAAGCACGCCCTGGAAGCTGATGCCGAAGATCAGATCAAACAGCGCATTCAGACCTGAAATCAGCGCGATAAAACCAATCAGCATCGCGGCAACGATAATCGCGACCTTAAAACCGGCCAGGATATATTCGCCCAGCATCTCGAAGAAGCTCTGACCTTTATGCAGATCCTGCAACTGCAGATCGTCTTCATTCTCAACGCGGTAAGGGTTGATCAATGACAGCACGATAAAGGTGCTGAACATGTTGAGCACGAGTGCGGCGACCACATACTTTGGCTGCAGCATGGTCATATAGGCACCGACAATAGACATCGAAACGGTCGACATCGCCGTCGCGGCCATGGTGTACATGCGGCGCTGTGACATCTTGCCCAGGATATCTTTATAGGCAATGAAGTTTTCTGACTGTCCCAGTATCAGAGAACTCACGGCGTTGAAAGATTCCAGTTTTCCCATGCCATTGACTTTCGACAGCACAGTACCGATACCGCGAATAACCCACGGCAGGATACGGAAATGCTGCAGAATACCGATCAGCGCAGAGATAAAGACGATTGGACACAATACGTTGAGGAAGAAGAACGCCAGGCCTTTATCATTCATGTTACCGAAGACAAAGTTTGTTCCCTGGGCCGCATACTTCAGCAGATGATCAAAGAAGCCGGCGAAGCCTTTGACGAAACCCAGTCCCGCTTCTGAGTTCAGGAAGAACCAGGCGAGCACAATTTCAATCACCAGTAGCTGTATAATGTAGCGAATGCGAATGCTTTTACGATCGTGACTGACCAGCAAGGAGAGTATCCCGACCACCACCAGTGCTAAAAGAAATTGCAAAATATGGGACATAGTTGCTCCAAATTTGAGGAGGGTTGTATTTTGTTGCGTATTCTATGTAACGCGTTACTTAAAAACGAGATCTGAACCACATTATAAGTATTCGCTATCGCTATATTTTCCAGAAAAGTTCCAGAGATCACGCCCTGTTTAAAAATCGTTCAACCCAGATAACCACATAATTATTGTCTGAATTTTACACAGAGCGTAAAGTGACACCGTTGCTCACATTTTTAGCACTCACTTCCTTTACTGTAATGTATAGCAATGGCTATACTTTATAGCAGCATCTATTACACCGATAACAATAAACGAATTTCACTTGCACATGCTAACCCCTAAGCTGCCGGGGCAGGCAAATGTTCAGACAGGGTACCGGATATGCTTGAGAGTCGTACCGCCGAGCGCGCTGCTCGCGGAGTCAGAAAAGTCAAACTCGCACTGCTGGGGCCCGCCTTTATCGCCGCTATTGGCTATATCGATCCGGGCAACTTTGCGACCAACATTCAGGCAGGCGCTGCTTACGGCTACAAATTGCTGTGGGTGGTGGTGTGGGCCAATATCATGGCCATGCTGATTCAGCTCATGTCTGCCAAGCTGGGTATCGCCACCGGCAAAAATCTTGCCGAACACATCCGCGATCGCTTTCCCCGGCCTGCCGTCTGGTTTTACTGGGTGCAGGCGGAAATTATCGCGATGGCCACCGATCTGGCGGAGTTTATCGGTGCCGCACTGGGGTTCAAACTGCTGCTCGGCATTTCATTGATGCAGGGCGCGGTGCTGACGGGCATCGCCACCTTCCTGATACTGATGTTACAGAGTCGCGGGCAGAAGCCGCTGGAGCTGGTGATTGGTGGACTGCTGTTGTTTGTGGCGGCCGCCTATATTGTCGAACTTTTCTTCTCCCAGCCCAATATTAAAGAGCTGGTGGTCGGCATGGCGCTGCCCGCGTTACCGACGTCGGATGCCGTATTCCTGGCCGCCGGCGTGCTTGGGGCGACCATCATGCCGCACGTAATTTATCTGCACTCTGCGCTGACGCAGGGCAAAAGTGAGGACAGTAAAAGTCAGCGTTACTCCTCAACTAAACTGGATGTGGCGATTGCCATGACCATTGCCGGATTTGTAAACCTGGCGATGATGGCAACTGCGGCAGCGGCGTTTCATTTTAGTGGTCACAGTAAAATCGCAGAGCTTGACCAAGCCTATCTGACGCTGCAACCGCTGTTAGGTCAGGCTGCCGCAACCGTATTTGGTCTGAGCCTGGTGGCTGCGGGACTCTCCTCAACAGTGGTCGGTACGCTGGCGGGGCAGGTGGTAATGCAGGGCTTCATCCGTTTCCACATTCCACTTTGGGTGCGTCGAACTGTCACCATGCTGCCCTCGTTTATTGTCATCTGGGCAGGCTGGGATCCGACACGGGTTCTGGTGATGAGTCAGGTGCTGTTGAGCTTTGGTATCGCGCTGGCGCTGATTCCGCTGCTCTCCTTTACCGGCAACCGCGAGCTGATGGGCGATGATATGGTGAACTCGCGTCTGATGCAGAACACCGGGCGACTGATCGTGCTGCTGGTGATTGCGCTCAATCTTTACCTGCTGGTAGGTGAAGCGCTGGGACTGTAGGGATTTCTGGAAACAAAAAACGCCCGGCATAGCCGGGCGTTTTTTGTTAGTGACGATCGTGGCCATGCGGACCGGGTCCACCGGGTCCGTGGGGCCCAAAACCACGCGGGCCAGGACCTGGACCACGACGGTCATGATGATCCCAGTCGCGATCGCGGCGATACTGATGATCCCAGCGGCGCTCGCGGTCGCGTTCCTGCCAGCGGCGTTCACGCTCCCACTGCTGCTGACGACGCCACTCTTCGTGTCGCCACCAGCGGCGTTCGTTGTAGGTATAGCGGTCATTCCACCAGCGGGGTTCACGCCAGCGACCGCCATCCCAGTAATTACCACGATTATCGCGATCGCCCAGATTCAGGGTGACGCCAGGGGCCAGAGAAATAGAGGCACTGGAGGCCTCGGCTGTGTGACAGGCCAGCGGCGAAAACAGCGCCAGCAGGGCAGCAAAAAATAGAGCTCTTTTCATTATATTCTCCTCATCAACAGGCTGATGCTGTTGCGGCGCAGTGATTATGCCTGCGTATTACTGTTGTTACCGCATCATTGTGTCGGAAAATTGTGAGGAAATTGGGGAGAGAAGGGGGATTGAGATTATTCTGGTGAAAAAAAACGCCCGACCTGCGCCGGGCGGTGAATGCTTACATCAGAGCCGCGTCAATGGCCGCTAATTCGGTGTCGCTGAACTGACGAAGGGCGAGCATGGCCACCGCGTCATCAATCTGCGCCGTTTTACTGGCCCCAATCAGCACTGACGTGACGCGATCATCGCGCAATACCCACGCCAGCGCCATCTGCGCCAGTTTCTGCTCACGTTGCTGTGCGATGACATTCAGCCTGCGGACTTTTTCCATCTTCTCTTCGGTCAGCTGGCTTTCGCTCAGGAATTTGCTGCCGCTGGCCGCACGCGAATCTTCCGGAATGCCCTGCAGATAGCGATCGGTGAGCACACCGCCTGCCAGGGGAGAGAAAGCGATACAGCCAACGCCCGCATCGCCCAGCGTCTGAATCAATCCCTGCTCAGGGGTACGTTCAAACATCGAATAACGCGGCTGGTGAATCAGGCAGGGGGTGCCGAGATCGCGCAGGATAGCAATCGCCTGGGCAGCCCGTTCAGCCGGATAGTTAGAAAGAGCTACGTAAAGCGCTTTGCCCTGGCGTACCACATGATCGAGCGCGCGCATCGTCTCTTCCAGCGGGGTTTCCGGATCGGGACGGTGGTGATAGAAAATATCGACATATTCCAGCCCCATGCGTTTAAGGCTTTGATCCAGACTGGCAATCAGATATTTACGCGACCCCCAGTCTCCATAAGGCCCCTGCCACATGGTATAGCCCGCTTTGGTGGAGATTATCAGCTCATCACGATGGGCACGAAAATCTTCCCGCAGAATACGACCAAAATTCTCTTCCGCCGAGCCCGGAGGCGGGCCGTAGTTATTCGCTAAGTCGAAGTGGGTGATGCCGAGGTCAAATGCATGACGTAGCAACTCACGGCTGTTATCGACCCGCGTGCTGTCACCAAAGTTGTGCCAAAGTCCCAGCGAAACTGCAGGCAGTCTGATGCCGCTGCGGCCGCTGCGGCGATATTCCATCTGTTGATAGCGATCGGGATGGGGGAAAGAGGACATTTAGCGCTCCTGAGCAAAAACGGGAATATGTGCCAAAAGTCTATCAGTGTATACGGTTACACTTAGTGACAGCGCGCAGCAGTTCGCGATTTTACAGAATATTCCGCCAGCGTAACGTCGTCTTGCCAGGCATTGCGGCTGGTTAAAATAGCTACTCTCCTCGCTAATTTTATCCTCTGTCAGATACTTAACCCGACTCTTCCCTGAAAGGAACGCGCAATGTCCACATTCACTGTCGGAGATTACCTGCTGACCCGTCTGCAGGAGATTGGTATCAAGCATCTGTTTGGTGTGCCGGGCGACTACAACCTGCAATTCCTGGACCGCGTTATCGCCCATCCTGAAATCAGCTGGGTGGGCTGCGCTAATGAACTCAACGCAGCCTATGCGGCGGACGGTTATGCGCGCTGCAACGGCGCGGGGGCACTGTTAACGACGTTTGGTGTTGGCGAGCTCAGCGCGATTAATGGCACTGCGGGCAGTTATGCTGAGTATCTGCCGGTGATTCATATTGTGGGTGCGCCAGCCACGCAGGCGCAGTTGCAGGGTGACTGCGTGCATCACTCGCTGGGCGATGGTGATTTCCAGCATTTTATTCGCATGGCTGCCGAGGTCAGTGTGGCAACCGCACTGCTGACTGCCGACAATGCCACGGCTGAGATTGATCGGGTGATTATCAGTGCGCTGCAGGCCCGTCGTCCCGGCTATCTGTCGCTGGCAGTGGACGTGGCAGCCATGGCTGTACAGCCACCTGCACAGCCGCTGAACACCCATCAGCCCGCATCGGCTGACGCGCGTCGCGCTTTCAGGGCCGCGGCAGAACGTTTACTGGCACCGGCACAGCGTGTTTCACTGCTGGCAGATTTTCTGGCGCTGCGCTGGCAGCGGCAATCTGCGCTGGCCGCGCTGCGCGAACAGAGCGCGATTCCCTGCGCCAGTCTGCTGATGGGCAAAGGCGTACTGGATGAGCAGCAGCCAGGTTATGTCGGTACCTATGCCGGCGCGGCCAGTGCAGGGCAGGTGTGTGAACAGATTGAACAGGTGGATGCAGCAATTTGCGTCGGTGTCCGTTTTACCGACACCATTACGGCAGGTTTTACACAGCAGTTTGCCACCGAGCGACTGATCGATCTGCAGCCCTTCAGTGCCAGCGTGGGTAATGAACGTTTTGCGCCGTTGTCGATGGCGGATGCGCTCAGTGAACTGCAACCGCTGTTTGAACATTATGGTCAGCAGTGGCAGCCTGCCGCCGCAATCCCCGCCGCGCAGCCAGCAGAACCCACGGCGGTGATCAGTCAGCACGCCTTCTGGCAGGCCATGCAGGGATTTCTGCAACCCGGCGACCTGATTCTGGCCGAGCAGGGCACGGCCGCCTTTGGTGCCGCCGCGTTGCGATTACCCTCGCGGGCACAGCTGGTGGTTCAGCCATTATGGGGATCAATCGGCTATACTCTTCCGGCAGCGTTTGGCGCGCAGACCGCCAACCCTGATCGACGGGTTATCCTGATCATCGGAGACGGTTCGGCGCAACTGACTATTCAGGAGCTGGGGTCGATGTTGCGCGATGGGCAGCGACTGATAATCTTTTTACTGAATAATGACGGCTATACCGTCGAACGGGCGATTCATGGCGCAACACAACGTTACAATGATATCGCCCCGTGGAACTGGACGGCTCTGCCACACGCCCTTAGCCTTCAGGGCCAGGCGCAGAGCTGGCGCATCAGTGAAACCGTGCAGTTAGACGAGGTGATGACGCGACTGGTCGCGCCTCAATGGCTGTCGCTGGTTGAGGTGGTGATGCAGAAAGAAGATTTGCCGCCACTGCTAAGAAAAGTCACTGCCTGCCTGAATCAACGCAACGGCGGCTAAGATTCAGATAGTTGCCGCTGTGCAGGCTGGACTAACGCGGTTAGGCTGTAGCACAACTGAGTAAGACGCTCACCAATCGCACCGGTGAGCGTTGTTGTTTTATGGGCAGAATTTTATAGTGTCCTCCAACTCTTAAGACCCCAAGCGGAGCAACAGAAGAATGACAACCTATGCCTTGGTCGGCGATGTCGGCGGTACTAACGCGCGCCTCGCCCTGTGTGAGGTGGAAAGCGGCAGCATCACCCAGGCCAAAACATTCTCAACATCAGAATACGACAGCCTCGAAGCCGTCATCCGCCACTATCTTGATGAACAACAGCAGGACGTTAAAGATGGCTGTATTGCTATCGCCTGCCCGATTACCGATGACTGGGTTGAAATGACCAACCATGACTGGGCGTTTTCTACGCGCAAGCTCAAAGAGAACATCGGTTTTGAACACCTGGAAATCATTAACGATTTTACTGCGGTATCCATGGCTATTCCGATGCTGACCGCCGAAAACGTGATTCAGTTTGGCGGCTCAGAGCCGGTCAAAGATAAACCTATCGCCATTTATGGTGCCGGTACCGGCTTAGGCGTCAGCCATCTGGTGCATGTGGACAAGCGCTGGGTGAGCCTGCCAGGTGAGGGTGGTCATGTCGATTTTGCGGCCAACAGCGAAGAAGAAGATCAGATCCTGGAAGTGCTGCGTGAAGAACTGGGCCATGTCTCAGCTGAACGTGTGCTGTCGGGTGCCGGTCTGGTTAATCTCTACCGTGCCATTGTGAAAGTTGACAACCGCGTGCCGGAAAATCTGAAGCCGAAAGATGTCAGTGAACGTGCGCTGGATGACAGCTGTACCGACTGCCGTCGCGCGCTCTCCATGTTCTGCGTCATTATGGGCCGTTTTGGCGGCAATCTGGCGCTGAACCTGGGCACTTTTGGCGGCGTTTATATTGCGGGAGGCATTGTGCCTCGCTTCCTGGAATTCTTTAAGGCGTCGGGTTTCCGTGCGGCTTTTGAAGATAAAGGACGCTTCCGCGACTATGTTGCCAGCATTCCGGTTTACATGATTACGCACGATCAGCCTGGCCTGCTGGGGGCGGGCGCGCATCTGCGTCAGACGCTGGGCCGCGAAATCTGATTCTGCTTTACTCCGCGCGCACAGCCTTTGTGCGCGCGATCGCTTTCCCGACCTGGAGGCTTCAGCCGTTCAGGCCCGGGAAATCACCGCCTGACTTCTCCTGCCTTTTCCTGCTGTTGTCCTGAAAGCCACTTCTCTACCTGAATCGTTCCCTCACTCTCCTGCATTACAGACGCATCAGCTGTCTGAACTGCTTAACCTTACTGCGGCTGACCGGCACCTGAAATTCCAGATCGCGCAGCTTAAGCAGATAGGTGTTGTTAAACCACGGCTCGATTTCGCGGATCTTGCTCAGGCTGACGCAGTAAGAGCGGTGACAGCGGAAGAACTGCTGCTCTGGCAGGCGTGAACAGAACTCGGTGATATTCATCGACATGACGTAGGACTCGCGCCGGGTATAGACAAACGTCAGCTTTTCATGCGCCTCAACGTAGTAAATATCATTCACGTCAGTGACGATAATGCGTTCATCTTTAATCAGGTTGACGGTCTGCGGCGCAGGTGTGGCACTAAGATGACTCACAGCCTGCTGCGCCTGTGCGGTGGCTTCCAGCTTGTTCAGCATGGTGACAATCCGCGACTCCTGATAGGGCTTGAGAATGTAGTCAAATGCCTCAAGCTCGAATGCTTCTACCGCATGCTCTTTCCACGCGGTAATAAAGACGATCAGCGGCTTGTGGGCAAACTGATGGATATTCTGTGCCAGCAACATACCATCCAGCGAGGGGATATTAATGTCGAGGAAAATCACATCGACCCGATGCTGTTGCAGATACTTCAGTACATCAAGACCATCATCAAAACAGGCTTCAATTTCGATTTTGCTGTGATGCTGAATCATCCAGCTCAGCTCCTGCTGGGCCAGAAATTCATCTTCCACAATAATGGCTTTCATAACAGATTCTCCGCCAGGCGCTGGCCATTTTTACTCAGCGTAAAAGCGATCTCGGTCCCCGGTTGATGCCGCACGATGTTCAGTCCCTGACCTGACAGGAGTTTGACGCGATGGTGCACATTGAGCAGACCGATTTTATTGCCGGGCATCTCGTTGCGCGCCACCCGTTCCACGACTTCGTCACTGATGCCCTGACCGGTATCCCGCACGGAGATCCGCACCCGATCGCCCAGATCCCGGACGCTCAGCGTGACCACGCCTTTGCCTTTACAGGGCTGAATCCCATGCACAATGGCGTTTTCTACCAGTGGCTGAATCAGCAGACTTGGCAGCAGAAAATGCAGATCTTCATCGACGTCATAAATCATCGTCAGTTTATCGCCGAATCGCGCCTGCTCAATGGCGATATAATCTTTCACCTGCCACAGCTCTTTACGGATGTCGATCAGCTCATCGTCGTTCAGTTCCAGGTTGTAGCGCAGATAGCGTGAAAGGTTAATGACCAGCTGGCGGGCAGTATCGGGATTGAGCCGGATAGAAGAGGAGATAGCATTCAGCGCATTGAACAGGAAATGGGGATTTATTTTACTTTGCAGCGCTCGCAGTTCCGCTTTATTGGCCATCTCACGCAGCTGCTCGGCGCGCGACACTTCAAGCTGGGTTGAGATAATTTGTGACAGGCCAATCGCCATCTCCTTCAGCGAGCCGGTAATACGGTGTGCGCGGCGATAATAGATTTTCAGCGTGCCGGTGACTTTGCCTTTTTCCCACAGCGGGATGACGATCATCGAATGTATATCTTTAGTGCGGTGCGCTTCATCATTGTTCTTAATAATAATTTTACCGCTGTTGATAGACTGCGCCGTCGTCGGGCTGATGCCATCATCGCCATGCTTATAATTATGTTCGCCATAGCCGACGTAGGCCAGAATCTGCTTTTTATCCGTCATCGCCACCGCATCGGCTTTGATCTCTCTTCGGATAATGTCACAGATATTGCGCAGCGAGTCGCTGTTCACCTGACGAAACAGCGGCAACGTTTTGTTGGCGATCTCCAGTGCCAGCTTGGCCTGGCGGGCAGCAATAGCCTCTTTCTCTCCCTCAACACTTTGCACCAGCAACACAATGATGCCGATGCTGGACGCGCCGAGGATCATCGGCAGGGCAATCTCCGACACAATCGCCAGCCCGAGTGAGGCAGGGCGCGCCCACAGGACGATCAGCAACATCGTCAGGGCTTCACACAGCATGCCGCCGACGATACCGGCGCGCCAGCGATGCTCTTTCAGCACCCGGCGATTAATCCCGCCTGCGACGACACCGGCAATGATGCTGGTAATCAGGCAGGGGACGGAAGTGACGCCATGAATATCGATCAGAAAACGGTGAAGACCCGCAATCACACCGGTGGCGATGCCAACCCAGGGACCAAACAGAATCCCCCCCGCCATCACGGCAATGACCCGCACATTCAGCAGCGAACCGTCGACATTGACGCCCGACCAGGTACTGAACAGCGCAAACAGGGAAAAGATGGCAGTGACCGCCACTTTTTCCGCGCGGGTGTGCTCATCTTTTTGCAGCAGCTGACGAAAAGGCCGGGTGCGCGTCAGGAAGAACAGGCAGATCAACATCAGGGCGGCGCGGTCAAAAACTGCCAGTAACATCGTGAAGTGGGAGGACACAGGCGACTCGTGAGCGATGGAAAGTGCCTCTATGATAAAAAATGTGATCGCGAACCGCTAGCACCCCGATCAATCCCGCCACAAGTTAATGTGTCAGATCAATTTTTACGGCAATCCCGTAAAAAGAGGAAAAGTTGAGTGGAATAAAGGGGAACAGTTTTTCACGCTGGTCGCTGTGAAGCCGTTTTGCTATGTTGCGCGGTGACGCGCGCCAGTAACCGCTGGAAAACCACGCCCATCGGGAGCCAAAGATGCAACTTGTCACCGACAGATTAACCCTGAGTAAATTACAACCCGAAGACTGGCAACTGTTTCGTGCCGTCCATGAAGATCCCGACACCATGAAATGGGTAAGCGAAATCCCTGATGAAGCGGATATTCGACAGCGTTTCACCCAGCGTCTGGCACCCTGGCAGCCGGGCAGTTTTCATATGCTCTGCCTGGTGGCAAGACGCCAGGACAGCGGTGAGCCCATTGGCCTGTTTGGCTGCAGCCCGGAATGGGAGCCGTATCGTCAGGCGGAGGTGGGCTATATGCTGCTGCATCGCCACTGTGGTCAGGGCTATGGCAGCGAAGCGCTGGCGGCGCTGTGTCAGTTTCTGCTTGAAGCCGATTTTCACAAACTCAAGGCGATGGTGATTGAAGGGAACTGGGCGTCACGCCGTATTCTGGAGAAAAACGGTTTTCAGCTGGAGGGCACGCTGCGGGATAATTATCTGCTGGATGGCCACTGGGTGAACGATTGGCTGCTGGGACGGCTGAATCCGCAAAAATAAAAAAATTTTCCGCCACCCTCGACAAAATGATCCTCGCCACGTTATGTTCGTAACGGGTCACCGCAGTGACCCACGTCGCTCGGACGGTCCGGGCGCTTACGTAATCCAGAGGACATCATGGCTGATAACAGCACACCCCGTCGTTTCTCGCGTATTGAACGTTTACCCCCTTACGTTTTCAACATCACTGCTGAACTGAAGATGGCTGCGCGTCGGCGCGGCGAAGATATCATCGACTTTTCAATGGGCAACCCGGATGGTCCGACTCCGCCTCACATTGTCGAAAAGTTATGCCAGGTGGCGCAGCGTGACGATACCCACGGTTATTCCACCTCGCGCGGCATACCGCGTCTGCGCAGAGCGATTTCACGCTGGTACGCTGAGCGCTATCAGGTGGAGATCGATCCCGAATCTGAGGCAATTGTCACCATCGGCTCTAAAGAGGGGCTGGCGCATCTGATGCTGGCGACGCTGGATCATGGTGATACCGTACTGGTGCCCAATCCCAGCTATCCGATTCATATCTACGGTGCAGTGATTGCCGGAGCGCAGGTGCGTTCGGTGCCGCTGGTGGCGGGTGTCGACTTCTTCAATGAGCTGGAACGTGCTATTCGGGAAAGCTACCCCAAGCCAAAAATGATGATCCTTGGATTCCCATCCAACCCGACCGCACAGTGTGTGGAACTCGACTTTTTCGAGCGGGTGATTGCGCTGGCGAAGCAGTACAACGTACTGGTCATCCACGATCTGGCTTATGCTGACATCGTCTACGATGGCTGGAAAGCGCCGTCGATTATGGAGGTGCCGGGCGCGCGTGATGTCGCCGTTGAATTCTTTACCCTGTCAAAAAGCTACAACATGGCAGGCTGGCGTATCGGTTTCATGGTGGGTAATAAAGAGCTGGTCGCCGCGCTGGCGCGTATCAAGAGTTACCATGACTACGGCACCTTTACGCCGCTACAGGTGGCAGCCATTGCCGCGCTGGAAGGGGATCAGCAGTGCGTGCGTGACATTGCTGAGCAGTATAAACGCCGCCGTGATGTGCTGGTCAAAGGCTTGCATGAAGCGGGCTGGATGGTGGATAACCCCAAAGCCTCGATGTACGTCTGGGCAAAAATTCCCGACCATTATGCACATCTGGGTTCGCTGGAATTTGCTAAACATATGCTGCAGGAGGCGAAAGTCTGTGTTTCCCCTGGTATCGGTTTTGGTGACTATGGCGACACGCACGTGCGATTTGCGCTGATTGAAAACAGCGATCGTATTCGTCAGGCAGTGCGGGGAATTAAGGCGATGTTTCGTGCCGATGGCGTATTGCCGGGCAGCATGAAAACAGAAGAAGAGAGCTGACAGCCAGCAGGGGCGACACGATGGTCGCCCCATGGCGGCACTGTCACGCCATTACTTCAGCAGCAGAACAAAGGTTCCGAACCAAAGTAACGCGAAAAAAGATATTCCCATCAAGGCATATTTCACAAAGCAACTCCTCTGAGCGGTTACGATGATGGCGATCCCAAACCAGTGCAACGCGAACAGATGTGGAAAAGAGATCGCCATTTCAGTAATGGTCTGCTCTCTTCCGGGTCGATCTGAATAACTCTCAGAACAGGATCAGGCGCTAATTTACGCGTAATCCCACCCAAATGAAATAGGCCCGTTCTGAGATATTGCTCACAATATTAGGGCGCCTCGATTTCAGGGATCGCCGACATGCCGACACGTAACTGAACCAGATGCGGTTGGTCGCCATCCAGCACAATTTTCACCGGCAGACGTTGAACGACTTTAGTGTAGTTGCCTGTGGCGTTATCGGGAGCGATCGCTGAAAAAGTTGCACCAGTGGCCGGTGCGATGCTGTCCACATGACCGGTAAAGGTCTCGCCTGGCAGGGCATCAACCCGGATTCGGACCCGCTGTCCTGGGCGCACATCGCTTAACTGCGTCTCAAGGTAGTTAGCCGTAATGTAGGTTTGCTGCAGGGGGACCACGGCCAGCAGACGGGTTCCGGCTGAAACGTATGCGCCTGTCCGCACCGCACGCTGACCCACCATGCCGTCAACAGGAGCCGTAATGCGCGTGTAGGAGAGATTCAGCCTGGCCTGATCGACGCTGGCTTTGGCTGCGGCAACATCTGCTTCTGCTGAACGCACCGCCGCCTGTAATACGCCCACCTGTTTTATTGCCGATGCCAGTGCAGCCTGACTCTGATGGACAGCTGCCAGCGCCGAGCGCTGATTTGAGCTGGCCTTTTGCTGATCGTCAGCGGCGACGGTGCCGCTTTTATAGAGGCGGTTATAGCGATCGGCGCTTTGACCCGCATACTGCGCAGAAGCCTGACTTGCCGCGACGCTGGCTTTCTGCTGATCAATCATCGACTGCTGCTGTTCCAGTTGAGCCTGGCTGCTCAGCAGTTTCGCCTGACTCACCTGCAGGTCAGCTTCAGCACTCTCCAGCGCCACCCGATAGTCACGGTCATCCAGCGTTGCCAGCAACTGGCCCGCTTTGACCTGCTGATTATCCTGCACCTCAACATGGCTTATGTAGCCCGAGACTTTCGGTGCTACCAGGGTGTAATCCGCATTGACGTAAGCATCATTGGTGCGGTGATCGTTGCTGGTCATCATCGTCCAGACGACAAAGGCAATGGCCAGTAACACCAGCAGCAGCAGACTCAGCAGCAGGGTTCTTCTCATTTCAAAAGTACGCATATTCAGTTATTCCGGGAGGGGTTTTGAATCAAAGTTTGAGGCGGCCAGACCCGTTTTGGCAGGATGGCGGTAAGCAATAACAGGCAGGCGGCAAAGCCGGTCAGCATCAGCCAGCTATCGCTCAGACTCAGCACCGTGGCCTGATGCCGGACCAGGGTGGCGAATCCGCTGAGATTATCGCTGGCGCTGATGCTGCCATCCGGCAATAGCGGCAAACTGCGGCTGGCCTGGTCGGCTGTTGGCGCGGTCATCAGCCAGCTGCGGCTGGCGGCCTGATTAATCAGGACACTGGAATGAAATTGTTCACGATGGGAGAGGAATACCTCAACCAGCGTGGAGGCAGCGATGCTGGAGAAGCCGCGCACTGTGTTAAACATCGCCGAGGCAAACGGGCCTTCAGGTGGGGCCACAACGCTGGTGGCACTCATCAAAATCGGCAAAATGATCATCGGTTGTCCGAACGCCTGCAGGATTTGCAGCAGCCAGAAATTCTGTCGCGCCCAGTCACTGGTGATCTGCGAGCCCAGCAGACAGGCAGTCACCAGCAGGCCGACGCCCGCTGTCAGCATCCAGCGGCAATCAATCCAGCGGATATTGAGCAGTGCCGCAATCAGTGGCGCGATGAGCAATTGTGGCAGGCCTACGGTCAGTGCCAGCGGGGCAAACTCAAGGGTGCGAAAGCCGCTCACCTGAGCAAAGTAGGCCGAAGGCAGCGCGGAACCTGAAAGCCCCAGGATGAGCACGCAGGCCAGCCCCAGCAGGCCGTGCGCCAGGTTGGGCCGTCTGAGCATCTGTAATTTAAACAGCGGCAGCGGGTGAAACCACTCATTGATCAGGAAAACCAGCAGCAGCGGCAGCGCGGCGAGCAGCATACCGGCGATCAGTGGCGAGTTCAGCCAGTCAAGACGCTCCCCCTGGGTCAGCACCAGCACCAGCAGCGCGACAGCACTGCAACCGGTCACCATGCCGAACAGATCGATCTGCTGAAAACGTTCCGGACGCAGCGGGTCCTGCGGTATCCCCCAGCTAATCAGCACCATCGCAATCAGCATGCCAGGCACCACCTGCCAGAACACCATGATCCAGCTGACATGGTCGGTCCATATTGAGGCCAGCGACGCTGCCATATTGGGGCCAAACGTCGCGGTCAGGGCATAGCCCGCCAGGCCGAACAGCTTAAAAGGCGGCGGCAGAAAGCGCAGAGCCACAGTCATCAGCATCGGCGGCAGTGCGCCGCCAAACAACCCCTGCAGCACGCGCAGGCTGATAAACAGCGTGGGATCCGGCACCAGCGGCAGCAGAATGCCGGTCAGCATAAATCCCGCCGACACGCCGAGTGTAAAACGCCGCAGCGACAGGGTGACGGCAAACCAGGGGGCAATCATCATCGCCGCAACTTCTGCCGCCTGATAGCCGGAGATAATCCAGCTACCCTGATCGAAACCGATGCCGATTGCGGCACGGATATCAGCCAGCGCGATATCACTGACGCGGTCGTTCAGCCCGGAGGTCAGCGCAGCAATAAGCACGCCGATCAGGCCCAGAGCTAGTCGGAGTGTAAAAGGATGAGGAGCCGGCGGCGTGGCGGGCTTAGCGTTCATTACTGGCAATCTCGTTATTATGATGCAGTGTACTGCAATGTGGTACAGGGCGTAATATTACATCCCGGTATGCTGTATTGCAATGTGGTACAGGCTGTAAAAAGTGCGGCATTCGCGTTACAGTAAGGCAGCTCAAACAGGACGACGCTATGGCACATCAACCCTCCAGCCGCGAGGATGAAAAAACGGGCGGTATCCAGGTCATCGCCCGTGCGGCAAAAATTCTTAATGCGCTGGGCGAACAGCCGGGCGGCATGAGCCTTGGCGAGATCGCTCAGGCGGTGGAACTGCCCCGTTCAACGGTGCAGCGCATTGTCGCTGCGCTCGACAGCGCAGAGCTTGTGCGCAGCAGTGGGGCGGGCGGATTGCGTCTGGGACCTGCCCTTTTAAAACTGATCTCCAGCGTGCATACCGACGTGGTTGATCTGGTCAGTCCGCTACTGGAAAAACTCTCTTCGGATACTAATGAAACGGTCTCGCTGGCGCGCGCCAGCGGCAGCCAGCTGGCGATTATTCACCATGTCGTGGCGTCACGTGAACTTCGGGTTGTCCCGCATATGGGACTGAATCTGCCGCTCTACAGTACCTCCGGGGGACGGGCGTTGCTGGCACTGGAGTGTGAAAAAGATGTCCGGACGATTGTTGGCGACGCCTGGCAGGAGCTGACCGATCAGACGGTGAAAACATTGCCACAATTGCTACAACTTATCAGGGAAGTCCGCGAAACCGGTATCGCCGTGGATCGCGGTGAAACCCTGGAAGGGATCTCTACCATGGCGTTTGCGCTGGATACGCTGTTTGGTCGCTTTTCTGTCTCTTTACTGGTGCCCTCTGCTCGTTTTCTGCGACATGAAGCGCGTTTTCGTGACGAGATGCTGAAGTGTAAAGAGGCGCTGGTGCGTGAAATCGGCAAAGTTGCCGCGATTTAAGGATAAGCATCTGATGAAAACCCTGCTGATGGCCATAGACCACTCTCCGGTTGCCGGGAAAGTGGTTGCCTTGACGATTGAAGAAGCGCTGGCACATCGCGCCGATGTGGTGGTGCTGTGCTGCGTCGATCCTGCCTACTCCTCCTGTAATCAGCCGATGGAAATCGATGCGGGTGAAGACCCGGCCGATTTTGTGGCAGCACAGGATGAGCAAAATACGGCGGAAATGGTGGTGCGTCATGCACTGGCACCGTTACTGCGCGCTGGCATTAATGCGCGTGGCGTGATCCTGGCGGGTGAGGCGGCAGATACCATTGTTGCCCAGTCACAACAGCTTAAGGCAAGCATGATTATCATGGGACGTCGCCACCTCTCTTCGTTTAACAGATTATTAAAAGGCTCGGTCAGCGCAGCGGTGATTGAGCGTGCTCACTGTCCTGTGCTACTCGATGTGCGTAAGGATTAACCCCGCAGCATGAATTCTCTGCTTTTTATTACGCTGGCTGCGTTTTCATTGCTGGCGTTGATCGTTATTGTGCTGATCAAAACGACCCGACTGCGTTTGTGGCAGGGGCTGCTCATTTTTCTGCTGCCCCTGATCATGGCTAATCTGCTCTGGTTCAGCTGGGTCGCGCCGCATCAGTTGCAGGCAAGCCAGCATGAGCAGGCAGTAAATCAACTGGCAAAGATGCCAGGCTATCGCGTGCTGCAAACGCAGGAACCCGCGCTCTGGTTATTGCTGACCCAGGAGCTGACCCGTCGAATCCGTGCAGGCGAGCCCGCTCTGCAGGCAACAGGTGAACTGCGTGGCTGGCTGATTGAGGTGGTCAACCAACGGCTGATGCGCGCAACGGATGCAGCGGTGGTTAACTATATCGGCGTCTCAGTAGAAGAGATGCGGGCGCTGAATCAAATCGATCCGGGTCTCTGCTTCCGTTTTCTCTATCCGCAGGTGAGTGGAGGAATTAATTTACAGACTACGCTACCGTCTTCGCTGAATCGCAAAGAAGCGGATGCCATGGAGCAGTTGCTGCTTAACAGCCCTCCGCCCGAAAAGCCCCTCGATAAGACGCAGGCGCAGGATGATCTGCAAAAGATCGTCGGACGCCTCTTTCTGAAATGGGGCGACAAACTGCAGCAGCTAAATATGCCAGCTGACACGGCAGTGGATCGCTCATCGCTGTGTGGCATGTCCATTGATCTCTACAGTGCCATTCTGGCATTACCTGACAAACGCGCCGCTAACCTGTTACGTAGAATGGTGGCAATGACGGGTCAGTAAGCGACCGCGGAATAGCGGGCAAAAAAAAGCCCGCTAAGCGCGGGCAGGGAAGAGAGAGGAACAGCTTTTTTATTTTTGGCATTTCCTGGTGTGGTGCAGTCTTCGTTTCGTCTTGTCTGAGTACATCCTGTCATTTCTGACACGATAGCGATAGCCGTTTAATCGTATTACATTAATCGGCAAAAGCTTCTCAATTTTTAATTTTCGCGCATAAATCCTATGGATGATCGACATGCTGCGTCATACACTGCGCGGCAACGTGAGGACAACAACTATGAAAAAACTAATTACCGGCGCAGTAGCGCTGATTTTGCTGAGTGGATGTACTGCCAGCAAACCCGGGGCATTCGAACGTGTTGATGAAGATCCGGATTCAAATACCGTTCAGTACCGTTTTGACCCGGCAAAGGTCAATCGTGACGCAATGGATATTGATCTGGCGAATTACTGCAGCAGTAAAGGATTTGATAAGGTCGAAGCGCTGCCTGCCGAGGAGAGTCATATTCCGGGACTGAAGAAAGCGTGGTTCCAGTGTAATTACGCATTGAAAAGTTAAATAAAACGGGCGGGATAAATATCCCGCCCTTAAAATGTAATGCTTTTATTTTATGCTGTGTGACATCTTTGCCCGTCAGTGGCGATAGTAACCGCCATGATACCCTTCGTGATAACCTCCATAGTAGCCTCCATGATATCCGCCGCCACCACCGCGATGCCAGCCATTGTCGTGTCGTGGGCTGATGATACAACCACTTAATAACGTCATCAGTGCAACGACAGAAGCGACTTTAATTAATCTCTTCATCGGAAGCTTCTCCTCTTTTCCAATGACTACGACACTACGCCGGAAAAGTGGAGTGAAGATGCAGGCTTTGTAGAGTTATTTAAGAAGATATGACGGAATATTTCAAAATGCTGAAGTGTGCGGTAAGGGGAATTAAAGACATCGGAATGAACTGAATAATAGATACTATCAAAGAGAATAGTCTCAAAATCAAGCGAAAATAATTCTCATTTAAAAGTTTTTACCACTACATTATTAGCATGTCAGTTCAATGGGAGAGAAACATGCCGCATGACGTTAAAAATATTCTGGCTTTACAGACAGAGCTGGGCGAATGCCCGCTCTGGTCAGTGGAGGAGCAGGTGCTCTACTGTGTCGATATCCTGGCACCGGCCATTCACCGTTTTAATCCAGTCAGCGGCGAGCTGCAAACCTTCCCGCAGGCGGAAGAGGTGGGATGTATTGGGCTGCGTGAGCAGGGCGGGATAATAGCGGCACTGCGCGGCGGTGTCTGGCTGCTGGATGCGCAGGGTAAGCCGGAGAAAAAGGTCGCAGAGAATCCCGGTATCGCTGCGCAAAGTCGCTTTAATGATGGCCGCGTTGATCCCTGGGGTAACTTCTGGTGCGGCAGCCTGTGGGAACCGCAGGACAAAAACGGCGGCCTGCTGTGCCGTGTGACGCCTGACCTGAAGCTGGAGGTGAAGGCGCGCGACATTAAAATTTCCAACGGGCTGGCATTTTCTCCTGACCGACGCTGGATGTATCACAGCGACACGCCGAATGAGGCACTCTATCGCTATCCGCTGAATGAGCAGGGCGAACCGGGTGAGCGCACGCTGTTCCGCCGTTTCGACGCGAAGGGCGGGCTACCGGATGGCGCTGCTGTGGACAGTGAAGGATTTTACTGGTCTGCACAGTTTGATGGCGGACGCGTGGTACGTATCGATCCGCAGAGTAGCGAAATCGTCGATGAGATCCTGCTGCCGGTGAAGTGGCCAACCATGGTGGCCTTTGGCGGTGCCGATCTTAAAACGCTGTTCATTACCAGTTCACGTGAAGATCGCACGGAAGAGGAGCTGGCACGCTATCCGCAGTCCGGCGATATCTTTGCAGTAGACCTGGCGGTGGCGGGAATGGCAGAGCCGCGATTCCGCGGTTAAACGACTACGGGCCGCTTAATTGCGGCCCGTAATCATTGTCAGTAAGCGTTAATGGCGTTGCAACACCGGTTCTGCTGTGATGGAACTCTGAGGTAAGCGGATAGTGAGTGACAGGAACAGCGAGATGACCAGCAGCGTCATAATCAGGCTGAAGGTGACGGTGAAACCACCAAACAGTGAGGCGACCAGTGAACCCAGCACGCTACCGATACCAAAGCCGAGATAGAGCAGACCGTAATTTTTAGTCAGGTTGTTGAGCCCGAAGAAGTCACTCACCAGCGATGGGAACACTGTGATAGTGCCGCCAAAGCTGAAGGCGACACAGGCGAGTGACAGGAAGAAGGTCATCTCATTCATCCGGGTAAACAGCAGCACGCTCATTCCGATCAGAGACACAATTTGCGCCAGTGAAATGACTCTGATGCGCATCATTTTGTCAGAGAGCACACCCAGTACCAGACGACCGCTCAGGTTGGCAATCGCGATCACTGTTACTGCGCTGGCAGCTGTCTGCGTGGAAAGATGCACCATGCCTTCGCCGATATCCTTGGCAACGCCTATCACATAGAGGCCGCTCATACAGGCGGTCAGGAACATCAGCGCCAGCATCCAGTACTGCGGCAGACGTACCGACTGTGCCAGCGTGTAATCCCGCGTATGTTGCTGACCTTTAGTTGAGGTTCCGATCTGCTGCAGTGGTGCTTCACGCATCAGCAGCGCACCGAGAATAATCATCGACATCGCCAGCACGCCCCAGATCATGAAGGTCTGTTCCAGACCCACCGTCGCCAGCAGCGCCCCGCAAATAAATTTAAATCCCAGGCTGCCCAGACCGTATGCCCCAATCGCACAGGCAGAGATCATTCCTTTGCGCTCAGGGAACCACTTCACGCAGTTAGACAACGTCATCAGGTAACCTGCGCCATCGGCCAGACCGACCAGCAAGCCGGCACTGAAATAGAGCATCATCAGGTTATTTGCGTGAGCGGTGAGCCAGAAACCCAGTGCCATCAGTACACCTGCACCGATAGTGACGCGGCGTACACCAAAACGTTCCTGTAATTTACCGGCCAGCGAAGAGGCGATAGCCAGACCTAAACTCAGCAGGCCGAAAGAAAAAGCGACCTGACTGACGGGGGCATCCAGCTTCTGTGACAGCTGGCCATTAAACAAACTCCATGTGTAGACTGACCCCAGCGCGAACTGAGTGATTACCGTGCCGAACAATGTAAGCCAGCGGGAACGCTGGTAAGAAGCCTGTTGAGTCTGGTTCATGATTTTTCTCTCCCGTCCGGGAATCTGGAAACTGCGGTCAGAATAAAGCCGTGCTTCGCGTGCGTGTGTAATAAAGGCATGAATAGAACGGATCAGGGAATGAAATGCTCTTCAGAGGGTATGAACGACATCGTCACAGTGCAGCGACGGGGCGTAACGGGAAAAGTAACCAATACAGCATCATGATGTGTAAGCGTAATTAGCCGTAAGATAATGTTTCATTTCGCTGTTTCTGTGAGCGGGTTTCCAGATTATTTGCCAGACTTACAACTCACTTAACAGGAGGAAATATGAAAGACCGGACATATGAATCCAATAGCAGTGAGGATGACGTTTGCTGCATCATCGGTCAGGCGGTGATTGAACTCAGTACAGAACAGCAGCCTGTGACTAAATCGACCCTGGCATTGAAACTGCTCTCCATGGCCGATCGTGATAGTGACGATGAGCGTGTTCTGCTTTACTGGATTGCGCGTAAAGCGATCAATCAACCACAGAAACTTCTTCAGCAGCAGTCGGCGTAACGCCCATCCGGACGCGGGCCTTAGCCCGCATTCATGTCAGATAATGACCCGGCGACGGCTTGCCGGCCAGCGGGCAAACATCACAACATTGCCCAGCAAAATCATGACAAGGCCAGGGATGGCGCTGGCATGCCATTCGTACCCTTCGTATCGGGTGGAAAGTGCCAGTGCAACCAGCGGAAACAGGACAGTTGTATATGCAGCACGACTGGCTCCGATGCGACCGACCAGCGTAAAGTAGGCGCCAAACCCTATCACCGACCCTACCAGAGCCAGATAAGTTAAGGCTCCCACCCACTGGGTATTCCATGCTGGCTGCAGCGAAATCCCCTGTGCCAGCGAGACAAGGGCCATCGCAACCGCACCGTATAACATGCCGTAACTGTTAGTTGTCAGTACGTCGCGTTTCAGACGCTGATGTCGCTGACTGATCATATTGCCGAATGAAAATCCCAGGGTGCCCAGTGCACTCAATCCAATGCCCCATATCAATTCTGCCGAGGCCTGCGTGCTGCGCAGATCGTGCCAGAACAGGGCAACAATGCCTGCCATCCCCAGCACTACCGCCGGAATCAGACGTGCAGAGGGGCGCTGACGGAAGAATACCCAGCTATTAATGGCGTTATACATGACAGCCATTGAGAAAATCACTGACTCCAGTCCGCTGCTGATATAGCCGGACGCGTAATAGAAACAGACAAAGTTGAAGCCAAAGACACAACAGCCCTGCAGCATACAAAAGAGATGATCCTGCAGTGTCAGTCTGTGCAGCCGTTTTATCAGCGTAAGCAGCAATAGCATGACCAGTGAAGCCAGCAAAAACCGCCAGAACACCGCGACGACCACGGCGTTATCGCCCGCAGACTGTTGCGCGTAAATCGCGATCCAGGTCGTGCCCCAGATAAGTACAACAGAAAGATACAAAAACAGGTTCATGCCAGATTCTCCGATCTAAACCGTTGATTCTGCATCTGCACTGCGTTCTGGTCTTGCAGGGCATTGCGCCGGATTTGCAAAATCTTGCGCATTTTTATCCTCCGTCCCAATGTGACCTGTTCTCTGTCCCTTACAATCCGTAAACTGATCTTCTGTTTTATCTGAACTGATACTTTGATGCGTACCTACCAGACCTTTGAAATGCTGCAACGTCACAAAGCGCAACTGCGTGACCATGTGCATCTTAATAGTGGCATTCAGCTGGCAGCCTGGTTCAACAGCGGCGATCGCGTCACCAACCTCAGCGATCATCACACCCTGAGCCTTTATGTCGCGGGCGGCTACGATACCTGGCATAAAACCCCACACGGCTGGCGTAATGGTGGCGCACCGGATCGCTTCTGTCTGATGCCGGCAGGCACGGAATCAACCTGGGATCTGCGAGCCGATCTCGCCTTTGTTCATCTCTATTGCAGCGAAAACCAGCTGCGGCAGCTGGCCGAACGGGTCTGGGACCGCAGCCCGGCGCAGTTAAATCTGCATGAAAAAATCTTTTCCACTGATGACCGCATTACCCAGCTTTATCGGCACTTTCTTCTGAGCAGTGACTGGCAACAGCCCGCAAGCCAGCTGATGCTGAGCAGTGCATCCACACTGCTTCTGACCCATCTATTGCAGCACTACAGCGAAGTCAGGTGGCAACTGCCACAGGTGCGTGGCGGACTGGCGCCGGCGGTATTACGACGTGTTCTGGAATTTATTGAAACCCATCTCGACCAGCCTTTAACTCTGGCGGTGCTGGCGCAGGAAGCGGCATTAAGTGAGTTTCACTTTGCCCGTATGTTCCGTCACACCACGGGCGAAGCGCCACACCAGTTTGTGATGCGCCGTCGTATGGAGCGCGCACGGACGTTGCTTGAGCGACCTGACCTGACGCTGACCGACATTGCTTTTCAGTGTGGATTCCACTCTTCATCACACTTCAGTCATCGTTTTCGTCAGGTTTATGGCATGACGCCTTCGGCGTGCCGGCGGGGGAGTTGTCAAAATTTCTAAACTTGCCGCTATAGATACTGATTTCAAGCCACACTGAATAACCAGCCCTGGATTACCATTTAGCCAGTCGGCAATGATTCTTCAGAGCATTAAAACTTTTTTGAGTTCTGGCTTAACATATGAGTCTTAATTTTCATTAATGCTTCATGAATGTGTCAAGAGTGTCTCATCGGATTAAGAGTTATACTTTGAGAAACATTCTTATGGGCAGATAAAATATGAAGGTGCCAATCTTGATGGACACCTTAAATAAAAAGCTTCGGAACGTGTTAAACCATCTAATGTTCTTGAGACATTACAGTTCTTTGTTACCTTTAATATCCCACCCTGACTGAGTTTCAGCGCCTTTGCCGCCACTCGCAGACTGTTCCCAATACTGTGTTCTGACTTTTGATGCCTGAAACTGATATGAGACTCCGATAAGGTCACGATTTGTAGTGCCATTGAAAACCACATTAGTGATAAGGACGTCTTCAAGCGTAATGCGACAGTACTCAATCTGGCTGCCTCCGGCTTTACATACTGAAAGCTCAACTTTGGCGACATGTTTGCCGTTGGATACGTAGCGCATTATCGCTGGCGTAGCTTTGTCAATAAGTGCCTGAACCGACAGGTCCCGGTACTGAACTTTTCCTGCGCCACCACCGCCTCCAGCAGACATATTCCCTGGTTGGTTTGCACCCCAGGTGAAAGATTCAATAGCAATCCAGCCTTTATGGTTACTATCCAGTGATTCGCCTGTGATGCCATCGATTTTTAAGAAGATGTCTGTACTCATAGCTGGTCCTTTTGCTTTCCCTGTGTAAGGGAATCTGATTAAATAAACTTAACGATACGTATAATGACATAAAGGCACAGTCATGGACTACTGGAAACCAGACCGATTCAAGGATTACTTTCTGACTATGGCTAATGCTGAAGCTAATCAGCTGCTTAGTACGTCAAATCACTTATCTTTGATTCACCTGTCTGAGGGTTACAACAGGATTCAGTTTCAGGACGAAGTGAAGATTTTCGTTAATGCTCAGATTGATACGATTCGAACAGGTGCCAGCGATGATGAATGCCAGCAATGCATTCAAAACCTGAAAGAAGAACATCGTAATCTCATGAGACAAGATCAACTTCTTCGTACTGGTCAGGCGGCATTGCATGCTTCAGTAAAATTCGTTCAGCAAGGTGATATCTGGGGATATATTATCGATGGTGTGGGGGTAGTACTGAGTGGATTACAGGTGGTGGCTGGGTTTGGAGTTATGGCCGCTTCAGCTGCAACCGGAAATATAATAGGGGTTGGTTTTGGTGCGATGCTCACGCTTCATGGCGTGAATGGCGTTCAGGAAGGTGTAATGAATGTTATTACAGGAAAAAATGACGCCCAGGGATTCTTGAAAGATGGTTACATTGGAGCAGCCAGGTTCTTGGGTTTTGATCAAAAAACAGGTGAAATTGCCTACAGCAGTATGGATCTTGCTCTTTCGGCCTATGGCATGTTCAGGCTGATAAGAAAACCTCAAACATTTCGACTTTTTTACTACGTAAACTCCGACTTCGTTAGGGGTATCAAAGATATGAGCCGCTTTGAATTAGGCGTGGAAATATATAATGACTATTCGGCTCTGAAATCAATTTACGATAATAAAAAATAAATCACTTTTTTCTCGTGTACCGGAATGATTTGTAGCCTAACTTCATGGGTGTGAAAATGTAAAAAATAGGAGCTATGATTAGCATTGTGATTGAGTATGAGGTAACAGCGAGGCTATCCTTGTACATAAGCGTGTATATCCAGACTATAGCAAGAATGGCTACAAGGACCATTGAAGCAATAAAACGTATGCTAAGCTCTTTAAGTAAAGCCGGATAAGTCGTTCCACTTTTTTCAGCTTGCATTCTTAAAGCAGCAATGTCTTTCGCATTGAAACCGTTTTCAGCAAGTTTTTCTTCAATTTCAAAAATGTTCATATCATCACCAAATTGTAGATTTATATTGATCATAACTCACATTGCTAATAATTTACCAGAAAAAATTATATTGTCATTTAAAAGGAAATGAAAGTGTTAGAGGACTCAAAATTAATTTATCCGCATTTTTCAATTATACACTATTCCCCAACGTGGATTGATGAGAGCAGGACTACTGAATTAGCTTTGGAATGGCAGAGTTCACTAGTGTCTTTTTTTATAACTCAACCTCACCGTAAACAAGAGGCCTTTTTGATCGGAAGCGGTTTTATATATCTATTAGGTGACCATATACCTTGTATTGTTACTGCTTCCCATGTAATTAAAGAGATGCAAAAAAGTGAATTGTCGTTCATATCGATTGACGGAAATAAATTTAAGTTCGAGCATCTGGAAGTATTTTTTAATGATGAACAAGATTACGCTATTATTCCTATGTCTGAAAAAATCATGAAGGCTATACCAAATAGCGTTCTTTTTGATACTAAAGTTAATAACGATTTTTTTGAGAAAACATCTTCATTTGTGATCATGGGATATCCATCAAAAGTTAATAAGTTACATAAAATGCACCCTGAGAAAGGCTTGTCGCCTTTTAATATTAATTTTCACAACTTTTTTTATGAAAGAAAAACCGAAGATATTTATTTCCATTTTATTGCTGGCGGAAAAGAAAAAAACATCTGTTTTGAGGATGCCAGTACTAATAAAACCGTTACTTCGCTTGCAGGTATGAGTGGAAGCGTGATTGCTCAGTTGATAATTAATAAATTGGACGGCGGAGTTTCTTTAAAAGCTATTGGTATATTCAAAGAACATCGACCTAAAAGAGGTAATTTTCTGGTAGGTTCTACCTTGATTGATTTTGCTGATAATCTTAATTCATACTTAAATGATGATGATGCTTAGATAGGGTTTGGGCAAATATAATTCTTATACCTTCTCGCACAGTTAAGTAGAGTTGCAAAAGCTCACTCATTAATTTGTGTAAATTAATAGTGAATGTTATTCACCCCTCAAACAATCCTGATAATGGTGTGAATGATTTGTTTTTTTGATATATTTTCTGGCGCTGCAATTGAATAAAATAGCTTTCCTTCGGGATTTTTCTAAGAATTTCTATTGTAGATTGATGCGTTAGGTTACGGTGACACTTTCCAGTTACCATCGTTTTTAATGAATTTAAATTCAGCTACAGTTTGCTTCTCGCCCATCATGGGTAGTTTTATATCAGTATCCACTTTGCAAAGGTATTTCCCTTTTTCCTCTGACTCCTTACAGGAAACCTTATCAGCTTGGTTTAGAGTCGTGAGCATGTCTTTGCTATTCTCACCGAATCGCTGTCTGGTTTGTGCGCTCAATGTTGTCCTGCATAGCTTTCTGGATTTCGGAAGAGGAGAGTTTGCTGTCGCAGCCGGTAAGCAAAACTGCTAAAGACAGGGCTGCAACTGTTGAAAATCTATTCATTTTTAATTCCTTATATGATTTTGGTGCTCATTATTTTGCTATGGATTTGTTGAGGATCTGGTCGAAAATTTCACACCACTGCTTTAACTGCATTTCCTTATCGCGGATCCCGCGTTCATGGGGATGTCCTCATGTGGCTTATGAAGACATTACTAACATCGCGGCGTGTTTATCAACGGGGAGCAGGTCAAACCTCAGGATAAACACCGAGAGCAAGAATCTTTTGTTTGCTGCCAAAGCGATACTGAAAACGCCAGTATTTGGAACCGTGTGGGGGTAATAAAAAGATGCATACCATTACCGTCTGTCATTTTGACAGGCTTCGCAGCAGCCTTTGAATTCCTTACCTTTAACTCAGTGAGTGGCATAGTAAAAAATCTCCGGCTGATGGTATCTGCATTATCGAACCAAACATACTAACAATTATACCAACATAACACTGTGGATTTTGTGAGCCTGCTGGAGACGCAGGTAGACTATAGAATTGAATTAACTTACTGAATGGAATGGATAAAGTTGACGTTGAGAGACAGGCATATGGTGTCCCCTGCAGGAATCGAACTTACGGTTAAGTGACTTATTTTAAAAGAAAAATGAAATTTGAAATCATTTGTACCAACAAAGATACCAACAAAAACTTTATTCTTCAAAATAGCTTTATAACGTTGATTGAACAGTGTTGATTATACTCTTTTCATGGAGAAATCGTGAAGGAGTAAGCATTGAAAAACTGGTCAACAGAAGATACTAAAGCAGTCAAATCCTGGCTGAACATTTCAAGCTATAGAAAGTTCGAAGAGACCACGCTCAACTGTCTCTATCATGAGCTGTGGGCAAGGGCATTGCTCTTTAAACCTTGGTCCACAGAAGAAGAAAAGATCGGCCTCGGTGGGTATATGAGACAGATCTTCAATGGGAAGCCTTTCCTCTTCGAACCCGAACAGCTTAACTACATGCATGATGATCAAACTCTTCAAAGCCCACCGCATATCTTCATCACAGACATAAGCCGCCTTGCTCAACTCAGTGTAACGGGTCTGCGGGTCAATCTGTTCTCCTGGGAGCAAGGTAGTGATGAGTACTGCGTAAACCTTCCCCACCATGAAGCCCATGTATCTACGGTTATGTCAGCGATATGTGAGAGCACCGTCCTTTTAGAAATCGACCTTGCCAGTGGTACAGACGATGAAATTGCAGAGTCTATCAAATCAGCTCTTCCGCAATGGAGACGCGTGAAGGGGATTGAAGCTGACGAGTCAGGGGCAGTGCGCTTCGGCTACGGCACAATCAAGAAGGTTATCTCTTATCGTCTCATAGCAATGCTCGATGTTCTTTTATGGGCAAAGATGTATGACCTGCGTGTTTCAGACGAGCGGCTTTCCAGACTGCTATACACAGACGAAGACGATGAGACAGTAATCCGTCTTAACTACCATATCAAAGACGCTGATAGACCACTGGCTATGAAAGCAGCAACCATTGATTTCATTCGCCAATTCAACTTCTTCATAAATCGAAACCCCCACCTTAAAAATATGAGAGTTTCAGACGTCATGAGACTCTCGGATTCCAACTGACCCAGCCTCCAGTGGCTCCGTTGTCACGAGCCACACTTACCCTCCCAATCTTCCACCTTGTAATGTAGCTCTCATTGAAACAGAAGAGAGAGCGTCAGTATGAACATTTCAAATAAAAAACTCATTCGCTTAAGTGCGGTAATAAATAAAACAGGTTATAGCAAGTCATGGATTTATAAGCTTATTAGGATTAAGCAGTTTCCTCAACCTATCAAGATTGGCTCTCGTGCGGTGGCATTTATTGAGGGTGAGATCGATGAATGGATTGAAGTGTTAATATCTAAATCACGAAACGAAACCATTTAAAAGGGTTTTAATATGAAGCTGAAAGATTTTATTAGTACTAATGAATATTTTAGGTCTATGGAAAAACAATCATTTAATGAAAGAATCGATCATGTTGCAGTTACAGCCATGTGTAATGATGAATTTTCCAAAAGTATTGCTTTCTGGTTAGGAGAATATCTTTCAGGAAATATAAAGGGTGCAATATCAACTGTTTTTGAATTTGAGTTTAAATTGCAGTACGCAGTCTTTTCAATATGGATGTCCTTATTTAAGCAGAAAGCAGATGTTGAGAATCTGGCCAAAATTATCCTTTTGTTTAAATCTGAACATGAATTCAAGCATTTTAAGTTGTAAGGTTATTTTAAACAAATCGTATTTTTATAGCGTTAATATGGCAGTAATAGGAATGGGGCCATGTATCATATGCATGGCCCTTTATACATATGAATTACAACCTATCTTGCTTTTTTATGGTTTATGCTTGTGGTTCAATCTTCGAACCCAACACTTCCTGTTCATTTTTATTTTTTTTGAGTTAAATGTTCGCTTCTAAGATCGGCAATACGTAATTCAATATATTGAAATTTTTCGAATTTTAGCTATCCGTCGAGTGTGGGTTTCTGACCAGAGCTATAGCTAATGAGTTGAGATATTGAATGTTTATCATCAAGATCATTATCGATTTTGACGTCTGATAAATATTGGAAGAAATCAAGGAACTCACTTGCTGATAACTCTAATAGGTAGCGTTCGTAGAACTCGAAGGCAGATGATTAATTTAATTCTTGCAAGATTTTGTTTTCATTTTCAGGAAAGTATATCCACATGATTTCCAAGTTGTTTTAATGGCAATTATAGGCTCTCCCTAAATTTTTATTAATATATAACCAATTATAAAATAAAAGCAACTATTGACTAGTTAAATAGTTGTGTTATTTAAAATTAATGCCGTGGAAGTTGTCGATAAAAATGGAAAGAATTAAAAGCCAAAACAGCTTGAATTTTGCAAAATTCTTTACAGAGATAATGCGAAGTCAGTTATATCAAGCTACGTAGAGTGTTTTTAAGGTATCAGGTAAATAGAAAATGCCTTATATATACCTTATTAACATTTGGAAAGAATATTTAGCTCCAGCCTTTATTGACAGTTATTAAGCGGTATATTAATAAAATATTCTTGCAAAATTATTATAGGTCATTGTTTTTAAATATTTAACCTATACCTCTTTTGCAAAGAATCTAACTGAAAAAAGGAGAGTTTATGGAAAGATTTGGTATTAAAACGTTTAAAATGAAAAATGGTGAGCGCTATTGCATTATAAAAAATAAAAAAACAGGCATCCCGTTATTTTATCCATGTTTATTTATTACAACACAACTTAGAAATAGCAATGAATCGATAAAAACAATTGAGACTCAGGCAGGGTGTATTGCACTTTTTTATCGGTTTCTTTTTATACGCAACATAGACATTGAAGAGCGAATTCAAACAGCCAGATTCCTGGATAACAACGAAATTGATTTTCTGCGCGATTTTGTCGGGAAGAGGATGAGAACTGCGAAAGTGACTAATATCAAAGATCATCATCCTGGAGTATGCAGTGCGACAAAGTACATACGGCTTACAACAATAGCAAAATACCTCGAATGGTTGTGTCAGCTAACTATCAAAAATATTGGCGACGGCTACAGGGAAATTTTCTACTTTGTGAACAAGATAAAAGCCAGAAGGCCGAAGATAAAATACAGAAATTCAGAAGGCAACGTTTATAAAACAATTGAAGAAGAAGACCTGGATATGCTTCTTTCTGTTATTGATCCTCAATGTGAATTCAATCCATTCGACATGAAAGTTCGTCAGAGGAATCAGCTTATAGTTATGATATTACATTCATTAGGGGTAAGGTGTGGAGAGTTATTGAATCTGAGAGTAGAAGATATTGATTTTGCATCGCAAATGCTTTTCATAAGACGAAGGGCTGACAGTATTGAGGACACAAGAGTCAATCAGCCCCTCGTAAAAACGCTTGAAAGAAACTTACCCATGTCTGAAGAACTTACCAGACTTATCCATTCATATATTACAGGCGAAAGAAAAGCCAATATCAGAAAGAAAAAGCACGGATACCTTTTTATTACTCACAAACAAGGACAGACACGTGGCGATCCTCTGTCCGTTCCTTCCTACCATAAGATCATTTACAGACTGAGAAGCATTGGCTCAGGTTTAAGCCAGTTGACTGGACATAAGTTCAGACACACCTGGAACTATTTATTTTCGAAACTGATGGATGAAAGCACCGAGCATGTGAGTGAGGAGATGCAAGAGAAAATGCGTTCCAATCATATGGGTTGGGAGCCGGGTTCTGGAACAGCACAAACCTATAACAGACGATTTATTGTTAAGGAATCAGTAAAAGCAGCCTTGAAACTTCAGGATAATATTTTTAAAAAGCGCAGTGGGGTGTCTTATGAATAAATTAAAGGTTCTGAACGCGCATAGAGATATCTTATATGCAAAAAACGAAAGTTACACATTCGGGTTGGATGATGAATTCTGGGAGTTAAGTAGAAATATAAAATTGAATGTAGGAGATGTCACTGAGAAGTTATCAGAAAATCTCAGGTACGGTTATTTGAATACACTAAAATATTTCGCAGAAGAAATCAGCCCCGGTTCTGTTAAGCAGATTAACAGGGTTTTTATGAAGTTAATTTCAGTTATGAGCTTTGATTCATTTGATGAAGCCGTAATGTTAACAACAAAATCAAATGATAAGTTCTCAAACCAAGATATCATTTGTCTAAGGATCCTGATTAAAAAATGGTATGAATTAGGTTTTAAGGGGGTTACCAAAAGCTGTGTAGACCTCGTTGATAACTGGACGATTAAAGACAATAAAAAAGGTGAGGTTGTTAAAAGACGAGACCCTTACCAGGGGCCTCTGACAGAAATGGAGTTTGATAACTTTTACGATGCCGTCTCACGTGCATACCAGAAGGGTACAATATCCTATTCTGATCTGGCAATGGCTTTAATCACTATTCACTCGGGCAGAAGAAGTTTACAAATCACACAGATAAAAACGAAAGATATCATAAAAGAAAGAGCCATAAACGAATGCTATATAAACATCCCCAGAATAAAGCAAGGTGAAAAGTATAGAGCGTCATTCAGGCGATTCAGAATTACAGATGAATTATTCAACATATTTAAAGAGCAGGCACGTATTGTTTCTGAGAGTTTTAGCAAGCAACTCGGTAGAAAACTCTCTGATAAAGAGATATTAGAATTACCTTTGTTTGTCTGTCAGGAAAGGCTTGAGGGGGTTATTGAGGGTGAGAATTTACATGAGATTCTTTCTTCAGACAGACTTCACGCCTATGCGATGAAGTGTACTCAAACGCTCAAAAGAATAGCTATAACAGAAAACGTGATCTCGGAAAGGACGGGTGAGGTAATAAATATGAATGCCAGGCGGTTTCGTTATACGTTAGGTACCCGGCTTGCCAGAGAAGGTTATGGAGAAGTCGTCATAGGCGAATTACTTGATCATTCCACATTAATGTATACAGGCGTTTATGTTCAGTCAGGTCCAGATAGTTTAAATAAAATCGAAGATGCAGTTTCAGTTGAGCTTGGCTACTACGCAAAGATGTTTCAGGGAGTACTGATTAACAAAAGTGAGGATAAATATCCCGGCGGCAACATCAGAATCAATACTGGTGAAAAGTCAGGGCAATGCGCCAGTTGCAAATCCTGCACAGCATGTGTGCCCATCCCCTGTTACACCTGCATGCATTTCAGACCTTTTGCTGAAGGGCCGCATGAAAAATTACTCGAATATTTACTCGATGAGCGTAACAGGATTCAGTGCATAGTGGCTGATCCTATGACTATACAAATACTTGATAGAACAATTATTGCAGTATCAGAGGTGATAAATAAGTGCAAAGAAATCAAAACAAACCCGGAGGTGTTAAATGGATAATATCAAAAATGATAAATTAAGAGTGCTCGAAACGCGCAGGGAAAAATATTGTGCGCAAAAAATAGATGATTTTGTGAGCTACTGTCGGTTCACTCTCAATGAAAACTACCTTGTGAGCTGGGAGGAAGTTAACTGGACAAAAGTATTCCTTTTTACTAAAACCCCTGTCAAAGGCGTTAAAAAAAGCTCTGTTATTGTAAATGAGCCATTAGACAAGAATTTTATTGAGTTCGCTAAAAGCTATGTCCTTTACCACTACATGAATGGGGGCAAGAAAATCAATCAGCGTCTTAATATCGTCTTCAGAACACTTGAGGCAGCCCTCTTACAGGTCAATGGGCGGAGTCATATTCAGTACGTTAACCTCACTGTTCTGGACCAGTGCGTTGTCACCTTAAAAAGCGCATACACCAAAGCAGTAGCGCATGCCTGCGGCAAAGTCCTGGAAGGACTGGTTTCATTTCTCAGAGAAAAAGAATTCCTGATCATGCAGTCACTGCTCTGGAAGAGCCCACTCAGAGCACAGGAAGCAAGCAACAGGCTCACTAAAACTGCACAAGAGGCCCGTGAGGCAAAGTTACCTGACGAAGAGTCGTTGAACGCTATCGCTGAAATCTTCGCACTTCCAGATGATCAGCTTTCAGAAATGGACTTGTTCATAAGCTCCGTCTTTGCATTGCTCATGTGCGCACCTTCCAGAGTAACCGAAATCCTGACGCTCCCTGCAGATTGTGAAATCCGTGAGGCGGACAGGGAAGGAAAGCTGCGGTACGGGCTGAGCTTCTATTCCGTTAAGGGGTTTGGTGGAAATGTGAAATGGATACCTGAAGTCATGGTCCCGGTTGCTGAGATAGCTATCAGGAGGCTGAGAACTCTTTCAGAAATCGCCCGGACATATGCCAAAGAGATTGAGATTTCTGGTGAGTGCCGTGAGCTTTACCCAGACTTCCCCTGGTACGATAAAGAAAAGAACGTCCGATACAGCAACGCACTCTGCCTGCTGTTCCGTTATCAACTCAGCACAAGTATAAAAACACAAAGAAGTCTTTTCAGACCAACTGCCACACTTGTCAGTGCCAATCTGGGGAGCACTGAGTATCGCAGGACGCACTGCATTTCTACGATTTTTGACAGGCACGGCTACAAAGGGTCAAAAGGGAACAATCTTTCACTCAGAAGTCACCAGGCAAGACACTTACTCAATACAATTGCACAACGTGGTGGCCTTGGCGACTTTGAACTGGCCAAGTGGTCAGGAAGAGTGAGGGAAACACAAAACAGAACCTATAACCACGTCAGCCAGGAAGAGAAGGTTCGGGAGTCAGTTAAGCATAACGTGCAGAATATTGGCATTAAACCAGAAAACACCACCCCACGAGCTATAGCAAACCCTTCATGGCGTATTGATGTTAAAGATACAGGCCATGCAGCCATTCACGTGACAGAGTTCGGCTACTGCACTCATGACTACGTAATCTCTCCGTGTACGAAGTTCAGGGACTGTATCAATTGCAGCGATCATACGTGCGTGAAAGGGGACAAAGACTCGCTAGGCAGGCTGGAAGCTACTGCGGCATACACAGAGCAGCTTCTTGAAAAGGCAAAGGTTGATATGGAAGAGGAATACGGGGCTGACAAGTGGGTAGCCTATCACGAAAAAAACCAAGCAAGACTTCTGGATTTGATAGCGTTACTCAAAAGCAAAAATCTTGAGGACGGGGCGCTGGTAAGACTGGAGGGTGATGATTTTACACATATGAAAAATCTCACTGGCGTGAGCAGGAATGAACTGATTGGAAATGAAAGGATAAATCATAATTAAAAGGAAAGTCATATGGCTAAACATCTAGATAATAAAGACATCAGCATAATTAAAAACACAATAGCAGGTTGGGACAGTGAGAAGTCAGGTAAGCTTTCATGGGAATATCTTTGTGACAGGCTTGAACCTCTGATTGGTAAGCGACCAACCCGTCAGTCACTGGGGCTTCACAAAGATATTGTCATGGCTTTCAATATTAAGAAGAAAAATATTAAGTCTGGAAACGATGAAGAAAAACGGCCAGCTAATTTAAAAATGGCCTCACAGCGTATCAGTAATCTCGAATTCAAAAATAAAGCACTGGCAGAAGAGCTCAGGAGTCTGGAAGAGAGGTTTGTTGTATGGCAGTTTAATGCTATAAATCATGGAATCAGTTTTGAACAACTTAATAATGGATTGCCCAAGATAGACAGGGAAACGAATGCTGATTAAATATTTAGTTGCGCAGATATTGCGCAATTTAAATTATATGTTATCTTATATATACAACCAGGGAGTGGTTGATCAATTTTGCAAGGACGCAATCTATGAAAAATACAGACGCTCTTTCAAGGGAAGAAAAGTTACTTTTGCTTTTACAAATGTTCATTGAGAGATTAAAAAAATCAGGTTTTGCTCAGGACAAGATAATTAGATATATGTGGCTATTCTGTGTCGGCTACTACATTAAGTACTACCTTCCACAATCTAAAACAGATCTCGCTGATCGATTTACAATCATTTCAATGCTTTCAAACGCCCTAAAATCAAGTTCTCCAAGAGTCATTCAGTACCTCGGCTATGAACATGAGATCACGTTTTTCTTTCGCTTTATGATTCATTATGCCATTGATAATGAAGAAGAGGCTGAAACTGTCTATCGTGAGGAAAGGGTAAAGTATGAGAAAGTTGTACTCCTGAATCAGCTTTTTGCTTCAAGAAGAAAGCGAAAGAAAAGGAGAATTTAAATTTATATAATGTATCTAATGCTTTATATATTTCTAGGTTTTTTATAAATAACAACCCACCGTGGAATATAACCTTCCTGCCCGCAAGCAATGGAGACTACGAAAGACTATGTGGAATCCTCTAGTAATGGGAAATTTAAATATCTGGAAAGTAAAAGCATACTTTCTGTCATACTCGGAGTACCCCATGTACTATAAGCAATCATGGCTGCCAGTCCATAATTAAGTTTAAATTCAGGTAGTTCGGAGTAAAGGCATACGGAGTCGCCATCTGCGTCGATCAACAAAGGCGTAGCGCCAAGCTGAAGGATTGTTAATACAGTCATGGCCGCACAGACTGTTAGTACAGCGATGCGGCTAGCTTTACCCATGTCAAGTGCAGCCACCCTGCGTGAATTGCTGCTTTTCAGGGGGACAGCAATAGATTTTAACCTTAACATGAATTATTCAACTTCTCGGCTGAGGAAATGGAAAAACCTTTTTCTCTATGTTAATTCAATCTATTATGTATTCAATAATGAAAATAAATTAAGGTCGATTCTTATTGTAATAGTTATATTAAATATTAATATTCCAGTTTGTCAGGTAAAATATCCCCATTTATATTATTATTGTGAAAATTTATATTTAATATTCTAAAAGTAGAAGTGTTCACAATGTGTTGTTTTTTGAAGGCCTCTAATGCTATATTTTTTTCTTGATTTTAACCATATGTGACTGTATGTCATTCAAAATAAATATGATGTGATGAGTAAAGTTATCTCTTATGCAACCATATGAAGAGTTGAATTTTAGTATACTTATCAAATAAGATCTATAACCTCCCAGGTAATTTAGAAGTTGATCTCTATAGAATCGTTTTTCAAATTCGGATTTTTTATTTTCAAATTTAATATCTTTTTCTTTAAGTTTAATATCTAAGTATTTTAAGCATATTGTTTTTGCAGGGATGTTATTATTAAGGGCATAGATTACTTTGGTAATCACCATCATTTTTTTGTTAGATAGCCTAATAGAACCGCTAGCTCCATAACCTCCTTTATTTTCAATCACATAACCATTTAAAGAAATCTCTTTTTCCCTTGAAATATATTTTTTATCATTTATTTTAAAATTCATAATTGAAAGAAGTGAAGCTATTTCATTGAAAAAATAATCTGATGATAAAATTTTACTTTCTTTTGGTGTTGAAAAAAGCATGTCATCTGCATAACGGCTGAATATGATATTTTTTTTCGAACAGAAGGATTGAATCAAAATGTCCATTTTCCTAAATATAATATTAGATATGGCTGGCGAAGTTCTAAATCCCATGGGAATGATCATTTCTTCTTTATTGATTTTTTCATCTTTATAGCCAATAGAGTTCAAGACTGCTTCAACTAACTTTTGTTTGTTATCTATGATAAATTCATCCTTTATATAAGGTGATAAAGATTCTTCAACATACTCGAAAGATATACTATTAAAAAAAGAACATATATCTAATCGGCAAAAAGAGCTGCCGTTAATATGTGGTTCGAGAAATTTTAAATAGCTTCCGCCTTTCACGAATGCTTTAGCGGCAGAGTTAAGCGGAATGTGAGGGAAAAAGTATTTATTTAATCTATATTGAACATGAGAGTGGGGGGATGTATCTCGGATGACATGGATTTTTTTGTATCCAGAGAAGAAAGATGTAACTTCTTGATTACTAATTACTGGTATTGGAATTCCTGAGATCAAATTTTCTTTAAATGACTCGCTTGTTAAAAACTTTTGATAAAAGGCTTTGTCGATTAAAATATTACTGTTTTTCATGTAGCTTCTTCTCCGATACCAAGACCAATCTTTACACTCTGTGAGTATTAAAGCATCCATGACGCCAAACGCGAATAGGATAGGCTAGTGTTTACTGAGGCCAGAGGCGTCGAACGCCTTAGCCAGATTAACTGACTACCTCAGCTTCTATCGAAGAAGAAGCTTTTTGTATTATAGTTATTATTTCTGGAAAGATAAAGCGTAACTTTTCTCTGACCTTATCATTTTCGAAACCTTCTTCATTCCTAAGAGTTGATATTGTAAAGTTAATAAAAGATGTGACCCATCCTGAAGTTTTAGACATCTTTGGTGCTAAAAAGAATAGTTCATTATTTTTATAGTCTTTTATTTTTTGTCGGAAAGTAGCGGCTTCATTTTCACTTCGTAGTTTTTCTAAAGTATATTGAGTATCTGTTTTTCCGCCAAAACAAAGGCGTATAGCAAGAACTTTATCTCTTTCGTCAGGGAAGTCGTTATCTATTTTCTTTTTCAAATTAGCGAGGAACAAAGTTTTTATGCGCAATGACCTTTTTTTAGTTATTGCTTTAATGTCTGTTGATGAGTTTTGAGGAGAGATAGAAAAAGTTGTTTTAAAAACTTGACTGATGTTTTTTTTGTTAGCAGCTTTTTTGTACATTATTTCTACAAATTTATCTGGATTTGTATTGTTGATGTACAATTGTGTTAAAAGTATATTTGTTGCCCATAGGTAGAAATAAGACAGTGAGTCTTCATTAATTATTGCCCCCTCAACTGTAGAAGTCATGAAATATCTATTAAATTTACTGAATGATTTGTTAATTCGACTTTGGAGATTCCTTATACTAAATGTCCGAAAATATAACCCATTTTCAACGTATTCTTTTTTAGAACCGCTAATGTCCATGAAATGTTGGTTGTCGGATGACTTCTTTTTTGTATGTGTGTCATAGTAATTCATACCAGAAGCGGTCTTAGCTATTAAATCATTAAATAAGGCTCGTAAAGTTAACTTCTTAGTTTTGATATCATAATCAATTAAGGTGTCAATGTCTTTTATTATTATAAAAGGTATAGAAGCTTTAGAGTATTCAGGATTTATGTTTTTTAATATTAACTCGTTAGCATCATAAATATCGACGCGTGAAAATTTAGGGTAAAGCTCAGTGAGAGATAAGTTTCGGAATAACTCAAGCTCTGTTGCACCCTCAACAAAAATTATATATTCGCTAAAAAAAAGTCTTGCTTCGTTGTCACTAAATATGTTTAGGAATCTTTCATCAGAATAGGTCGAGTTAATTCTTTGAATTTTTGTCGCTGTGGAATTTATGGTTTGCTTAGAAAAATGAAGTACCTGCTGGTCCTTCTTAAAAAGTTTGATAGACTGCTTGAGAATGCTCGGCGAATGTGTGCTGTAAAAAACCTTTGGGTAAGGAGTAGCATATTTTCCTGGGCCGTCATTATCAGGGGTTTTCTTAAATTTAGTATATGTATCATTTAGCTTTGAAATGAAAGCCTCTGTAAGTTTCGGATGCAAGCCTACTTCGGGTTCATCAATATAGATTACAGGAGAAATAAACTCTGTTCTGGTAAGACTGATCAATAAGTTAAGTAAGGTCTCGAGAAACTTGTTGGAGTTTGTGCCATCTGATTGGGTAAGGAGTTCTTCCCCGGCATTTATAAACAAATCTCCTTTAATAGCTATCTTAATGTAGTTAATTACCTTTTCTCTATATGAATATGGTTTAGTATCGACTATTGATGTTACCCTCTCAATATATTTTTTATAATCACCCTTTCTACTTGATATTTTGTCATCGAGGAATTCAACAATATCCTCTTGCTTTACATCTTCAAAGTTGAATGAATTCAAATTACTTATGAGGCGCCATATCGGGCTCCAGTCATAAAGATCGATATGCCTTGTTTCAATAAAAAAGAAAGGATACAAAGTATAAAGTAATGCTCTTACTTTAGGGTCATCTATAGACCACAATATACTTTCGTCATTACATATGGTTAAAGTTAATGAAAAGAAACTTTCATTTGAATCCCTTTTACTTTCTTTTAATTCTGAAAAGTTTAATTTCTCACTAGATGATTTAAATAAAGTGTTATATATGTGTTTGTGAAAGCGTCCATTGTTTTTTTTGCTAGTGACTATTTTTCTTATTCTGGTTGTGTTAAAAGTAAAAATTATTTCTCCGATTGAGCTATAATTTGAATAAAAATCTAATGGAAGAATTTTTTGATTATCCATTTTAGCGTAAAAATATCTTATTACTTTAAGTAAATTTGATTTTCCAACATTATTCCTCCCAATAATGCAGTTTATATCTTGAAGATTATTAAGAATGACATCATCAAAAGATAATAGATTTTTTATTCTTATGCTCTCAATTGTCATTCTTAAGCTCCACTTTAATAAATTTTGGCTATGCTAAGGTGAAGGCTTTTATTTTTAAAGGAAATGTTAAGTCGACTCAGACGTTCTCATTTGCCTCATCAAAATTAAGCTTCACTAATCTTTATATCCCTTTATATCCCATGTCAATGGGAACAAAAGTAACGATTTAAACATTCACTAATTAAGGATCATATTTGATCGACCAACACCTAAGATAGGCTATAGCTCTCTGTTTTCTTTAATATCCCACCCAGACTGGCTTTCAGCACCTTTGCCGCCGCTTGCTGACTGTTCCCAGTACTGTGTTTTAACTTTTGATGCTTGGAACTGATATGAAATACCAATCAGGTCACGACTTGTAGTGCCATTAAAAATCACATTTGTGATGAGAACGTCTTCAAGAGTAATGCGGCAATACTCGATTTGACTCCCTCCGGCCTTACATACCGAAAGCTCTAGCTTACCTACATGCTTGCCGTTAGAGACATAGCGCATGATTGCAGGAGTTGCTTTGTCTATGTGGGCCTGAACCGAGAGATCGCGATACTGAACTTTTCCTGCACCACCTCCGCCTCCAACTGTCATGTTCCCTGGCTGGTTCGCGCCCCATGTGAAAGATTCAATAGCAATCCAGCCTTTATGGTTACTGTCCTGTGATTCACCTGTAATGCCATCAATTTTTAAGAAGAGATCTGTACTCATAGCTGGTCCTTTTGCTTTCCCTGTGATGGGTAATCTGATTAAATAAACTTAACGATACGTATAATGACATAAAGGCACAGCCATGGACTACTGGAAACCAGACCGATTCAAGGATTACTTTCTGACTATGGCTCATGCTGAGGCAAATCAGCTACTTAGTACTACAAATTACCTCTCCTTGATTCACCTGTCTGATGGTTACAACAGGATTCAGTTTCAGGATGAAGTGAAGATTTTTGTTAATGCACAAATGGATACTATCCGTTCAGGTGCCTCAGATGAAGAATGCCAGCAATGTATACAAAATCTGAAAGAAGAACATCGTAATCTCATGAGACAAGATCAGCTTCTTCGGACTGGTCAGGCAGCATTACATGCTTCAGTAAAGTTCGTTCAGCAAGGTGATTTCTGGGGATATGTAATCAATGGTGTAGGGGTCGTGCTGAGTGGGTTACAGGTAGTGGCAGGGTTTGGAGTCATGGCCGCTTCAGCTGCAACCGGGAATATAATAGGTGTTGGATTTGGTGCGATGCTCACACTACATGGAGTGAATGGCGTACAGGAGGGGGTAATGAATGTAATTACAGGAAAAAATGACGCCCAGGGATTTTTAAAAGATGGTTACATTGGAGCAGCCAAGTTCTTAGGCTTCGATCAAAAAACAGGTGAAATTGCTTACAGCAGTATGGATCTTGCTCTCTCGGCCTATGGCATGTTCAGGCTCATAAGAAAACCCGAAACGTTTCGACTTTTTTACTATTTAAACTCCGATTTTGTCAGAGGTATAAAAGATATGAGCCGCTTTGAATTAGGCGTAGAAATATATAATGACTATTCGGCTCTGAAATCAATATACGATAATAGAAAATAAATCATTTTCTTCTCGAGTATTGGAATGCTTTATAGCCTAACTTCATCGGTGTAAAAATGTAGAAAATTGGGGCTATAATTATCATTGTTATCGAGTATGAAATAATTGCAAGGCTGTCTTTATATATGAAGGTGTAAACCCATACAATAGCGAGGATGATTACAAGTATTAAAGCAGCAATAAAACGAATGCTAAGCTCTTTAAGCAAAGCTGGATAAGTAGTCCCACTTTTTTCGGCTTGGATTCTTAAAGCTGCAATATCTTTCGCACTGAAACCGCGCTGAGCAAGTTTTTTTTCGATTTCAAATGTGTTCATATTATCACCAAGTTGTAGGTTTATATCGATCATAACTCACATTGCTAATAATTTACCAGAAAAATTTATATCGTCATTCAAAAAGGAGATGGAAATGTTAGAGGATTCAAAGTTAATTTACCCGCATCTTTCAATTATACACTATTCCCCAACGTGGATTGATGAGAGTAAAACTACTGAATTAGCTTTGGAATGGCAGAGCTCATTAGTGTCTTTTTTTATAACTCAACCTCACCGAAAACAAGAGGCCTTTTTGATTGGAAGCGGTTTTATCTATCTATTAGGTGACCATATGCCTTGTATTGTTACTGCTTCCCATGTAATTAAAGAGATGCAAAAAAGTGAATTACCGTTCATATCCATTGACGGAAAAAAATTCAAGTTCGAGCATCTGGAAATATTTTTTAATGATGAACAAGATTACGCTATTATTCCTATGCCTGAAAAAATCATGGACGCAATACCAAATAGCGTGCTTTTTGATACTAAAGTTAATAACGAATTTTTTGAGAAAACATCTTCATTTGTGATTATGGGATATCCATCAAAAGTTAACAAGTTACATAAAATGCACCCTGAGAAAGGCTTGTCGCCTTTTAATATTAATTTTCACAAATTTTTCTATGAAAGAAAAACCGAAGATATTTATTTTCATTTTATTGCTGACGGCAAAGAAAAAAACATCTGTTTTGAGGATGCCAGTACTAATAAAACCGTTACTTCGCTTGCAGGCATGAGTGGGGGCGTAATTGCTCAATTGATAATTAATAAATTGGATGGGGGAGTATCTTTAAAAGCTATTGGTATATTCAAAGAGCATCGACCTAAAAGAGGTAATTTTCTGGTAGGTTCTACCTTTATTGATTTTGCGGATGATCTTAATTCATACTTAAATAATGACGAGGCTTAGATATAATTTGGAAAATATATTTTTTATACCTTCTCACACCCTTAAGTAGAGTTCAAAAACTCATTCATTAATTTGTATAAATTAATAGTGAATGTTACTCACCCCTCAAACAATACTGATCATTATGTGAGGGGTGTTTATTTTGATATATCCCCTGGCGCTACATTTTAATAAAATATATTTACTTCGGAGTTATTATAGCAATTTATGCTGTAGATCAATGCGTTAGATTACGGTGACACTATCCAGTTACCATCGTTTTTAGTAAATTTAAATTCAGCTACAGTTTGCTTTTCGCCCATGACTGGTAGCGTTATATCAGTATCCACTTTGCAAAGGTATGTACCTTTCGATTCTGACTCTTTACAGGAAACCTTCTCAGCTTTGTTCAGAGTCGTGAGCATGTCTTTGCTGTTCTCACCGAACCGCTGTCTGGCTTGCTGGTTTGTGTGGTCTATATTGTCTTGCATAGCCTTTTGAATTTCTGATGACGAGGGTTCGCTATCGCAGCCAGTGAGCAAAAATGACAAAGACAGGACTGCAATTGTTGAAATTTTATTCATTTCTTAATCCCTTATTTGATATTGTTGCTCAATGTGTTTCTGTGGATTTGCTGAGTGTCTGGTCGAAAATTTCGCACCATTGCTTCAACTGCATTTCTGTATCCCGGATCCCTCGTTCATGGTGAAACCGGCCTTTACGAGGGTGAAATTTGATCTGCCACTCCGGGCATTCAATGTCTCTCACCTGGATAAAGAATCCAGAGTTCTCAAAGTTTTTAAGGCGAGTAAGGTTGTTGCGACCTTTAGCCCCCGCCATACCGACTAAATCAAAAGCTACGATTTCCCCTCCATTAGCCAGGTGGTATCGCCAGCCTTTGACGTCACTGAACTTGTAAGCCTTTTTACGCTTACCTGCCTCGAGAGTTAATAACTCACGATTCGTATCAATGGTCATTTTGGTGTTCTGAAATTCATGGCTCCACAGACCGTTGTTATTCACATTCAGCAGGTCAACAGTCGAGGTGTTAGCTCTTTTATGTGTGTACGACACGTATGCTGTGAGTAGTAAAAAGAAAGCGGGTAACGTCCACATGAACAAAAATCCTGCAGTGTCTTTTGGATTTGAATCAGTCAGAATCCAAAAAATCACTACCACAACAATCCAGAACCTAATCGAACGAAAGAACGATGGTTTACGCACTTTCTGTCCGCTCAAAGCCGCTGTGTCCATTTTATGCACCTTTAATTTAAAGTCGCTCATAACTAGCTGATTGGTAACTGCTTTTACGACGCATTTTTGAACGAGTTCAAAACTTAAGCAAATCACTTGTACCGATCGATGATCCTCTTTTGATAGGTATTGGCTATCATATATGATTTATCGATCTGTAAAAACGATCAATTATTTGTTCAAATAAGGACTTAGGCGTGAAAATTGTGTTGAGGCAGCCGGTTATCGAAAGGGCACTGCTGTGCGTTCAGTCAGTATTTCGCTGCTGACTAGTGGCTCTGATAACTCAGGCTCAGCTGAGAGGACTTTATGAATTGTCGAAAATGAGGATTTTTCGTGGAGAAACGTCTTACCTGCCTTTTTGAGCAGGTCTGTGAAAATGGCCAGGTAAGGAATGCTCAGTAGCCACTTCAATACCCTAGTCATGAAGTAGTCAGCACTGCTGGTTTGCTCGCATGCCATACGTGTAATGCTGAGGGGAGTTGGCGCTTCAGTTGTCTCTGACGCTCTAGCTCTAGCTCTAGCTCTATGTTCATACATAGGAGGAGGCGTACCTTCGAATTCCAAAGCAGCTGGTAATGACGGTGTAATAGCCACCTTAGTAGCTTCTATATCTGAATCACTCGTCTCATCACCACTCAAAGCCGAAGCTTTCAAAGCAAACAGTATGGGATTGTCACGTTCAGGTGCGTAGCGGAGTTTCTCTTGTAGAGTCGCCCATGAGTAAGCTTTACCTAACTGGGAGGCTTTGAATGCTATTCCGGCATACTCAAAGGAGAAACCATTCATACGGCCAGAACTGGCAATGTTAGGTACGGTCGTTATACCGTTGTCAGCAAGTGCTTCAACGAAGCCCAAGATATCATTAGCACTCATAAGGACCTCGTCAATAGAGTTCTGTAAGGACGTCTTGGGGCTTGGCTGACCTTCGCACTTTTCCTTCTGTTGCTCGCCACGTGATAGCTTCTTGCGTTTGCTCGCAGGGTAAGGAACATGTGAAGGAGAGGGACCCTTTGTTCTGGTCAGGTCATATACCAGCTCAAGCTCCTGGATTATGCGGGTACTCGCAAGGTTTTCATTCCTACCCAGATAAAGCTTCCCTCCAATAAGATCCACTCTGCTCGCAATGATATGAATGTGCTGGCCGGCCTCATCGTCATGCATGACATAGCAACGGAGGTGCGTGTCATTGAACCCCATGCGATTCATATAATCGTCAGCAAATGACACCCATTGCTTTGTCGTGAGTGATTCACTGATAGGTAGGCGAAGCGAGTTGTGCCACACCGGTTTGACAACGTCAGGGCGAAGTGAAGCAGAAGCGCTGAACTCAGTTATCAACTCAGCAGCTGAAGCGCCCAACATGTTCCCGCCGATAACTACCGGATCGGTTTTATGGTGCGTTCCAGGTTTCAATGCGTATAGGACAACACCTGTGAAGCTCTTACCTCGTTTGATCTTCTGCATGCCCTTCATTAGAGGGGATACTCCATAGATCAGCGGTAAGGAGGCGAGAACGAAGCTCACTGATTTGCCGCTTTACGGCGAACAGTTCTGTCTTGGTAAGAGGGTTACATGACTGCTTTGCGTTAAGGTGGTTAACAATCTCATTGAGCCTGTGATTTATCTCGCCAAATATTTTCCATGCCGCTCTGTTGATCTCTGGAACGACAGGAGGTTGGGTCTTTAAAAGGCACATGCGAAGCCACTCGCCCTTAGCGTGTTGCTTACGCTCTTGATCCAAAATATTTAGCTCTGAGTTATTGAGTCTGACGCTGACGCAATGAATACGTAGATTTTCTGCAAGGGGAGGGCGGTATATATCTCTCATAGAATCTCCATTTCTAAAAATAAGCATATTCCTTATGCCTGTTCTATTTATAACCGATAGATGAATTATGTCAACGATGTAGGTTTTGACTTCCCTTTTTCAACCGAAGGGCAGAAAAAGCAAGGCAACTCAGCTTCGCTGAGTTAGCCCTTGCTTTTAACTATAAATGTGTTAATAAATGATGGATATAAAATCAGAATAAGGATGAAAAAAATTAAAGCTATAAAGAATGAAATATTTACGAATGGAAGTTCATTGCAAATATGCAATTTAATACTTTTAAATTTAAAAGAAATCGATCATGATTTTACGTGGCAAATGCGAGGTGTGTCATTGATGAGAGTTGTTATAGATATACTTGTCTATAAAAGAGATGTTAATAACAAGCCATTCGATTACGATCTTTTCAAAAAAAAGCTTGAATATAAAGAATTAGTTAAATATCTAAATGAAAATATTCATGATAAATATAAGGAAGAGCTAAAAGTATACTTCAGTATATTGCCTGAGCAATACGAGGAGAGCCATCTTTATATTATTGAGAGGTTTAGGTGCATATCGAGGATTGTTATGCACCCTATAGAAATATTAAATGCTGATGATTTTTTTGAACGAATGTAGCCGTTGATATTTAGAAGCCTACCCAAGTTTTATCATGCAAACTTTGCATGTCACGAGTATGTATGCCTGAATTTGAAAGTTTAGAGTTTGAATTATTTTGAGTCTCTCTAATCCAAAAAAGATATGCTTCACCGCTGTTGAAACCTTCGTCTGGTAAAACTTTAAATCCAGCAGTAATGACATCCTTAAATCGGCATCTGGATATGATTTTTGTATCACTGTTGGCATACGTAAGTTGATATTCATTTTTTAAAAGGCTTGTATATGTTGAATAAAAGCATATTCTATAGATGTTCTCATTGACTTTATTTTGTTGTAAGATGCTAATTAGATTTCGATGTGGATAATCGTCGGGTGCCATCTTCCATATCTTGGCTCTAAAAAAACCATCAGTTATCAGATTTTTATACCGTGGCAAATCTACTCGATATATCCATTGAGTGTTCATTGTATCGCTTTAACCAGTATCAAGTTAATGGTTGATAAAAATACAACTCATTGAATCATTTGGCTTTTTATTGAGCTGAATTTCTATGGTGTTGCTATAGTTTAGTTTTATATAATCATAACTTCAAGTATCTGAGAATTTTTTTTAAATTTCTAAGGCATCATCATTTTTTGAGGTAGGGGAGTTTTCTAATAGGCAATATAAGATATATTCTAAATCGATATAGTTTTAATACATGATAGCAATGTATTGTGTTAACTTCTTTACTTTTAATTGAGGAGGCTTTGATGTTAACTGTCAACATATTAGATGCTGTGCATGGCGATTGTATTCTTTTAGATTTCGAGCATACATTTATACTTATTGATTCTGGGCCGAAAACATTTCTGATAAGAAGGAATATTATTAATAAATTGAAATGTTTATTGAATGGCAGAAGAATTAACATTGCAGTCGTAACTCATAATGACGATGACCATATTGGCGGCTATGAATATATATTATCTTCTGGAATTAAAATCGATAGGTTTGTTTTTAATAGTCTAAGTATTTGTAGTAAAATATTTAAGGATAATGAAAAACAAATATCATATAATCAAGATGTTAATTTAGGTGATTTTATAAAGGGTAAGGGTATTGCTTTAGATGCGTTAGTGTATGGAAGTGAACCAATTATTATCAATAATATTAATTTAATTCCTTTGACACCGACGATTGATGCACTTCAACATATGCATAATGATTACACTAAGAAAAATCAACCTCAAATATCATCTGATGATAAAATTGAACGCACCATATTAGAGTGTATCGAAGAAATCGTTAATGGTAACGACAAGTTCCTACCTGATAGATCAATTACTAATAGAACCAGCTTATCTCTCATTATTGAGTATAATGGTTTTAGGGGATTGTTTTTAGGGGATGCATGGGCTTCTGATGTCATTGAATCCTTAAGATTAAACCAAATTAATTCAGGTTTTAGTGTCACCAAACTATCACACCATGGAAGCGAAAAAAACACTAATAGTGAATTGATAAATATAATAGGTAAAACGGAATATATTATTTGTGCCGATAAGAGCAAACATAATCATCCAAATAATAAAACTATTGCTCGAATTTTAGTTCAGTACCCCGAAGCAATATTTCATTTTAGTAGTGATAATGAAGATGTTAGGAGTATTTTCAAAAAGAACAATGTGTTAGAATGTCAAGCAGAATGCACCTATTCTTCAAATGGAGTGAATGTAAGATACTATGAGTGTAAGTAATTGCATAAAGATCAGAGTGTTAGGCTCTGAATCAACAGGGTATCTATTCAAGGCCAGTTCTTGCGATGCAGCTTTTGTGATTTCCTCTAAGCATGGTCTTTGTCATCAGAAAGACAATTGTGAACCATTCAAGGCTAAAATAGCAAGTTGCTGTAGAAAATGTGACATTCAACCTGAAGTAAAAGGTCTTTCATTCGAAAATATGTCAACACTCTTAGAGGCTGAAGGTGTATATAGTTTTCCTGACAAAGACTTAGTTATTACACGAGTTAATGGTAATGCCACACATCCCTTACGCATAGGTGAAATAGAAAATATTTCAGGGAAAACTTTTTATCTTAATGCTTTTAAGGAAAAAGATACTGAGCCTGGAAGAATAATGCTCAACTTTCCGCAACCAACCTCCCAAGGACTAATTAAGTATAATATTGAATCAAATTCGACCCCCGATTTAATTGAAAAATCAAAAGGATATAAAGGTGTTTCGGGTGGGTTAGTTTTAGAATATCCAGAATCTGATTTTCCTGTTGCACATGCTGTAATAATTGAAAATGGAAAAAATAACGACCTTATAGCGGAGAATCTGAATGATATTGATCATGATGTGATTAATACAATATTTGGTTGTGTTATTTTCCATAAGCCTGCTTGGACAGTAGAATTAAACAATTCTATACATGAGTACGTAAAAGAGATCTTTAGAAAAAAAATAACCCAAGATTTAGAGATCGTTACCTACATACCAGCACATAACGGTTTTCCTCATTTTGACTTAAATCCTATTGCAAAGTTTTTGTTGATTGAGTTTAACTATATGCTCACTACTAATAATCTTTTACCTCCTCAAAGTGTGGCAAGAGCAGGTATGTTATTGTCCAGGGAAGTTGCTCATGAGCCAGCGAATAAACTTTTAACTGGAAGATTGGTTGAAACATATCTTAATGCACCTCACCTATATTCTACGGGTTTGACAGCTAAATACTACCACCATATGCACTATATGATCACTAAGGATGGTAACGGTGAGTTTGCATTTTCTAATTATTGCGGCCATAATAACTTAGTTGAAAATTTAAATGATGAAGTTATGAAAATAATTTCTAATTATAATTATTACGGTTTTAATCAAGAGCTATTTTTAGAACGTTCATTTTTGACCCAAAAACTTCCTGAATCAGAGTGCGAAACATTATTCAAAGTTCTATTCACTGAAAGTAGAAATATTAATACTTTTTGTTTGGTCTTTACTTTGTCTATGGAAAATTATAACAAAGAAGATTTTAACACAGTCAGTGACTATATTATTTCTATAGTTAATAACGCATGCGACAGTATCGATCAAGGCATTCTAAAAACTCTTTCTTCAGGTGTTAAATTAAATTTATTGATTGTGCCAAGCAACAGAACAAATGAATTATCTCAGGCTATTGTTAGGGAGTTATATGGCGATGATCAGCCTTATTGAATATCTTTGTGAGAGAATTAAGAGTAGCTATGAGTTTAACAACCATTACAAATGTTTACTAAATGAATTAGCCTCTTCATTCTTTGAGAAAAATAATTGTGATTTTGTTTTTTCTGAACATCATGAGCGACTTCTTCACTTCAGCGAATACTTTTCTAACTCCAGTTATGAACAAAATCGAGCGATAGCATTAAAGATAATATCTGCCATTAACGAACTGTTCGCAGATAATCGTTATACAAAAGCTATAACAAAATCTGTTCTCACTAAGTTTGGTTTATTTTCAGCAGTCACTTCTTTTACTGATTCTTCGGTGTCTCTCTCAACAACATCAACTATATTAGGTGATATTCGGAAAGTTGCTCAAACAATACACAGTTCAGAATTATCATTTACTAATAGGCAATTTGATATTTATAATGAGATTCTTACTAACAATTTCTTTAGTTTTTCTGGGCCAACCTCTTTAGGTAAGTCGTTTGTTTTAAAAAATTGTGCAATTGATTTACTTAATAAGTTTCAAGTGATTGTTTTTATTTTACCTACTAAAGCACTGCTTGAAGAATATTTAGTAGATTTTCGAGCTATGCTCAATGAAAGAAAAATTAAAAATGTAAATGTCACCAAGTCTGTGTCAGGTGTAAAGAATAATGCTAAAAACATTCTGATATTCACGCAAGAAAGATATAATAATTTTTTATACGAAGCTAATTTCAATGACATTAAAGTGGATGTTCTTTTCATCGATGAGGCGCATAAATTAGCTGATAAAAGCAGTAGGCGTTCTATGACTTTGTATAAGGTCATTTCTCATTCACTAGAAAAGTATTCTGATTTAAAACTAGTGTTTTCAAGTCCAGTAATTACTAACCCTCAAATATTTTTCAAATATTTTAATGTGATTGGTAGTAGCTTGAGTATTAAGGAAAGCCCGGTTGCTCAAAGTTTATTCTTTGCAAATATAGATAATAAAGAATATAAGTATTTTGACACTGTGACAAAAACGGTAGTTAATCTTAATGTTTCAAATACATTCGATTCTGATTTTGATTTGATACTAAAAATAGGGTCAAGTCATGATTCAAATTTAGTCTATGTATCAAGCAAATCACAGTGTGTGAACAAGGCCATAGAGTTTTCTAATTTTTTGATTTCTAAAAAAATACCTCTAAAAGCTGATGATGAGTTGATTAGTGAAGCGAAGCTAATTTCTGATTTTATTCATAAAGATTTCTCGTTACCTCATCTCTTAAAATATGGTATCGCTTATCATCATGGGAATTTGCCATCTTTTATTCGCAAGAGAATTGAACTTCTTTATGCGAATAAAAAAATTAAATATATTTTTTGCACATCTACTTTGTTGGAGGGGGTAAACCTACCAACTAAAAATGTGTTTATTTATCCATTCGGCAAAGCTACTAATAATAGTGGCTTCTCGCTAGATTTTTGGAACCTAGCAGGAAGAGCAGGTCGCTACAAAAACGAGTTAACAGGCAATATTATATGTATTAATAATGGAGAAAATACTTGGAGTGAATTTGAAAAGTCGGTTGCAAATCAAGGAGAAATAGAAATCGATGATGAAATATCCCCATTATTAAAAGCACATCGCAAGATCATTAATTATCTAACTGATAAGGTTAAAAACCCTGATCCTAAAGTAGTAGAAATATCAACAATGATTTTATCAGAGGTTTTAACATATATAAATGAAGGTAAAGTTAGTGGGATGTTAGAAAGTTTTGACTCAAAGATTAGACAGAAAATAATTTCTGCTGGCCGAGAGCATCTTGCTAAGAAAAAAATTCTTGATATTGATGTCTCTACTTTCTCAGAGAATCACCGTTTTGACTCAAATACTCAGTCCTCTGCCTATAAACTAGCTTTAAATAAAAATAACATTCTAACTACCTTCCAAAATGAAGATGTTAAAAGATATCTTAAAAAAATTAATGATGTTTACGAAATAGTTAAACCTCAAGGTATCGTTCCTTTTCATATAATGACATATTCTTGGCTGATGGGTGATCCTATTAGCGCAATAATAAATAACGCTATTAAAAACAGTAAATCAGTACGTGATACAGAATCATACTCTTGGGTCGATTTTGATAAAAGTAATTCACAACATATAAATCAGAAAATATTAGAAGTGATAAATACTATAGAAACTGATATTACATTCAAGCTGGAAAGTGCTTTAGCTCATTACCATCAATTGTGTAAATCAATACATGGGGAGGATTTGAGTGGCATAAATCTTTCCAAATTTGTTGATTATGGGACGGTGAATTCCAAGGAAATGTCATTGCAAGAATATGGTTTTTCGCGTGCTGCCGCTTCTGAACTAATGTGGAAGTACCGAGATTTAATTGAATTTGATAATAAAGATCAATTAAATTCAATAAAAATTAAAGCTCTCATTATGAAATTGGATAATAATAGTTTGCTCAAGAAGGAAATTGAATGGCTTAACCTTTGATGTTTAATTTAACTTAAATTGAAGTGGCAATAAGATATATTGATCGCTTCGAAATCAATAATGATTATTAGCACCTTTTGATAAATATGTGGAAGCTGCTTTATATTTTTAGCAATTCCATAATCAGTTTAATTTGCATTAGAAAACACGTTCAAAAGATAATATGCGCGCTTATAGTCTGTAATTATTTTGCGTTTCTACGAGTGCACATGCTATTTAAACGGCTGTTCTGAATTTACCAGATTATAATGCTGTCATTCTAGCAATAAAATCTAACCTTGAGTCATCAGCACGCCTCTACTTCCATTTGGATGATAGCTGTATTGGCATTCTTAAATGCATATGACTAGGTGACGTTCTTATGCTGAAAAACTCCAATCCCTGTGCCTACTAATTGGTACCAATGATTTGGGTATTCACATAACTTCTTTGCTTATTGGAATCCTAGCATTTCGCTAGGAGGTAACGGAGCCTTATTAGCCTTTTCAAGGGTGCCATCGGTAGGCGGCTATTTTCGGTCCAGATAGGAAAATGGTATTACAGCTTCTACCTTACATGCTTCAAGTTAATCATCCCACCATTGCAACATAAGTTTCCGTTCTTCTAAATGCTCTGCTTTATGAATGTAAGCTGCTCTAACGCTGTTACACTCTTGTTGGCTCGTTTGTCTCTCTATGGCCTATTTTAACCAAGGCCTTGATCCAATCAATGCACTGCAAGCGATAGTGCAATGCCAAAAAAGCCAGTCAAAGGTAACTGGCTTTTTAATGAATAATGAAATTTATTGGCCCAAATCACGTAGCTTCTTGCCAGACATCAGATTCTTTTCGATATGCTCAAGAGTTACCCCTTTGGTTTCAGGGACCAGGAGAAAAGTTATCACTATAAAGACCAGGTTGAAGCCGGTATACAGCCAGAATGTTCCTGCAGGCCCAATACTACCCAGCAGTGACAGGAAGGTTGCTCCGATAATCATGTTGGCAACCCAGTTTGTAGTTGTCGAACAGGTAATCCCGAAGTCCCGGCATTTCAGAGGCTGTATCTCAGAACACAGTATCCAGACCACCGGGGCGGCACTCATTGCATAGCCACCTATACACAACATTGTCATACCCACTGACACCCATGAGAGACCCGCGTTGATATCTCCCTGGCCCGCTTTCATGAGACAGTAGCCCAGAACCATAGTGGCGAATGCCATTACACTAAATCCGATCTTCAGGATTGGCTTCCTTCCCGTTTTATCTACGGTGAAGACCGCAATGAAGGTAGCAAACATGAAGGTCAGGCCAACTACTATGGTTGCAACCATCTGCTCCTGAGTGCTCTGGAAGCCAGCCATTTTGAAAATCTGAGGAGTGTAATACATGATGATATTCATGCCCGTAAACTGCTGCATACCCTGAAGCAACATACCAAGGTAGACGGCGCGTCTCACATTCCCGTTTTGCCTGAAAAGAGCAAACCCTCCCTGCTTCATACGAAGGCTTTCCCTTATCTCATTCAGTTCCTGTCTGGCTTTCTCTGAGGTATCACGAAGCATTCGCAGAACTTCTTCCGCCTCAACATGCAGACCTTTTGAAGCCAGCCAGCGGGGGCTGTTAGGCAGGAAAATGACCATGACGAAAAGTACCACCGCTGGTATAGCGAGAACACCCAGCATTGCCCGCCAGTTGCCACTGTAACTGAACGCTGTATCCGACAGGAAAGCTAAGACAATACCAAAGGTGATCATGAGCTGGTAAAGACTAATCATTTTTCCACGAACATTCTCTGTTGCCATTTCTGACAGATAGAGTGGGGCGGTATAAGAAGCGATACCAACGGCCAGCCCGAGTAAAACTCTGAATGTAAGCAGAACTTCAACACTTGTGGCGAAGGCTGATCCAAAGGAACCCATTATGAAGAGTATGGCTCCCACCATAAGGCTGTACTTTCTTCCCAGTCGATGTGAAACCCATCCGTTACAGATTGCTCCAATTGCGGCTCCCAGCATCATACTGCTCACAACCCATTCCTGTTCGTGACTGGTCAACTGAAAATGTTTTGTTATGAAAGGCAGGGCACCTGAGATAACCCCGATATCAAGTCCGAACAGAAGCCCGGCGAGGGCGGCGGATATGGATACAAAGAGATTCATTCTTCTGACTTTTGACTGATGATCACCATCGTAGGTGACGGCCTGGTTTACATGAGACATCATTAAGCTCCGCTCATACAGCATGTAATAGTGCTTCAGCTTAAGCAGCCGATACCGCCAGGATTAGAGCGCCTCTCTCTTAAGATATGGACTTTACAGCTAAATCTGTTGTTAATGTGATGAGGATCTCAAATCTTATCCTCACCGTGTTTAAAGCTAATTACTCTTAGAAACTATCAAAAGGTTGTTCCAGTTATATGGAGCAAGTACCAGTTTTATTTTTCCCTCAATTTCTCCATACCTCATATCAGAATTCGAAAGGAAATGTTCCCTGTTAAGCAGTGGCAGTTACTTTGATTAAATGCTTCCCTGTAAAATCGTTAGTTTTCGCTGGCTCAAACTCTAACTAAGTAATAATTAAAAAACTCTCTTAACTAATTTAGTCGATCCTTATCTTTATATTGCAATTATAATATTGACACACTTATGATTTGTGTTAAAAGAAAAGAATAATTAAAAAGGAGAATCAAATGGAAGGTGAAAATATATTGGGTGAGGAAACTCTATCTTTAAATGATGCTAAAGAATTCTTGGCTGAAATACATAGTAAATTACAAGCTTTCTTGGAGGATAAGAACATATCTGAGGATTATGAAATGTATCCAGTTGAAGATGTTGTCTATATAATGCTTAGAGGTTTCTTTGATTCTAAAGAATGCTTGAAGCTGATAACTATTGTTCATTTTTTTGAATTGACCGATATTGCTGAATACCAAAGTTTAAATTGGTGGTTCTTATCTGGTTTGGTATTCGGTGTAGATATGGATATAGTAAAAAACATTATTGACACAAAGATTGCTGAAGAAGAAAAGAGTAAAATTAGCTCACTCGTTACTAGCGGAGAAGATGAATATATTATAAAGAGAATTTGAAAATCAATCTGTATCGATATGATTTCTAGAAGGGGGGATATTTCAAGGTTACTTTGAAGTAAGGGGAGTTATGATAAGTATATTAAACTAACTGGAATAAATTATTCATGAATTTTTAACAAGAAATTCCTATTGTCAAGACAAGGAGAGATGTTTGTACCGCATTAGATATGAGCATGAAGGAGTTAAAGTAATTATGATCCATATCACTCAATTTTTGGTATTGACTCCTGCCTGAGTGACATTGAAATGAGAAGGCACAAGCGAAATCGATTGTGTTGAAACATCATTTTTGTTTGCATGACCTTATGGTCACTCGTGGGGCGTTTATTTGAGTTAAGCATATTTAATTGCAATTTAAAAAATATAATAAAAATATCATTATATATGCATGATAAAAATGACATCCAAGTGACTTTTAAAGATTTTTTTTAGAAAAGCTATAAGGCGTCAACGTTCTTAGCTTACAGGCTTCCAGATAGTCAGCCCACCACTGCAGCATAAGTTTCCGCTCTTCTAAATGCTCGGCTTTATGGATGTAAGCTGCCCTAACGCTGTTACGCTCTTGGTGGCTCATTTGTCGCTCTACGGCGTCTCTTGACCAAAGCCCGGATTCAATCAGTGCACTGCAAGCCATAGTCCTGAAACCATGCCCACAAACTTCAGTTTGGGTATTGTATCCCATGGTTCTAAGGGCTTTGTTGACTGTGTTTTCACTGATCGGTTTGTCGTCATTACTAAATCCGATGAACATGAGGTCTTTGCCACCACTGATTGCATGTAGCTGTAACAACAATTTTTTAGCTTGTTTGCTTAAAGGCACCAGATGAGGGCTTTTCATTTTTGCCCCTCTTGCTGAATATCTAACCCCTGCGAGTGCTTGTCGCTCTGCGGGTATAGTCCATAGTGAGTTTTTGAAATCTACCTCTGACCAACGTGCAAATCTTAATTCACTCGAACGTACAAATGTCAGGAGTGTAAGCTGGGTCGCAATCTGTGTTATGCCTTTGCCTCTGTAAGCTTCAATGCGTTGCATTAGCTCTGGTAGCCGTTCTAAAGGAAGGGCAGGGCGGTGAATACTTTTTTTAGAAATTACAGCACCAGCGAGGTCATAGGCAGGATTTTGCTCAATCAATGCATTGTGGACAGCATATCTCATGATCGCAGTTATGCGTTGTTGAAGACGTGAAGCGAGTTCGAGGTGACCTGTTGCTTCAGCCCTTTTTAGTGGAATCAGTAAGTCACGGGTTTTGAGTTCTGTGATATTACGATTGCCAATAATAGGGAATAAATGACTTTCAAGACTGCTTAACACAGTAGTTCTGTGGTTTTCCGACCAGGTCCTGTTACTGGAATGCCAGTCTCGTGCAACCTTTTCAAATGTCAGCAGCCCTTTGATCTCGACCTTATCAGCTTTGCGTTTTTCACTTGGATCAATGCCATTTGCAACAAGTTGCCTGGCTTCGTCTCTTCTGCGTCGGGCTTCCGATAACGTGACCTCAGGATAAACACCGAGAGCAAGAATCTTTTGTTTGCTACCAAAGCGATACTGAAAACGCCAGTATTTGGAACCGTGTGGGGTAATCAAAAGATGCATACCATTACCGTCTGTCATTTTGACCGGCTTCACAGCAGCTTTAGCATTTCTTACCTTTAACTCAGTGAGCGGCATAGTAAAAATCCCCGGCTGATGGTATCTGCATTATCGAACCAAACATACCAACAATTGTACCAACATGACACTGTGGATTTTGTGAGCCCGCTGGAGACGTAGGTGGACTATCAAGATGAGTTAAGTGACTGAATGGAATGGGTAAAGTAGACTTTGAGATACGTTGAGAGACTAACATTTGGTGTCCCCTGCAGGAATCGAACCTGCAACTAGCCCTTAGGAGGGGCTCGTTATATCCATTTAACTAAGAGGACAGCGGCGTGCAGTATAGCGAAACAGTCCTGAAAATTCACCAGGTTGCCGCGCGTTTGCTCATTCCGCCAGCAATCCCGATTTTCTGCACTGAACGCAATTAAACATGACGCGTGCAGATCGTTCACGCTGAAAAGATTCTCTGCTTTAGCCTGACGGTTTGATCTCAATATCAAAGGTTCAGCCAGCATGCCTGAAAGGCAGACAAAACCGGTAAATCAGCCTTGTCTGCCTTTGCCATTTATTCCGCGTTTTCCTTCTCTTCACGCTGGCGGCGTTTTTCCTGCTTCCGCTTCTCAGCTTTTGCTTTGGCCACAGCGGCTTCACTCATGTCATTGCGAATCTGTGCATGGCTGATCAACGCAAAAATCAGGGTGCCGCCAGTGATGTTGCCGAGCAGCGTCGGCAGGGCAAACGGCCACAGGAATTCATGCCAGCTAATGCTGCCGTTAAACACCAGATAGAGCACTTCTACTGAGCCCACGACAATGTGCGCCAGGTCGCCCAGCGCAACCAGCCAGGTCATCATCACAATCACCAGCAGTTTCGCGCCGCCCGCAGAGGGGAACATCCAGACCATGGTGGCGATAATCCAGCCGGAAATGACCGCATTGGCAAACATCTCGCCTGGCGTGTTTTCCATGACCTTCATGCTGATGTCGGTAAACGCCTGGCGGGTGGCCTCGTCAAAAATCGGCATCTCATTGAAGGCCAGCGCACCCAGCGCTGTACCAATCAGGTTACCCAGCAACACAATGCTCCATAACCGTAACAGCAGGCCCGTGTTACCCCAGGTGGGTTTGTGCATCACCGGTAATACGGCGGTAACGGTATTTTCAGTAAACAGCTGCTGGCGCGCCATAATGACGATAACAAAACCAAAGGTATAACCGAGATTTTCCAGCAGGAAAGCGCCCGGTACGCCATCCAGATGTACCTTAAATATCCCTTTAGCCATCAGCGAGGCACCCATGGATAAGCCTGCCGCGATAGCTGACCAGAGCAGCGCCATACCGTCGCGCTCCAGCTCCTTTTCTCCATCCTGGCGAATCTCTTCATGAATCGCAGCCGCGCGGGAGGGTAAAGCCTCCTCATCAACTTCGATGTCAGTGCCCTTGTCCTTCTCTTCGCTCTCTACGTCGTTAGGACCCTGCTCATTACCTGATGAAGGCTTCATATTTTCTCCTGGTGATAGTGCTGTAACGTTATAAGCGTAGCCGTTTTTTATTTGCCGGAAATGTAACGTCCGATGCGAATAAGCGTAACAACGTTTTTCGGAACTGCATTTTTATTCAGACTGCTGATGAAAACGCACGAATAATCCCTTACCAGCGAAACTGAGCGCTGGCTCACACTTCGGCCCACAGCAACATTGTGGTAATATCCCGGCCACTTTTAGCTGGTGCGACTCCCCCTTCAATGCTGGAAATCATTACACTCACTTGTGCATACGACGAACGGTCGCTGTTCCGGCGGCTCTCATTTCGCGTATCCGCAGGTGACATTGTGCAGATTGAAGGCCCCAATGGTGCCGGTAAAACCTCGTTGCTGCGCCTGCTGGCCGGGCTGAGCCGTCCTGAAGAGGGTGAAATACGCTGGCAGCAGCAGTCGATCCTGCGTCAGCGTGAAAGCTGGCATCAGGCGATGCTCTATCTGGGTCATCAGCCCGGCGTCAAAGGCGTGCTCACGCCACTGGAAAATCTGCGCTTTTACCATCCCGATTGCAGTAATGCGCAGATTTTTGCTGCGCTGGAAAGTGTCGATCTCACGGGCGACGAAGAGGTGCCCGTCAGCCGGTTGTCGGCAGGGCAGCAGCGTCGGGTAGCGCTGGCACGTCTGTGGCTCAGTCAGGCTCGCCTATGGATTCTTGACGAGCCGCTGACCGCCATCGACAAAGCGGGTATTGAAAAATTAATGGCGCAGTTCGCCCGGCATGCCGATAACGGCGGTGCAGTGATCCTGACCACCCATCAGGATTTGCCTGCAGAGGCAGCGCGGGTGCGTAAAATTCGCCTCGGCGATGTGGAGGCAGAGTGATGCTGTTTCGCCTCATCCAGCGTGAATTACGCATCGCCTTTCGTGGCGGCGCGGATGTCGTCAATCCACTCTGGTTTTTCCTGATCGTCATTACCCTGTTTCCTTTAGGTATCGGACCGGACCCGCAACAGCTGGCTCGCATTGCACCGGGCGTTGCCTGGGTTGCTGCGCTGCTGGCGTCGCTGCTGGCGCTGGAGCGTCTGTTCCGTGATGACTTCAGCGATGGCTCGCTGGAGCAACTGGTGTTGCTGCCGACGCCGCTGCCGGTAACGGTTATCGGCAAAGTGGTGGCGCACTGGCTGGTCACTGGCGTGCCACTGATTATCCTGTCGCCGCTGGCCGCGCTGCTGCTGTCACTGGATTTTAATGGCTGGCGGGCAATGGCCCTGACGCTGTTGCTGGGTACGCCAACCCTGAGTTTTCTCGGTGCGATTGGCGTGGGTCTGACGGTGGGTTTACGGCGCGGCGGCGTGCTGCTGAGCCTGCTGGTATTACCGCTGGCTATTCCGGTTTTAATCTTCGCCAGTGCGGCGATGGAGGCGGCCAGTCAGGGGTTGCCGATTGGCGGCTATCTGGCGATTCTTGGCGCTATGTTGATGGGCAGTGCGACACTCGCGCCGTTTGCTACGGCGGCGGCGCTTCGCATCACGTTGCAATAGCCACTTTGCAATAACCGCGCGTACAAGACGCGGCAACACTCTTTTATCGTTAATGTGAGCATTTGATATGTGGAAAGCGTTACATCAGCTGGCCAGACCCGAACGGCTTTATCAGTTTTCGGGGCGACTGGTTCCGTGGTTCGCCATCGCCGGGCTGGCGGCGTTGCTGCTGGGCTGGGTCTGGGGATTTGGATACGCACCCGCTGACTATCAGCAGGGCGACAGCTTCCGCATCATGTACATTCATGTGCCCGCTGCGATGTGGTCGATGGGGGTTTATGCTTCAATGGCCATCGCCGCCTTTATCGGCCTGGTGTGGCAGATGAAAATGGCCGATCTGGTTTCCGCCGCCATGGCTCCGGTGGGTGCGGTTTTTACCTTTATTGCGCTGGTCACCGGCTCGGCATGGGGCAAACCGATGTGGGGCACCTGGTGGATCTGGGATGCCCGCCTCACATCAGAGCTGGTACTGCTGTTCCTCTATATGGGCGTGATTGCGCTGTATCACGCTTTTGATGACCGCCGCACCGCAGGCCGGGCCGCGGGTATTTTGATTCTGGTCGGCGTGGTCAATCTGCCGATCATTCACTTCTCAGTGCAGTGGTGGAATACCCTGCATCAGGGCTCGTCGGGCATTCTCCAGCAGGCGATTGCGCCGGTTATGCGCACGCCGCTGCGCTGGGCAATCCTCGGTTATCTGCTGGTCTTTATTACGCTGACGCTGATGCGACTGCGTAACCTGATTCTGTTAACCGAACGTCATCGTCCCTGGGCGATTGATGTGGCGAAGCGGGGGGAGCAGGCATGACTCCAGCCTTTTCCTCCTGGCACGCCTTCTTTGCGATGGGCGGTTACGCTTTCTACGTCTGGCTGGCGGTGGCCTGCACGTTGCTTTCACTGATCGGCCTGACGCTGCATACCCTGTTACTGCGCCGCCGTTTGCTGGCGGAGATTCGCCAGCGTGACGCACGTGAACGTCGCATCCGGGCAGCAAAATCGAAAAAAGCCGCGGCTGAAGCGGCAGGAGAGAAGTTGTGAATATCCGTCGACGCAACCGCCTTTATGCGGCCCTGGCGATCCTGCTCGGTCTTGGCCTGGCCACCGCGCTGGTGATGTATGCGCTGCGCTCAAACATCGATCTCTTCTATACCCCAGGCGAAATCCTCTACGGCAAAGGGGAGGCGCACGAGAAGCCCGAAGCGGGACAGCGGCTGCGCGTCGGTGGCATGGTGATGCCCGGCAGCGTCCGGCGCGATCCGAAAACGCTGGCTGTGTCGTTCAAACTTTATGATGCGCGTGGTGTGGTCAGCGTCAGTTTTGAAGGGATCCTGCCGGACCTGTTCCGTGAAGGGCAGGGCGTTGTCGCGCAGGGCGTGCTGGCGGCGGGCAACCAGGTGATCGCCAAAGAGGTTCTGGCAAAACATGATGAGAAATATACGCCGCCGGAGATTGAAAACGCGATGAAGAGTGATCAAACCGGCCCGCAGTCGCGCTATCAGGTGGGAAATAAATCATCATGATGCCCGAAATCGGAACTTTTCTGCTCTGCCTGGCGCTGGGCCTCTCCCTGTTGTTGAGCAGCTATCCACTTTGGGGCGCGGTGCGCCAGGATGCCCGCCTGATGGCGATGGCGCGTCCGCTGGCCTCGGGTCTGTTTGTCTGTATCGCTGCGGCGTTTGCACTGCTGGTCTGGGCCTTTATCAGCAACGACTTTACAGTTGCCTATGTCGTCACCAACTCTAACAGCCTGCTGCCGGTTTACTATCGCATCGCCGCCACCTGGGGCGCACATGAAGGATCGCTGCTGTTGTGGGTGTTGCTGCTGAGCACCTGGACACTGGCGGTGGCGATATTCAGTCGCGGTATGCCGCAGGATGCGCTGGCACGCGTGCTGGCAGTGATGGGGATGATCAATCTTGGCTTCCTGCTGTTTATCCTGCTGACGTCGAATCCGTTTGGCCGCACGCTGCCGGACTTCCCGATAGACGGCCATGACCTGAATCCCATGCTGCAGGATATCGGCCTGATCTTCCATCCACCGCTGCTCTATATGGGCTATGTCGGCTTTTCGGTGGCCTTTGCCTTTGCCATCGCCTCACTGATGGCTGGCCGGCTGGATACCGCCTGGGCGCGCTGGTCACGCCCGTGGACGACTGCGGCCTGGGTCTTCCTGACCATTGGCATTGTGCTGGGATCGGCGTGGGCCTATTACGAGCTGGGCTGGGGCGGCTGGTGGTTCTGGGATCCGGTTGAAAATGCGTCGTTTATGCCGTGGCTGGCGGGCACCGCCCTGATGCACTCGCTGGCGGTCACGGAAAAGCGTGGCACCTTCAAAGCGTGGACTGTGCTGCTGGCGATTACGGCGTTTTCGCTGAGCCTGCTGGGGACGTTCCTGGTGCGATCCGGGGTGCTGGTGTCGGTGCATTCCTTCGCCTCCGATCCGGCGCGCGGGATGTTTATCCTCGCGTTTCTGGTGATTGTCATCGGCAGTTCGCTGCTGCTTTACGCCATCAAAGGCGGGCAGGTGCGTGGCCGGGTACAGAATGAAACCTGGTCGCGCGAATCATTTTTGCTGGGCAATAATGTGCTGTTGATTGCCGCAATGCTGGTGGTCCTTCTCGGCACGCTGTTGCCACTGGTACATAAGCAACTGGGGCTGGGCAGCATTTCGGTCGGCGAGCCGTTCTTCAACACCATGTTCAGCTGGCTGATGGCGCCGTTTGCGCTACTGATGGGAATCGGACCGCTGGTGCGCTGGCGTCGCGATGAACCGCAAAAGCTGGCAAAACGGCTGGCACTGGCGCTGATCGTGACCCTGGCCTGTTCCATGATCATTCCCTGGTGGTTGCAGGATCGCATTGAGGCGATGACCGTGGTTGGCCTGCTGATGTCGCTCTGGATTATTGTACTGACACTGCTGGAGCTGCACGAACGCGCCACCCATCGCCACCCGTTCTTTGCCGGATTACGTCATCTGTCACGCAGTCACTGGGGCATGGTGCTGGGCCATCTGGGCGTAGGGGTCACGGTGATTGGCATTGCATTCAGCACGCAGTACAGCGTGGAGCGCGATGTGCGGATGAAAGCAGGCGATAGTGTCGATATTCATCACTATCACTTTGTCTTCCGTGGTGTGCAGAATCTGCAGGGGCCGAACTACAGCGGCGGCATGGGTATTATTGATGTCACCCGCAACGGCAAACATGAAGCAACACTGCAGGCGGAAAAACGCTTTTACACCGCTGCCCGCACCATGATGACTGAAGCGGCGATCGATGGCGGTTTCAGCCGCGATCTCTATGCGGCGCTGGGCGAAGAGCTGGATGATGACAGCTGGGCCGTGCGCATTTACTACAAACCCTTTGTTCGCTGGATCTGGTTCGGTGGCGCACTGATGGCGCTGGGTGGCCTATTCTGCCTGTTCGATCCCCGCTACCGTTCGCGCAAAAAAGCGGAAACGGAGGCGCGGACATGAATAAGAAAATCCTGTTTATTCCCCTGATGCTGTTTCTGCTGCTGGCGGCGGCGCTGCTGTGGCAGCTGACCCGCAATGCCGAGGGTGACGATCCGACCCGACTCGAATCTGCGCTGATTGGCAAACCGGTGCCGCTGTTCCGGCTGGAAGCACTGGATCAGCCGGGCAAAATCTACGACCAGCATGTGCTGACGGATGGCAAGCCGATGTTGCTGAATGTCTGGGCGACCTGGTGTCCGACCTGCCGCGCAGAGCATCAGTATCTGAATACGCTGGCGGAGCAGGGCATCCGCGTGGTCGGGCTGAACTACAAAGACGATCGACGCAAGGCCGTTAACTGGCTGAACACGCTGGGCAATCCCTATGCGCTGAGTCTTTATGATGGCAACGGTATGCTGGGACTCGATCTCGGTGTCTATGGCGCGCCGGAAACCTTCCTGATCGACGGCAAAGGGATTATTCGTTATCGCCATGCGGGCGATCTGAATGCGCGAGTCTGGGAGCAGGAAGTGAAACCGTTGTGGATGAAATACAGCGCGGAGGCGGGATCATGAGAACGCTGTTACTGCTCTGCGGCCTGCTGTTCAGCATCAATCTCTGGGCGACCATCGACACGCTGCAATTTGACTCGGTAGCCCAGGAAGAGCAATACCGTGACCTGACTGCGTCGTTGCGTTGTCCGAAATGTCAGAACAACAGCATCGCCGACTCGAATGCCATGATTGCCGCCGACATGCGATTAAAGGTCTACGAGCTGATGAAGCAGGGCCAGAGTCGCCAGCAGATCATCGACTATATGGTGGCGCGTTACGGCAATTTCGTCAGCTATTCGCCACCGGTCACGCCCTCCACCCTGATTCTCTGGGCGGGCCCGGCGCTGTTTGCGCTACTGGGCGGCGCGGTGATCATCCTGCGCAGCCGTCAGCGTAAAACCCGCAGCGAGCTGGATGAAGATGAGCAACAGCGTCTTAATGCGCTACTGAAGTCAGACAGGAAGCCGTAATGAGTGCATTTTGGATCACCCTTTTTCTGTTACTGCTGGCAGCCTGCACGCTGTTTATGGCGGCGGGCTGGCGGCAACGTCAGGCCAGCACAGACGATCGCGATCGTCTTAATCAGCGCTTCTACCATCAGCGCATAGATGAGCTGGCGCAGGATGAAGCGCAGGGCGTGGTCGCTGAACGTCCGCTGATGGAGCGGGAATTACAGCAGACACTACTGGCGGATATTCCGCCGTCACAGGCAATGCAATCACACACCAGCAGCCGCTGGATTTTGCTGCCAGGCCTGATTGTACTGATTGCGGTCTCGCTGGGCACTTATCTGAAAACCGGCGGCTTGGCACAATTCACTGGCTGGATGCAGGTGCAGCAGGCGTATCCTGAGCTGCGTGCCCGTCTGATGGACCCTGGCGCTAAGCCGCTGAGCATGGAAGAGCTGGCGCGTTTAGAGCTCGGATTGCGTACCGCGTTGCAAACAGAACCGGATAATCTGGCCGACTGGACGATGCTGGGGCGGCTCGGCATGGTACTGAATAATACAGAGATCGCCAGTCAGGCCTTTGAGCATGCTTTACAGCTGGCCCCCAACGATCTGGCGCTCAAACAGGATTATGCAGAGGTTCTGACGCGATCTTCTGACCCGCAGGATAACCGGCAGGCGTCACTGCTGCTGCAATCATTGCTGAAAGCAGATCCGCACAACCTGCGGACGCTGAGCCTGCTGGCGTTTAATGCTTACGGACAGCAGCAATACGATCAGGCTATCGACGCATGGCAGACGCTTTTAGCTCTGTTGCCTGCCGATGACAAGCGGCACGCGATGATCGCCCGCAGCATTGAAAAGGCCAGAAGTGAGGCAGGGCAGCAGAGTCGTCAGCTGGCGCTGACCGTGACGCTGACACCTGAGGCAGAAAAAATGTTACCGCCAGACGGAGTGTTGTATATTTCGGTTTCTGACGGGGATTCACCCGTGCCGGTGGCGGTTAAGCGGATGCCGCTGAGTCATTTCCCGCTGACGCTGACGCTGGATGACAGTAACGCCATGATGCCAGATCGCCTGCTGTCGGCGCAGCATCAGGTCGCAGTAAGGGTGCGCGTTTCACGCGATGGCAGCGCCAATCCGCAGCCGGGTGACTGGCTGGGGCTGAGCGCTGTAACGCCCTGGGATGGGCATCAGTCCATCGCGGTAGAGATCAATAAGCAGCTTCCCTGAACGTAAAAATTGATAATGTTAACAATGATGCGTGCCATTGCCTGCTGCCTCTGGCACAAAGTCAGCTATGCTCATCGGGTAAGCCGATTCGACTCCGGGCTGTGACCTGAACGATGGGTAGACCTTTTTCATCCGCACAGGGAGATTGGAATGAATTATCGCCTGACCAGCCTGGCTGTGGCCAGCGTCCTTCTGGTGGGTTGTGCCAGTTCAAAGCCCGCGAATAGCGATCCTGCCGGGCGCAGCGATCCATTCGAAGGCTTTAACCGCACGATGTTTAACTTTAACTACAATGTGCTGGATCCGTATGTGTTACGTCCGGTCGCTGTCGCCTGGCGCGATTATGTGCCGGTTCCGGCACGTACCGGCCTGAGCAATTTCCTTGGCAACCTGGAAGAACCTGCCAGCATGGTCAACGCCATCCTGGTGGGTGACGGGCGCGATGCGGGTATTCACTTTACCCGTTTCTTCCTGAACAGCGTGCTGGGCCTGGGCGGTTTCATTGACGTTGCCGGTAAAGCGAACCCGGAACTGGCGCGTGAAGAGCCGCACCGTTTCGGTACTACGCTGGGTCATTACGGCGTTGGCTATGGTCCTTACGTTGAACTGCCTGCCTATGGCAGCTTTACGGTTCGTCAGGATGGCGGCGACTACGTTGATACCCTCTATCCGATTCTTGGCTGGCTGACCTGGCCGATGTCGATCGGTAAATGGACGCTTGAAGGGATCGAGACCCGTGCGCAGCTGCTGGATTCCGATGCGATCCTGAAACAGCAGAGCGATCCTTACGCCTTTATTCGTAACGCTTACTTCCAGCGTCACGACTTCCTGGCGCGCGGTGGCAAGCTCAAGCCGGAAGACAACCCTAACGCAGCCGCGATTCAGGATGACCTGAAGGATATCGACGCGCAGTAAATGCAGGATCCCCTGCCTGCGTGTCGCTGTGTTTTTCTGCAGAGCGCACAGCAGCTGAAGTGATGGGAGCATACGCCCGGAACAAAGCATCGCGGGCCATGGATAAAAACGCCGGGAGCGTTTTTAAACAACGCAAAGCGTTGGCCCGGCAGCGGGCGCATCTCAGGGATGAGGTGCGTAATCGCCCACGCTGAGCAGTCAGGTATGGCGGGTTTTGCGTCTTTGCAAAGGGCGCATGCTCCCTGAGCCAGCCAGCGACCCGCCGCCACAAAAAAGGGCGACTCACCAGAGTCGCCCTTTTTGATCGTGCTATTTCATCAGAACTTGTAGTTAAAGTTCGCGCCGTAAAGCCAGGCCTTACCTTCAGAGGTAAAGGTATAAGGACCTTCTTTCACCGTCACTTTCTGTCCGTGCATATAAGAGATGCCTAAATCAACAGAGGCATTATCGTTAAAGGCATAAGAGGTACCGGCACTTAGCCACAAACGATCCTGGTCCGGAATAGAGATAGAACGCTTATCTGCTGGCACCGGGCTGTCATCAAACGCAATACCGGTACGGAAAGTCCAGTTCTTGTCGTAGGAATAGGTCGTGCCCAGCGCAATGCGGTACGCATCGTGGAAGCTTTCATCTTTATAGAACAGCGTCTGGCCGTTTGAACCGGTCGCTTTCAGCTCCTGGAACTGACTCCAGCTGGTGTACGCCAGGCTGTAGTGAACCGCCCACTGCGGTGCCACTTTATGCCAGCCCGACACTTCCCACATCTCCGGCAGATTCAGGGTTAATGCCCCCGGAACGGTCGTGCCGTTGGTGCCATCAGGAACACCGGTCACGGTCGGATCATTAAACGCATTCAGCCGTGATGAGAGGTTGCTCTTATAATCGCCATCGAAATCAATTTTAACTTCTGAACGGTAGGTAAAGCCGAAGCGGTTATTTTCATCCACTTCATACAGGACACCGGCATTCCAGCCGTAGCCCCACTTATCGCCTTTCAGATGGGCCACCTGGGTATCAGCCGGAATACCCAGCCTCGCGCCTGATTCACCTGCATAGCGTTCAATTTTGGCTTTGGCGTAAACCGCATCAAAACCCACACCCACACTAAAATGATCATTCAGACGATAGGCGGTGCTGAGATTGAAATTGCCGGTCATCAGGTCGGTTTTACCCCCGTAACCGCCTGCGGTGTAGCCATTATTAAACTCTGTGGCTAAGCCATAATTTGACGTTGCAGATGCGCCAATCCACCACTGATCGTTAATAGGCTGAACGTAATGAATATTGGGGATCCACTGATTCGGGGCAATATTATTGGCATCCAGGCTGCGTCCGCTGGGACTGCGACCACTGATGTTGACATCTGGCGCAATATAAACCGCACCGAGTGAAAATTCAGGACGATCCATTAATGCCATCGTCGCCGGGTTACGGCTGGCTGACGCCGCCGTATCGCCCATTGCCCCTTCGCCTGAATATGCGCGACCTAAACCAATCGTAGAGAATTCATTTAACTGAAATCCAGCTGCGTAAACGTGTGAAGAGACAAGCGCCACTGCAGCCGCCACGGCTGACTTTGCAAACAGGTTTTTATGGTTCATGACCACAACCTCATGTGAATTATTATTTAACGCTATAACGTCGCGTAACAAAGGACGGCGGATTGTAGGGACTGATGTAAAGCGCACATATCAGACCAGTGCGGAGAGTATAGGTCCGACCTGTGTGCATGTTGCAATATTGTTTTTCAAATATTTCAGAATTGATCGCTTAAAATTCGATCTGCTTAACAAAACAGCCCTAATTCTGCACAGCATACCGATTCCAGTTTGTTCTGGATCAATTTTTATTGTGATATTCGTCACTTAGGGCCATACGCGTGGCGCATTTTTGGGCAAGCAGGTAAAATTTCGGTCATAAAATCGCGCAAACCGCCAGAATGCTGGTCAGGAGAATGAAATGACTGATGCCATTAAAAAATGCAGTGCGACCGAAACCGCAGCCTGTTGCTGTGTTGATGTGGGCACAGTGATGGATAACACCGATTGCACTGCAAGCTGGTCAGAATGGTTTGCTCAGCGTGCCGATGCGGAAGCGAAATTAGCGCAACTTACCCAGCGCGCGCGTGAGGTTGAATCAGAACCCTGTGTGATTGAATCGCGCTTCAGCGAAGTAAATCAGGGCGTACAGCTCGATGTCGATTTCACCTTCAGCTGCCAGGCTGAAACCCTGATTTTTCAGCTCGGTTTGCGTTAAATCTCTAAGCGCCGCGTACATGCGGCGTTTTTCATTTTCGTGTTTCCCTTCGCACTTTTTCCTTTCCGATATTGGCGGCTCACCCGCTTGTGGTTAACACTGATCAGGTCAGACCTCTTCAGGCAATGATGCCACAGTCCCAGCCACAGGTGAGAATAATGAGCAAAGCGCAGCCGCTGCTGACGCGTGATGGTGAACGCATCGCAATAACCCATGGGTTACGCACCCCTTTCCTGCGCCAGGCGACCGGCTTTCATGGCATTCCCGCCATTGAACTGGGACGTATGGTGGTCAGCGAATTAATGGCGCGCAGTGAACTTCCCGCTGAAGTGATAGAGCAACTGGTCTTTGGGCAGGTCGTGCAGATGCCGGAAGCGCCGAACATTGCGCGGGAAATTGTTTTAAGCAGCGGGCTGAATGTACATACCGACGCTTACAGTGTCAGCCGTGCCTGCGCCACCAGTTTTCAGGCGGTAGCGAATGTGGCAGAAAGTCTGATGGCGGGCACCATCTCTGCGGGCATCGCGGGTGGGGCTGACTCCTCTTCAGTGCTGCCAATCGGTGTCAGTAAAACGCTGGCGCGTGCGCTGGTGGATCTCAATAAAGCCCGCAGCTTCGGGCAGAAACTGCAGATCCTGCGACGTCTGCGCCCACGCGATCTGCTGCCGGTGCCACCCGCAGTGGCGGAGTATTCCACTGGCCTGCGCATGGGCGACACAGCCGAACAGATGGCGAAGAGTCACGGCATTACCCGTGAAGCACAGGATGCGCTGGCATTGCGATCCCATCAGCATGCCGCCCGAGCCTGGCAATCCGGGGTACTGAATCAGGAAGTGATGGCCGCTTTTGTGCCGCCGTGGAAAACCGCTATCGATCAGGACAATAACGTCCGTATGAATGCCAAAGCGGAGGATTACGCCCGACTGCGTCCGGCATTTGATCGCCAGCACGGTAGTGTTACTGCGGCGAACAGTACGCCACTCACCGACGGCGCGGCCGCGGTGATTCTGATGCGCGAGGGCCGCGCCCGCGAGCTGGGTATCAGACCGCTGGGTTATCTGCGCAGCTACGCTTTTTCCGCTATCGGGGTGCAGCAGGATATGCTGCTGGGTCCGGCGTACGCTTCACCACTGGCCCTGGATCGCGCTGGCGTGACCCTGGCCGATCTGACGCTGATCGATATGCATGAAGCGTTTGCCGCCCAGACGCTGAGCAACCTGCAGATGTTTCGCGATGAGCGCTTTGCCCGTGAGGTACTGAATCGTCCGCATGCGCTGGGCGAAGTGAATGAAGAGCGCTTTAACGTGCTGGGCGGTTCAATCGCCTATGGTCATCCTTTCGCCGCCACGGGCGCGCGCATGATTACCCAGACGCTGAACGAATTACGCCGCCGGGGTGGCGGGTTAGGACTGGTCACTGCCTGTGCAGCAGGTGGTCTGGGTGCGGCAATGGTTCTGGAGGCCGAATAATGGAGCAGAATGCGTTTCATCTGAAGATGCGACTGGATCACGTCGGCATCATCACGATTGATGTCCCTGATGAGAAAATGAACACCCTGAAAGCGGAATTTGCCGGTCAGATCATCGCGATTATTGCGGAGGCGCGGCGCGATCCAAAGCTGGCTGGCCTGGTGCTGATTTCCGGCAAGCCGGATAACTTCATTGCGGGTGCGGACATCAGCATGATCGACCGCTGCAAGAGCGCGCAGGAAGCTGAAGCGCTGGCAAAACAGGGCCAGGAAGTGATGGCTGCGCTCGACGCGCTGCCGTTCCCGGTGGTTGCAGCCATCCACGGTGCCTGCCTCGGCGGCGGACTGGAGCTGGCGCTGGCCTGCGATGCACGTATCTGTTCGCTGGATGATAAAACCCGCCTCGGATTACCGGAGGTACAGCTCGGCTTGCTGCCAGGCTCTGGCGGCACTCAGCGGCTGCCACGCTTAATCGGCGTGCAGCAGGCGCTGCCGCTGATTCTGACTGGCAAAACGCTGCGGGCTAAACAGGCACGTAAGCTGGGTGTGGTTGATGACGCGGTGCCGCAGGCGATTCTGCTGGAGACCGCCATCGCCCGTGTGAAAAAGGGCAAGGTCAGCGGACGAACGCTGCCGCTGCGCGACCGTCTGCTGCATGGCCCGATTGGCCGTCAGGCACTGTTTGCCCTGGCGAGCCGTCAGACAGCCGCTAAAACCCAGGGCAATTATCCGGCGGCAAATCGCATTATTGAGGTGGTGCGCATCGGGCTGGAACAGGGCAGCCGGGCAGGACATGATGCTGAAGCGCGTGCCTTTGGTGAACTGGCGATGACGCCAGAATCCGTTGCGCTGCGCGGCATCTTCTTCGCGACCACGGCCATGAAGAAAGAGCGGGGCGGAGACGCGGAGCCTGCCAGGGTGAAAAGCGTCGCTATTCTCGGCGGTGGCCTGATGGGCGGCGGCATCGCCAGCGTCACCGCCATCAACGCGGGCTTGCCGGTGCGCATCAAAGATATCAGCCTGGATGGGGTAAATCATGCGCTGAAAACCAGCTGGGAGCTGCTGAGTAAAAAGGTTAAACGACGCCAGCTGACGCCGGCACAGCGTCAACAGCAGATGGCTCGTATCACGGGCGGCACAGATTATCAGGGCTTTTCACAGCGTGATGTGGTGATTGAAGCCGTATTCGAAGATTTAGCGCTTAAGCAGCAGATGGTGAGCGAAGTGGAAGCACACTGCCAGCCGCACACGCTGTTTGCCTCAAACACCTCTTCGTTGCCGATCGAAGAGATCGCCGTCAAAGCGCAGCGTCCGGAAAACGTCATCGGGCTGCACTATTTCAGTCCGGTCGAAAAAATGCCGCTGGTGGAAGTGATTCCCCATCTGAACACCTCAACCGCAACGCTGGTGACGATTGTGGCGCTGGCGCGGAGCCAGGGCAAAACCCCGATTGTGGTGGCGGACAAGCCGGGTTTCTATGTTAACCGCATCCTGACACCTTATATAAATGAAGCGATGCGCTGCCTGCTGGAGGGCGAACCCATCGACCATATTGATCGGGCGCTGGTGAAGTTTGGTTTTCCGGTCGGCCCGATTCAGCTGCTGGATGAGGTGGGTATCGACGTCGGCAGTAAAATCAGTCCCATCCTGCATCAGGCCTATGGCGAACGCTTTGCCGCGCCGGCCGCGTTTGATGCGGTGCTGAAAGATGGCCGCAAGGGACGTAAAAACAGCAAAGGCTTTTATCGCTATGACCAGCCGCGCTGGCAGCGTAAAAAACCTGACGCCTCACTTTATACTTTGCTGAAGGTCACACCGAAAGCCAGGCAGAGTGAGGCACAGATTGCTGAACGCTGTGTCATGATGATGCTCAATGAGGCGGCCCGCTGTCTTGACGAGCAGGTGATCCGCTGCGCGCGCGATGGCGATATCGGTGCCGTGTTTGGCATCGGCTTTCCGCCATTTTTGGGTGGTCCGTTCCACTACATGGACAAACTGGGCGCGGCGGAAATGGTCAACAGATTAACCCGGCTTACGCAGCAACATGGGGAACGTTTTACACCCTGTGACGTGTTGATTGAGGCGGCTAAAAAATAGACGAAATTTTACATTTCTGCTGAAAATGGAATAACCAATCCGATTCAGCGGCTTAGAAAAACGCCGCCAGAGTGTGCGGCGCAGCATGATTCTGAGAAGTGCTTATTTAATAAACAACCGGTTGACTATACTGAAGCCATTAGGGTAAAACACAGCGTTCATTCGCAGAGTGAAGAGTCAGGCGCTACGCGTCGGGCGATGTCGACAAACAACAGCGGTGCTTTATGCAAGTTTTTATCATGCGTCACGGCGATGCGGCTCTGGAAGCAGCCAGTGATTCAGTCAGGCCATTGACCTTATGTGGCTGCAACGAATCACGTCAAATGGCCAACTGGCTTAACAGCCAGACGCCGGACATTGAGCGAGTAATGGTGAGTCCCTATTTACGCGCGCAGCAAACGCTCGCGACGGTGCGTGAAGCCTTTCCCCTGCCGGAAGGCCAGGACGTTCTGCCGGAGTTAACGCCGGGTGGCGATCCTGAGATGGTAGGGTGCTATCTGCAGGCGCTGGCGAATGAAGGCGTGAAATCGGCGCTGGTGATCTCACATTTACCGTTGGTGGGGTATTTAGTCTCTGAACTGTGCCCACAGGAAGCACCGCCCATGTTTGCCACTTCCGCCATTGCCTGCGTGGAGTTCGATCCCGCGGCAAGCTCAGGTAAATTGCTGTGGCAGGTCAGTCCCAAAAAACTGGCGAAAGCGATCTGACGTCTGTGGGCCGATCCCGTCGGCCCCTTTTATGGCAACTCAGGCGGTTGCCACTCCTCAATCTCAATCAAAACCAGCAGCGCGGCGTCACCGCCAAACATCTTCGGCGCCTGATGAAAAGCCATCACCCACGGATGCTGGGCCAGCCACAGCGGCGTCTGCTGCTTCAGAATATGCTTCCCATGACCGGTCATGACGCTGGCGCAGAACAGATGTTCACGTCGGCAGGCGGCGATGAGTGCCCCCAGCTCCTGCTTAGCCTGCTGCTGCGTTAATCCGTGCAGATCCAGGAAAATCTCCGGCGTATAGTCGCCGCGACGCAATTTTTTAAGCTCAAAGTGACTGACATCGGCGCGAACGTAACGGGTTGCCCCTTCCGTAGAAAGCAGCGGCTGAAACTCATCCGAAAAGTAGTGACTGTTGTCCGCCTGCTCTGAAAGCAGACGCTTTACCGGAATCTGGCGGGTTTTCACCGGCGCTTTATGGACAAAGGTGTCCTGTTTTAACTGACGTGTTCCGGTCATTAACTGGCGAAACAGCGCTTCATCATCCGGGCTTAGTGGTGTTTTTTTACTCATGGCAGGTCAGTCATATCAGAAAAGGCTGTCACACAGCAGAGCCGCTACCTTACCGTTAAGTGTCATTAAATGTCAGCTTTTTCACCTCGCTGCGCTGAATTCTCCCCGGCTTCATGGCACACTACTGGCCGATTTAGCAAAAGGCCTGCGGAGGGCTACGTGGACAAAATTTTCGTCGATGAGGCAGTGAACGAACTGCACACCATTCAGGACATGCTGCGCTGGGCGGTCAGCCGCTTTTCCGCTGCCGGAATCTGGTACGGACATGGTACAGACAATCCCTGGGACGAAGCCGTTCAACTGGTCCTGCCGTCACTCTGGCTGCCGCTGGATATTCCTGAAGATATGCGCAACGCGCGTCTGACCGCCAGCGAACGTCTGCTGATCGTTGAGCGCGTTATCCGTCGCGTCAACGAGCGCATTCCGGTCGCCTATCTGACCAATAAAGCCTGGTTCTGCGGTCACGAATTCTTTGTGGATGAGCGCGTGCTGGTTCCACGTTCACCCATTGGCGAACTGATTGAGAACCGCTTTGCCGGTCTGGTCAGCACGCCGCCGCGTCATATCCTGGATATGTGTACCGGCAGCGGCTGCATCGCGATTGCCTGCGCCTATGCCTTCCCGGAAGCGGAAGTGGACGCCGTGGATATCTCCACCGGTGCGCTGGCCGTCGCCGAGCAGAACATTGAAGAGCATGGGCTGATTCATCAGGTGACGCCGATTCGTGCTGACCTGTTCCGCGAACTGCCACAGCTAAAATACGATCTGATCGTCACGAATCCGCCGTATGTGGATGCGGAAGACATGGATGATCTGCCAAACGAATATCGCCACGAACCTGAGCTGGGTCTGGCGGCAGGCAGCGATGGCCTGAAGCTGGTGCGCCGTATTCTGGCGTGTGCACCTGACTATCTCAGCGAGCAGGGCGTTCTGGTCTGCGAAGTGGGCAACAGCATGGTGCACATGATCGAGCAGTATCCCGATGTGCCCTTTACCTGGCTGGAATTCGACAACGGCGGTGACGGCGTCTTTACGCTGACGCGCCAGCAGATTGTCGACGCACAACACCATTTCTCTTTTTATAAAGACTAAAAGTGGGGCGAAGTATCGCCCGCCAAACCCTGAGAAGGAAACAGCATGGCCGGAAACAGCATCGGGCAATTTTTTCGAGTAACCACCTTCGGCGAGTCCCACGGTCTTGCGCTGGGCTGCATTGTTGACGGCGTGCCGCCAGGCATCCCGCTGACCGAAGCCGATATTCAGCACGATCTCGATCGCCGTCGTCCTGGCACATCGCGCTATACCACGCAGCGCCGCGAGCCGGATCAGGTGAAAATTTTGTCCGGTGTGTTTGAAGGCGTGACGACCGGCACCTCAATTGGTCTGCTGATTGAGAACACCGATCAGCGCTCGCAGGATTACGGCGCGATCAAAGATCTGTTCCGTCCGGGCCATGCGGATTACACCTACGAGCAGAAATATGGTCAGCGCGACTACCGTGGCGGCGGCCGCTCGTCGGCGCGCGAAACCGCGATGCGTGTGGCGGCAGGTGCCATCGCCAAGAAATACCTGCAGATGAAACACGGTGTGGTGGTGCGCGGCTATCTGTCACAGATTGGTGATATCGCCTGCGAGCTGAAAGACTGGAGCATCGTAGAAGAGAACCCGTTCTTCTGCCCGGATGCTGGCAAGCTGGAAGCGCTGGACGAACTGATGCGCGGCCTGAAAAAAGAGGGCGACTCCATTGGTGCTAAAGTCACTGTCATGGCTGAGAACGTGCCACCAGGCCTGGGCGAGCCGGTCTTCGACCGACTGGACGCCGATCTGGCGCATGCGCTGATGAGTATCAATGCCGTCAAAGGCGTCGAAATCGGTGACGGCTTTGCGGTGGTAAACCAGCGCGGCAGTCAGCATCGCGACGAGATCCGTCACGATGGTTTCCAGAGCAATCACGCGGGTGGCATTCTGGGCGGTATCAGCAGCGGTCAGATCATCAGCGCCAATGTGGCGATGAAACCGACTTCCAGCATCACCGTGCCGGGTAAAACCATTACCCGCGATGGCGAAGAAGTGGAGATGATCACCAAAGGTCGTCACGATCCCTGCGTGGGGATCCGTGCCGTGCCGATCGCGGAAGCGATGATGGCGATCGTGCTGATGGATCATCTGCTGCGCCAGCGGGCGCAGAACGGTGATGTTAACAGCTCCGTGCCGCGCTGGTGATGGCATGAAAGCGCTCTTGCTTACCCTGAGTGCGCTGCTGATCAGCGCCTCAAGCCTGGCGGCGACGCCGTGGCAAAACATTCAGCATCCAATCAGCGGCGCACCGCAATCTATTGGCGGCTTTGCCAATGGCTGTATTGTTGGCGCGCAGTCGCTGCCGCTGAATTCACCCAACTATCAGGTGATGCGGCAGGATCAGCGGCGTTATTTCGGTCATCCCGATTTGATTCAGTTTATTCAGCGGCTCAGCACCCAGGTGCATAACCTGCAACTGGGTAACGTGCTGATTGGCGACATGGGCATGGCAGCAGGCGGGCGCTTCAGCAGCGGTCACGCCAGTCATCAGACCGGACTGGATGTAGATATCTGGCTGCAGCTACCAAAAAGCCGCTGGAGCGCGCAGCAACTGCTGAAGCCGCAGCCGCTGGATCTGGTTGGGCCAGGCGATAAAAATGTCATTGCGCGCCACTGGCAGCCGGAAATCGACAGCCTGATTAAACTGGCGGCCAAAGATGATGATGTCACACGCATCTTCGTCAATCCGGCAATTAAAAAGCAGCTTTGTGCTGATGCAGGTAACGATCGCGACTGGCTGCGTAAAGTGCGTCCGTGGTTTGCTCATCGTGCCCATATGCATGTGCGGCTGCGCTGCCCGGCAGGCAGTATTGGCTGTGAAGATCAGCCTGCACCGCCGCCAGGCGATGGCTGTGGCGCAGAACTGCAGAGCTGGTTCCTGCCGAAGCAACCGGGTTCTGGTGCACCGGTGAAACGTGAGCCACCGCCGCTGCCGCCTGCCTGTCAGGCCCTGCTGGATAAACATTTACTGTAAGGGATTCCATGGATTGGTTTGTGGTCAGCCCGCTGCTGGTCGGGCTGCTGTTTTTAATCGCCATGCTGGCCGGTTTTATTGATTCAATCGCGGGTGGCGGGGGATTACTTACGGTACCTTCGTTGCTGGCGGCGGGCCTCTCTCCCGCCCAGGCGCTGGCGACCAATAAACTGCAATCAGTCGGCGGATCGTTTTCCGCCAGTCTCTACTTTGTCCGACGCGGTGCAGTGAAGCTGAATGAACAGTGGCTGAATATCGCCATGACGCTGATGGGGTCCGTGCTGGGTGCGATACTGATTCAGCGCCTGCAGGCGGATTTTCTGCGCCAGATGCTGCCGCTGTTTTTAATCGCCATCGGCCTGTGGTTCCTGCTGATGCCGCGCCTGGGGGAAGTGGATCAGGCGCGCCGCCTGCATGGCCTGGCTTATGCGCTGGTGGGCGGCGGAGCAGTAGGATTCTACGACGGATTTTTCGGACCGGGCGCAGGCTCCTTTTATGCGCTGGCTTTCGTCACGCTCTGCGGCTACAACCTGGCCAAAGCGACCGCGCACGCCAAGGTCCTTAACTTCACTTCAAACCTGGGCAGCCTGCTGTTCTTTATGTTCGGCGGCAAAGTGGTGTGGGGAACAGGCCTGGTTATGATGCTCGGCGCGTTCTGCGGCGCGCGTCTGGGCGCGCGGCTGGTGCTGAGCCGCGGACAGAAACTGATCCGCCCGATGGTGGTCATTGTCTCTGCCGTCATGAGCATTAAATTACTGTGGGACAGCCACGGCAGCGACGTTCTGGCCTGGCTGGCCACGCTGCATTCGTAACTTTTTACGTGATACCGTCATGAACCCGACTCATCATTATGAACAGCTGATCACGCTGTTTGATCGCTGTTTCAGCGATGAATTTCAGACCCGTCTAATTAAAGGCGACGATGAACCGATCTATCTTCCTGCGGATGCAGAGTCGCCGTGGAACCGCGTGGTCTTTGCCCACGGCTTCTACGCCAGCGCTCTGCACGAGATCTCACACTGGTGCATCGCCGGTGAAGCCCGCCGCAAACTGGTCGATTTTGGCTACTGGTACTGCCCGGATGGCCGCGACGCGCTGACCCAGAGTCAGTTTGAAGCCGTGGAAGTGAAGCCGCAGGCGCTGGAGTGGATGTTTTGTACGGCGGCAGGCTTTCCCTTCAACGTGAGTTGTGACAATCTCGATGGAGATTGTGAGCCGGATCGCATTGCGTTTCAGCGTAAAGTCCATGCTCAGGTCATGAGCTATCTGACGTCGGGCATTCCCGACCGTCCCGCGCGTTTTATTACCGCCCTGGCGGAATTTTATGGCAGGCCGTCATTAACAGCGTCGCAGTTTCCCTGGCCGGACGATCTGTGATGCAGAAAGGCATTATAAATAGAGGAATTAAGATGATCGCAGAATTTGAAGCGCGTATTCTGGCCCTGATTGACGACATGGTCGAGCATGCCAGTGACGATGAGCTGTTCGCCAGCGGTTATCTGCGCGGGCATCTGACACTGGCCGTGGCCGAGGT
>Ga0308164_10000387_pt1 | contig 82023 bp, 69 predicted proteins | sample PhyTR2_FD_201031 | JGI IMG/M metagenome (GOLD analysis project Ga0308164, IMG submission 201031) | Phyllosphere microbial communities from UC Gill Tract Community Farm, Albany, California, United States - DLSLT.R2 | ecosystem: Host-associated > Plants > Phyllosphere > Unclassified | place: USA... | reverse complement strand
CGGTTCGTTCGAGGGCTTGCGTTGCAGTCTCGATTCCATACTCTGTAATCGTGTTAGCTTTTATAGAAGCGATTTTGGTATAGCAATCATATGACTCGTCTATATATTTTGTTGCTTCTTCTGTAGTTTTAAATTCAATATCAGATTTAGTGTTAGTAATGTGAAGAATGTTTGTCACACCCTTTCTAAACCTGCCAACAATTTGAATGCAATCACTGTAAGGATCCAATAGAGAAAAAGGAGCTCTATGCAAATCTGTAATCATTATCACTGTAGGCTTGGTTTCCAGTTTAATATCAACAGCTGAAAAGAACCTGGAAGTAAGAAAGTTATATTTTTTTAAATTCTTGAGTTTAGAATTCGCATTCTTAAAATCAAGTTTTTTTCTTAATTCCCCCACTTTTTCCTGAGAACAATATATGCAGCTATCTTTCTCTATTCCTAGTTTTCTAATTAACTTGACGCTGAGCCTTGTCGAGTTTAAGAAAATAAAAATCCGCTCTTCGTTATTTTCTTGTAAAGCATATTTAAGTGATGCGGCAATATTATTGGTGTGGATTATATCAATATTTTTCTTGTAATCATATTGTGGATTCACCTTCATAATTTTAAATCCATTTGCTTCAAACCTCGGGTCTGAGGGTATAATAGGAGTTGCGGAAATCATAGATTTGCTTTCAAACTGGAAGAAATCAGTTAATGGTGATACTATTTTTCCGCGAAAAAACACCGTCTTAACCAAAGAATCACATTCGTCGATAAGCATAAAGAAGTCTTTGTAAAGATCGAATTTATTATGCGCTAGAATTGCACCCCTCACTTTGTGTTTGTAGGCTTCTGGTGTACATAGTATTTTTTTGAAAATCTTGGTTTCATCGTTCAAGTAGGCTACTAATTCCTCTTGACTAACATCCTCATAAACGATAAATATGTTTGGATAACTCAAAGACCCATCTTCCTCAGTTGCGGTTTTTTTACCAATTAAAACAGGTGTATTTGGTAATAGGATTATGCTATGGCGATTATAAATTAATGCCTCACCATGAGTTGCTCCAAGTCCACAGAGAGTCTTATATATAATATAAGGGCTTGGTGTGCCGTTGTGAAAATCAGCGTGGTCAGTTATATATTCTGTTGTAAGTTCAAGATATTTAGTTTCCATTTTGAACCTCCTCTCCATCCTCAGAACAACCGAAAATTAAATCATCAAATTGGCTCATGTCCATTAATGAAAGTGACTGAAACATTACCTTGTTCAAAAGCTCAATATCTAATTCCACTTTTGGAAGCAATTCCCAGCTAATTGCGAATAATGGCAAATTTGAAAACCATTCTGCGCTTTTAATTAAGATTTCTCGTTGGAATAAATTTTCTGTATTTAAAGGTTTTAAATCAGTTTTTAAGGATTGAAGCTGAACAGTAAATACTGTATCAGAGTAGCTATCGTCTGCATTAAGTTTCCAATTGGCCTTTGCCATTGTTGCAGGCTTGTTCAGGCAGATGCCCTCGTAAACAGAATGTATTCTGTAAGTACCTTTTCTTGGGCAGAATTCGCTTCTTCCCACGACTTTCGTAGACTGATAAATTTCTGAGATTTTATCTAAATTTTGCATTTTTATGGAGCGTTAATTTGATAACGCAATGCAAAATTGTCGAGGTTTTACGGCCTTGAACGAAACAGAAATTCGTAAGTTTTGAAGCTTTTTATTTCCTTAATAATCAGCAACTTAAAATTTATAATTTCTTATCATAGTGGCGATGTAATCTTTTGGGTCAGAGCCGATTTTTTCATTGTCGATATGCTGTAAAGTCGAGAGCACATCAAATAGGAAAGTTGCTAAAGCATCAGTCATTTTTACTCCTTTTGGTGTTTTCAAATGCGTATGTACTGCTAAAAAATATTGTAGGTTAAAGCAAAACTCAACATATCTTTTATTAGTTAAAACATTGTAGCTTTTGGCCTTCAAGTTTGCTCCTCTTTCTAGATCCTCAATTCTGAGTGGCCATTGCTTGCCCGTCATATTATACCCTGCAATCGATTCAGACCAGACATCTCCAAAGACACCACCAGGATAGTTTCCTTTCTCTACAGCGTCAGTGATAATTTGACACATCCATTTAGATATTTCTTCATCCTGAATAAAATAATTTTTTGAATCAGGTCGATTTACTGTTCCTGAATTGACTTTCACACCAATTTGAAATAGCGGATTTTCTTGTGAAGTTTTAAAAGCAAGGAAGAATTTTGATAGTTCTATCGCTTTTTCGGTATCTCTAAATCGATATAAATCATCAACAAGCTTTTCGCCTAAGAGTTCGTTCTCACTAAAAATGACAAATAGTAATTCTACAGCGTGTGCCTCTAGTCCATGATTTATGATTATTTCGCTTAATCCCTTGCTATACCGTTCAAACTGTTCTTCGTCAATTACAAGATCCAGTCTGGCGAAACCGTGAGTTTCTTCTCCAGAATTAAAGTTGGGAGCCAGATAGTCTTTTATTTTTTCAAACTCCAAATAAAACTTCTTGAATATCATTGAATGCTAATTTATCTCGCCTAAGATATTGAAGAAATATTTACCTGACTATTTATGAGGGCAGAAGTTTTGAGAATATCCAGAATTTAGATTAAATCCTTATTTTAAAGAGAGCGTTTAGAATTTGGATATTAATAGAAATAGCTAAGTATAATTGTTTCACTTCACTATTTCTGTTTAGAGTTGATAATTATAAAGTTGGCATCACATCTCTAAGGTCTTCATTTTTAATTGCTGCTAGCCCTCTTAAATATTTTAGTGTAACTATCATGTCAGAGTGTCCGAGTAGTTGCTGAAGAATATGTAGGTCTTTAGTTTTATTATAAACCTGCACAGCCGCCGTATGTCTGAACGAGTATATCGTTTGGTTCTTTTCGATTAAGCCCTTCTCAAACATTTTTTTAAAAATTCTGGTCCATGATGTACTAAAATAGTATTCATTTGGTACTTCTGTGGTTCTGGTAAAAATGCTGTCATTTATATTTAAGTCTTTAATTATAGGTAGAAGTTCGTTCCTAAGATAGTCTGGCATATAAACTATTCTAATCCTTTTACCCTTGTTTTCATTTCCCGATAGATGAATTTCTCTACAGTCATTCTTGATGTGGCTTAATTTTAACTTTCGAACTTCATGATGAGGACGTAAAAATGTTGAGTAAGTTATTAAGCAGCACAAGTACAGGTTTTTGTGTGTGTCTTTCAAATAATTTAAAATTGGATTTAGTTGTCCACTCTCATATATCTTATGAAGTTTTGCGTATGACCTCATTTTATCACTGTCTTGCACTACGGTAGTTTTGTGTTTTAGCTGTTTGTTTATAGTGGAAAAAAGCACCCCTAAATCTCTTCGTTTGTTCATATAGTATGTTCCAGAGGAAGAGTAGTTTGATAAGAATTCGTCTATTCTTGTTGAAGTGATATCCTCTATTTTGCCAATGAGCTCTTCATTCGTTAAGAATCCTTTAAATTGCTCGTGTATGGTCCTAAGGTTCACCTTGTACTTTTTATTTATATTAGATTTAACTTTCTTGTTCAATGCATTATCAAGATGATCAGCCGTAGAAATATAATTCTGTTCTACTATTGTTACAGGGTTGCGGTTTGTTGATTTATTTCGGTAAGTATTGTTCTCCAGCGCTTTTGTAAGTTCATATTCTAGCCGCTTTAATAGCTGATATCTTTCTTTGATTGATTTGGCTGTATTTGGCCTGATATCTAAATCAATGCTATCGCCAGTGTATTCTCTAATACGCTGCCCTTTGAAATAAAAGACAACGTAACTTCTTGTTTTGAGATTTTCTGAATTAACAATTCTTGGGAATGTAAAGTCCATATGTGATATTTGCTGACGCGCGTCACTTAAGGTTACTCTTAAAACTCATCGATATTTTAATCTTATAAAGCATAAATAAAGCTTTTCGTTATCGCATTATTTATTTTCGTTTTACACTGATTATTAGGGTGATGTATTTAATTATATCGCCCTTTTTCACTTATATTTGGATATAATATTTGACTCCTTAGCTCAGTTGGTAGAGCAACAGACTCTTAATCTGTGGGTCCAGGGTTCGAACCCCTGAGGGGTCACTTAATATAGAGTGAGTCGCGACTGTTGGGGGTCTTGAAGCTTGTGGCCTTGTAAAACGATAGAAAGTGTTCAATCAAAAAGCTGTAATTACAGCGAGTTCAATCTATGTTTTAACACATGCGATAGGAGGTATACTTGTATCAACCATCTTGCCGATCGTAAAGTATTTGCTTGAACTTACTTTTACCAAATACAAACCCACCTACCTTAACCCACCACTAAATATAAAGACAATCATTTGCCTCGAAATACGCATTCGGGCATGAAAGCATTAGGCACGGCAAATCTTAGTATTCTCCATAAAGTCATCGACTAAATAGCGCCTTTACACGCTTTAACCCTACCTCATCATAATTTTTCCAATTAAATGGAACGCCTGTTTGATAAATCAGTTTCTATCACCAAATTTGTAATTCATCAACCCTAACCAAAATGAAAAAAATTCTTTTGTTAATCAGCTGTTTTTTCCTGTTCGTACTATCTGTTTCTGCCCAAACAAAACCACCATTTTGGGATGATGTTCAAACCATTAAAAAGTACGATCAGATGTTTAAACCACCTGTTAATCCCGTGCTTTTTGTAGGAAGCTCATCCATCAGAAAATGGGATGACCTTACACAGGTTTTTGCTAAATATAATGCGCTGAACCGTGGCATAGGCGGTGCAGTAATTAACGACATCACTTTTTACTTGAACGATGTTGTATTTCCTTACCAACCCCGTCAAATTGTATTGTACGTTGGCGAAAACGATATTGTAAACGATAAAGTTACCGCAGATACGGTTCTCAACCGAACCATTACGTTGTTTAAGGCCATTAGAGCCAAGTTGCCTAACACGCCAATCGCTTATATTTCTATCAAGCCAAGTCCGAGTCGCGATAAATTCAGGGAAAAAGCTGTAGCCTCGAACGCATTAATTCAGAAATTTTTAGCGGGTGAAGCAAATACATCTTTTATCGATATTTTCCCTAAGATGCTTGATAATGGCAAGTCGAGGAGTGAGCTATTTGTTGGCGATATGTTGCACATGAATCCCGATGGCTATGCGATTTGGGAAAAAGCCGTTAAACCTTATTTAATCAGGAAGTAGAATCTTTTTCGATGTTGGTGAATTAAATTATATATTTAATTTTTGTGTAAATCCATCCCCTTCTTAACATGAAGAAATTCTTTCTTGCAGTATTTTGCGTTTGTTATGCTGCTTTTGCTTACGCCCAGGATTTGCTCGGAATTCCGCAAATTGTAAATTACAATAATGAGCAGTATAATGGGGGTGTTCAAAACTGGGATGTGCAGCAAGATAAGAACGGGATTCTTTATTTCGGGAATAATGAGGGCTTACTAACTTTCAACGGCCATTATTGGAATATTTATCGCCTCCCCAATTTTACGTCTATTCGCTCCATTGGCATCGATTCGAAGAACAGAATTTATGTTGGCGGGCAGGATGAAATCGGATACTTTTTTCCTGATGCTCACGGCATTCTCAAGTATACCTCTTTGCTTAATCTCTTGCCCGAAAATTTGCGCAAAATTGCAGATATCTGGGATATAGCCGTAATTAATGATGAAGTTTTTTTTCGCTCGGTAAGCGCAATTATTCATTTTAAAAATGATGTTATTAAAACTTATAAACCTGCCGAAACATGGTCGTTTTTAGGTAAGGCAAATAATAAGATTTATGCTCAAGCTAAAAACGGGGGTTTATTTCTGTATGATAAAGAAGTTTGGAAACCGGTTTGTACCGACACCGTTCTAAAACAATCCTCTATAACATCTATTTCAGGTTACAATGGCGATACACTCCTTGTGTCTACTTTAAAAAAAGGCCTTTTTCTGATTTACAACAATCACCTTGTTCCTTTTAAAACGAAATTGGATAATATTTTTTTTAACGACAGAATTTTTTTCGCCAATCAATTCAACAAAAATCTCTATGCCGTTGGTACCACTTCGGGCGGTGTTTATTTGATGAATAAACGAGGAGAACTCACACAAAAATATAATTACCGCGAAGGTTTACAGAACAATAATGTTCGTGGAATTTTGCTCGACAGGGAAAAAAATATGTGGCTGGCGCTTGATGACGGAATCGCCTACATCGCTATAAACAGCGCCGTGAAAAGCATTTCGCCCGACAGAAATAAGCAAATTACAAGTTATGCCTTCAGAAAAGTAAATCAGAACATTTATATCGGTACATCCAATGGGTTGTATACCTCGAAAATTTACACAAATGCATCTGACATAAGTCTTTCAACATCTTCCTTCGAGGAGGTTAAAAATACGAAAGGGCAAGTTTGGGGTTTGGATGAAATAAATAACCAGTTATTAATGGCCCACGAAGATGGTACTTCTGCTATTAAAGGTGCCGTTGCCACACCTGTTTATGCGCTGCCAGGTACCTGGATGTTTCAGCCTTTGCAAAGCGTTTTCCCTGCCAAAGATATCCTTGCAGGTACTTATTCAGGTCTTCAAAAGATAAATTACGAAAACGGTATTTTTAAAAATTCGGGCAAGGTAAATGGCATTAACGAAACTTTGCGATTTATTGTTGTAGATAATAATGATAACATTTGGGCCTCCCATCCCTACCACGGCATTTATAAAATTGAACTTTCTGCAGATCGGAAAAAGATAAATAAATCGACGCTTTTTACTGATAAAAACGGGCTGCCATCAAAACTGTACAATTACGTTTTTCGCATTAAAAACCGAGTTGTAATTGCAACTGTAAAAGGAATTTACGAGTATGATGCTGCTCGCAATGTTTTCTCAAGATTTAAAATGTTCGGAAACGAGTTTAACAACACGTCGATCCAGTACTTAAAAGAAGACAACGAGGGCAATGTATGGTTTGTGAGCAACAAGAAAGTTGGCGTTATCGATTTCCATAAACCATCGGCAACGAGCGCATTTACAATTATTTACCTTCCCGAATTAGATGGTAAAGTTGTTGGTGGCTTTGAATCTATCTATACGCTCGATAGCGAGAATGTTTTTATTGGCGCTAATAAAGGAGCCTACCACATCAATTACGAAAGGTATGTGCAGAATTTAGCTAAACCTACCGTGCTGATCGGTGCGATTAAATTAACCGGACAAAAGGACAGCATTGTTTTTGGCGGATATTTCACTAAAAACGGACAGGCAATTCCAAAACAGGATGTTTCTAAAATTCCCGAATATAAAAATGCATTAAACTCCATCCATTTCGAATTTTCATCAACCTTATTTGAGCATGAAAAAAACACACGGTTTAGTTATCAACTCGTAGGGTTTGATGATGAATGGTCTGCTTGGAACAGTAAAAGCGAAAAAGATTATACCAATTTGCCATCGGGAAAATATACTTTTAATATAAAAGCCCGAACAGATGCAGGAAACGAATCAGACGTTGTTACTTATAGTTTCGTTGTGCTCCCTGCCTGGTATAATACCATTTGGATGCAGATTGCCTACCTGTTAATTTTTGCCTTATTGGTAAGATTGTTAATTAGATGGCAAAAAAAGAAACATCGCAGGGAACAGGAGCGTATGAGTTATTTGCACCAGTTAGAATTAGACCGGACAGAGAAGGAGATTGTTAGATTGCAGAATGAAAAGTTGGAAGCCGACGTAAACTATAAGAATAAAGAACTCTCTACAATGACCATGCATTTGGTTCAGCGGGGAAAGGTATTGGCCAAAATAAAAGAGGTCATCTCTTCAGTAATTAAAAACAATGATGACGTAATAACTGAAAATTCGCCAAGTTTCCGGCATTTGATCAGATTAATCAAAGATGTAGAAAAGAAAGACCAGGAGTTAGATCATTTGAGCGTCCACTTTAACCATGTTAATACAGAATTCTTTAACAGGCTAAAAGATTTATACCCCGACTTGAGCCAGAACGACTTGAAATTTTGTGCGTATTTATGCATGAATTTATCATCAAAAGAAATGGCTCAACTCATGAATATTACCATTAAAGCAGTTGAAGTGGGGAGATATAGGTTAAGAAAGAAACTGCAATTGAAGCCTGAAATAAATTTGTATGAGTTTTTAGTTGAAATTTCGAGGCAGAAACAGTCATAAATTAACTTTTTTTAACGTTTTGCCGCATACCGATTTGTAATAGTGTAATTAACTGATTATAAGTTTATTAAATATTAGGTGTAGTGCTTATGTAGTGCCAAAAGTAGTGCTTAAAGTGTTAAAATTAGCGTTTGTAGGGTTTGTGTAGCACAAGAAAATTACACAAATAAGAAAGTCATTCCTAGCTTTGAAATTGAGTAATGGCACCAAACCATGCTCCAGATAACCAAATATTAACTTAAAATTATTTTCTATGAGAAGAAGATTTACATTCGTATTCTTCATTTACTGTATCATGGCGTTTCCATTGGCATTGTTTGCCCAGGACATTACAGTTACAGGAAAGGTAACAGACCAGAAAGACGGAACTCCGCTTCCCGGTGTTACAATCAAAGTTGAGGGCACATCCCGAGCCGCTTCTACAGATCCTAATGGAGTTTTTTCTATTCAGGCACCGGTTGGGGCAAAGTTAGCCGTTAGTCAAATTGGTATGGTTTCGCAAACCGTTACTGTACCTGCCGGCGGAAGAATTAACATATCCTTATTAACCGACTCGAAAGATTTAAGCGAGGTTGTAGTTGTAGGATATGGTACACAAAAGAAAAGTTTGGTAACGGGTTCAATTTCAAGCGTAAAAGCTAAAGATTTGGAAACCATGCCGATCAATCGTGTTGAACAGGCTTTACAAGGTAGAACATCAGGTGTTACTATTGCAAGTAACAACGGGCAGCCGGGTACTGCATCTACCGTTCGTGTAAGGGGTTATACTTCATTTGCATCTTCGGGTAATAACGATCCACTTTGGGTAGTCGACGGGGTAATTGTAGATAATGGCGGTATCGGATATCTGAACCAAAATGACATCGAGTCAATTGAAGTTTTAAAAGATGCTGCATCTCAGGCCATATACGGTGCGAGAGCTGCAAACGGTGTAATCATCATATCAACTAAAAAAGGTAAAGCAGGTGGTTTGCAAATTAACTACAATGCGTTCTATGGTACTGAAGCTCCTGCGAAGAAATTAGAGCTTTTAAATGCAACGCAGTATGCAACAATCAGAAACGAATCTGCTGTTAACTCTGGCTTAGCTGCGCCATATGCAAATCCTGCAGCTTTCGGCGAAGGAACAGATTGGCAATCACTTGTTTTTAATAATGATGCCCGCAGACAAACACATGAATTTAGTGTTGCAGGCGGAAGTGAAAAAGCTACATTTTATACTTCATTCGGTTATTTAACCCAAGACGGTATTGTTTCGAGCGAAATTTCGAAATTTAACAGAGCGAACGTTCGTATTAACTCAACATTTAAACCTGCAAAATGGATTACCTTTGGCGAAAACTTAGGTTACAGCCATGCAGTAAATAGCAGTTTAGGTAATACAAACAGTGAATTCGGCGGGCCATTAAGTTCGGCTATCAATTTAGATCCGATAACTCCGGCAATTGAAACCAATCCTGCTGCAATTGCGGCCTCACCTTATACCATTGCGAATGTTGTGAAAGATCCAGCTACTGGTTTCCCTTACGGTATTTCACCAGTTGTTGGTCAGGAAATGACGAACCCGATTGCTTATCTTCAAACAAGATTAGGTAACTACAGCTGGGATCATAACATTGTAGGTAATGCATTTCTTGAGGTTGAGCCGATTAAAAATTTAAAATTCAAATCATCTTTAGGAACTAAAATAGCATTTTACGGCGGTGATTCATTTACGCCATTGTTCTATTTAAACTCATCAACCCAAAACACAAAAGCAAATTTCAACAGAGAGATGAATACTCAATTAAACTATAATTGGGAAAATACAGTAAGTTATCAGAGAGATTTTGGTAAACATCATGCATTTGCAATTTTTGGTCAGGGTTACTACATGGATAATAACAACCGCGGTATCAACGTAAATTTTGCCAATGTAATTGCAACTAATTTCTATCAGGCTAACATGCAATATAAGCCTGTAACTGCCGATATTACTGCAGGCGGCTTTGACAATACGTTGCATGTAGTTAACTCGTTATTTACAAGGGTAACTTATGATTATGATGAACGTTACCTTTTTACAGGTATTATCCGTCGCGATGGTTCATCCCGTTTCGGTAGCAATAACAGATTTGGTTATTTCCCTTCGGCGTCAATTGGCTGGGTGCCTACAAAAGAAAGTTTCTGGCCTGAAAACAAGGTTATTAATTTCTTAAAACTACGTGGTAGTTACGGTATTACAGGTAATGATGCAATTGGTGATTTCAGATTTGTTTCATTGGTATCTGCAGGGCGTAATTATACTTTCGGTACTACCGATGCAAGTACAATCGGTTGGAGCCCTGCAGCTTTGTCAAATCCTGATTTGAAATGGGAAGAAACCCGTCAAACTGATATCGGTTTGGATATGACATTTTTAACTGACTTCACTTTAGGCGCATCTTACTACAAAAAGAAAACTGTTGGTGTTCTGCAAACGCCTGATATACCATTATACGTGGGTGCAGCAGGTGGTGCAGCACAAAATGTCGGCGATATGCAAAATACAGGTATCGAGATTGAGCTTGGCTACAGAAAGAAAATCGGTGAGCTTAGTTTAGGCATCAACGGAAATATTTCGACATTGAAAAACAAAGTTACCAAGTTATTACCGGGCAAAGCATTTATCGAAGATAACGCACAAAGTTTCCAAACAATGGGCAACTTTACCCGTACTGCACTCGGCAGATCATTTAATGAGTTTTACGGTTACGAAAGTTTAGGCATCTTCCAGTCTCAGGCAGAAGTTGATGCATACAGAGGACCAGGCGGTACAATTTTGCAACCTAACGCAAAAGCGGGTGATATTAAATTCGCTAACCTAGATGGTAACGAATCTATCACAGCTGCCGACCGTACATATTTGGGCAGCCCGCTTCCTAAATTTACTTATGGTGTAACTTTAAATTTAGCTTACAAAGCTTTTGATTTGGTTGCTTTTGGTAATGGTGCCGGTGGAAATATGATTTTCCAGGGCTTACGCCGTTTAGATGTTACTTTTGCTAACTGGCAAACATCAATCTTAGATCGTTGGACACCAGGCAATCCGTCTTCAACTCAACCAAGAGTTGTACAGTCAGATCCTAATGGTAACAATACAAAATTCTCTAAAAAATATTTAGAAGCAGGAGATTATTTCAGACTTAAAACACTTCAGATTGGCTACAATCTTCCAAAAAACTTTACTCAAAAAATCGGTGCGCAAAAAGTTCGCGTATACTTAATGAGTGAAAACCTTTGGACTATCACAAACTATTCAGGTTACGATCCGGAAATCGGCGGAACTGTATTAGGTGTAGACAGAGGTTTCTATCCACAAGCTCGTTCGTTCATGGTTGGTTTAAATGTTGGATTTTAAAATTATTTAAAAATGAAAAAGAGTACTTTATGTTACGCAGCCCTAATTGCTGCTTCTCAACTAATGGTTTCTTGCCAAAAACAATTGGACGTAAATCCAAGGGAACGTGTTTTGGAAACAAGCTATTACACAACGCAACAACAGGCTTTTAACGGTCTGGTTGCAGTTTACGATCAGTTAGGTAACCAGTCAGGAGGCTACCTTACAAAACTAAATATTTTTGCTTCAGGTTCTGATGACCACTATGCAGGAGGTGATTCGCCTTCGGATTTAGGTGATTTACAGGCAATGAACAATTACACGGTTACTTCACTATCAGGTGCACCGAGTTATTTGTGGGGTAAGGGTTTTACCGGTGTTTACAGAGCGAATACTTTGTTATCAAAAATTGATGGCATTACGATGGATGCGACTACAAAAGCAAGATATATTGCTGAAGCAAAAGCTTTACGTGCAATTTTCTACTTTGATTTGGTTCGTATTTTCAAAAATGTACCGCTAATTGTTACACCTGTAGATCCTGCGGCGATGTACGACGTAGTTCAAGCTGCTCCTGCTGATGTTTATAAACAAATTGAGGCCGATTTAACCGCTTCTTTAACTGCACTTCCTGCAACTATTCCAACTGCCGAAGGCGGTCGTTTAGGCCAGGGCGCAGTTCATGCTGTGTTAGGTAAGGTTTATTTATGGCAAGAAAAATGGAGTCAGGCTGCTGCAGAATTTGCACAGGTAAACGGTGCTTCACCTGGTGCAAGTACTTACGGTTACAAACTGTTGCCGAACTTTGCAGATTTGTGGAATGTCAAAAATAAATTCAATTCTGAATCGATCCTCGAATTGGCTTATAACACAACATCTAACATGGGTTGGGGTAATGTTGGTAGCGGTGAAGGTAATGTTATGGGTATCTTAGTTGGTCCTCGTAACTATGTTCCAAAAATTGCAGCACAAGCCCCGGATTATGTTTCTGGTTGGAGTGTTATGCCGATCACAAAAGAACTTTTCGATCTTATCCACTACGATCCGCGTAACAAACCTACTGTAGCAAACTTAGATAGTTTGGAAACAAATGGTATTGTAACTTACAAACATGCAAATGCAAATACCGGTTATTTTGTAGAAAAATATGCAGGCAGGGTTTCTACTAAAGCCGCAATCGGCCAATTAGAGTTAAACTTTGGTCAGGATATGTACGAAATCCGATTGGCAGATACTTACCTGATGGAAGCAGAAGCTTTGCTAAAAAGCGGTGCAGCTGTTGGCGTTGGGTCAAAAGCTTATGTAATGTTAAACGCGGTTAGAGCAAGGGTTAAATTAGATCCTGTTCCAGTTACAATGGATAACATTATGAAGGAAAGACGTTTGGAGTTGGTGGCAGAGGGACAACGTTGGTTCGACCTTGTTCGCTGGAAACTTGCTCCTGCTAAATTGGCGTTTAAAGGTTTTGTAGCTAATAAAAATGAAACATTACCAATTCCTGAAAGAGAATTGGCAAATTCAAAAATCGTTCAAAGTAAAGAATGGGGCGGTACTAAATAAAATATTTAAGGGGGTGGATTTTTATCTGCCCCCTTTTATTCAAATTAAATTGCAAATACTCTTTGCAAAATTTTACTCTTGAGGCCGTGCTCAATGCCTCTGATTTAACTTAAATCTTCATACTACCTAATACTTGCCGTTATGAAACTAAAGGCGATAAGCTATGGCTTTGCTTTAATTTTAAGCTCCTTAACAATAAAGTCTTCAGCACAAAATGAAGCAATACTTTGGCTAACCAAGGCAGATCGCTCAGTGCTGTTTGCGAAGCAAAACGAAATACTTAAATTTTCATCATCATCAAACGGCAATAAAACCATTTTGGTTAATGATAAAGAAACCTACCAGCCAATTGATGGATTCGGCTATGCATTAACTGGCGGAAGTGCACAACATATTATTAAAATGTCTGCACCTGCAAGGGCGGCTTTGCTCAAAGAATTGTTTGCAACTGATGGCACCAATATCGGGGTTAGCTACATAAGATTAAGCATTGGTGCTTCTGATTTAAATGAAAAAGTCTTTTCTTATAATGATTTACCTGAAGGACAAACCGATCCTGAACAAACTAAATTCGATTTGGGCCTTGATAAAGCTGATGTAATTCCGGTAATGAAGGAAATTCTTGCCATAAATCCTAAGATCAAAATTTTAGGTTCGCCATGGTCTCCTCCCTTATGGATGAAAACAACTTATGATGCCCGCGGAGGAATGTTAAAGTCCGAATGCTATGATGCTTATGCAAAATACTTCGTAAAATATATTCAGGAAATGAAAAAGGAAGGCATTACAATCGATGCCATTACCGTTCAAAATGAACCCCTGCATCCTGGTAATAACCCGAGCTTGTTAATGGTTGCCCCTGATCAGGCATTGTTTGTTAAGAAAAATCTCGGACCTTCTTTTGAAAAAGCAGGATTAAAAACAAAAATTATCGTGTATGATCACAACGCGGATCGCCCCGATTACCCGATCTCAATTTTGGATGATCCCGAAGCGAGAAAATATATCGACGGTTCTGCCTTCCACCTATACGGAGGTAAAATCGAAGCCTTAACCGATGTTCACAACGCACATCCCGACAAAAACATATATTTCTCTGAACAAATGGTTGTAGAAAAGCCAGGTGCAACAGGTATAAATATTACTGGCCCCGTTAGAAGATTAATTATTGGAGCAACACGCAATTGGAGCAGAAATGTTTTAGAGTGGAACCTTGCTGCCGATCCTGAAAATAAACCTTTTACAGATCGTGGCGGCTGCCCCACGTGCCAAGGTGCAGTTACAATTGATAAAGACAACGTAAGTAGAAACATTGCTTATTATTCAGTGGCACATGCATCGAAATTTGTTAGACCGGGTTCTGTCCGAATTGCCTCCAACGAACTAACCGATCTCTCTAATGTCGCCTTTAAAACACCCGATGGCAAAAAAGTTTTGATTGTTGCAAATACGGGAAAAGAGCAGGCTAATTTTAATATCAATTACAATGGCAAAAATGTATCTGCTACCTTAGATAAAGGCGCAGTTGGTACATACATCTGGTAATCTAAATCGAATACATTATGTTTAAAAATAAAGTTAAGTCTGCTATAATTCTTTTGGGTTTAAGTTTGATTTCTTTCAATAACTACGCACAAGGCTTTTTAAAAGCTGAGGGTAAAAAGATTGTAAATGAAAAAGGTGAGAATGTTTTGCTCCGTGGATTTGGTTTGGGCGGTTGGATGTTGCAGGAAGGTTACATGCTTAAAATCAATAAAGATGGCCAGCAATTTAGAATTCGTGAGCGTTTAGAAGATTTGATGGGCGCTAAACAAACGCAAGAATTTTACGATGCATGGTTAAACAACCACACCCGTAAAATTGACATTGATTCGCTAAAGGCCTGGGGCTTTAATTCTGTTCGTTTACCCATGCATTATAATTTATACACGCTACCTGTAGAAAAGGAGCCTGTTGGCGGTCAAAATACTTGGCTAGACAGGGGTTTTGCCTTAACTGACAGTTTGCTTTCATGGTGTAAGGCAAATAATATGTACCTCATTTTAGATTTGCACGCAACACCCGGCGGACAAGGAAACGATACGAACATAGCTGATCGAGATGCCTCGAAACCTATGCTTTGGGAAAGTGAAGCGAATCAACAAAAAATGATTGCACTTTGGGCCAAACTTGCTGAACGATATAAAGATGAATCGTGGATCGGTGCTTACGATATTATAAATGAGCCGAATTATGGTTTCTCTAATCCCTCAGAAGATAAAAACGGAACCAAAGAAAAAATTAATGCGCCACTACGAAAACTGATGGTAGAAATTACCAAAGCCATTCGCTCGGTAGATCAGAAACACATGATCATTATTGAAGGTAACGGTTGGGGAAATAATTATAATGGTATTTTTCCCCTGTGGGATAAAAACATGGCCCTGAGCTTTCATAAATATTGGAATTACAACGATCAGGCATCAATTGCCCATATGATAAAGGCCAGAGATGAACAAAATGCACCTATTTGGTTAGGGGAAACCGGAGAAAATTCCAATACTTGGTTTACAGATGCAATCAGCCTGCTCGAAAAAAATAACATCGGCTGGGCATGGTGGCCATTAAAAAAGGTAGGTTTTAATAATCCGATGGAAATCAGATCTAATCCCAATTACAACTCGGTTGTTAGCTACATGAACAACGGAGGAAATAAGCCTAAAGAAAGTAATGTATACAGTGGCATGATGGAGCTGGCAATTTACACCAGGTTGGAAAATACAATCATCCACAGAGATGTGATCGATGCAATGATTCGCCAGCCACACTCTGATGAGACAAAGCCTTTTAAGGCAAATACTGTTAAAGAGGGCACAATTATTTACGCAGTTGACTATGACTTGGGGAAAAACAATAAGGCCTATTTTGATTTAGATACTGCAGACTACCATACGGTTACAAACAAACGTACTGCAGGTAACAGGGGCAGAATTTACAGAAATGATGGGGTTGATATTATGAAAGATTCTACCCAATATGAGAAATACTTTGTAACCAATATTGAGAAAAGTGAATGGTTACAGTACACACTCCAGGTTGCAAAAAAGGGAAATTACACTTTGAAACTTAATGTTGCTGCGGCAAGTGGCGATGGTAAATTATCGGTAATGGTTAATGGTGTAATAGTTGCCAAAGCTATAGATGTTCCGAACACAGGAGGTGCTAAGAAATTTACAACCTTCGAGGTAAAGAATGTTTCGCTGAATAAAGGAAAACAGATAATAAGAGTTATCTCAGATACGGGAGGTTATAATTTTAGTTATATTCAATTCCTGAAATAACTAATAAAATCTCCCTGTTTTGAAGAGCTATAAGCGCATATTTTTAATTTTAGGTTCAATTGTAATCCTAATTGTAATTCTTTCGAGATGCATGACTGCGGCTGACAAAATTCCTGCAGATGTTAGAGGTGAGAATTACACCGGTGCGGCGACTTGCGTTAAATGCCACTCAAAAATTAACGATTCTTTTGCCCATAGTGCACATGGATTAAGTTCTTCGCCCGTTGATAACAAAGAATTGGAAAGTTTCTTAAAAAGCGATTCGAATTCTTTCGCTTTTAACGAGCATATGAAGGTTAAGGTAGAAAAAAGAGACAGCGGAATCTATCAGGTAGCCTACACAGATGGAAAGCAAACCCGAATTCAAAGGTTTGACGTTGCTTTTGGCTCAGGAGAAAAGGCATTTACATACGCTTACTGGAAGGGAAAAAAACTTTATCAATTACCTTTGTCGCATTTTTCAGCCATTAAAACCTGGGCTAACAGTCCGGGTTTTCCAATTAATGTGATGTATTTCGATAGGCCGATTGCCAGCAGATGTTTAGAATGCCACAGTTCATATATCAAAACCGAAACAAAGCAAGTTTCTGCATTGGCAATGGACGAGGAGATGGAAAAAGGTTCTTTAATTTACGGGATAGATTGCGAACGCTGCCATGGCCCCGGAAAGCAACATGCCGTTTTTCATCTGGAGAATCCTGAGGAGAAAAGCGCTAAATTTATCACCATATTTAAAACACTTAGTAGAAAGCAGAAGATGGATGCCTGTGGCGTTTGCCATTCAGGAAATAAACTGACAACAGTTCGCTCTGTCTTCAATTTTCAACCTGGCGATAATCTTGATGATTATTATGCACAGGATTTTGTTTCTTTTGGCGGCCCTGATCCTGATGTTCATGGTAACCAAACCGCAATGTTAAAAGGAAGTATGTGTTACCGAAAAAGTGACATGACTTGTCAATCCTGCCACAATTCTCACGAACAAATCAAAGGGAATATGGCTATCTATTCTCAACGCTGTATTAGTTGCCATCAAACTCAAAAGCATACTGAAAAGACATTAGCTAAAGGGGTTCTAAAATCGAATTGCATTGATTGCCATATGCCGATGCAACCATCAAAATTAATTTCATTTCAAACAGCGAGTAGTAAAAACGTAAGCCCATACATGCTGCGTTCGCACCATGTTGGCATTTATCCTGCTAAATAGTTAACCTTATTGACATTAGTTTCAAGCTAAAAGTTGTTAAAGGGTTCAAAAGAACTTGTATTTCGTACATTTGATGCTAATCGTAAATCAGATTTAATCGATATGCCCTTAAAGTTTTACTTTTCTATAATTCTATTTCTATTTTCCATTCAACTTGTTTCTGCTCAAAATAAATTTAATTTAAGCGGCACAATTAGAGATGCTAATACAGGTGAAACCTTAATTGGTGCTACTGTAAAATTGAGCGGGAAAACTGCCGCTGGTACATTAACCAATGCATACGGCTATTACGCCTTAACGCAGCCAGAAGGTGAATATGTGGTTATTATAAGCTATACCGGTTATGCTTCGATAACAAAAAAAATCAACCTTGATAAAGATACCAAGCTGAATGAAGAGCTGAAATCGGCAAATGATTTGGCCGAAGTTACGGTTAGCGCTGCAAATAGAAAAAATGAGAATGTAAGAAGTGCTCAAATGGGACTCGAGCGGGTAGATATGAAATCATTAAATTCTATTCCTGTATTGCTGGGGGAGAAGGATGTTTTAAAAACGATTCAACTGTTGCCCGGTGTAAAATCGGGTGGCGAGGGGAACACGGGATTTTATGTTCGTGGCGGCGCTGCAGATCAGAATTTAATAATTCTGGATGAAGCTGTCGTTTACAATTCATCCCACTTATTGGGTTTCTTTTCGACCTTTAATGCTGATGCAATTAAAGATGTAAGTCTGTATAAAGGCGGAATGCCTGCACAATATGGCGGTCGCTTATCGTCAGTTTTAGATGTAAAGATGGACGATGGAAATAACAAAGAGTTTAAGTTTCAAGGCGGTATCGGCTTAATCGCCTCCAGGCTGAAAGCAGAAGGACCTATTGTTAAAGATCGGGGTTCGTTTATGGTAAGTTTTCGCCGCACTTATATCGACTTGTTTTTGAGGCTCTCTCCAGATTCTGCAATTAACGGAAGTACGCTGAATTTTTATGATATTAATGCGAAAGCCAACTATAAGATTGACGACAAAAATACCATTTATCTTTCTGGCTATTTCGGGAAGGATAACATCGGTGTGAAAGACTTATTTGAAAACAATTGGGGTAACGTTACCACCACTTTGCGCTTAAACCACATTTTTAGCGATAGGCTTTTTTCTAACACATCATTGATTTACAATAACTACAATTATACCGTAAGGCTCTTAAATGACGTTACCAATTTCAAGGCAACATCTTTGGTTCGCGATTTCAACCTGAAACAAGATTTTCAATATTTTAGCAATAAACACACCGTTCGTTTTGGTTTAAACGCCACACACCATCGCATTTCACCTATTGATATTACAACCACGCAAGAATCGCAGGTTAACCCCTTAACACAACAAAAGCGGTACGGACTGGAAACAGCGGCCTATATTTCCGATGAATGGGCGGTAACTGAAAAGTTGAATTTTTTATACGGACTTCGTCTGGCAGCATTTTCATTGTTAGGGCCGGGCAATTTTAGTAGCTACGATGCCGCAGGAAATATTACAGCAACAGAAAGGGCCGAAAGCGGCAAGTTTTATAAAAACTATCTTAATCTCGAACCCCGGTTCTCTTTGAGCTACCTCTTTAATGAGCAGAATTCTGTGAAAGCATCTTACAATCGCAACACCCAGAACATTCATATTTTAACCAATGCAACATCAAGTTCTCCCACAGATCAATACGTTTTAAGCAGCAATAATATTAAGCCTGAAATTGCAGATCAGGTTTCACTGGGTTATTTCAAAAATCTGGAAGATAACAATTACGAACTTTCGGGAGAGGTTTATTATAAGTGGCTTCAAAATCAAATTGATTATAAAAATGCAGCACAATTGCTCGCCAACTCCAATATAGAATCCGAATTGTTATACGGCACAGGTAGGGCTTACGGGCTGGAGTTATTTTTTAAAAAGAAATTTGGGAAGCTAAACGGATGGGTTGGCTACACTCTATCCCGAACTGAAAGGAAATTTGCAGAACTAAATAACGGAAACTATTTTCCTGCGAGGCAAGACAGAACTCATGACGTTTCTGTCGTTGCAATTTACAATTTAAACAAAAGGTGGACATTCTCCTCGAGCCTGATTTACAGCACGGGGAATGCAGTGACTTTTCCTGCCGGAAAATATGTAATTAACAATCAAACAACTTATTATTACACCGAAAGAAACGCAGGGCGAATGCCATACAATATGCGCCTGGATTTAAGCGCAACACTTGAAGGAAAGAATACAGGCAAGTTTCATTCGAGCTGGAATTTTGGCGTTTATAATGCTTTGGCAAGAAAAAACCCTTACTCGATCGAATTTATTAACGATCCGAAAGACCCAAGTAGAACGGTTGCCGAACAAACCTCGTTGTTCGGGTTAATTCCGTCAGTAACGTGGAATTTTAAATTTTAAATAAGATGAAGAACTTACTCATATACTTATCAATTGCAACATTATTTTTCTCGTCGTGTAAGAAAATTATCGATGTGGATACAAATAATGCGGCGTCTCAAATTGTAATAGAAGGAAATATTGCCGACAGATTTATCGCTCAGCAAATAAAAATCAGCAAAACAGTAGCTTATGATGCGCTGAATAAGTTTCCTGCGGTTTCAGGCGCCGTGGTTACTGTTAGCGATTCGCGTGGAAATAATTATCCGTTCGGCGAGAGTCAGCCTGGTGTTTATACCTGCGGTATGCGTGGGGTTGCAGGTGTAACCTACACTATGAAAGTTGTTGCAGAAGGTAAAACTTACACAGCGGTTTCTAAAATGCCCCCTGTGGTAAAGTTAGATTCCGTCGGCGTTATAGGCAATACTTTTTTTGGCAACGAGCGAAAAAGCGCCGCAGCCTTTTTAGTCGATCCGGCAGGAGTAGAGAATTTTTATCGCTTTAATATGTATGTTAATGATTTCCTGTCTGATCGTGTTTATGTGAGCAACGACAGACTTACAGATGGAAATAAACTTAGAATACAGCTTTTTTATTCAAAAAATGATGATGATGACGATGGTTTAAAAACTGCAGACAGGGTTACTGTTGAAATGGAAACGGTTGACAGTAATATTTTTGATTACTGGTACGCACTAAGTCAGCAATCTGGCCGCGGCCCAAACCAAGGAACTACGCCCGCCAATCCAACTTCTAACATTACAAATGGTGCCTTAGGCTATTTCAGCGCACATACTTACCAAAGGCTAAGTATTGTAGTGCCTTAATTTAAACATCCGGATCATTATACTGTTAATATTAAATGAAAGTTTTTATAAGTGGCAACATTGCCGAAAGCGGTTTATCGTTATTAGCGGAAAATAATATTGAGATAAAACAATGGAAAGAATCAAGGCAAATTACAAAGCAGGAGCTAATAGAAGCTTGTAGTGATGTTGATGGTTTGGTAAGCGTTGGTCCGAATAAGATTGACACAGATTTTCTTAAGGCATGCAAGCATTTAAAAGTTATTGCTTTACATTCTGTAGGCTACGATAATGTTGATGTTGAAGCAGCCAAAGAATTAAATATCCCGATAGGAAATACGCCCGGCGTTTTAAGCAAAGCGACTGCCGATACCGCTTTTTTATTGATGTTGGCTGTATCCAGAAAAGCTTTTTTTCTGCATAAAAAAATCATTGCGGGCAAGTGGCAGAATTACGAACCTACGCCCGAATTGGGGATTGAACTATTCGGTAAAACCTTGGGGATTTTTGGTCTGGGTAAAATTGGCGAGGAAATGGCTAAACGATGTATTGGCGCTTACGGAATGAAAGTTATTTACCATAATAGAAGCCGAAACGAAGACGCTGAAAAGGAACTTGGTGCATCATATGTTTCTTTTGATGAGTTACTTGCTGAAAGTGATGTATTGTCTGTGCACACAGCATTAACCCACGAAACGAAAGGCAAATTTAATATTGATGTTTTTAGAAAGATGAAAGCGGAATCAATATTTATTAATACGGCTCGCGGTGGGATTCATAATGAGCAGGATTTAATAAAAGCTTTAGACGAAAAGTTAATTTGGGGTGCCGGTTTAGACGTAACCAATCCCGAGCCAATGCAAAAAGATAACCCTTTGCTTAATATGGAAAACGTTGCGGTACTTCCTCACATTGGCTCTGCTACTCAGGAAACAAGAAATGAAATGGCAAATCTAGTCGCAAAGAATGTAATTGCCGCACTAACAGGTAAAGCTTTACCTCATCAGGTTTAAATCAAAGCGGTTTTCAAGATAATTAATTATAGGGTTTCTTAAGGCAAATTATATTTAGGCGCTCGTCGTTCCCAATTTAATTGGGAATCCTACTCCGATCTGCAAAAATGCTCAAGATTCCCGCCTTTGGGCGAATGACCAAAAACGAAAAGATATTTATCCCCTCGCTCGGGGTTTACTTTCGATAAATCCTTTTTATATTTTAGGTTATTTTACAGTATATCTGAAAATTGATCTTCCAATATTTCCGTTAGCATCAATCCCTTCAACAACAACTTTATATTGTCCTTTTCCGTCTGCATTGTAAAAATCGAAAGAGGTTAACCCCGTCGCTTTATCAGTAACTAGTTTTGGGTTCCAGTAAATGGTTGTGCGTAAATCGTTTCGGTTTAAATTGGCCGGCACATCATATTTAGGCGAATAAAATTGGCGTTCTTTATTATATCCCTGTGGTGAAAAGGTAAGCTCATAATACTTTGGAAGCATATCCATTAACTCACTTTTTGAAATTTTTGTTCCTTTAGGCATTTTCTTTTGGTTGATTACAATAACCCCGTTTACATTGTTGTTGCGGAAAACCAGACCAAGCTCATCTTTTAAGAAAATTTCAACAGATTCTATAGTCGAAGGATCGATCGATGCCAATTGATTTACATCCATCAGCATACCGTTAATAAATATCCCCATCGGTACTTTTTTGCCTTGATTATAGTCTCTGGTAATGTAGAAGTTGTAATCAGTGTAGGTTATGCCGGTACCTAAAGTTTGCAAACAGTTCACCAATAAAGAACAGCCGGCAAACCTGTCGCCTGAAATTTCATGGTCGGCCACCTGCCCCAATCCTGTTAAAGAGGCATAATCTTTATGGCTCACTTTTGGAATAGTGGCGGCTTTAATGGTAACATCTTTTAAGGTATGTAAATAAGCATACTGCTTTTTGCTGTTATCAAGGTAAGTAGTCATTGTGCTGTCAATGTTCAACACTTCATCAGCACCGCTGAAATTTCTGCTTACTGATGGAACCGGCGAACCGTTTAAACTCAAAGTCATGTTCTTATAGTTTACATTATACTTTGCAGTTATCGTTACTTTAGACGAGTCGTTGAAGACCAGGTTAGAGAATTTGAAATTTCCGACCGGATCGGTTGTACCTTCCATATTAATTCTTTTGTCGGGTATGGTTAACAACAGCGCACCTTTTCTTACAGGTATCCCGTTAGTCATTCTTAAAACCCCTGAAAACTCAATTCCCTGCTCCGGTAAAAATGTTACTTTCGGTAATTTGTTGGCAATTATATCAGCGTAAGCATAACTGCGATAACCCTGAGTTAATAAAAGAACGTCTAAATCTGCAATTTTTTTTAAGTCCGAGCCGGTAAAGTAATAGTTAGGTTTTTCTATATAACCCTTTAAATCACTTGCCAATAGAAGGCCTGTAAAAATTGTACTTGCGCCATCTTCGTTAAACGGAACTTTAGTTTCATCTAAAACCGAGACAGAAAAATTCCCGTCGACAGGTACACCGTCTTTTTTAGCGGCAAGATTTATCTTAACTTTCTTCTTCGGGCCATAGGTGGCGGCAGGACTAGTCAAGGCCAGCGCTAAATTATTTTTATGCTGCACGAAAACAAGTCGTTCGCTTAAAGGCTGACCGCTCTCGTTAAATAATGTAAATTGTGCAATGCCGAGTGGAAATTTATTATTGGCAACTACCGTACTATACTCTTTATTTGATAGTGCAGTTTGTGCTCCATAACATATAACACCTTTACTTTGAGCAATGAGATAGAATTTTTTACCCTGATTTTTCTGAAAAAACGCATCGTTCGAAGCAATTTTTACCGAAATATTTTCTCCGTCTGAATTATTAACAACTATCGAAATCCCGGCCTCTTTAACCGCCGGCAGGCTAACGGTTTGTGTCGATCCATCTGCGTAAGTTACAACCGCTTTATAAGTTTTTCCTGCTTCGGGTGTAAATTCAAAACTTCCCATTCCCAAATGCTGTGCTGTAAAAACGGCTGCCTGTTTGCCATCACTGTCTGTAATAATACCTTTCGAGTTTATTCCTAAGCCATCGCTTTTAATGGCTTTGAAAGCAACTTTATTGTTTAAGCCCGATATTAAATTTCCACCCTCCGGAAAAAACTGGATATCCTTACTGATAATGGCATTTTTAAGTTGGAAAGTATTATTAACAACATCTTTATCGGTTGTATTTATGCTTGTAACTAGTTCACCCTTTTGCAGTTGGTATTCTGCTTTTTGATTGGCGCTCAGGTTAATTGTAAGAAAGCCGCTAACGTCCGTTGTTCCTCTGCCGCGGGCGATAACCGTATTGCTATTTACCACCTGCCAGTTTACATTTTTATTTGAATAGGGTTTATTATTTATGTCTTTGAACTGAACTCTTGCGTCAATTTTTTCAAGTTTATCAGTAGATGTATTTTTATAGCTGATGTGTGTTTTAACTTCCTTATCAATTGCTTCGCCCACAAAAAAGGTCTTGTTAAAGAAGGCAGGATCATCGGCATTTAACATCCACAATGTATATGCCCTTATGTGGTAATTTCCCTGTTTGTAATTTTCCATCGACAAAGGAATATTACCTTCAGCCAAGCCATTTGTTAACGGCAGTTTCACTGTTTGGATTAATGAATCTCGCTGATTTATAACATCCACATAAACGATTTTGCTTATACCTGAAAGGAAATTTTGATTTTCGGTAACGTATGCTTTAAACCAAACTGTATCCGCAACAGCGTAGTATGGTTTATCAAAATGGAGGTAAATTTTCTCGGCCGGGTATTCGTTTAAAACTTTATTTGTTTTGGTTATTATTGTATTTATACCAACGGTATCAGTTTGTGCCGATGCAGAAAAATTTAATGTATATAAAAAAGAAGCTACTATAAATAGAATTCTAAAAATCTTCATGAAAAGGAAATTAAGTACTTATGCTGTAAATATATCCAATTATAAATAGAGCGCATAACGCGGCAATGGGTTTAACATTTTTTTACATAAAAAAAGCCGGCTACGTTTTTACGAAACCGGCACTAATTTATAATCAGGGATGTGAATTTTACTTGTATTCTATTACGAATTCGCTTAAAGGTTTGCGAACTTTCTTCAAGTTTACCAACCAATCGTTAGCCTCATCTCTATAGCCTAATGGTAATAAAGTAACACTCTTTAAGCCTTGTTTGTTTAACTCTAATAATTCATCAAGTGCGGGTGCGTTAAAACCTTCCATTGGTGTGGCATCAACTTTCAATAATGCAGCCTGAGCGATTGCCACTCCAAAACCGATATATGCCTGGCGTGCAGCGTGATTAAAGTTTTCTTCAGCAGTTCTTGGTAAAATCATTCCTTTTAGCTGCGCTTTATAAGCATCAGTTGCTGATTCTGGTAACCGGCGTTCTGCGTTCATATAGCTAAAAGTCGCATCAATTCCTTCCTCTGTATAATTTTCGAAAGCTGCAAAAATTAAAAGGTGTGAAGAATCTATTACTTGTGATTGATTAAATGCTATCGGTGCAATTTTTTCTTTTAGCTCCTGGTTGGTGACTACAATAACTTTAAAAGGTTGTAAACCCGAAGAGGTTGGTGCTAATTGTGCTGCGGCAATAATTTGATCAACTTTATCTTGCTCAACAGGTTGACCATTCATTTTTTTAACGGCATAACGCCAGTTCAGAGCTTCTATTAATGTCATCTTGTAAATATTTTTATCTTTTGTCGACACAAATATCTGCAATGGGCTAAACTTCCTTGTTGATGTATGGTAAGAAAGCACCTCTGTTTCGGGGAAGTTACTTCTTAGCTGCGAACCTGATATCCGCTCTCACAGGAAAATGATCTGAAAGTTTGGCTTTGGTAATGTGGTAACTTAAAACGTCAATACTTTTGGTTACCGCAATATAATCGATCTGAAAGTTAGGAAATTTCCCGTTATAAGTTTTACCAAAACCCGAACCTTTTTCGGTAAAAGAGTTCCGTAAACTATCGGTTATTTGCTTTACGGCGTAAGACGCAGGTGTGTCATTGAAATCGCCGGCGATTAAATATGGCGTTTTACAATCAGCCATTTCTTTTTTCATTATATCAACCTGCTCGCTTCTTTTTACGAAGGCACGTTTAAGCATTCTTAAAATTCGTTTCGATGCATAAAGTTTACCTCTGGTTTTTTGAGTAAGCTGATCAATAAACTGATAATCTTGCGGCTGAAAACTTATGGATTGGAAGTGTACGTTGAAAACCCGCAAAGCTTTTCCGTTGATATCCAAATCGGCAAATATGCTCATATTATCGCCATAGGAATCAAAAATTATTTCACCTTTATTTTTAATAGGGAATTTAGAAAATATAGCTAAACCAAAGGCTTCGTAGTCGTTATCACCTGCAGGGCGAAAATAATAATGCTCCATCTTTAACAGTTTCTTTAAACTGTCTATTGTATTAAACTTACCTTTTCTTCTGGTGTAAAATTCCTGAAAACAAATAATATCAGGATTCTGATCTTTCACGACCTGAAGCATTTTTTCTTTCACAGGTATTGTGTTGTTCTCGCCGAAAAGCTTAAAGCTATGGACGTTATAGGTCATCATTCTGATAGATCCTTCAACCTTTTCTGATCCGCCTTCATCGCCGCCAAAGCCAAACGTTGCATGAACCGTTTTGTAACCAATAGCGATTATGAAAACAATGATTATGGAAAAAGCCCAGCGTTTTCTTACCGACCACCAAATCAGAAAAAGGATGCATACGAAAAGAGAATAGGGGTAGGCTAACGCAAAGTAAGCCATCAAAAAATTGCTCCGCGGATCTATACTACCTGCAATTGTGCCGAGCAGCAAACAAATAACAGCGATAATTGATAACGGTAAAAATATTTTATCAAAAAAAGTATATTTAGATTTAGGCTTAGGCATTTAATCTTTACTTGCTTTAAATAATTTTTCTTTTTCGGTTGCTGTTAATTTGTCGTAACCGGAGGTAGATATTTTATCCAGTATTTCGTCGATTTCACTCTGTGAAACACCTTTAAAAGTAGGTTTTTTTATTGGTTGCTCGTTCTTTACAACCCTTAATTTTGGTTTTCTTTCAAAAATCTTACTCCAATCGCTACCGTTTTGAAGGCTCTTTATGAATACAAATCCTAAAATAGCGCCTCCAATATGTGCTAAACTACCACCTGCGTTTACCGAGCCAATGGCTAAAAAATCAAGAACGAAATAAACTATTGCAATCCATTTTATTTTTACTTCGCCGAATAAAAATAACATAATTGTGTAGTTAGGTACCAATGTTGCAGCTGCAACAATAATTGCCATAACTGCTGCAGATGCACCTATAATATTAACATTTAGCAAACTACCTGAAAAGGCAGGAAACACATTTAAAAATGCAATTGCGAATAAACCACCAAAAATGCCACCTCCCAGATAAACGAAATGAAATTGTCTGCTGTTCAGGAAATTCATAAAAATGTTTCCGAACCAAAACAACCCTAACATATTGAACAGAATGTGCAATATATCTGCGTGAAAGAACATGTAAGTTACAATGGTATAAAACCGCTCAGGCAATTGAGAAAGGCTCGCCGGTAAGCCTACATATTCAAATAGCCAGGCATTAAAACTTGTCGAATTGCCGCTTAAAAACACAAAAATGCCTAAAATGGCGGGAATAAGAAATAGAATGACGTTTATGCCAATGTAAAAAAACAAAGGATTACCCGAACGGAATACTTTAAAACTTAAATCTTTAAAAATATTGTTATTCATAATAGGTGTAAAATGTTGTGTTTTTGTCTTTCCATATTTTTACCAGAATAAAGCCAATTAATGCACCCCCCAAGTGGGCATAATGCGCAACTGAATCGCCTTCAAATTTTCCGACACCCAAAAATAACTCCAATAAAATATAAAATGGTATAATATATTTCGCTTTTACGGGTACCGGGATAAACATTATCATCAGCTCTGCATTAGGATAAAGCATTCCAAAGGCTACCAATAGACCAAAAATTGCACCCGAAGCACCAACCATTGGCGTTGTATAAATTTCTATGAGTTTTGTTAATTGGTCGTTATTTAAGCCTTGTACGTTTGCCTGAACGGTTCCTGCAGCAAAATCTACAACAACGGCACCAGGGTTTATTATAGCGCCGGTTAATTGGTAGGTTTCAAAAGCCTGTACGCCAAGTTGAAGCGCAAGGGCTCCCAAACCGGTAATAAGGTAGAATATAATAAATTTTTTAGCGCCCCAGCGGCTTTCCAAAAGTGTTCCGAAAGAGTATAAGGCAAACATATTAAAGAAAATATGCGCCCAGCCGCCATGCATAAACATGTAACTTAAGGGTTGCCAGAAATGAAATAATGGAGAGTCGAAATAAAATGCGCCCAGCAGTATACCTAACTGTGTTCCCTTGGATTCAAAAAAGAGTGTAGCCAGGAAAAACAATATATTAATGATCAGTAGATTTTTAACTACCGGTGGTATGTGGATGTTGTTCATTTATAAATTTATTAGCCCCAACCAACCTCTCCAGAAAAGAGGAGTTTAAAGCGTTGTTATTATGTTTTTGTACTTACTCTATTCAGAAATCTTCTTCTTCACTCTTTCTTCCTTGCTCTTTGTTTCTTGCTCTTTGAACTTACTTTTCGAACTTTTTGTCTAACTCACTTAACGTAATTGTTTGGATAATTGGTTTTCCGCTTACGCTAAAGTTAGGTGTTTTACAGGCAAAAAGTTCATCAATCAGCGTGTTCATTTCTTCCTGCCCCAAGGCTGTGCCGGCTTTAATGGCACTGTTTTTTGCCAAACTTCTAGCTAAACTGTCGCGTTTTGTTAATTTTAATTCTTGCTGAGTATTCTTAAACCCTTCAATCAGTTGTTCAAACAACTGCGTTTCGTTAATGTTTGAGCTACCTAAATCTACAGGAATACCTTCTACCACCAAAGTGTTTTTGCCAAATTCGCGAACATCAAATCCTAAACTTTTAATATCATCTAATAAGCTTTTTGCCAGTTCAAAATCGTTGGCGTTGAGGGTTATCGTTTGCGGAAATAAACTCTGCTGCGATGCACCTTTTCTATCATCAAGGTGTACGAGAAAACGCTCGTAAAGGATCCTTTCGTGAGCCATTTGCTGGTCGATAACCATTAAGCCTGACTTTATTTGCGACACGATATAACGATTATGCAATTGCATGTACTGCTTTTGCTTGGTTTCGAGTATGGTCTCGTCGGCATAAAATGAAGTTTGCTCGATAACAGGTTCCTGAGTAATCTCGTAAAGTGATCCCCAATTTTTTGCGCTTGGTTTAGCTTCGTAATTTCTTGGCGAAGAAGAATAGCCGGAAACAGAACTGGTTTCAGTTGCAAAGGGATTAAAATCTGGATTAAAGGTGATGCTTGGCGGCACGATATCTTCTACCGCTTTCGGCGAAATCATATTGCTGAAACCTGTTTCCTGATCGAAATCCAAAGTCGGTGAAATGTTATATCTGCCAATCGAACGTTTTACCGCCGATTTTAAAATTGCGTAGATAGATTTTTCATCTAAATATTTAATCTCAGTTTTTGTGGGGTGAACGTTTACATCAATTTTTGCGGGGTCGATTTCGATGAATAAAACATAAAGCGGGTAACTGTCGTCAGGTAGTAAATCATCGAAAGCCGAACTTACGGCATGGTTTAAATATGGGTCTTTAATGAAACGGTTGTTGACGAAAAAAAACTGCTCTCCCCGGGTTTTCTTTGCAAAGGCGGGTTTTCCAATGTATCCTTTTAGGTTAATAATTGTAGTTTCTTCTTCTACAGGAACTAAACGTTCGTTATAATTATTGCCAAAAATATGAACTATGCGTTGTTTTAAATTCCCTTTCGGAAGGTTGAAGATTTCAGTACCATCATGATGTAAGCTAAAAAAAATTGTTGGATGCGCCAATGCAACACGAGTAAATTCATCAATGATGTGGCGCATTTCAACAGGATTGCTTTTTAGAAAATTTCTCCTTGCAGGTGTATTGAAAAATAAATTCTTAATTGAGATTTGTGTCCCCGGCGAAGTTGCAACAGGTTCTTGTGATGTAACCAAAGCACCTTCGATGTTTATACAAGTCCCGATTTCGTCTTCATGTCTGCGGGTTTTCATTTCTACCTGGGAAATTGCCGCGATTGACGCCATAGCTTCGCCGCGAAAGCCCATGGTGCGGATGGCAAATAAGTCTTCTGCTTTTTTAACTTTTGATGTTGCGTGGCGCTCGAAGCACATTCTAGCATCGGTAACACTCATGCCGCAACCATTATCAACAATCTGAATCAGTGCTTTACCTGCATCCTTTATTACCAACTGAATTTTATCTGCACCGGCATCAATAGAATTTTCAAGCAATTCTTTTACGGCAGAAGCAGGTCGTTGTACAACTTCTCCGGCAGCAATTTGATTGGCAACGGCATCAGGTAAGAGGTGAATAATATCAGTCATGTAATAAGGCAATGTGAATCTGCTAAATTATGGAAAATAAGCTAAAGCAATGTGTTTTGTTTAAAACTCAACATGTAAATGACTTGTAAGTAATTGCTCAAAATTGATTGTCGTAAAAATGGCGTAAACAAGTCTTTTATTAATTTAAACTGTAAACTTACATTTGCTCAAACGCTTAACGGAAATATGGAATTATCAGAAAGGATTAAAGAACTTCGTAGTCAGCATGGCTTTAGTCGGGATGAAATGGCTAAAAGAGCAGGCTTGAGTTTAAGAACCATCCAACGCATAGAGTCAGGTGACACAGTACCTAGGGGAGATACGTTGAGAAGGATTGCTGAAGTATTTACTTTAAAAGCCGAAGATTTAAAAGATGTGACTTTTGAACGTGATAAATATTTTTTGCCTGTTTTAAATTTATCGGCGCTAAGTTTCCTATTATTTCCGTTGTTGGGGATTATCGTTCCGTTAGTAATTTGGGTTTTGAAACGTGAGAAATCTACTGAGGCTGATGGAAAAAGGCTTTTGAATTTTCAAATTACCTGGTGTATTGTATTAATTTTTGTGTATATCTTGCTTATTTTTCACGCGTTACACATTGGCTACTTTTTAGGAAAAGCCAGTATAATGATTACTTTGATTGCATTGTATGTAATTAATTTTGCATTTATACTCCTGAACATATTTTTATCAATAAAAAACAGAAAAGCATTTTACCAACCGGCAATACCATTTCTACGATGAGAATTAAAATCTCCTTTAAGTTTAGATAACCCTTTTGAGGTTTTTTAAATTCATTTTGTAAAACTCTATTTACAAACCGAAATGATTTCAATTTTCTATCTTTATCAATATGAAATCATTTCTCTACGCCCTGGTTATTTTTGCTTTTTTCTCATCATGCAGTAGAAAGGAAAATGCCGATACAATCGTTTACAACGCTAAAGTTTATACCATTAATTCTAAATTTGATACTGTAGAGGCTTTTGCAGTTAAGGATGGCAAAATTTTAGCGCTTGGTAAAACCGATGAAATCAGAAATAAATATAGCGCAGCAGAAGAAATTAACGCTGCAGGCAAAGCTATTTACCCCGGTTTTATAGATGCTCATGCACATTTTTTTGGCTACGGACAAAGCCTTCAAACTGCAGATTTGCGGGATACGAAATCATGGGAAGAAGTGATTCAACGATTAACGGATTTTGCTAAAACACATCCCGATGGTTGGTTAATAGGAAACGGTTGGGACCAAAATGATTGGACCGACAAGTCATTTCCCACAAATGCAAAATTGACGGCGCTTTTTCCTAATCGTCCTGTTTTTTTAAATCGTATTGACGGGCACGCCGCGATTGCTAACCAAAAGGCATTAAATGATGCCGATATTAAAGGTGAGCAAAAACTAACTGGCGGCGATATGCTTACTAAAGATGGGAAACTCACAGGTGTTTTAATCGATAATGCAGTAGGGTTGGTGGAAAGCAAAATTCCTTCGCCCGATGCGAAACTTGCAGAGAAAATTTTAATCGATGCGCAACGCAACTGCTTCGCCGTGGGCTTAACAACCATTGATGATTGCGGTTTGGGGTTTGAAGCGGTAGATTTTATCGAAAAATTACAGAAAGAAAATAAGCTGAAAATGCGTTTGTATGTTATGCTTTCTGATGCCGAGCCGAACTATAATTACCTGTTCAAACGTGGTGCGATTAAAACCGACAGGCTAAATGTTCGTGCTTTTAAGGTTTATGCTGATGGCGCTTTAGGTTCTCGGGGTGCTTGTTTGTTAAAACCTTACACCGATATGCCCGAGAAATCAGGATTTCTATTAAGCGATATTAAACACTATGAAGAAGTTGCCGCAAAAATTGCATCGCATAACTTTCAAATGTGTACCCATGCAATCGGCGATTCGGCAAACCGCGTTATGCTTAAAATTTACAACACAGTTTTAAATGGTAAAAATGATAAACGCTGGCGAATTGAACATGCGCAAGTAGTTAATTCCGATGATTTCGATTTGTTCGGAAAAGCAAACATCATCCCATCCGTGCAGCCAACGCATGCTACATCGGATATGTACTGGGCCGAACAAAGACTGGGCGCTCAACGATTGAAAGATGCTTACGCCTATAAACAATTATTGAAACAAAACGGGTGGATTCCGCTGGGAACTGATTTTCCTGTTGAAAACATTAATCCATTATTAACGTTTTATGCTGCAACGGTACGTGAAGATGCCAAAGGATTTCCGAAAGGTGGTTTTCAGATGAAAAATGCGTTAACACCTGAGGAAGCTATTAAAGGAATGACTATTTGGGCAGCGAAAGCAAATTTTGAAGAAAAAGAAAAAGGTAGTTTAGAGGTAGGTAAGTTTGCTGATTTTGTAATGCTTGATGCTGATATTTTAAAAACGACCCCACAAAACATATTAAAAACTAAAGTTTTAAAAACCTATTTGAACGGAGAAAAAGTATATGAAGCGAAATAGATTAATCATTCTGGCAGCAGCAAGTTTTTTTAATATCTTATGTTTAATGGCTTGTGCGCAAGAACATGCTGCTAATGAAAAGAAACTTTCGATTGCCAATACAATTGCAAAATCTACAGTGTTACTAAATAATCAGGATGCTGTTATTCCGTTAAAAGCACTTGATAAAAAGAATATCGCTTCGGTGAGTTTAAGTTTTGCTTATAGTTCGGTTTTTGATAGCCTTGCAAATAAGTACGATAAAATAACTTCATTTTCTGCCGATTCTTATAAAGACAGCCTGAATTTGAACGACCTCGAAGATGATTTGAAATACTATAATACCATTTTGGTTTCTATTGATGATGCGAATATTACAAAGGCGAGATACAGCAATTTTATAAACAACATCAGCAAAAATAAATCGGTAATTATATCGTATTTCGGTAATGGGACCGGCTTAAAATCTTTCGACAATCTTAAGTCGCCGATTATTTGGACGGCACAAAATTCAATCGATGCCGCGGCAATTGTTCCTCAGTATATTTTTGGCGGAATTGCTGCAACCAACAAATTGGCTTCTGCTTTTTCTGCAAGATATACGCTTGGATCAGGTTTTACAACTACGGCCACAAGGTTGAAATATACGGTGCCTGAAGATGCCGGTTTAAACTCAAATAGTTTGAAAGATATCGATGCAATTGCCGCCGAAGCTATTAGTCAACGGGCGACACCCGGCCTTGTGGTTTTGGTTGCTAAAGATGGTAAAGTGATTTTTAATACGGCTTACGGAACACATACTTACGATTCGACACTTCCTGATAAGGTAACCGATATTTTTGATTTGGCATCGGTAACCAAAGTTACGGCAACAACGCCTTCGGTAATGCGTCTTTTTGAGGAAAATAAATTAAAGTTAGATACAAATATCAGCGCTTACATTCCGAAGGCCAGAACCACCCCAATGAACAATATTCAGGTTCGGGAAGTGATGTTGCACCAGGCAGGATTTATTCCGTACATCCCATTTCATGATTACGTAAAAACCGGTGATTATAGCCGTGATTCTTCGGCAGCTTTTCCAACAAAGGTTGCCGATAACTATTACATTAAAAAGGGTTTTTTCAAAGATTTTATGTGGCCTAAAATGTTAAACTCGCCAATAAAAACCCGCGGGCAATATGTTTATAGCGACATCAGTATGTATGTAATGAAAGATATTGTAGAACACATTAGTGAAGAGCCATTGAATCAGTATGCGTACGAGAATTTCTATAAGCCATTAGGAATGCAAACAGCTGGATTTTTGCCGAGGAATCGTTTTAAAGCTGATCAAATAATTCCTACAGAAGACGATAAGTATTTCCGTAAAACTTTATTGGTTGGGTATGTTCATGATCAGGGTGCTGCGCTGGCAGGTGGTGTTTCAGGACATGCAGGTTTATTTGCGAGCGCCAACGATTTGGCTATAATTTATCAGATGTTACTAAATCGCGGTACCTACGGTGGCGAAGAATACTTCAAAACATCTACTGTAGACATGTTTACTTCTAAACAATCGGCTGTTAGTCGCCGTGGTTTAGGCTTCGATCGTTGGGATCCGGATACAACAAAACATTATCCGTCTGATTTAGCCTCACCGCAAACTTACGGACATACCGGTTATACGGGAACTTGCGTTTGGGTTGATCCTTCGCGTGGATTAGTTTATATTTTTCTTTCAAACCGTGTTAATCCGACAGTTAGCGATAAACTATCTAACCTAAAGATTAGAGGAAGAATTCAAGATGTTGTGAACAGAGCTATAGACGAATCAAAGAAATAAAATTGATACTAGCCGTCATCTCGACTGAAGCGCAGCGAAATGGAGCGATCTACTAAACAAGTTTTACTCATTCAACTTTAAAAGATTCCCCGGCTTCGCTCGAAATGACTGTTACAGATAACCTTTTCAAATCTTACTCATCATCAAGCAAAGTGATACAGCCTTCTGCAAGTTTTTTAATTCTGGCATTAAGAGAAGTTATTGCTTCAGGATTTTTTGATGTTTTGTATAAATAAGTTATCATACCTATAGTTGTTTCATCAGGATCGCATGCATACGATTTTTCTAAATAAGCCGCTGTTTTACTGGCAAGCTTTTTATAATCCTCGGTAAGCTTAGTATGTGCTGCGGCATCATTTGCTGTTGCTGCCTGATTCATTTTTGCAATCATTTCTTTGCAATGATTAAAGTAAAAATTCCCTAAAGCCAGGTAAGGAACATAATAGCCCGGCGTTAGTTGGATACTTTTCTCGTAATATGGAACAGCAAGATTCATTTGATTACTTTCCTCGTAAAGTCTGCCTAAATGGTATGTAACGTTGGCAATTTGTTTGGCATTTAATTCTGAAGAGCGCTTTAAAACATCAGCGGCAATTGCAATCGCTTTCGGACAATCAGTTTGGGTCATTCTTATCATCGAATAATCCCAATACAAATCCTTAATTTTTTTTGATTGCGCAAATGCTGAAGATAAACTAATAAGTAAGAGCAGATTGATCAGATAAATTTTTTTCATGAGGTTAAAGTAAAATTTTATTTGTTATGAACAGGCTAATTTTTGAATAAAGAATTAAATTCGACCGACTTAAGATCTAAGGATAAGGAGATTTATGTTGCGAAATATTGTAGTTATCTCATTCTAAAATTTCCTAATAATTCTTTTAATTTAATCCAATCTATGTCGCGATTATTTAAAGGGGATGCCGATATAGGTTATCGTAATCAGAAAAAGCATTACTTAAACCGATTACTCTTTTTAGTAGTTTAATTTGAAGATATTTATCTCGTTATTTTAGTAATTGAGAAGCTTTTTCGCTTACTGATGAAAATCGATGCTGTGAACATTCGGCTAAAAATTTTATAGTTCTTTCATCTTTCCTGCCATCAAAATAACTCATCAAAGAGTATAATTGTTGTTCATTTTCATTAGTCCGAATTATATTTACGATTTCATCAAAAAATTCATCATTTCTAATGGTAACATTTTTAAAAATGTCAACAAAATAATCTTTAGGGAATTTGTTGGCTTTAAATTGCTGAAGCCATTTTTTTATTGATGTTTTGTTTTCAGAGGCTAATAGTTCTCGTAGTAAATTACTACTAATGCTATCTTTTGCAAGTTCTTTATCAATGAATTTTTGGTCATCAATTGAACCGCTACTTGCAATAGCTCGTAAACAAACCTGCTGTAAATTTTTTATTTCTAAATAAGGTTTCACAATTGGTAACATGTTTTCTGCTTTAAGATGTGCTAAAACAGCAATAGCCCAGCCTTTTGTGGTGGTATCTGCTTCCAATACAACTTCTTTCAAAGCCGTTTCTTTTTTATTGCTTTTTGGTGTTTTTGAAAGTGCTTGTATTGCTAATGTCTGTGTTATTGGTTCGTTGCTGAATAAACTGTCATAACCAAACTTCTCTAAAACGTTTCTATCAATTTTTAAAAAATCATTCATTAAATAAGAAATTCCATCATTATTTTTATAGGTTATGATGCATTTCAAAATTGGATTTAAATCTTTTGGATTTAAATACGTTAGAATTGTTGCAGCCCAAAAGTGCTTGTAGTTAGATTTGATAAGGATGTTTTCTACGGATATTCGCTTCGTTGTATCACCTGATGCCCCTGCTAAAAAACAACCCAAAGTATATTTTCTGTAAGCTGTGTCAGTTAGTAAATAATTTATGTTTTTCTTATAGCTTGATGTTTGCTTAAAATCTAACAATGGATAGGCTGTTATCTGATTTCCTTGTAGTATTGCTACTAAATTACTATTCGAATTGAACCAAAATAAAATGTGATTGTATTTTTTATATAGTGAATCAATACCTTGATAAGGAAAATTATCATTTGCAATTCTTTCAAAATCTTTTTCAAAATCTTTAGTGGTTTGCGCTTTCGAGATTTTTAAAGTAAAAAATAGGAGTAAAATTAATGATAGGTATTTCATAGCTTTTTTGTTGTAGATCAAAGCTAAATGAAATTTATAGTGGTGTTTTTGACAAAAGTCAAAAAACAAAAAGCTGACGATTTTTTCGTCAGCTTTGAGATACATATTTTAGAATCGACTGACGGTTAAATAGAAGATAGGTTTTTCTCTCCTTCGAAACTTCTTACAATTAGGGCAACTGAACTTTTAACAAACACTAATAATGGGAATATAAACCAGGTAGATAGTGTTATTAAGAGTATTCTTTTCATGATATGATTTTAATTACATGAGCCTTTACTTGATGGAGCCTTTCCTGAATTATATTTAATACGATTATCTCCTTGATTTTTTATTTGACGCATCGATTGAGCTAAGCCAGCTGGAGTCATTACATTAATCGCATTTAGAGGATCCATAAAACCGGCAACATTTGGCCAAGCACTTGGCAGGGATATTCCTCCAGCTTTGCAAGCTTCAATAACGAAATAGGTACAATTCATACCCATAAGTTCGTAGATTGAAGGCGGATTAAAAACATAATTAACTATTCTGTCGAAATTTTGGTTATTAGACCCTAATTCGAAATTCATTTGGATTGTAAAATTAATCGGGTCATTGACTGAGTTGTCAACGATTTTCGATGGGCCAATAAATTTCCCAGTTCCAGTTCCTGCTGGATAGAAGCCAAATGTTTGTGTTACACTTAATCCATTTACACCTATTTTAGTTAACGTTATTGCAGTATGACCAAATCCATTTTTTCCATAATTCCAATCAGAATTCTCAAATGGTTCTTGAACTTGTACGATCACTTTATATGTTGCCCCCGCATCAGGTATATTAGCAAAGCATTTTGTATATTCTTTAGGGTTGATGGCCGCATGATTTTGCCCAGGAAGATACGGGTCATTTGGAATTGTATTCGTACCAAGATTCTCATAAACATCTCCATCTCCAGGATCAATAGGTTCCGGTGGATCAGGAAACCATATATCTTCACAAACCTGAACTTCACTATTATCTATTAGCGAATAACTTACACCGCAGTGAGGTGATGGCCATTGACAGTTCTCGCTAATATCAAATCAATTCCCCCGCCACAATAAGTGTATCCATCAGAACCGAATATACAAAATCTCATCTCTGTACGGCATTGCGTACCCCAATAAGAAATTGAAGGCTTATTTCCCATTAATTTCAGGCTGGCTATTTTTTGCTCCTTATTAAAATTATCTATCACATTACCTTTGCTATAACGAATTAGAAATGATTGGTCGCTTTTTAAATTTGACAATATAAGATTCCCTGTAAAATTTCGTATTGAGATTTTGTTGCCTGAGTTCACTGAGTCTTTTGATAAGGGCTGGTAATAAAGTCCGCGATAAAATTCTCGCTCGTTTTTCACAATAAGATATGATGCCGAACCAAGTTGGTTTGCTTCAACTTTTTTATTATTAACAGTTATTTCAGCAATTAATTTATAAAATACATAAGATACACTGTCATTAATAATTTGCGAAGAAGGATGATTCCAATCAGGAGTCCATATAATTTTATTTTCTGTTTTTGGATTAAATTTATCTTGTAAGTTCAACTTAATAAATAACTCTTTTATCGCATACAGTCTTGTTTGATAATTAGGGTCAGAAGTGGATAACACTTTTGATTTGTAATTAATATCGTCAGGAATATTTTTTTTGCAAGCATAAAATGATATTTAACTGCAAATAGCACCAATGCGAATAGTAAAGATGAGATTGGATTTAATTTTGATGATAGTTTCATGGCGTTTTGTTTTATATATAAAATTACCATCAAAATATTGCATAACTTTTGACAAAAGTCAAAAAATCATTTTTGCTTTCTTATTCTGCTAAGCGTTTCTTTAGAGATGCCTAAATACGATGCAATGTGACCAAGCGAAACCCTTTGAAACAATTGCGGATTACGTTCAATTAAATGCTCATAACGTTCTTTTGCGCTATACATCCGTAAATCATTAGCTTGTATTTCATTGCGCATATGGTAAAATTCGGTTAGCTTTCTTCCTGAGAAATTGAACTCCATAAATTGAAGGTACATTTCATCTAACTTCTCTCGCTTAACCGCAATGAGTTTACAAGCCTCCAGCGTCTCAATATATTCAAAACTTGGGTTGCCTGTGTAAAAGCCATAAACAGAGATTAAAAGTTCATTTTCGAATAAAAACCAGGTATTGGTTTCTTTACCCTCTTTGTTTAGGTAGTAAATCCTGGCTGCGCCTTTAACAATAAAATAGATGGTATTGCTTCGCTCGCCAACGCTTAAAAGTTTAACTTTCTTGTTAACCTCAACAACTTCACTGTTCTTAATAATGGCATTTTTTAATTCTTCGCTTAATGGATAAATGGAATTAAAAAGACCAAATAAATTTTGGTAATCTCCGTATGGGTTTGTCTCTGTCATAGGTAAATTTTTTAGCGGAATGTAAGCTTCATAACGGATGATGAAACCAATATAATACTTACAAACTCAAAGTTAGTTTGTAGATAGTGGAGCTTAACTCTTCTGAATCTCTATCTTCGCATAACAAAAAATCTATTTGATCTGAAGACTTACTAAGGAAACAAATTCCCTCAAATTTTTGACTATCGGAAATTTTAGTTACAAAATTTATTTTCAAAGAATTTAATTCTATACTTCCTATAAAGCTTCCTAATATTGCTCCATCATGATAAGTAGACTTTGTATCTTCTGAAGTTGCAATAAAGAAGATTTCATTGTTATACAGAATAGCATCTGTAAACGATGATTTCGAGTGTTTAATATTTGGCAAATTTAGCCTGATAAAATCAGCATTTTCAGCTTTACATAAGTCCTTGCCATCAACTTTGAAAACACCATTGTTATTAGAAAGGCCACTACCGCGATTAAATAAAAGCCAGAATTGACCTGTAAAAATTGCACCTTCTATATTGAAATTAGAGTCATCAATATTTGCCAGAGATTTAAGTTTGTTATATGCATTTGTTAAGTCTTTCTCAATAACTTCTTCCGTCAGCAAGTTATATTCAATCATCAAATTTCTGCGCTTTGTAGAACCTGAACCCAGGATGTAAAGTGTGTTTTGATAGTTGCAAAGTACCTCAAAATCAGGTTTTTCTGACTTTACAATATTTTCTGATATACTAAAATTTCGATTCAATAAAATCTTGATTTTATGAAGTTGCTTACTAGAAATATTAAATGCATTTAAATAGACACTGTTATCTCCTATAATGTAAAGGCTATTATCTTTTAGAAATAGACCTGAAGCAGAACCAATTCCTTCGATTTGAACGAAAGCTTCCAATTTAGTTGTATGCATATTTCAAGTTATAAAAAAAGCGCCAAATTTCTCCGGCGCTAATGCTGTAAATAGATTCCGAGCCCAAATGAAAAAGCCGAGCTCAAAAAAGATGTCATTTTTATTTTTTCAATCCGATTTCTCTTAATCTTTCATCAAGATATTCGCCTGCTGTCATGTCGCTGTATGCTTTTGGATGTTCGGCATCAATGGTAGATGGCAAGCTTGTTAAATCCATATCGCTGCGAGGATGTAAGAAAAATGGTACCGAGAAACGTGAGGTTTTCATCAACTCGCGAGGTGGATTAACTACTCTATGTGTTGTAGATTTCAACTTGTTGTTTGTTAAACGTTGCAACATATCGCCAACATTTACAACGATATCAGTATGATGGGCTTTAATTGGCAACCACTCATTGCTGCGGGTTAACACTTCAAGTCCATCGGCACTTGCGCCAATTAACAAAGTAATCAGGTTAATATCTTCATGCGCACCCGCACGAACAGCGTCATCAGGCATGGCTTCAGGGTTTTCGATAGGGAAGTAGTGAATGCCTCTTAGAATAGAATTTCCGTTATGAACATGTTTATCAAAATAATCAATCGGTAATTCCAAATAGGTTGCGATAGCACGTAAAAGGTGTGTGCCGTTTTCTTCAAGTTTTTTGTAGATTTCGCCTGTTACTTTATTAAACTCAGGTAACTCTTCCAAAACTTCATTATCAGGATATTCATTTTTAACAGGGTCGCCATCTGTAACTTCCTGACCGATTTGCCAAAATTCTTTTAAGTCGGGAGTTTTAGCACCTTTGGCAGTTTCCTTGCCTGCACTTGTGTAACCACGCTGACCTGCAAGTTCTGGTTTCTCGTATTTCCTTTTCGTTTCTACAGGTAAGGAAAAAGCCGCTTTGATGTTTTCGTAAAGTTTATCAATTAATTCTTGGCTTAAACCATGATTTGTTATGGTTACGAAGCCTGAATCATTAAAGGCTCTGCCGAGTTCATCAGAAAATTTTTTGCGTTCTTCTTCAGTTCCGTTAATGTAAGATCCTAAATCTAAACGAGGAATATAGGGTGTAGACATAATTTTAAATTTTAATGTTATACGAATTTAAAAAAGAATTGTTAATAAGTGTTCAGGTGATGAAAATTGGCCCTTTAAACTTTTAGCTATCAATATTTTAAGTTATTAACATTAACAACAAAATCCACCCAATGTTATATTTGTCATGTTAAATCCATTATTGATCGGGTACAAACTTTAGGGCATTTTATTTCGTAATATAGTAGTAGAAAGCTAGAAGAATAGGTTTATACTTTCTATTAAAACAACACACAAAATCATGAAACGAATAATATTAATTTTATTATCGGTATTGGCTTTAAATCAGGCTAATGCACAAGGTAAGAAAACAGAAAAGGCAACCTTCGGAATGGGTTGTTTTTGGTGTACCGAGGCCATATTCCAAAAACTTAAAGGTGTGGTCTCCGTAAAATCAGGTTATGAAGGCGGCAAAGTTGCCGATCCAACTTATGAGGAGGTTTGTACCGGTTTTACCGGGCATGCCGAAGTTTTGGAAATTACTTACAACCCAATGCAAATCACTTACAAAGATTTGTTGGAGGTTTTTTGGAAAAGCCACGACCCTACAACTTTGAACCGTCAGGGTGCAGACAGCGGAACCCAATATCGCTCGGTTATTTTTTACCACAGCCAAGACCAAAAGCAACTTGCAGAAAAGTATAAAGCAGAGTTAAATGCAACAAATGCCTACGGTAAGAAAGTGGTAACTGCTATTGAAGCTGCTAAACCATTTTATGTTGCCGAAAGCTATCACCAGAATTACTATAAGAATAATGCTGATGCTCCTTATTGCAGGCTAGTCATTTTGCCAAAGCTGGAAAAACTGGAGAAGGTATTTAAAGCGAAGCTTAAATAGATATTGACTTGAATAGAGAATGCTCAGGTAAAGTTCCGAATTTGGTTCCTTGCCTGAGCGTTTTTATGTTCAGCACTATTTTCTGTTTAAAAACCTGATTGTAATGGAAAGCCCGTAACGAAGTGAAGGCTTGGAATGTAAAGCAGGAGCAGGCTTTAATTAAAATACAGGCGTTGCTTTTCGAATTAAGAAGACACTTTTTAATTTGTCAATTGTCAATTAAACTGTTGATGAGCTAAACAATTCACCATTTCTGTAACTTTCCGATGGTAAATCTTACATTTGCAATATGAATACCGGCTTACAGCTTTACAATACCCTTTCTCGTAAAAAAGAACATTTTCTACCCTTAAATGCGCCCAATGTTGGGATGTATGTTTGCGGACCAACGGTTTACAGCGATGTGCATTTAGGCAACTGCCGCACGTTTATGTCGTTCGATTTAATTTTTAGATACCTGAAATATTCAGGTTATAAGGTTAGATATGTGCGAAATATTACCGATGCAGGCCATTTGGAAGGCGATAGAGATGAAGGAGATGATAAATTTGCAAAACGTGCGAAGTTAGAGCAGTTGGAGCCAATGGAAATTGTGCAGAAATACACGCTCGGCTTTCATGATGTAATGCGGATGTTTAATACCCTGCCCCCAAGCATTGAACCAACGGCTACAGGCCATATTATTGAGCAGATTGAGATGATTAAAGTTATCATCGAAAACGGGTATGCTTACGAAATCGGCGGTAATGTTTACTTCGATGTAGAAAAATACAGCAAAGAATACAACTATACAATTTTAACAAACCGCAACCTTGAAGACATGCTGAATAATACCCGCGAATTGGGTGGACAGGATGAAAAACGCGGTCGTTTGGATTTTGCGCTTTGGATAAAAGCGAAGCCCGAAACTTTAATGCAATGGCAATCGCCATGGGGAATGGGTTTCCCTGGTTGGCATATTGAATGTTCGGCAATGAGTGCCAAATATCTGGGTGCCGAATTTGATATTCACGGCGGCGGTATGGATTTAGCGGCAACGCACCACACTAACGAAATTGCACAATCTGAAGCTTGCAGTCACCACCAGCCGGCTCGTTTTTGGATGCATACAAATATGCTTACCGTTAACGGAACACGCATGTCGAAATCGGCGGGGAATGGTTTCCTTCCTTTACAGCTGTTTACAGGCGACCATCCTTTACTTAAAAAAGGTTATAGCCCGATGACAGTTAAGTTTTTTATGATGCAGGCTCATTATCGCAGCACTTTGGATTTCTCTAATGATGCTTTGGATGCTTCGGAAAAGGGATTTCGCCGCTTAATGGCTGCAGTTAACTTACTAGATAAATTATCAGTATCGGAACAAAACGAATTTGATATTGACACTTTGAAACTGAATTGCGTTAATGCGATGAACGATGATTTTAACAGTCCTGTTTTAATTGCCGAGTTGTTCGAAGCGGTGCGTATTATTAATACTGTTTACGATGGCAAAGGCAAAATTTCTGCTGTCGAATTAGCTAAATTGAAGCAATTGATTAATGATTTCGTTTTCGACATTTTAGGATTGAAAGATGAAGAATCTGACAACTTAGAATTGAATAGTGTTTTGGAAATGGTTATTAGTTTAAGAAAAGAAGCTAAAGAAAATAAAGATTATGCAACATCAGATAAAATTAGAATTGGTTTGCAAGAATTAGGAATCCAACTAAAAGACAGCAAAGAGGGAACAACCTGGAGTAAGGCTTAGGGGTAAGCTTTTAACTTTGGTCTTTCAACTTACAATAATGAATAAAAAACTTTTAATACTATCGTTATTTGCACTTTTTGCTTTTCAGGCTTGTAAAAATGATAACAAATCTTCTGAGGGTACGGAAACTACGACTCAGGAAGTTAAATTGGTCTCGCCTGAATTTAATGCTGACAGTGCCTTTGCTTATACGAAAGCTCAGGTAGACTTTGGACCAAGGATTCCCGGCACGGATGCTCATAAGAAATGTGCCGATTATTTGGTTGCAAAATTAAAATCTTTTGGTGCTGAAGTAAAAATGCAGGGTGCTAAAACGACCACTTATGACGGGAAGAGTTTTCAACTGAAAAATATACTTGCGAGTTTTAGTCCTGAGAAAAAAAACAGAGTTTTAGTGACAGCCCATTGGGATGCACGCCCGTTTTCAGATCAGGATACCGATCCTGCAAACCATACTAAAGCTTTCGATGCTGCTAATGATGCAGGTAGCGGCGTTGCGGTTATTTTAGAAATGGCTCGGCAGATTCAGCAAAAGCAACCAAGTGTTGGTGTCGATTTCGTGTTGTGGGATTTAGAAGATTATGGCAAGGCAAACGATGAAACTCCTGATGAAACAACCTGGTGCTTAGGTTCTCAATACTGGGCAAAAAATGCCGTTGCCACAGGTTATAAAGCGATGTATGGCATAAACCTGGATATGGTTGGCGGTGGAAGTGCACAATTTACTCAAGATGAAATTTCGCGTCAATCGGCTCCTGAGGTCGTAAATAAAGTTTGGAGTATCGGTAGTGAAATTGGTTACTCATCTTATTTTGTAAGTATTCCGAGCGGTAAGTTGGTTGACGACCATTTTTGGATGAACAAAGCTGGTGTGCCGTCTGTCGATATTATTCACTACAATGATAACAGCGGCTTCTACATTAATTGGCATACTCAACTCGATAATTTGGCTAACATTGATAAGAATACTTTAAAGGCTACAGGTCAAACAGTAATCGAAACCATTTATCGCGAAAAGTAAAATGTGTAATTGTTAATTACTTTTAGAAACTTGGCTGAAAGAAACTTTTATATTCGCCATACCTTATTAAGAACTACAAATGAAAACACTATTCTCTACAACTTTTGCTGTTGCTTTAAGCTTAAGTGCATTTGCACAAAAAAGTGATGGAAGTACAAAATCTCTCGTAAACGCAGAAAAGGATTTTGCAAAAACGATTGCAAAAAAAGGTGATAAAGAAGCTTACATCCGCAAATGCTTTGGTTTTTAGGCCAAATCCCGTTAATGCAAAAACATTTTACGCATCGCAAACCAAAGGTATGAACGAGGTGAGCTGGGAACCAAATTTCGCAAAAGTATCTCGCAGCGGCGATTTAGGTTTTACAACAGGTTCTTACGAAGTTGCAGGAACTACAAAAAAATATGGTCAGTATCTTTCGATTTGGAAAGCTGAAAACGGCACCTGGAAGTTAGCGATAGATTTAGGTACTGAAAGCAATAAACCATTGGCAAAATTTGCCGATCGATTTGAAGAACCGAAAGACCGGATGAAGCCTAAAGCATTTATTAATGAGAAGGAAATTAAAGCAGGAAAAGATATTATTTTGACAACTGAAAAGTCGTTGAATACCATGTTGAAAACACACGGTATTGCCGCTTTTGGTGGTTTTTTAACCAATAATGCACGGTTATTATTTCCCGGCAATGAAGCTATAGAGGGAAAAGGCAAAGTAATATCTTTCTATAACGGAATGGTAAGCAAAATGAACCTTAAAACCACAGGTGTTGATAAAGCATTGGGCAGCGATTTAGCTTACACTTACGGTGTTGCCACAATAGATTACAAAGCTGATTTAAGAGAAAGCTTTAACTACGTATTTATTTATGAGAAGGCTGCTGATGCAAGCTGGAACTTAATTGTTCAGGCTTTTGTACCTGCAGAGCGATAAAATTGAATGTGAATTTGCTAAAGGGCTCTTCGTAAAAGAAAGCCCTTTTTTTATATCAAAGACTTTAATTTTACGTTAATTCCTAAAAAGAAATTCATGCATAAAAAATTACTAATCCTTCCGCTCTTTATTTTATTTGTATTCGCCGCCTCTGCACAGAAAAAGAAATTCGATGTTCAGGGAAAGGCAGGCGCTCGCGGTATAATGCCCGAAAACACAATTCAAGGCATGCTGAAAGCTTTAGATTTGGGTCTTAGTACCTTGGAAATGGATGCTGTTATCTCGAAAGATAAACAAGTAGTTTTATCTCAGGAACCTTACTTCAATAACGAAATTTCGCTTCAGCCAAACGGGAAAGCCATTACGCTAAAAAATCAAAAGGATTTCAACATCTATAAAATGAATTATGATGAAATTAAAAAATTTGATGTTGGGAGCAAGGTTCACTCACGCTTTCCCGGGCAAATGAAATTTAAGGTAAGTAAACCATTACTTGCCGAAACAATTGATGAAGTTGAAGCTTATGTTAAAGCGCATAAACTTACAAAACCAGTCTACAGTATCGAAACCAAAACCATTAAAAACGGCGATAACGAGTTTCATCCGGAACCTGCCGAGTTTGTCGATTTGATAATGGATGTTGTAAATGCTAAAAAGATTTCGAAAAGAGTTATTATTGAGTCTTTCGATATGCGAACACTCCAATACTTACACGAAAAATACCCTAAAATTCAAACGTCATTATTAATCGATGAAAAAGAACCTTTCGAAGATTATATTGAGAAATTAGGGTTTAAACCAACTATTTACAGTCCGTATTCAGTATTAGTAGGAAAAGGCCTGGTTGATCGCTGTCATGCAATGGGCATAAAAATTATTCCCTGGACTGTTAATACATTGAAAGAGATTAAATATTTTATGAGCCTCGGCGTTGATGGCGTTATTACAGACTATCCAAATTTGATGAGTCAAATAAAACAGGCATACTGATAAAAAGAAAATGCGTTGATTTTGTCAGCGCATTTTCCCTTTAAAATTATGTTTGCTCTTAGTGATGTGGAGCTGCTTCTGTTTTTTCGTGCGCAGGCATCTCTGTTTTTTCATGGGATGAAGAAGCTTCTTCGTGATGAAAAATTGGTCTTGTAAATACAACGCAAAGGATTAATACAATAATCCAAGCGGTTAATGGTAAAGCCCAAATGCCTGTTGTTTGCTGAACCGGTGCGTGTGAATCGTGAGCTGACATATCGAATATTTTGATTTAAAAATTTATGCTTTGTAATTGTGTGGTAAAGATAGTAACAAAGTTTAAAATATAAAGATTTGACTTTTATTTCTAAGCTGAGGTTACAACAAATCTTTAATAATACTTTCGATTGATAGGCCTTCGGCTTCTGCACGATAGTTGCGCACAATGCGGTGGCGAAGAATGGGTTCTGCCACAGCCTGTACATCTTCAATATCAGGGGCATATTTTCCAGAAATAGCTGCATGGCATTTGGCGCCAAGAACTAAAAATTGCGAGGCCCGCGGGCCTGCTCCCCAACTGATGTATTTGTTAATTGCTGCGGTGGCAAATTCGCTGTTCGGACGGGTTTTTGAAGCCAGTTTTACTGCATACTCCAATACATTATCCGTTACAGGAATATCACGAATCAGTTTTTGGAAATATTGAATATCATCTGCATGGATTATTTTTTGCAGTTGAACACTTTTGTTGCTGGTGGTATTTTTTACAATGGTTAATTCATCCGCAAAGGCAGGATAATTTAATTGAATGTTGAACATGAAACGATCTAATTGAGCTTCAGGGAGGGGATATGTTCCTTCTTGCTCGATCGGATTTTGTGTTGCTAAAACAAAAAATGGCTTTGGAAGCGTGTGCGTTTGTCCGGCAGCTGTAACCGATTTTTCCTGCATAGCTTCTAATAAAGCGGCTTGCGTTTTAGGTGGTGTCCGGTTAATTTCATCAGCTAATATAATGTTCGAAAAAACAGGCCCTTCAATAAATTTAAAGTGCCTGTCTTCTCCTAGTATTTCAGCTCCGATAATATCACTTGGCATTAAATCGGGCGTAAATTGAATCCTGTTAAAATCGAGATCTAAAACCGACGCAACGGTTTGTACAAGTAAAGTTTTTGCTAATCCAGGTACGCCAACCAAAAGGCAATGCCCGTTGCTAAAAATGGCGATTAAAACAGATTTAATGATATCATCCTGACCTATAACAACTTTGCTTATTTCGGCTTTAATGTTGTTAAAAGATTGATGGAGGGCATCGACAGCTTCTACTTCGTTCTTATACTGCATTGATATTACTTAGTTTCTGTATTTTTCTTGGTCCAGATTTTCAGCTCATCACAAGTTTGAAATTCATCATCAATTTTAATGAAAGTGCTCTCACGGCGCTTTTGGAACCATTCGCTCAAAGTACGATTTATTTTATCTGTTTGAGCAGCATCTCTAATTTTTGGGAAATCCTGCGCTAAATTTGCCTTGTGTGGAGGAATTTTCGATTTTAAATACAAAATGCGGTAACCTTGTTTTCCGTCTGCTCCGGTAAATAAATCAGGCTTCGAAATGCCGCCTACTTTCATTGTATCAATCACCAAAAACACTGCGGGATCCAATTTATCAATCGGAATAAATGTACTTCTTGCCTGAACGTTTTCGGCATTAAGCATCATACCACCATTGTATTTAGTTTCTTTATTATCTGAGTAAAGGTTCGCAGCGGCGGCAAAACTTAACTTCTTAGCCATCAAATTATTGTAAATACTGTCGGCATGAAGTTTTGTGCGATCTAAACTCGATTGCGTACTTTTTGGCGCAATTAAAATATGGCGGGCATGAACCTGTTCTCCGCGACGCTCTATAACCTGCAAAATATGAAAGCCAAATTCTGTTTCGAAAACAGGAGACATTTCACCTGCTTTAAGTTTGAATGCCCAAGCTGTAAATTCTTTTGCCATTTGGTTTCTGTCGAAAAAACCTAAATCTCCGCCATCTCCAACCGAACCAGGATCCTCTGAATAAGCCTTAGCCAAAGCTCCGAAATCCTCACCGCCTTTAATTCTTAAACGCAAAGCTTCAATTTTATCATGAAATCTTTCTTTTTCAGCTTTTGTTAACTGCGGGTTTAAAATAACTTCACCAACCTCAACTTCAGTATTAAATTCCGGAATACTATCACCCAAAGATTTAAAATACTTTTCAACCTCTAATGGTGTAACATTGATGTTTTCGGTAATTTTTCCCTGCATTTTTTGTGCAATCAATTCATCTTTTACCGATGGTCTTATTTCATCCTTATATTGTAAAACAGATTTGTTTAAGGACTGCTCTAAACGCTCTTGGCCGCCTGCACGCTGCATACTGTAACGCATACGTTTATTTACTTCATCATCAACCTGAGCATCCTCAACCATAACCGAATCGATTTCGGCCTGTTGTTTAAGCAATTTTTGCGTTAAAGTTTGTTGCAAAATCATACACTTTATACTCGGATTGGGTTGATTGCCCTGATATAAGTATTGCGTGTATTGTTGGTTTAAATCTGATAGTAAAACAATATTATTACCTACTACAGCAGCAACCTTATCAATGTTATTTTTTTGAGCGTAGCCGTTTAAAAACAAGCTCACCAAGGCAGTTACTACTAAAAAAATTTTCTTCATTCTGTTTATTATATATTGCAAATTTAATATTAATGGTTAATTAATCAGCCGGATAGAAATTAAAGCTTTATTAACTTCTTTAATTCGTTTTCGTTAATTTTAACCTGATATTTTTCTTTAAGGCTCTTTAGCCAGTCGTCTTCTAATTTTTGCTGATAATCGGCAATCACTTCACCTCTTATCTCGCTTAAAGGCTTATTGTAATTTTGTTTGTTCTGTCTGTAAAAGTCGTCTACCGCCTGATCATCGTCCTGTGCCTTGCTCCAAATTTTTTGCTCTGAAACATTGAACATCAAAACGCCTTCCTTGTATTCATTAAGCAAGTAATCGCGGTCTTTGCCTGAGCTTACTTTTTTATGTGTTGCCAAGGCAGTTTCATAGGCCTTAATTTCTTCCTGATAAGTGCCGCTTTTATCCATTCCCATCGCACGGGCATCAAATACTTTTAATTTAAAATTTACGTATAAATTAAGGTAATTTAACAAGTCATTGTAATCTGACGAGTGATTACCGTTATGACTTTTTTTGTAAGCCCACATAAACTCCTTACTGCTTAACGGTTTGCTGTTTATTGTAGCAACGGTTTGCGAAAATACTGCGTTACCAAACAAACTGAAAATAAACAAGCAATATGCTTTTCTCACACAGAAAGTTCTATAAATTTTAATGGATAAAAGTAACAATTAGCGGGGCTATTATAAGATATTTAACTAATTTTAACAGATATTATTTTACTGCAAAAATACGAATGGAAAGTCAGGTTACCAACAACGCGAATGCTTTACGATTATTTTTTACCGAAGATGTTTTTTTGGTTGAGGATAAAACCGTTAAAATCGACGTTTCCGGTATCTCTGAAGCTTTTTCTGCGGTTAGCGCAAAACAATTTACCGATGTGGAAAAGGCTGATTCTCCAACTGAAAATAATACTTTAAGTTTCGAAAAGCTGGTTAAGGATCTGGAAAAATATCAGGAAAAGGCAGAAATTCCGCTTATTGTTGAAGAACCTGCTCAGCCAAAAACGTTTAAATTTTTGGGCGGAAATAAAAAGTTCGTACTGCTTTTGGTTAATGATCAAAACAACGACGTAAGTTCTGAACAGGGGAGAGAATTGCTAAGGAAGATTGTTAAAGCGATTGATTTAAGCACACCCGATTTTGCTTTGTTAAATTATGCGCAGCATAAAGGGACATCTTATAGTGAACTGCAACAATTTTTTAAGCCGCAATTGATGTTAGCCTTCGGAGTTGGATCCGATCATTTAAAACTTAACTTGGCTTGGGAGAACGAAATTTTGGTTCACCAATCAACAAAAATGATATTTGCGCCTAATCTCCACGATTTGGACGGTAACCTGGCGGAAAAAAAAGCGCTTTGGGGCCATCTTCAAAAAATTAAATAGTTCCCCTATTTAGTTCAATATTCTCACACGTATGAAAAAACTTGTTTTCGCAACAAATAATCAGCATAAAACCGAAGAGATACGTTTCGCTTTAGCCTCCACTTACAGTGTTTTGAACCTCGAAGATATCGGTTGTTTTACTGATATCCCCGAAACTGCAGATACTTTCGCCGGAAACGCAACATTGAAAAGCAGTTATGTTTATGAAAATTATAATCTCGATTGCTTCGCAGATGACAGCGGGCTTGAAATTGAGGCACTAAATAATGAGCCTGGGGTTTTCTCTGCAAGGTATTCAGGAAGTCGCGATAGCATTGAAAATATCAACCTTGTTCTTAAAAACCTTTCGGATGCGGAAAATCGGAAAGCGAGGTTTAAAACCGTAATCTCCTTAATGCAGAACGGTAAAAACTATTTGTTCGAAGGTGTTATCAACGGAACAATAAGAACAGAACTTTCGGGTTCAAAAGGCTTTGGTTACGATCCGATCTTTCAGCCTGATGGCTATAATATTACTTTTGCTGAAATGGATTTGGCAGAAAAAAATAAAATCAGTCACCGGGCAATCGCCCTTCAAAAAATGCTTAAATTTTTAAAACAGCAGGTTACTTTTTAATTGTTACCGGCGCTGTTACTTTTGTCGAATCTTTTTTAGGTAAGATAGGTTTTATTCCAAAATTTGGCAACGAATCCGTTTTTGAAACAGGCTTTACAGTTGCAGGTTTCTGGGTAACAGGCACTTTAGATGGCGCTGATTTCGTTGCCGCAGACTTAGTTACAGGAGTTTTCGGCTTATTTTTGGCTTTATTTGAGGAAGCCCCGATTGCCTCTTTTTTCGATCTTGGTCTTTCTTTTGGTTTCCATGAAAAACCTTTGAGTACATTGTCTTTGGCAACGGTATTTTCGGGATTTAAAGCGCCTTCAATACTATTAATGTAAACAATATCATCAATGTCGTTATTCTTAAATGTGAATTTAATTCTACTGCTTAAAGTCTGGTTCATTTCTTTATAAACCTTTGTACTGTCATCCTGCGTGTAGTAGATACTTTCAGCGTTGCCGTCAACATATAAGGTTTTTAACTTTCCTTCAGCAAAAAAACCTGTCATGTACCTGCCTTTAATCTGATTAAACCTTAGTGAATCGGCAGGAGTATTTACCAAAAATGCATTCCTGAAAGCTTGAAGATTATTTAACTTGTTCTTTTTAAACTGAACATAAATTGTGTCGCCGATTACCTGAGAGCCTTCCGACCAAATTATCGGGTTTCCGAAGCAACGCAGGGTAGAATCGGCATTTGTGTAAAACAAGCTGTCTGTTTTTGCCTGGATATTGCTCTTGAAAATTTTTACATTGTGGTAGGCTTTGATAATACGGGTCGTAATCGTATCGGCTGGATTAACGGCAGAATCCGGTTTTAAAATGTTGTTTTTGACTTTTGATGCAACTTTATTTAACGTGTCTTTTACACCTTTTGTAACAATTATCTTTTGGAGCGAATCTGTTTTAACTTTTACCGGTGCTTTTATTAATGCATCGGTTTTTGTTTTTAACGTTTGTGCGAGTGAATCACTTTTTACCTTTGTTAAATTTAACTTTACCGAATCAACTTTAGCTTTCAAACTGTCTGGATTATCCGAAACGCTATCAGGCTTTTTAGGCGGTGCCTTGTCTCCTTTCTTTGCTTTTGCTGCTTTTTGCTCGCGATCATTAAGTCTTTTGCTTTTATCGTCAGCTTCTCGTGCAAGGCTTTTGATTGATTTAGCTGGTTTTTCTGTTTCTTCTTCATCTTCACCAACTTGGTTGTCTGCTTTCACCGAAATTTTGGGAATCAATTTCAATGTCTTTTGCAGTACCATTTGAGTTTGCAAAGTATCGGCGCCTAAACGTAATGTATCAGGTTGTTTTTTATCCTTAACAGTAATAGAGTCTCCTGAAATCAGATCGACATACGCATTTTTGGTAACTAAAGTTCTTTGATCTGCTTTATAGTACAAGCCCAAATCCCCGAACATTTTAGTTCCGTCTTTCTTATCAGTAAAAACAATATTTTTAACCGCTTTTCCGTAGCCTGCTTTTCCGTAATAATATAAACTATCGCCCTTTAAAGATTTTAATCCCTGTGTGTAGAGATTTTTCTTCCCAAAGTAGGCATCCTCGGTCATTGTATTATAAGCACCATTTTCAGTGTACATGTTATCATCTTTCCCTTTAATGTTGGTAGGGCCATAAAAATAGGTCCACTTACTGTCAACATTATATCGCATTGTATCAGATTTGATCGTGCTTTGCGGCGTAACAACAACCACATTATATCTAAAATAAGCATCGGCGCTATTGTTAAAGTAATAGCCGTTTTTACTGGTTAAAACGACGCTCTGATCTTGCGTAACAATTTTTCCTCCGCTGGTATAAGTTCCGATTTTTGCAACCATATCATAATCCAAAACATTAGTTGTCAGCGTAGTTTTTGGGTCAACCATTTTCACATTTCCTGTTAAATGGGCATGTTTTTTATTCCCGTCGTATTGAAGTTCGTCAGAATAAATATCTGTGGTTAACTGATGGATGTGAACATTTTTATAGGCTTCAAAGTAATTACGCTCGGTATAAAATACAGCGCTATCGCAGGTTAAAGTTGCATTATCCTGCTCAAAAACCGGATTTTTTAAATATGCGGCATTAAGTTTTGTAACAACTCTTACACTTGTAGAAGAAACGATCTTGATAATAGAACCTTTCTTCTGCCCGAATAAAAGCAAAGGACCAATCAGGAAAAAAATGAAAAAAGATATTTTTTGCACGCTGCAAAGTTAGTTTTTTGTTCCGAACGTTGGAAACCGGTTAAAATTAAATATTTTTGAGGGATGTTACCCTTACAAAGATTTCAGGATTTTATTGAGCAGGAAAAGCTTTTTAGCAAGGGTAATAAAATTTTACTGGCCGTTAGCGGCGGAAAGGATTCGGTTTTAATGCTGCACCTATTTAATGCAGCAGGAATCAATGTCGGTGTAGCACATTGTAATTTTAATTTAAGGGCAGATGAAGCACAGCGAGATGAACAGTTTGTTAAAACATTAGCACGCTCTTTAGACCTGCCTTTTTATGTAACGCACTTTGATACAAAAAAATATGCTGCCGAACACAAAATTTCTACTCAAATGGCAGCCAGAGATTTACGGTACAATTGGTTCGAAGAAATAAGGGTAACACATGGCTATGATTTTATCGCTTTGGCCCAACATCAAAACGATGCTGTAGAAACGGTTTTAATCAATCTTTTAAGGGGCACGGGTATCAGCGGTTTACATGGTATATTGGCGAAAAGAGATAAACTGATAAGGCCATTATTATTTTTAAATCGGTTAGAAATTAATAAAATTATTGAAGATAACAGTTTAGATTTTGTTGAAGACAGTTCTAATTTGAACGCTGATTACACAAGAAATAAACTGCGCCTGGAAGTTATCCCTCATCTTAAAGAAATTAATCCGTCTCTGGAAAATACTTTTGCTAAAAACATTAATCGTTTTGCAGAAATTGAAACTTTTTTGAACCTGCAGATTGAAAAAATTTCAAAAGAAATCGTTCAAAAAAAAGCAGATGGATTTTATATTCCATTGGAAAAAATTAAGGCTCTACAACCTCAAAAATTAGTGCTTTTTGAATTGTTAAGGCCTTACGGATTTATTGAAACCGTTGCAGAAGAAATTCTTAATGGGTTAGAAAAGCAAAGCGGAGCCAGGTTTTTTAGCCGAAATTATCAGGCTATCATAAATCGCAATAACTTAATTATCAGCAAAATTAACCTCGAAATACATCAACATAAAATTATCCACAGGAATGATCTGAATTTTAGTTTTGCGACTTATTTTTTCAAACTTACTTTTTCCGATAATTTGAGTTTTGAAAACGTTAGGAATAAAATTTTTGTCGATGAAAGTGCTTTACAGTTTCCGCTTATTTTGAGAACCAGGCAAAACGGTGATAAATTTATTCCCTTGGGGATGAAAGGATTTAAAAAGATAAGTGATTATTTTATAGATGAGAAAGTCCCTTTACATTTGAAATCCGAAATCCCGATTTTGGTTAACGGAAACGGCGAAGTAATTTGGATTGCAGGGATGCGTCAGGATAACCGATACAAATTAACCAAGGCAACAAAAAAAGTTGCTATATTCGAACTCGAAAATTATTAAGTGGAAAGCAGATACGCATATATCGAAAAACAATACATCGGCAGGGATTATGTTCGCATTTTTATCAGGCTGATCATGGCTGCATTTTGTTTTGCGGCCTATGTTTATGAACGTGATCGTGACAATACCCAAGATTTATTTTTGGTTGTTGGTTTCGGTATTATCGGCGTTTCCATGCTTTTGCTTTTCCTTATCCAATACAAAATAGTTGTAGATAACGGAAGTTTAATTTTAGACGGCCTTTGGACAACAAAACGTGTTAAAATAGATTTAAATAGTATAGTTGATGTTAAAAAGGCTACCTACAGCAGGTATTTTTTTAACAATCCGGTTTACAATCTCCACACTAAAGGCACCATCAGGTTTTATTCTTCAGGCAAAGATGCGGTTGTTTTAACAGATCGAGATGGGCTTGAATATTTCATTGGTACACAAAGGCCCAATGAACTGCTTCTCGTTATTAAAGACGAGATGAAAAAATCTAAATAACAAATCCCGATTGGGGAATTTTTTCCTCATAAATCAACGAACTTCCTTACCTGTTTTTTAAAGCCTTCGTTTGCAGCCTCTTGGCCGCTATTTCGATTTGGGCATGCATATTGGCTTATGTTTTAAAACATTCCATTATGAGAAGACTCATTTTCATTTTTTTGGTTAGCACATCTGCGCTTCCTGTATTAGCTCAAACTTACACTGCTAAAGTTTCGAAAGATTCACTTGGCATATTAACAAATAGGGTCGAAGTCTTAAAAGCAAATATTAAACTTTTGGAACTGAAAATCGATGAATCGAAAGAAGAGGCCGATGTAGAAAAATTACGTTTAAAGTTGCTTGAAGCAAATGGAAATGCAAAGGCTTCTGCAGCGCAAACGAGCAATCACAGCAGTAAAACTGCTGCAGGATCTTCTATAGATGTTAAGGCAATGCAAAAGCTTTCAAAAAAAGCTAAAAGCGATGCAGATGACGCAGAAAAGGCATTGGAACGTTTTAATAAACAAATTTCTAAAGTAGAAAATATTCGCACCGAGATTCAAAGTGAAGAGCGTAAACTAGGCTACAAAAAGCCTGTAATAGTTTACACTTACCTATAAATTTTTGGTTCGACTGAAACTGCCCCTCCATCGGCGGCTTTTTTTAATGCTTCTCATCCTTATTTACATTACATGACAAAAAATTACAATCCAACTGATTTCCCTTTGAGAAAACAATGTTTGGCAATAGTTGAAATTGCCTTCAACATACATAAAACGTTAGGCGGGGGCTTGGCCAATTCTGTTTACAAAAGTGCTTTTGAAAACGAGTTAAATGCAAAAGGAATTGAGTATTTGCAAGATATGCGTTATGCCGTTAACTTTAACGGAATGATGCTTGAGCATAAATTCTATCCAGACTTTCTGGTTTACGGAGCCATCATTGTCGAAATAAAATCAGCTCCCTTCGCCATTACAGATACCGATTTGGAACTTTTTAACCAATTGATCGTTACCAAACCGAAAATAGGTTTGATAATTAATTTTCATGAAGAATTAATGCAGTTTAAAAAACTTGTAATTTCTTAGATTTTAGAAGCATTTAACTAAGCAAAATCGATTCCTGTCGCTCAGCAAATCACTCCTCTTTTTATTGCAATTGCCTTACATATAAATTAGATTTAATTGGGTTACATTTGCGTTAACAACAATACATTTATAATGAAGATAGGAATCGTTTGCTACCCCACTTTTGGTGGTAGTGGGGTCGTTGCAACAGAACTTGGTAAAGCGCTGGCTAACGCCGGGCATCAGGTTCACTTTATAACTTATAGTCAGCCTGCAAGGCTCGATTTCTTTTCAGCGAATCTTTTTTATCATGAGGTTTCGGTAAGAGATTATCCCTTATTCGATTATGCTCCCTACGAATCTGCATTGGCCAGTAAGCTTGTTGATGTTGTCCGTTTTGAGCAATTAGATGTATTGCATGTTCATTATGCAATTCCTCATGCTTCAGCAGCATTTATGGCTAAGCAAATTTTAGCAAGTTACGGCATCCATATTCCTGTTGTTACTACGCTTCACGGAACTGATATTACATTGGTTGGTAAAGACCCAACTTACAAGCCGGTTGTAACTTTCTCGATCAACCAAAGCGATGGTGTTACTACGGTTTCTCAAGATTTGAAGGACGATACCTACAATCATTTTGAAATTACAAAGGACATCAAAGTGATTCCTAATTTTATCGATTTCACCCGTTTCAGCTTACAAGCAAAAGATCACTTTAAAAAAGCCATTGCACCAAATAATGAGCGCATTTTAATACATACAAGCAATTTCAGAAAGGTAAAACGTACGGCCGATGTAATCCGCATTTTTGAAAAGGTGCAGGCAATTATCCCTTCAAAGCTCTTGATGGTGGGCGACGGACCCGAACGTTCTTATGATGAGCAATTGTGCCGAACGCTGAACATTACTGAGAATGTTAGGTTTTTAGGTAAGCAAGATGCCGTTGAAGAAATCCTTTCCGTTTCTGATCTTTTTCTCATGCCTTCAGAATCTGAAAGTTTTGGTTTGGCTGCTTTAGAAGCAATGGCTTGTAAAGTTCCGATAATTACCACAAATGCCGGCGGTATCCCTGAGCTTAACGTTGACGGTTTTTGCGGCTACATGAGTGAGGTTGGAGACGTTGATTCAATGGCTGCACATGCTATTGAAATTTTAAAAGACGACGAAACCCTTAAACGATTTAAAGAGAACGCTTTTACGAGAGCACAGGATTTCGACCTTAAGAAAATACTCCCTTCTTATGTAAATTATTATAAAGAAATTATCGAAAACTCATTTCAAGCTAAATATTAAGATTTCGTCCTTAAGCAATTAGGTAAGCAAGGGGTTTAAACGTTGTGGCAACTTATGTCTTTCGAACGGTCATGAAACCGCACTTGGCGTTCTAAATTTTAAATCAGATAATCTAACATTGACGCATGATTTTTCGAAAACGTAATTTTGTAAGCCCTCGCTTATAACATTAGGATGCGCAGTTTGAGAGTCCAGATTTAAACCTGTAACCGGATTGCCAAAATAATCTTCGAATAGCAGGATGATTTTATACCACAAATGAATGGATTTTCTTAGCGGATAAATCTATTGCCCTACTACTTGTTCTCTATCTAATATAAATATATTGATCAAAAGAAAACTTTCTCAAAATCAAACGATTATAAATTGTACCTTTGCGCCCTTGAAACCTTTGATAAATATTTCAAAGTGTAGCATTCAAATTAGAAACCAAGGTTAGATGAAAAAAATTGTTGATTACAGAAAGCTTTTGAGCGTAGATAAAAATGCTGAATTAAAAGATCTTAAATCAGTGTACCGCACATTAATGAAAGATTGCCATCCTGATAAATTTCAGCAGGAAGAAGAAAAATTAGAGGCAGAAGCAAGAAGTAAAGATATTATCGAAGCTTATCACTTTTTAGTTAGTATTGCCCCTGAAACTCGTGAGCAAAACATCGAAACATATACAGAAACGATTACAAAGTCTAATATTCTGGATTTTGAATACAAACAACAAGTGTTAAATATTCAGTTTTTTGATGGCAGTGCATACGAATATTTCGACGTGCCTAAAGCCATTTACGTGAAGCTGGTAAATGCCGATTCACCTGGACGTTTTGCCCGCAGACATATTTTTAGCGATTTTCCTTATCGCAATGTAGCTAAGGTTGCTGAGCCTGCTTAAAAAATAAAAAGACTTGCCCGAGTGGCAAGTCTTTTTTTTGTTATTAAGCCATTGTGCTCATTAAGATGCCATTTAGGCTATTTTGAAAATACTAAATTAACGGGTGCTGCCACTTCTATTCTCTTACCACTATCGGAAAGCTTACCTGTTATTTTATTGCGTTTAAAAATTACCACATCGTTTGTATATTGATGTGCTACAAGCACAAATTTGCCACTTGGGTCGATGGTAAAATTTCTCGGGCCTTTTCCTAATGTGCTTACAGTTTCAACAAACCTTAATATTCCTGTAGATAATATCGAGAAAACAGAAATCGTATTGGCATCGCCTCTGTTTGTTTCGTAAAGAAATTTTCCATCGGGAGAAACATGAATATCCGCACCATCTATTTTGCCTTCAAATCCTTTAGGTGTTGTACCTATTTCCTGGATTTTTTTTAAACTTCCATTAGCATAATAGAAACCGGTAATGCTTCCGTTAAATTCGTGTGCTAAGTAGGCAAATTTTCCGTTTGGGGTAAAAGTAAGGTGTCTTGGTCCGCTTCCTGCATTCGTGCTCAGGACAGTTTTAAGAACTAAAATTTGATTTTTGCTTTGCGGGTTGTACTTATAGATGTAAATCCGGTCTTCGCCTAGATCATTGCAAATAAGAAATTTTCTGTCGGGCGTGAATTTAACCATATGCACATGTGCGCTTTGCTGCCTGCCTTTCGGATCAATACTTTTTCCGGTGTGCTTAATAACCAAAGCTGCAGAATTTAAAGAGCCATCAGCTTTTCGCTTAAAAACAGCCAAACTTCCTCCGCTGTAATTTGCTACAATTACATTGTCGTTATCAGCGATGATATAGCAGGGATCGGCACCCTCACTAGCTACCTTATTCAAAAATGTAAGTGATCCGCTTGCCGTATTGTATTTAAACGCACTCACGGTACTGGCAATCCCTGTTTCGTTAACTGCGTAAGCAAAGCGTTGATCGGGAGAAATTGCAATATAACTCGGGTTTGAAACTTCTTTTGTAACGTTTTTTAATTTACTGGTTCCTGTTAAAGTATTGAAGTTATAGGTGTAAATACCCTCACTTTTTGCGGGCGTATTGGTGTAGGTGCCAATTAAAAGGTTGTAGTTTACTTGCTGAGCTAAGGCAGAAAGAGAGATTGACATGAGAAACAGAAAAAAATTATACTTTTTCATAGATGTGAATTTAATCCTAACAAATATGAGAAATAATCTTTCCTATTGCTTTGTGATTTCAAAAAATCTTCAAAACAAATATTTTAGAAGATACCATTTTTAGCTACAAAGTGATTCAGAAATCGTATCAAGTATTTCTTATCTGTAAGTGCTTCAGATATACAGACTTCGTTTTTGATATTACGAATTACTTATTTTTTGGAGTTGAAAATGGTGTATTGTAATTCTGACTTAAATCCAAGTTTTTAATAAGAAGATCAATTCGAAATTTTTGTTTTCAGAGATCGTTAATAAATTATTTAAGAACATAAAAGGCAATCTTTCGATTGCCTTCATATTACTTTATCAAATGTTTAATCTGAATTAATTCATGTTCTTCAAGATAGCGCCATCTTCCGCGAGGCAAATCTTTTTTGGTTAGATTACCATAAACTACACGATCGAGTTTTTCTACATTGTAGCCTAAGTGTTCGAAAATACGACGTACAATTCGATTTTTGCCGCTGTGTATCTGGATACCAACTTCTTTTTTGGTTCCGCCAGAAACATAAGAAATGTTATCAGGCTTAATCAAACCATCTTCCAACTCTAAACCGAACTGAATTTTATTTAAATCGCCTTGCGATAAAGATTTATCCAACTCAACATTATAAATTTTAGTAATGCCGTTTTTCGGGTGCGATAGTTTGTCAGCTAAGTCGCCATCGTTGGTCATTAACAATAAACCTGTTGTGTTACGATCTAAACGGCCCACTGGGTAAATACGTTCGCGGCTGGCTTTATCTACCAGTTGCATTACAGTACGACGTTCCTGCGGATCATCAGTTGTAGTAATGTAATCCTTCGGTTTATTTAGTAAAACGTAAACTTTCTTTTCGCGTTTAAGCAATTCGCCATTGTAACGAACCAAATCTTTCGCAGGGTCTACTTTATGGCCAAGCTCTGTTACTGCCTCGCCGTTTACGGTAATAATGCCGGCAGCAATTAACTCGTCTGCTTTACGGCGTGAGCAAATGCCCGCATTTGAAATATATCTGTTCAGGCGAATTAAGCCTTTATCTTCATTAGTTTTGCGCCCTTGCTTAATTACAGTTCTTTCCTCACGGTTAAATTCTGTATCTCTTGGCTTAAGCTCTTCACGCTTTCTAAATGGTCTGCTATCAGCGCCTTCTCTTGGTTTTACATCTCTTGAACTTCCTGCACTAGGCTTAAAGTCGTCAGTTCTGCTTCCTCTTGATTTGAAATCTTTATATCCACCTTCTTTTGGCTTGAAATCTCTTTCGCCTGTTCTCGGTTTAAAATTTCTCGAATCTCCATCCTTAGATTTGAAATCGCGTTCTCCTCTCGGTTTATAATCTCTTGCGCCACCTTCTTTTGATTTAAAATCTCTTTCTCCTGTTCTTGGTTTGAAATTTCCGGAACCGCCATCTCTCGATTTGAAGTCACGGTCGCCTGTTCTTGGTTTGTAATCTCTTGAACCACCTTCTCTGGGTTTAAAATCACGGTCGCTACTTTTTGAAGTTGCATCTTTTGATTTAAATTCTCTATCGCCAAATTTGAAGCCTTTAGGTTCTTCATCTCTTGATTTAAAATTACGATCGCCCCTCGGTTTGAAATCTTTTTTGTCTCCGAAAGACTTTGATTTGAAATCTTTACTATCGGCGCTTCTAGGTCTGAAGCCTGTATTTGAATCGGATGATTTTTTGAATTTACTGTCTTTGTCTTCTGATCTTTTTCTGTCAGAACCACCAGCACTGCTTCTGCCTTCGGTTTTCCGGCTTCCCGGTTTGGACTTGTCATCCCGACTGTTCCTGTTGTTTTTATTTATCATGATACGCTTTTAGCCGCACCTGAAATGCGGGCTGCAAATTTATGTAAAATAGCTGAAATTACCAATCAGGAGCGTCGATAAAATTTTGTCGAAAAATAGCCTCTAACATAGGGAAAATCACTCGAAAATCAAAATTTAAAATCCACGTTTAAAGCGCTTTAAAGCTCGATTTTAGCACTTAATCCTGTAACTAGTTGGTAATCTGATTATTAATTTTTACCTTTGTCAACGTTTTTTATAAGTTCACCAAAAAAAGGAGGAAGATGTTAAAGAAACACATAGTACCATTTTCGATAGTGGCAGCACTATTTATTTTGGCAAAAGTGTTCGCTTACCAAATGCCCTTAGCACAAAAAAGTCTTTTAAAAGAAGAGAAATTAAACACTACAATACCCCCGGCTGAAAAGCCCAAAGAAGAAAAAAAATCTTTAATGGCTCAGCTGAATTTTGCCGACGAAACCTTGCCCTTAGGCGATAGAAAGGTTGAACGGAAAATGAAAAAAATCCTTGCAGCTCATACTTACGGCAGTACGCAAACCCATCGTTTACAGCGGAAAGCCGCCGAATGGTTTCCGGTTATTGAACCAATCTTAGCAGCTTACGGAATTCCTGACGATTTTAAGTATTTAGCTTTAGTTGAGTCGGGCATGCAGGCCGGCGTTTCGCCCAAAGGTGCAGCAGGTGTTTGGCAATTTATGCCGGGTACAGCTCGTACTTACGGATTGAAAGTTAATGGCGGAACTGATGAGCGCTATAACCTGCGCAAATCTACCGTTGCAGCATGTAAATACATTAAAGAAATGTATAGAGGTTTAGAAAGCTGGACATTAGTTGCTGCGGCATACAATGTTGGGGATGGTCGCCTACGCAGGCAGATTAATAGTCAAAATCAAGACAATTACTACAAAATGAAGCTTAACCGTGAAACCGGTGGTTACGTTTATAAAGTAATTTCAATGAAACAGATTATCGAACACCCTGTTCGTTACGGTTACAGTAAACCGAAAGAATTATTGGCATACAATGCCGAATAGTAAATAAAAGACAAGCATTTGGTAAGGCGTCCTGATTATTCAGGACGTTTTTTTTTGTTTGTAATTTTCCCTTTGGTCTTTTCCCTTTGGTCTTTTCGCTTTAGTCTTTCAGCTTTAAACTCAAATCCTTTTATTTGCATTATGTACAAACTTCGAATAGACAAAATTATAAACCAGCCCGGAGATAACATTACGCTTCACCTTAAGCCAATAGGTGAGGCTTATCCAAAATACCTTGCAGGGCAGTTTATATCTTTAGTATTTGAAGGGCAACATAAAGAAATTCGCCGCTCTTATTCTTTCAACAGCTCGCCTGACGTTGATGAGCCAATTGCCATTACAGTGAAAAGAGTTGAAAACGGAGAAATTTCCCGATTACTCCATCATAAAACTGCCGAAGGCGATATACTTTTAGCCATGGAGCCTCAAGGTTTGTTTAGCTATTTGCCTGAAGAGAATCAGGAGCGTGATGTTTTTCTTTTCGCTGCAGGTGTTGGTATTACGCCTTTAATATCAATTATGAAAACGGCACTGGTTCGTGAAACGCAATCGAAAATTACTTTGGTTTACAGTAATCGCTCTTTAGAAGATACTTTGTTTTACAACGAGCTTAACGAATGGCAAAGCAAATATCCTGAAAGGTTAAAAATCATTTTCGTTTTCAGCAACAGTAAAAACCTTATGACTGCAAGGTTGAACAAGTTTTATATTGAAAAGTTATTAAAAGAGCATTTGGTTTTTGATAGAGATAATGCGCTTTTCTACTCTTGCGGGCCAATTATTTATATGGACTTGTGTCGAATTACACTATTAGGTATGGGATTCGACATTAAGCAAATTAAACGCGAAACCTTTGTATTGCCCGAAGATGAAGTTGATGAAGACGACAGCTCGGAAAAGGTAGTTGATAAAAATACGTATTCAGTAATATTAAATTTCCGAGGTGAAACTTATAACCTCGACATTCCCTGGCCGAAAAGAATTTTAGATGTTGCGCTTGAACATAAAATTGAATTGCCTTACAGTTGCCGCGGAGGCGTTTGCAGCACTTGTGTAGCCAATTGCACAAAAGGTCACGTCAGGATGGATTACAACGAAGTGCTTACAGATGATGAAATTGAACGGGGAAGGGTTTTAGTTTGTACCGGTCGACCGACAGAGAACGGGACGACGATTGAGTGGTAGGTCTAAGGAACCTTTGTTGATGACAACGGTTTGGCGCTTTCGGAAGAAGGGCATTTGTGGCACATATATTTAACCGAAGTCGTTCGGCCCGGCTTTTGAAAATACTTCATCGGGGCGCATTCTCTTACTGAATTGTAAAGTTAATTTTTCGACCAAGTCCAAATTCGATGAGTTTATAAAGCGTCGACAGTTGGATGTCGCTGTGCCCATTTTCAATTCTTGAAATAAAACTCTTTTTTGCACCAATTTTTTCAGCAAGTTGTTCTTGCGTCATCCGGGCTAATTTACGTTCTTCTTTTATTAATTCTCCGATGGCGAAAGATTTAGCTTTGATTTCAAACTCTACTCGTTCTTTCATACCAGTTTCGCCATACCTTTTGTCAAGATGGTGTGCAAAAGTTTTGATGCTTTTATTTTTTGTTTCCATTTTTATTTATTTTTTGTTCGTTAAAATACTCCGCCATAATTTTTCCTGCGATGTTTAATTCTTTCGTAGGTGTTTTTTGGCTTTTCTTTTGAAACCCATTAAAAAGTATGACTAAATTTCCTTTGTCGAAACAGCAAAATATTCTTTAAATATTACTCTCATATTCAATCCGAATTTCAAAAAGTCCTTTAATGCCTTCAATACTTTTAAAAAATTTCGTCGGTACACGTTCGAGAATTGTCATCATGAAAAGCACTTTGTCGATTTTGTCCTTGACTTTGTCGGCTAAGGTCTCAAAGAAGTCTTCAAAGTAATCTTTATAAAAAACGATTTCGCTAATTACTTGCATCTCCCGAAGTTAACGAATAATGGAACAGATTGAAAAATCTGTTTAAACAAATTAATGCTTTTTTCCAGTAAGACTTTTTTTGAGATTGCAGCCAGCTCATGCTTTTTGCAAAACGCTTGCCAAATTCAGCTTTTACAAATGAAGATATAGGTTTAACTCAACAATTTCATTCTTTAAATCCATTTCTTTAATATCACAAAACCAACTGCCATAAACCAACGTTTATTGGTTAATGAAAAAACATTTCCTCTCGTTTATTTTTTTTAATCTTTCCTGCCTGTTTGTTTTTGCGCAAAGTATAGATAAAGATTCACTTGCTGTAAAACGAGAAGTCGCCAATAAAGCTTACATTCATTTATATAAAGAAAATGCCGATTTAGCTTATACATCGCCGGGAGGCGAAATTGGTGCACCATCGAAATATGTAATTAATGGTCGGTTAACCACAACCTACATGCTTTTAGGAAGCTATAAATCGCCTGTTGCTTTTGCCATAATTCCCGATTTTACGGTTCGTGTTAGAAACGAGTTTTCTGCTGCCGTTCGAACACCGAGTTATCGTTTAGGCGGAGCGTTGTATGCAAGGTTAAATCCTAAGCCCGAACATTATAAATATGCAGAGCTCGCCTTTACGCACCATTCTAACGGGCAGGATGTTTCGCCCAGAAATGAAGATGGCAGCATCAATACAAGAACAGGTAATTTTAATGCTAATTATTTAACGCTTTCATATCGCTTCGGCAATTTCAAGGCTGTAAATCCCGACGGAAGTTATTACTCGTTGAATCACCGGGTGGGTTTTCAATGGTACAAATGGTTTCGCTATGAACCAGCGCTCGATGATGGCTTTGGTTTCAGCAGAATACTTTACAACTTCTCTTTAAGGCGGTACGATAACATTGAGCAGAAATCAAAAATTAAGAACGATCATAAAGAAGAAAAGGAAACCTGGCGTTTAAATGCCGAGGTGAGTCATGCCATAAATAAAATTCCGGATAAAAACATTTGGAATGCGGGTAAGCGCTTAAATGCAGAAGTTAGTTTCAATTACAGTTTCCCATTTATGCATAATGTGTTTTTAATGGCCGCTGCGGGGTACTACGGAGAAGATAATTACAACATTTATTTTAAAGATCATTATGGTTATATGCGCTTTGGTTTATCATCCGGTTTCTTAAGAAACAGGAGTCGGCATTATGACAATTAATCCTTAATACAGATTGGATTACACTTTCTTTTTGATAAAATTTTTAGCATTTTTGCAGATTGGAATTCGGGTGTTTTTAAGCTCAAATTCCTCCCAATTTTTTAATTAAATATGAGCAATAAATCTATCGACCTTGGTGAGCAAAAAGATGTTGAAGTTTACGGAGCAAGGGTACATAATTTAAAAAATATTGATGTTAGTTTTCCGCGAAACCAGCTGGTTGTTATTACCGGTTTAAGTGGCAGCGGGAAATCTTCATTAGCTTTTGATACCATTTACGCCGAAGGCCAGAGACGTTACATGGAAACTTTTAGCGCTTACAGCCGCCAGTTTATGGGCGGCATGGAACGCCCTGATGTTGACAAGGTTTCGGGCTTAAGCCCGGTTATTGCTATCGAACAAAAAACCACCAGTAAAAATCCCCGTTCTACCGTAGGTACCATTACCGAGATTTACGATTTCATGCGTTTGCTCTATGCTCGTGTTGCAGATGCCTTTTCTTACAATACAGGAGAGAAAATGGAGCGCATGAGCGAAGACCAAATTCTTAATAACATTTTTAAAAAGTTTGATGGCGTTGCCGTTAACATCTTAGCACCGATTGTAAAAGGGAGAAAAGGACATTACCGAGAGTTATTTGAGCAGGTGCGTAAACAGGGTTATGTTAAAGTTCGTGTTGATGGCGAGATAAAAGACATCACTGCGAAAATGCAGGTAGACAGATACAAAATTCATGATATTGAGGTTGTTATCGATCGGCTGATTATAGATGAAAAAGATAAAAAACGCCTTTTAGATTCGCTTCAAACGGCGATGAAAATGGGTAAAGGTGTAATTAAGATTAGTGATAAGGATAATAATGTTGCCCATTTCAGTAAATTCTTAATGTGCCCTACTACAGGGATCTCTTATGATGAACCTCAGCCGAACAGCTTCTCGTTCAACTCGCCTTACGGCGCCTGCGAACGTTGCGATGGTTTAGGTTATATTTTCGTTGTGGATAAGGAATCGGTTATGCCAAACCCGAAATTGAGTATTTTGAACGGTGGCTTGGCGCCGCTTGGCGAATACCGCGATACGTGGATTTTTCAGGTTTTGAAATCGCTTTCTAAAAAGTATAATTTCTCGTTATCAACTCCAATCGAAAAACTGAGCGACGAGGTGATCAATATTATACTAAATGGAACACCGGATTTGATAAAAGTTGAGGTTGAGTATAACAAATGGAATGTTCAAAATTACAACATCACTTTCGATGGTATAATTAAAATGCTTGAGGAGCAGAACGAGAAAAGAGGGGAGAATGCCGTTGATGATATGGAAGCTTTTCGCAAACTTAAAACCTGCCCTGAATGTAACGGTGCAAGGTTGAAGAAAGAAAGTCTGCATTTTAAAGTCGATGGAATGAACATTTTTGATTTGGCATCGATGGATATAACCAATTTGCAGAAATGGTTCGAAAATGTTGATGAAAGATTATCTGATCGCCAGAATATTATTGCCAAAGAAATTTTAAAAGAAATTAAAGCAAGAATTGGTTTTTTAACCGATGTTGGTTTAACCTACCTTACGTTGGATAGAACGGCTCGAACACTTTCGGGTGGTGAAGCACAGCGTATTCGTTTGGCTACACAAATTGGTTCGCAATTGATGAATGTGATGTACATTCTCGATGAGCCTAGCATTGGTTTGCACCAACGAGACAATGAGCGGTTAATAAATGCGCTAAAAAACCTGCGTGATTTGGGAAATACTGTTTTGGTAGTGGAGCATGATAAGGATATGATTTTAGAGGCCGATTGGGTTATTGATGTTGGTCCAGGTGCGGGTATTCACGGCGGACAAATTGTTGCCGAAGGAACCGCAAAGCAAATTTTGAAATCGAATACTTTAACGGCCGCTTATTTGAATGGTAAGAAAAGTATCGAAACACCTAAAACACGTAGAAAAGGTAACGGGCATAAACTTTCGATTATTAAAGCCAGCGGACATAACTTAAAAGATGTTTCGGTAGATTTCCCTTTGGGTAAATTTATAGCTGTTACGGGCGTCTCCGGCAGTGGTAAATCTAGTTTAATAACTGAAACCTTATATCCTATTTTAAATCATCACTTTTTCAGAGCGAAGAAAACGCCGCTTCCGTACGAGAAAATCAACGGATTAAAAGAAATCGATAAAGTTATCGAAATAGACCAGGCGCCGATCGGAAGAACACCGCGTTCAAATCCATCGACTTATACCGGTGTTTTTTCTGATATTAGAAACCTTTTCGTACAACTGCCCGAGGCTAAAATTCGTGGTTATAAGCCGGGTCGCTTTTCATTTAATGTAAAAGGCGGCCGTTGCGAAACTTGCCAGGGTGGCGGAATGAAAGTTATCGAGATGAATTTCCTTCCGGATGTTCAGGTACCTTGTGAGGAATGTGGCGGTAAAAGATACAATCGTGAAACATTGGAAGTTCGCTACCGCGGAAAATCCATCAGTGATGTTTTAGATATGAGTATTGAAGATGCTTGCGTTTATTTTGAGCATATTCCTATTATATATCGCAAAATTAAAACGTTAAAAGATGTTGGTTTAGGGTACATTACCTTAGGTCAATCTTCGGTTACTTTATCAGGGGGAGAAGCTCAACGTGTTAAACTGGCAACAGAACTTTCTAAAAAAGACACAGGTAAAACTTTTTACATTTTAGATGAGCCCACAACAGGTTTGCATTTTGAAGATATTAATGTGTTGTTAGGTGTGCTTCAGGAATTGGTTGATAAAGGCAATACGATTTTAGTTATCGAACACAATTTGGATGTTGTAAAGGTTGCCGATTGGGTTATCGATTTAGGTGAAGAAGGTGGCGCAGGCGGTGGACGAATTTTATTTGAAGGCACCCCTGAAGGTTTGGTTCAAAATCCGATTAGTTTAACGGGAAAGTTCCTGAAAAAAGAGATGGGATTGTAAGAAATTCTCGTCTTTAGTTCGTAGAGACGTATTTTATCTCAATAACCTGCATTGGTGTACAGAATGTTAAACACAAAAAAACCGCAACAATTATGTTGCGGTTTTTTTTAATTAATTTGATGGCTTAAGCCTGTGCCTCCAAATATTGCGCATAGCAATAACCTTCTTCGCCATCTTTTGTGCGAACAAGCCACCACAATTCATTACTTCTGTTTACTAAGGTAATAATCTCATCATGTGCAGCTTTGCCTACAATTGGCTGGTCGGTTCCCGGACCTTTACGGATATTTAGATTGCTGCTTTGTGTAATAACCTTGGCATGCGTTACAGCCGCATCTACAGAAACGTTAACGTTTAATACTAAATCACCTGAAGCAAAATTCGGATCAATTTCGTTGTAAACTTCCCATAAATGATCCTTTGTAACGCCATCAGATGCTGTACCGTCAATGTATAAAATGCCATCTTGTTCGCGTACTGCCAGATCAGGTATCCCGGCTGCGGTTGCTGCATCGGTTAATGCTTTATATTTATCTTGTAGTGCCATTCTTTTAATTATTTAACAGTTAATTTGTTGTCGATTTTTTTAGGTTTTAATGCGCTCAAATGTTGCATTAAAGTTATTAATGATGCCTTTTTGATTTCACCTGAAAGCGTAACAACACCATCTTTAACATCGGCTTTTACTGTTGGAAAATCTTTTGTTACATCGGCAACGTTTTTAACTAAAGCGGGGTCTTCCGCGATTATTACCGGCGCTGACGCAGCTTTAATTGCTAAACTGTTTATAACGGATTTAGCTCCTTTTTCTGCTTTGGCAATTTCTTCTGCTTTTGCTTTCACGGCTTCGTCTGCAACTTCTCCGGTTAATGTTACTTCGCCTTTTGTAACCATTACCGTCATCCCAGCGGCTTCTTTAGCTTGAATTGCAGCTTGAATGGCTGCATCTTTTGGTGAGCAGCCCGCAAAAAACAGCGTAGCCACAAAAACCATACTCATTAAAAATTTAGTTGTTTTCATCCTTTTTGTTTATGTAATTGTTTAAAATTTTTAGCTGCAGAAAAAGGATTTTTAGGGATATCCGATTTCAAAAATTAAACAAGGATGATTTTTAGAATAACTAATATAGGCAATGCAAATTACCGGGCTTGTGTTTTTTTGCATTAGTTATGCACATTTTGCCGGTAGTTGATTAATTCGATAAAGTTTAAGCCCAATCTTTAAAAGGATGCTTCGTTAAATTGGAATTATAGTATTTCTCTTCGTGGGTAACTTCCTGTGTAACCCAGTCAGGTAATTCGAAATGTTCATCTTCTGATTGAAGCTCAATTTCGGCGACAATCAATCCATCATTAGCCCCCGAAAACACGTCGACTTCCCAAAGTTTGTGCTGATAAAAAATTTCATATCTGATTTTTTCGAGTTCACTTTCCGAAAAATTCTCCAGTAACTCAATAGCCTCGTCTGAGGGGATTTCGTACTCAAATTCCAGTCTGGAAGCACCCACAGAAATGCCTTTAATTGTTAGCCAAGCTTGCTTATCAGCAACCCTTACACGTATGGTTTTATTTGGATGAGTTAAAATGTAGCCCTGACGCAATAATTTACCTGTGGGCTTGTCTAAATCTTGCCAATCTTTGTGGCTTACCAAAAATTTGCGCTCTATCTCTTTGGCCATTACTTCGATCTTTTCTGCAAATCTGCAACGGGAATACTCATCAACCTTCCGACTGGTTGCTTACCGCGGTAAGTAATAATGCGGAGCATACTTGCATCTTTAGGCGGGATTAGAGCGGCAGTATATTTTGGGTAAAAACGGTCAGGCGTAGAATTATCGAAACTGTAATAAATATCCAGGCCGTCAATTTCCGGTGTAAGTTCAATCATCAACTGCTTATCCGGAGAACGTTTTACAGCAATAATCGGGTCGTAGATGGCAGGCGAATATTTTACTTCAGCTAAATCCAGCCGCTTAAATTGCTGCTCCGTTCTGTCTATAAAATTTGTCCAATTTTTCTTTTCAATTGGGCTCCACACCGATTCGGAAATGGCAAATGCTCTGGGCCAAAGCATATATTGAACCTGGCGGAAAGTGAAAATCTGCTCCGTCCACAGATTTGCTTGTCCACCGATTATGTATTTTGGGTCTGCGCCCGCCGGAATCGGGTTAAACTGATAGGCTTTGTTTAACCTTAATGAGGCATAAACTTTGGGTTCGGTAACGGCATCTGCCTGCATGTAATCGAGGTATGCAAAATCAGTGGGGCTCATCACCACGTTATGTTTTTCTTTTGATGCATCGATACCATATTTTATACCTCTCCAGCTCATTACTGATGCTGTAGGTGAGACACCGCCCTCTAAAATCTCATCCCATCCCATAAATTTTTTGCCTTTTGAAACTACAATTTGCTCTACTCGTTTCTCAAAATAAGCCTGAACTTGGGGAATGGTTTTCAATCCTTCGCGTTGCATTAGTGCCTTAACCTGGTCATTTTTCTCCCAAAAATTATGAGGCGCTTCATCGCCGCCCATATGGATGTATTCAAAAGGGAAAAGTTTTGCAACTTGGGTAATTACCGAATCGAGAAACACATAAACTTTCTCATTAGCAGGGCAAAGCGTATTATCAACCAAAGCTGTTGGCGGTGCGCCGCGACTCCAATCCATAATTTTTTCGCCCGAGCGTACTTTATAATTTACTGCATCGGGTGTGCAGGAAAGTTCAGGATAAGATGCAATTGCTGCTAAACTGTGGCCGGGAACATCTATTTCGGGCATAATATTTACAAAACGTTCTTGTGCATATTGAACCAGTTCCTTAATGTCTTCTTGTGTGTAAAAACCACCGTATGTACGAGGTTCATTCGCTGTTGGCGGAATGAAATCGCCGAAAGTACCTGTTTTTTGAACGCTCCAGGCACCAACTTCTGTTAGTTTTGGCAAGCCCTTAATTTCGATTCTCCAACCTTCGTCGTCAGTTAAATGGAAGTGCAAAAGATTAAATTTATATCGAACCATGTTATCGATAAACTGTTTTACTTCATCTTTGGTAAAAAAATGGCGGGCAACATCAAACATCAATCCTCTCCAGCCTAATTTTGGGTAATCAACTACATCAACGCAAGGAAGTTTCCACTTCACATCCGGACGTACTTCTTTGCTTTCAATTTCGACAGGAAAAAGTTGAATCAGTGATTGAACACCCCAAAAAATGCCTGCAGGCTTATTGGCAATAATTACAATTTGAGTTGGATTTACATTTAGTTTATACCCTTCCAAACCCAACTGTGCATCCTCCTGGGCATTTAAAACCAATTTAATTGTTGGGTGGGCAGCGTTGTTAACCGTACTCACAAACTTGCCGGTTGCTATGCTTATTCTCTCAGATAAGAAAGTTATTGATTGCTTTAGTTCTGAGCTTTTTGATGCTTGGATGCTCACGTTTTCAGGTAACGTAAAAGTTCCTGCCTTTTTCATCAAAGAAACCGGTTCGGGAATGATGGCTATTTGCGCTTGCAAAATCGGACTATCACCCTCCGCAACTTCAGGTTCACTTATAATACTTTGAGCGTATATATTCGTTGTAAATAGTAGTGCGGAAAAAATGAAGAATATCTTTTTCATTATGAAATAAACTGCGGATGAATCGAATTATTATTAATCCGCAATTTATTAAAAAAGATTTGGATTGGTTTACAGAAATCTTTTTAACCATTCCAATGCTTTTTTATCATCGGTAAATGATTGCATTGGAATTGGTGGGTTTTGAAATTTAAAAAGGATTTTCATGATAAACTGAGATAGTCCGGGTTTTGAAACCATAGCCATAGCGGTATAAATTTCGGATATTTTTTCTGTAGAAAATTTTCGTGTCTTTTTATCAGGAACGGGTGAATTTCTAAGATAAACTAGAAGCGGTACAGGTTTGTTATTGGTGATTTTCTTCACCAAAGTGACATTTCCGCTGATGTTTTGTACCGTGCGTAGAACGTTTTTGCTGTATGAAATAAGAATGCCTTCATCAGTTAAAAGGTAATCGGCTATTTCGCCCTCGATTAAATTGTTTTCGAAATCACTTTGCATAATTTTATTTTTCCACAGATTTTAACTGATGAGCACGGATTTGATTGTTATCAACCAATGTTGATTACCACGAAATGTTTGCATCAATTTTTTTAACCTTGCTTAAGATTTATTTTAATTGCATTAATGAATGCCTCATGTAAATTTTTGCTGAAAGGACTTTGTTGGTCTTTTAGTCTTTCAGGGTGCCATTGTATTAAGAGAAGAAATGATTTTCCTTCGGGATCAAATCTTTCCATTGCTTCTGTAACACCATCAGGAGATACGACACTAACAACTAAACCCTTTCCTGTTTTATCGGTACTTTGGTGGTGATTGCTGTTTACCAGGCCTTTATCAGTATTTACAATGCCACTTAACCAAGATGACGAATTAACGATCACCTCATGATAACGGTCGCTTTTATCGGGCATTTTCGAATGGTTAAATTTCCCCCAGGTTGGGATATCCGGAATTAAATTTCCGCCAAAGAATACGTTTCCAACCTGCATTCCGCGGCAAATCCCCAAAACCGGAATGCTGTTTTTTTCGGTGTATTCCAAAACGCTAAATTCAAACTCATCTCGATGCTCATCGATATCGTCTTCATAACAGTAAGAATAATACTCGGGCAAATTGTAAAACTTCGGATGAACGTCTTCGCCACCGGTTAGTACAATGCCATGGCATTTGCCTATCGCATCAAAATTATTCAATTTATAACCCAGCCGGATTACTTCAACATTTTCATTGTAGGATAAAACCCAGCTGCTATAAATGTCGAATTTGCTACAATCGGTAACACCTATAATTATTTTATCAGACATATTTTTTTACCTCGGTAAGAAAACGGAATTATTATTAATAGTTGAATGGGTTTAATGTAGCAATTTTAATTGTCTATAATTAAAGTTCAAAGCAAAAAAATCGCTCAAATAACAGAATTTTGTGTTCAAAAAGATATCGTTTTAACAAAGGGAAAGTAGACTGCATTTAAAGAAATTTTGGCATTTATTACAATTGATTATCTTGCGGGCATCAAACTATATTTCATGTTGGAATACGCACTCAAACCATCTGAAAATTTCAGAAAATCAGCTGTTAGATCAGTTTGGGCAATCGCTTTATTTGTATTTACCTATGCTTTCTTAATTTTTATTTCCATAGCGCTCACCATAGTTTGCGGTTATTTAGGGGCAAAATTGATTGAGTTTTATGTAAATATCTTTACGCTAATGTTGGGATTGGGTATGATTGGTTTTGGCTTCTTGATCTTGTTTTTCTTAATCAAATTTATGTTTAAGAGCAATAAAGTGGATCGATCGCATCTGGTGGAAATCACTAGAGATGGAGAGCCGCAATTATTTAAAATGATTGATGAAATAGTATCGGATGTTCATACTGATTTTCCGAAAAAGGTCTATCTATCAACCGAAGTAAATGCATCAGTTTTCTACGACTCTAACTTCTGGAGCATGTTTTTTCCGATTCGAAAAAACCTGCAAATCGGTGTCGGTTTAATTAATACAACAACTGTAGATGAGTTGAGGGCAATATTAGCACATGAATTTGGTCATTTTTCCCAAAAAAGCCTAAAAATTGGAAGCTACGTATACAATGTGAATCGCATTATTCATGATATATTGTATGACAATGATGGTTATAACCAGGTGGCCAGGAAGATAGCAGATTCAACCTCGTATTTTGGGATATTTGTTTTGCTGTCTGACAAAATTGTTGGCTTAATGCAGCAGATTTTGGTCTGGGTTTATGGCGTACTTAACACACATTACTCCAAGCTTTCTCATGAAATGGAATATCACGCAGACGCCATAGCCGCTCATGTTGTGGGTTCTAAACCCCTAATTGATTCATTGCTGCGTATGCAGTTAGCCAATCAGGCGCTGGATATGGTATTGAGTTACTATGACAGAAAAGTCGAAGCGAATATAAAAACAAGTAACGTATTTCCACAGCAAATACTTGCAATGAACTTTTTGGCGAAAGTGAATAAATTGCCCGTTAAAAACGACTTCCCAGAAGTAGATCTTCGTTACTACAATAGATTTAATAAATCAAAACTCAGTTTTAGTCATTTGTATTCGTCGCATCCAAAAACTGAAGACCGAGTAGTTAAACTGGCACAAATTGACGGTCAGTTAAAGAATAGTCAAACAGGGCTTGCGATAAATTTGCTTGTAAACAAAGAGCAGATATCTGCTCAGCTAACCGATAAAATGTTCGTTAATGTGAATTATTTGGAAGAGCCTATTGATCAGGAAAAAGAGGATTTTGAGCAAGATTTTATAGGTCATACCAAACAAAATTCTTTCCCGGATTTATTTAACGAGTATTTCGATTATAGAAATCCTTACACGAATTGCACTGAGAGTGATTTCGAAAAACCAATACCTGATACTGCTTTAAGCCTTGATCTTCTGTTTGGAGATAAGAGTTTGACTTTAATTTATGAATTAAATGCCCTTGAAGCTGATTGGAATACAATTAATAGAATAGATTCTGGTTTGATTGATATAAAGACCTTCAACTATAATGGCCAAAAATATTCTAAAGCTGATTGTAGGGCTATGATTGATTATTTGAATTCGGAGATTGAAAGCAAGAAGAGAGAACTGGAGAAATTGGATATAAAAATTTTTGAGTTTTTCCGCCATGCGGCTTTTAGGCAACATCTCGCTTCTGAATTCCAGGTTTTAGTAATTTGCTATCAAAGAATAGCCGAAAAGTTCAAACTCCAACAAATTGTTTATGCTGATTTAGCAAATGCAACCTCATTTATGCACAGCACCACACCGTTTAATGTAATTAAAAAGAATATGGTTGTGGTAAAAAAAGAAGAAAAGAAATTTAAGGAGAGCTTACTCTCCATTCTTGCTGATGAAAATTATGATGATGCTTTAAGTGAGGAAGTGAAACTTCGATTTGAAGAATATTTGAAGTATGATTACAAATATTTTGGCGCAGATTTGTATTTCGATGAGCAGCTCGAAATACTGTTCCAGGCGATGGCTGATTATGCTGACGTAATCACCGACATTCACTTTAAGGCGAAAAAGAAACTGTTAGAATTTGAAGCACAGTTGGGTGCTCCGGTCTTAACTTGAGCCAAAAAACGCCTCTATTTTTGGGCATCAGCACTGTTAGTCAAGTATTGCAAACTGTATCATTTTTAAGAATTTTGTTTCTTCTTGCAATAAAACAATGTTAATCAAGTCTCTACTGTTAGCAGATAATCATATATTAGTTATATGCAAACATTGCTTACTTCAGCTCAAATGCGCAGGGCGGATGAATTTACCATCGCCAATAAACCGATCGCATCTATCGATTTGATGGAAAAAGCGGCTCGTGCTTTTGCCCAAAGTTTTTTGCGAGATGAATTCAATCCTGAAAAAGGTGTTGCAATTTTCTGCGGCACAGGGAATAACGGTGGCGACGGGTTAGCAATAGCACATATTTTATTGGCGAACGGTTATGAGAATGTTAAGGTTTACATCATCAACTTCAACAAAAAACATAGCGAGGATTTTTCAATAAATCTCCAACGAATAGAAGAATCAGCATGTAAAAAAGTGCTTGTTAATCAGCTGTCAGATTTAAAAAACATAAAGGCTGATTTAGTTATTGACGCTGTTTTGGGCTCAGGTTTGAACAAACCGCTAAGCGGAGATTATGCCGATTTGGTTAAATACATCAACAAGTTAAAGAAAAAAGTTTATTCAGTTGATGTTCCAACCGGTTTCCCTGCAGAAGGTAAAATCGATGGCGATTATATTGGGATAAGGGCTTACAAAACAATTTGTTTTGAAAGACCGAAAATTAATTTTTTCTTTCCAGAATCTGCCTTAGCGACTGAAACTTTTGAAGTGGTGAATATTGGTTTAGATGAAATTTTTATTCAAAAACAAGATTCAGATTTTTATTTAACTGAAGAAAGTGACATCAGGCTTATACTTAAACCCAGAAAGATATTTAGCCATAAGGGCACTTACGGCCATGCACTAATTATAGCAGGGAATACAAATACAATGGGGGCCGCCCTGTTATCGTCACTGGCTTGCCTACATGGCGGGGCGGGTTTAACCACGGCATGTATTCCTCAAAATGGATTAGTGGCGCTCAATTCGACATTGCCCGAGGTAATGGCTCTGCCAAGGAAAGAAGATACGCAAATAGAAAACCTGGCAAAGTATCAGGCTATTGCGGTTGGCCCGGGTTTAGGCGTTTCGGAGGAAAGCGAAAAATTATTGGACCATTTGATATCTGCGAATTTGCCTTTGGTTATAGATGCAGACGCTTTGAACATTTTAGCACGACGTTCTGATTTGATTGGTAAACTCCCTGAAAATTCTATCCTCACACCCCATATGAAAGAATTCGACCGATTATTTGGGCTACACGACAATTGGTGGGAGAGACTACAGACAGCCAAAATGCAGGCCCAAAAACTTAAAATCGTAATTGTTCTGAAAAATCAGTTTACTTTTGTCTGTTCTCAGAATGGAAAAATCTATATTAACCCAACGGGAACTCCGGCAATGGCACAAGGTGGCATGGGCGATGTTTTAACGGGAGCTTTAGTAGCATTTCTTGCTCAAAAATACCCATCGATCGATGCTGCAATTTTAGCTTGCTACGTTCATGGCAGCGCTGGCGATAGTTTGGCAAAGAATAGTTTTGTCGTAAGTGCATCACATGTCGCAAAGCAGATTCCCGTAGAGCTTAAGCAACTGAGTTAGTTAATAAATCATATAAAAACCGGCGATACGTTGAAATTTTTTCAACAATGCACTTAACAAATAAACATTAGCCTATTATTTTGGCTTGGGAATTGATATTCACCAGCAAGGAAAACCAAATAAAAAAATATGGAATCAAAAAGAGAGTACACTTTAAGCGAACTAATTCAAGAGTCTGCAGAGAACCCGAACGAAAACGATTTTTTTGAGTTAGAAAAGCCGGCTCTGTTGGAAGTAAATTTGAAAAATCAAAAAATTATGGCGAAGGCCGGTTCAATGGTTGCCTATATTGGCAATATCGATTTTAAAAGAGAGGGTTTATTGAGTAAAGGCTTGGGTGGCTTATTAAAAAAAGCAATTTCAGGCGAAGGTACATCGCTTATGCATGCATCGGGTACGGGTAAGTTATATCTTGCCGATGAGGGCAAAAAGGTTAAAATTATCAAGCTGCAAAATGAGTCGATTTTCGTAAACGGAAATGATGTATTAGCACTTGAAGACAGCATTAAAAATGAAATTAAAATGCTGAAAAGTATTGCAGGCATGGTTAGTGGCGGCTTATTTCAGGTTCGTCTCTCTGGAAGTGGCTATATTGCTATTACCACTCATGGCGAGCCGATTTTACTGAAAGTTAGTGCCAGTCAACCTGTCTACACCGACCCGAATGCCACAGTGGCTTGGTCAGAAAATTTATCACCAAATATTAAAACGAATTTAACTTTCGGTTCGTTTATCGGGAGAGGAAGTGGTGAGTCATTTCAACTAGAATTTTTTGGTGAAGGTTGGGTTTTGGTACAACCTTATGAAGAAGTAAAGTATGCTCAAAAATCGTAATTAATAAAAAATCCCGGCAATTTTTAATTACCGGGATTTATATATTTTTTAAACAGGTTTGGCTATACACCACCCATAACAGTTAGTTTCTCCATAGTGGGGTTAACACTTCCACCCATAGGCTCTAGTGTAACCGCAAAAGCTTGTGCTTCTTGTATTGTTTGCATTTTTACAATGGCTTCTTTAGCAGTAGAATCTGTTTTGCCAAACATTCCCAAGCTTACAGGCTTACCATTAACTAAAGCCCATAGCTGGTATTCATGTTCAGGATCTGCTTTTGGTAAATCCATGGCAACATAGTTTATTAAAACAGATTTGTCTTTTTTATTCCAATAAACATTCATTTTAGACTTCGGACTAAAAGTTTGCCCTGCCATGCGAATGGTTGCCCACTCTTTGCTATCATTCATAGCAACCATATTGTCTAGCCCTTTATTTTCAAACTCTAACTGACTTACCACACCGGCAAATTTTTGTTTATCTAAGTTTAAACTCGCAATTTGATCATGCGCATCATTTAACTTATTATAAGTGATAAATAACGCTGCAACACTTACAACTAATAATGCAACACATGCCACTAAAGCATAACGTAAGGTTCTTACTTTGCCGTCGCTGTTGTCTAATCTAACAATTTTCGGCTCATTAACATAAGATGAAGTGGAGATTGCCTCTGTCTCAGCCTCATCACTAATTCCCAACTTATCAAACAATCTTGCTTCTACCTCCGCAGATGGCTCCACAGCATTGTGCATAGCATACTGCTCAATAGCCAGCTCAATAGCCGCTATTTCAGCTTTTACCTCAGGGTAATTTGCTGCCATTTCTTCAACTTGCAAAACGTCTTCAGGTGATAAATCACCTAAAACGTACAACTCAAGTACTCCGGATTCGATATATGCTTTTATATTTTCCACGCTCAATTAAAACTCCTTCTCAATTCTATAATAGCCAGGCGGATACGTGTTTTAACTGTACCCAACGGCAAATTTAACTTTTCTGCAGCCTCTACATGTGTAAAGCCTTTATAATAAACTAAATCGAGAACAGACTGTAAATCAGGTTTCAGATTTTCCACAAGTTGCTTTACTCCCATAACGTCGGGGTTAAAACTTACCTTGTTCTGTTCATCAACGAAACTTACGTTATTTTCTATATCTTGGTTTTTGAGTGAATTCTTAAAATCCTTAGATCGAAGTTTATCGATTGAAAGATTACGGGCTATGTTCATCATCCAGGTGAATAAACGACCCTTTGTACTATCATAGTGTGATGCTGATTGCCAAATTTTAACAAATGTTTCTTGCAAAACATCTTCAGCTAATTCAGTATGGGTAATTATACGGGAAATAACGCCATACAGAGCTGACGAATACATACTGTACAATGTTTTGAGAACTGCGGGATCTTTCGATTGCAATGCTAAAACAAGTTCAGGCTCGGTTAGGGTTAATTTTTTTAATGCAGTCACTATTGGTTACTAAGATACAATACTGAACAGATAAAGCAAAAAAATGTTTTAGAAATTTATTCTTGTCAGGAGTTCGATTTCCAACACATTTTTAATCCGCAATTGTAGACATGATTTACGCGATTCCTTCGATTGGAAACAGGTGTTTTTCAGCATGATACGACGAACGTACTAACGGTCCGCTTTCAACATACTTTAAACCTTTAGCTAATCCAACCTCTTTATACATGGCGAAGGTATCAGGGTGAATCCAATCTACGACAGGGTGGTGGTTGCGGGTTGGCTGCAAATACTGGCCTAAAGTTAAAATATGAACACCATTTTCAACCAAATCATCCATCGCCTCGAAAATATCTTCTTCGGTTTCACCTAACCCAAGCATAATACCTGTTTTGGTTCTTAAACCGAATTCAGAAATTCTTCTCAAAGCTTCCAAACTTCTGTCGTACTTAGCTTGAATACGAACTTGTCTGGTTAAACGCTTAACGGTTTCCATATTATGAGAAACCACTTCGGGGCGTTCTTCCAATACACGGTATAAATTATCCCACTGACCTTTAAAATCAGGGATTAAAGTTTCCAAAGTTGTAATCGGGCTTTCTCTGCGGATGGCTTGTAAAGTTTCAGCCCATATAATTGAACCGCCATCTTTTAAATCATCACGATCTACCGAAGTAATTACACAGTGCTTAACGCCCATTAATTTTACCGAACTCGCAATACGGTTTGGTTCATCAACATCAACCGCTAAAGGCCGGCCGGTTGCAACCGCACAAAAGGAGCAGCTTCTGGTACAAATGTTTCCTAAAATCATGAAAGTTGCTGTTCCAGCTCCCCAACACTCACCCATATTAGGACAATTTCCGCTTTCGCAAATGGTGTGCAACTTATGTGTATCTACCAAACTGCGAACTTGTGCATATTCTTTTCCGACAGGCAATTTTACACGCAACCAGTCGGGTTTACGTTTAACTTCAGTTACAGCAGGTACTACCGGTAAATCAATCATATCGCAAAGTTAAGGATTAGGATTGAAATGTTGTAATATCCAAATGTTGTTCTGTTGTAATGTTTGGTTGCAAAGCCAGCAATTCATGAAACGTTTAGCTGTTGATATTTAAATTTTTAAAATTCAGCATTTAAATACGTCTTTAAAAATTGTTTTACCACAACGACTTTGCCTTGTCCAATAACTCGCTGCCCTTTTCAGTGATGTCCTTTTTACCGTTTTCAATGGTTGAGGGTTGAGTGTATTGGCTTACCGCATTAGACATTTCTTTGAATTTATTGATGTTCGCGAAGATTTCCTTTGTGTGTGGCACATTGTTTTCTCTCATCACTTTTTCCCAGTCAATCTTTGCCAATACTGAAATCATGTACTTTGAAGCTAATCTGGCCATAAATGCTTTGTCGTAAACGCCTTTCAAAGCAGCATCAGGCTCACGCTCTTTAACATAATCGATGGTTTTTTGTATGGCCTCACGTTCACTATCAGAAAATAAAGGACTCCTTTTTAATTTTTCTAAGGCCGGAATTGCCTTCTCCGGCTTCTCTCTCTTCAAATTCAGATAGGCATCCACCAACCAAACTAATTCGGTTTCTAAGCCAAGCTTGTTCATATCCTTAACAAAAGAGTCAAAATCTTCCAAAGATCTTTCTTCATCAACTTTTCTTTCCATTCGCATTCTATCAAACCCTCTAAAAAGGTGATTCATGCCACGGAAAGCGGTATGTGCCTGTGCATCGCTCAAATTTCTCCAGCCAAAAAAAGCTTTAGTGTAAGGCATCGGAATACTTTCATTTTTATCGAGCCATTTAATATTGCGGGATAAACCATCTTCGGATAAGTAATAAAGGTTGTTGCCAAAGAAAAGGAAGCCTCGAACAAACTCTAAAAGCGTTTTAATCTCCGAATCGTCCAAAAGCTCTGGTT